>Ga0075424_100005202_pt1 | contig 12394 bp, 6 predicted proteins | sample SoiMethybrSBSTD3_FD_75301 | JGI IMG/M metagenome (GOLD analysis project Ga0075424, IMG submission 75301) | Bulk soil microbial communities from a Populus tree surrounding site in Tennessee, USA - Soil MetaG P. TD hybrid SBSTD3 | ecosystem: Environmental > Terrestrial > Soil > Tree plantation... | reverse complement strand
ACCGGTCACGGACTCGAACCGCTCAACCTTCGGCAGCACGACTCCGCGTTCCGTGGCGGCGCGGACAATCGCTGAACCGAGAGGATGCTCGCTGCCCTGTTCCAGCGCCGCGACAAGCCGCAGGACCGAGGGCTCGTCGCTTCCCACAGCGACGCGAATCTGCGTCACCGCGGGCGCACCCTGCGTCAGGGTTCCCGTCTTGTCGACGACGAGCGTGTCGACCCCCTCGAGCCGCTCCAGCGCTTCCGCGTTGCGAATCAGGACGCCCGCGGCGGCGCCGCGGCCGGTTCCCACCATGATCGCCATGGGCGTCGCAAGGCCGAGCGCGCAAGGGCACGCGATGATCAGGACCGCGACCGCATTCACCAGTCCCAGCGCCAGCCGCGGTGCGGGTCCCCAGATGCTCCAGGCGACAAACGAAATGACGGCCACGAGGACGACCGCGGGGACGAAATACTCCGCGATCCGATCGGCAAGCCGCTGAATCGGCGCGCGCGTGCGCTGTGCCTCGGCGACCATCCTGACGATCTGTGCGAGCAGCGTCGCTTCCCCGACTCGTTCGGCACGCATGACGACGGAGCCTGTGCCGTTCAAGGTCCCGCCGGTCAGCGGCGAACCTTCGGATTTCTCCACCGGCGTGGATTCTCCCGTGACCATCGATTCGTCGACGAACGTCCTGCCCTCGACGACGGTGCCGTCAACCGGCACCTTCTCCCCGGGTCGAACTCGAAGCAGGTCGCCCGGATGCACTGACGCGAGCGGTACATCCCGCTCACCATCCGGCTCGACGCGGCGGGCGTTGGGCGGCGCGAGGCCGAGCAGGCCTTTCAGCGCGGTCGTCGTTCGCGATCGCGCGCGCAGCTCGAGCACCTGTCCGAGGAGGACGAGCGCGGTGACGACGACCGCCGTGTCGAAATACGGCTCGACGCGCCCGTGCATCCGGAACCCTTCGGGAAACAGCCCCGGCGCCATCGTCGCGACAACGCTGTATGCGAACGCCGCCCCGACACCGAGCGCGATCAGCGTAAACATGTTGGGACTGCGATGGACGACTGACGCCCATCCGCGCTCGAAGAGAGGGAACCCGGCCCACAAGACGACAGGAAGCGACAGCCCGAGCTGAATCCAGCTCGCCGGGGACGGAGCCATGAGCGCGTGCGCCGCGCCTGGCGCGAGCATCTCCGCCATCGCGAAGAGCATGACGGGCAGCCCGAACGCGGCAGCGATCCAGAACCGCCGCGTCATGTCGATCAGCTCAGGATTCGGCCCCTCCTCGATCGTGACGCGCTCGGGCTCGAGCGCCATGCCGCATTTCGGACATGAGCCGGGCCCGATCTGACGGACCTCGGGGTGCATCGGGCACGTGTAGATCGCACCTGGCACGACTGGCTCGGGCTCGCGCGGGGTCAGGAATGATTCGGGATCAGCGGTGAAGCGCTCGAGACACGACGGATGGCAGAAGTAGTACGTCTGACCGTGGTAGTCGGCGCGGAGATCCGTCTCCGGATCGACCTCCATGCCGCACACAGGATCGATTGGAAACGTGTCAACTTCAGTCGTCGGAGTAGGCATCGGGGGGACGAGGCGCTTCTGCCGCCCCGCCGCCCATTATGACGGCGCTCAGCGCTCCCGGGATCCGTTGAGAGAACGGAAGGATACAGAGGCAGCGGAGAAAAACGCTGGTTAGCGAAGCGCTTTCCCCGTTTGCTCCGATTCGCCTCCGTTTCCTCCGCCGAACCGCGAACTGCGAACCGCGAGCCGCGTCTGCGCGTCTGCGCGCCGGGAGGGAACTAAGCCGGCGCGGGCGCGTAGAATACGAAGTCGTTCGTACTTGGAGGAATGATGCTCGACACAACGGTCCAGGACATCCGCTACGCGTTGCGCATGCTGTGGCACAGCCCGCTGTTCACGATCACCGCGGCGCTCTCGCTGGCGATCGGCATCGGCGCGAACACGACGATTTTCTCCGTCGCCAGCGCGTTCCTCCTTCGGCCGCTCCCGGGGCTCGACAGGCCGAATCAGCTGGTCGACGTCGGGCGGACGCAGGATGGCCGCGATTTCGACACGGTGTCGTATCCGAACTACCAGGATCTTCGCGAACGGACTGCGACGCTGAAGGACATCTATGCACTGCGCGTCGAGCCGGAGCCGATGAGCCTCATCACAGCCGGTGACGCGGAACGCGTCTACGGCATCGTGGTCACGGCCAACTACTTCACCGTTCTTGGCGTGAAACCGGTTGTCGGGCGTCTGCTGCAGGATTCAGACGATCGCTCTGACGCGGCGCACGCCGTCGTCGTCCTCAGCCACGACGCATGGCAGCGAAGGTTCGGCGGCAACCCCGCCATTGCCGGCCAGGTGATCACGCTCAACGGCCATCCGTTCATGGTCGCGGGTGTGGCGCCTGCGGGTTTCCAGGGGACCACGATGCTGCGCGCCGACCTGTGGGTGCCGGTGTCCTCGCTGCCGGCGGCCGTGCCGCGAATGGATGCTGACATCCTGAAAAACCGCCGAGCCGTGTGGTTGATGATGGGCGGACGCCTGAAGGACGGCGTGAGCGTGCGGCAGGCGGACGCGGAAGCGCGCACGATTGGCGCGGCGCTCGAGCGCGAGCACCCGGACGACAACCGCGGCAAGAGCTTCACGGTGCAGCCGTCGGCGCTCGTGCCCGGTCACATCAGCATCGTCGCCGGATTCATGGGGCTGCTCATGGCGATCGTGGGGTTGGTGCTCCTGATCGCCTGTGTGAACGTCGCGGGCATGCTCCTCGCGCGCGGCGTGGCGCGCCGGCGCGAGATCGCGGTGCGGGTCGCCATCGGCGCTCGTCCCGCTCGCCTGGTCCGTCAGCTGCTGACCGAAACGATGATTCTGTTCGTTGCGGCCGCCGGCATCGGCCTCCTGCTGACGAACTGGCTGACCGGGCTGCTGCTCGCGGTGATCCCCACCCTGCCGGTGCCCATCGGCCTCGACATCCGTCTCGACTGGCGCGTCACGGCGTTTGCCGCCGTTCTCTCGTTGGTCGCGGCGCTCGTCTCCGGACTCGCGCCGGCGCTCCAGGCGTCGCGATCCGACCTCGTTCCCGCGCTGAAGACAGAAGGTCTCGACTCGGGCCCCTCGTCGCGTCTCCGGCTGCGGAACGCGTTCGTCGTCGGACAGGTCACGATGTCGCTGATGCTCGTCATCGTTGCGGGCCTGTTCCTGCGCGCCTTGCAGCATGCGAGCGACATCCAGCCGGGTTTCGACGAGCGGCGCGTCGACGTCGTGCAGCTCGACTTGTCGATTGGCGGCTATGCGGACGCCGCCGGCCAACGGTTCGCACGCGATCTGGTCGAACGCACGCGGTCGCTGCCGCGCGTCGAGTCGGCAAGCATGGCGATCGATCTGCCGCTCGACGGCGGACGCATCGGGTTCGGGCGAATCAAAGTTCCAGGCAAAACTCCCCCGCGAGGGGATGCCTTCCCCGCCGACTGGAACGTCGTCGAGCCGGGATTCTTCCGAACACTGAAGCTGCCGCTGCTGAGGGGACGTGATTTCAACGAGAGAGATACGTCGGCGTCGCAGCCGGTGGCGATCGTCAACGAGGCGTTCACGAACACGATCTGGCCAGGGGAAGATGCGCTCGGCCGTGAAATCATCGTCCAGGGCGAGAACGGGCCGCAATCGGTCACCATCGTGGGCATCACCGCGGACGCGAAGTTGATCTGGCTCACGGGAAGCGTGGAGCCCTACATCTACGTACCGTTTGCGCAGCGGTATACCGCTCGCGTGGCGCTGCTCGTCCGAACCACCGATGGCCACAATGCGATTCCGGAGGTCCGGCAGCTGCTGCGCTCGATGAATCCGAATCTGCCGATCACCGAGGCCATGCCGCTCAGCAGCGTCACCGCCATCGGGCTGATTCCGCAGCGGCTCGCGGCGTCTGTGGCAGGCAGCCTGGGGATCGTGGGATTGCTGCTCGCCGCCATCGGCATCTACGGCGTCACCGCCTATGCCGTCAGCCGCCGCACGCGTGAAATCGGGATCCGGATTGCCCTTGGCGCCGACGAACGCGCGGTCATGCGGCTGATTCTGCGTCAGGGAATTACGCTCGCCGGCATCGGCGTCGCCGTCGGCGTCGCGATTGCGGCGGCGGGATCGAAGCTGCTGGAGAGCCTCCTGTTCGGCGTCCGCGGCCTCGACCCCCTGACGTTCGGCGGCGCCTGCCTGCTCTTCGCGGCCGTCACGCTGATCGCCAGCTACGTCCCAGCCCGTCGCGCGCTGTCGGTCGACCCGATGATCGCGCTCCGCGCGGAGTAAACGGGGGAGACGGAGGAAGCGGGGAAAAACGCTTCGCTAACCACGGAGAAACGGAGAAAACGGAGATTTGTTCTTGGAGGGGGCCCTGGTATCGGGATCTCTCTCCTAAAAACCAACCTCCGTTAGCTCCGTTCCTCCGTGGTTAGCGAAGCGCTTTTCCGTTCGCTCCGCCCCCTCCGGTACCTCCATTCGCGTCAAAAACCGCCGCGCTGGACCCTCGTTGCCGTAGAATTGTCGCCGCGTCCCGCGTTTCGTCACGGGCGCACCTCACGAATAAGGAGCCTGGAAGCATGAAGAGGATCATCCTCGCGATGATCGTGCTCTGCTCGTTCGCCGCCGCACCGGCGTTGGCGCAGCAGACCACGGGAAACATCAACGGCCGAATCGTCGACGCGCAGAACGCGGCGGTGCCGGGCGTCACGGTGACGGCCCGCAGCGCACAGACCGGGTTCGTCCGCACCGATGTGTCCGACGGCGAAGGACTGTACCGCCTCGCGGCGCTGCCGGTCGGCAACTACGAGGTCACCGCGGAGCTTCAGGGGTTCGCGACCTGGGCTCGCAAGGACGTGACGGTCAACGTCGCACAGACGACTGACCTCAACATCGATCTCAAGCTCGCGGGTCTGACGGAAGCGGTCGACGTCGTTGCGTCGGTCCCGCTCGTCAAGACGACGGACTCGTCGGTCGGCGGCGTCGTGGACGTCAGCAAGATCGAGAGCTTGCCGCTGAACGGCCGGCAGTTCGCGAATCTTGCGATCACGATCCCTGGGGTCGGCCTCGGCTTCCACTCCGACCCGACCAAGTCGACGCAGTATTCGCCGCAGATTGCGGGAGGCAACGGACGCAACGTGAACTACCAGATCGACGGCGGCGACAACAACGACGACACCGTCGGCGGCCTCCTTCAGCTGTACCCGCTCGAAGCGATCCAGGAATTCAACTTCGTCACGCAGCGCTACAAGGCGGAATACGGCCGCAGCAACGGCGGCGTCATGAACATCGTCACGAAGAGCGGCACGAACCAGATGAAGGGCAGCTGGTTCACGTCGTTCCGCGACAAGAGCATGAACGCGAAGACGGAGAGCGAGACGCTCCTGAAGCTGGCGAAGGGGGATTACCGCCGGTATCAATACGGCGGCTCATTCGGCGGGCCCATCATCCAGAACAGGGCGCATTTCTTCGGCGCGTACGAGCGTACGCAGCAGGATACGACCCAGGTCGTGAACCTCCAGGGGCTGTATCCCAGCATCGACGGCGCGTATCCGACGCCCAGCCGCGAGAACCTGTTCACGGTCAAGGCCTCGTCGAACCTGACGCCGACGCAATACGCGTCCGTCCGGTACGGCCGCAACACCAACAGCCAGGTCTACAGCGCGGCGCAGAAGAGAGCGCCGGAGAACTGGGGGGACAGCAGCAACTCGTTCAACTCGATCAACCTGAATCACAACTGGGTCTTGAAGGGGTCGCGACTGAACGAGTTCATCTTCCAGTACGCGGACTTCGACAATTCGATCCTCGCGCGGACGGGCAACCCGCAGCACACCTTCGCCAACGGCGTGATCATCGGCTACAACACCAACACCCCGCAGGGAACCCAGCAGCACAAGTACCAGTTCCGCGACGACTTCGCGTGGCACGCCACCGGCATGGGCGGGCTCGGGCATGACTTCAAGGCAGGCGTGAACTTCATCAACGAGCCGCATCTCTTCGTCGTGTTCGACTCGGGCAGCGCCGACTACGCGTACACCCACACGAACAACGACATCAACGGACCGCTCACGCGCGTCACGAAAAACAAGGCGGGCGCCGCCGCGAACATGCCGATGAAGCAGTACAGCGCGTTCTTCCAGGACGACTGGCGGCTCACAGACAGGCTGACGGTCAATGCCGGCCTGCGCTACGACGTGTCGACCGGATTCCTGATCGATCAGTCGACGGTGCCGAACTACAAGATTCTGACGGCAGCGGCAGCCGCCGGCCGGTTCAACGGCGTGCCCGGATTCGAGGAGTTCGGCAAGAAGGCGCAGGAGGACAAGAACAACATCCAGCCCCGCATCGGGGCCGTCTACACGACGGGCAAGGACGTGTTCCGCGCGGGCTGGGGCATCTACTACGACTTCGGCTACACGAACGCGAACATCCTGTTCCCCGCGCTCAGCGTGCAAGGCGGATCGGGCGTCATATTCGACGTGAACAACTCGGCGGGCATCAAGAACCCCGACGGCTCGTTCTATACGTCCAGTCAGCCGATTTCCAATATCGCCGGGATCAACGAGGTCAACCCGAACGGGCCGTTCTTCAGCACCCAGGTTGCCGCGCCGCAAATCCGCCAGCCCTGGACGAGACAGACGTCCGCCGGGTGGTCGCACGAATTCGATCGGTCGACCGTGCTCGACGTCGACTACGTTCACACCGACAACCATGACGTAGGCGTGCGGTGGCCGTTGAACACGCGCGTGAACAACGGGGCGCGCCGATTCGCGGATCTGAGCCTGAATCCGGCGAACCCCACGCTGAACATGAGCATCGGTTCCGGCAAGTATGACGGGGTCAACTTCGGACTTCGCCGCCGGATGGATCATGGCATTCAGCTGAACGCGTGGTACTCGCTCTCGAAGGCGGTCGGCCGCGGCGGCCAGGCGATCGACGAGCTGACGACGAACCTCGTGCAGGATTCGACCAAGCCGCTCGCCGACGTCCAGCTGGGACCGTCGGCGCGCGCGGATGCGCGGCACAAGGTCACGCTGAGCGCTGTCATCGAGGCGCCGTGGGGCATCTACGTGTCGCCGATCTTCCGGTACCGCTCGGCCACGCCGCTCCATATCTGGTACGGCTACGACAACAACCTCGACGGCGTCAGCAACGACATGTATCCCACCGCGTACAAGTTCACCGGAATCGACGACAACGGCGTGCCGTCCTTCAAGGAGATGGGCACGTGCGAGACCGTCAACTGCGGACGCGGCGCGCCGCTCTCGCAGATGAATCTGCGGGTCGCGAAGCAATTCCGCTTCGCGGGGCGTTACACCGTGGAGGGAATCGCGGAGGTGTTCAACCTGTTCAACGCGATCAATCCCGCGTTCAACGTCGGCGCGGGATCCGCGGGGTCGTTCTTCATCGGCACCTTGGCGAACCACACGGCGAATGCCGCGTTCATGAAGCCGGATGCGTATGCGGGGGATTCGGGGCAGCCCGAGCAGCGCGTGGGGCAGATTGGGTTCAGGATAACTTTCTGAAATCCCTAATCCCTAATCGGGAATCCCTAATCGTCCAATCGAGGAATCCCTAATCGGGAATCCTGGAATCCGGGAATCGGGAATCGGCAATCGCCGGATCCCGCATCCCGGATCCCGCATCCCGGCGCAGCGGTAGGGCGGGGTCTTTAGACCCCGCCTTCTCTGTCAGCGGTTCGTTGAGGAACCGGACGAGCGGCATCAACGCGCGGAAAGTACGAACGACCGTCGGATAGAACTCGTCGCTCACCGCGAATTCCGCCGGGAACTCGCGGCCGGCGACGAACCTCCGGTGCTTCAGATACTCGGCGGCGGGGTGATCGCGCGGGAATCCGCGCGGCACCCTCGTCAGCCGATCGCCTTCCAGCGTCCCAAGCATCCGCCTGAATGCCGCCGAGCGGCGGAGGTGGTCGATCTGCGGATACGTGTCGGCGATGTGCTCGCGGACGCGCTGGAGCTGCACCGGCTGCGGCGCCCACATGCCGCCGCCGACCCACGCCCAGCCGCCGCCGACCTCCAGGTACAGCCCCGCCCCCTCGTGTCTCGGCAGCCCTCGCCATGGAAAGCCCACCGCCGCGTGCGTCTTCAGCGGCGTCTTGTTGTCGCTGAACCGCGTGTCGCGGTAGATGCGATACAGCGACGATTTCGGCGCGGCCACCAGCTCGGGCGCGAACGTCCTGAAGTCGCTCGCGAGGCGCTCGACGAGCGCGATCATCGGGCCGCGGACGACCTCGTCGTAGCGGTCGCGCCGCGCGCGGAACCAGTCGCGATTGTTGTTCCGCTTCAGCGCGCGAAGAAACCGCAGCGTGTCGACGGTGAACGGAGACTTCAGCGCGACACCTCCACCAGCGCGACCTTGTTCACGCCGCTCTCGGCGATCACCAGGTTGCCATCCTTCGTCGGCATCATGTTGCGCACGACGCCTCCGCCCGACGGAATCGTCCAGGTTTGGAATTTCTCGGTCTTCGGATCGAACCGGACGATCGTGTTCGGCCGCACGGCGGACTCGCTGTACCAGATGACGTCGTCATAGGCGGTGATGCCGTAGGGCTGCGACCTCGGCCCTCCGGGCGATGCCCACTCCCTCGTCTGCCGTGTCTTCGGGTCGAAGCGGCCAAGATACCCGCGCGAGTAGTCCGCATACCACAGCACGTCGTCGCTCGTGATGGCGACGCGCCGCGGACGCGTCTCCGCGTTCGGCAGCTCGTACTCGGTGATCGCCATCGTCTGCGGATCGATGCTCGCGATCTTGTTCGTGCCGAACTCGACGAAGAACGGCACCCCCTTCGAGCTGATCACGATGCCGTACGGGTTCGAGCGCGGCGTGGGCGACGAAACCATCTTGACCTCGCCGGTCTTCGGATCGATCCGCCCGACCATGTTCGCGCCCTGCGCCGTGAACCAGAGGATCCCCTTCTGGTCGAAGATCGGCGTGTGGGGATCGCGCGCGCCCTCGGTCTTGTACTGCGTGACTTCGCCCGTCTTCGGGTTGAGCTTGCCGACGTAACCACCCGAGTTCGCGGTGAACCAGATGTTGCCGTCCTTGTCGCCGGTCAGGCCGTGCGGTCCGGATCCCTCGGGAAGCGGAAATTCCTTGAACTGCCCGGTTTTCATGTCGACCCGCCCCACACGGTTCGCGAACTGCCCCGTGTACCACAACGTGCCGTCCGGCATCGCGAGCGGATCGTGCGGCCGCGACCCGAGCGTCGGCACGAGCCACTCCTTGAAGGTCACCTTCACCGATCCGGGAATGACGACGGCGGCCGGACGCGGCTTCTCGGGAAAGTGCGCGGCGAGGTAGTCCGCGACGACGGCGCCCTGGTCGGCGGGCAGCGCGATCATCGTCTTGGTCAGCGTGATCCATCCGTCGCGGTTGTAGCCGCCCGAGTTCACGATGTTGTTCAGCGAGTGGCAGGTGGAGCAGTACGTCTGGACCGCTTCCTTTCCAGGGCCGTCGGGCAGTTCCACCGGGGCGCCCCCGCGTCCGCCGCGCCCCTGTCCGGCGAGCGGCAGCACGGCGCACGCGACGCCGGCGGCAATCGACATCTGAAGCCATTTGTGCGGCATGGGGTCTACGCCTCCTACTCGTCCGCCTGAAGGCGGACGCTACGGATGGAATCCATATATTGCCGGATCATCGCGTCGAAATTCTCATCGGCGGGAAATCCGAGCGCGCGCGCCCGCGCGTCGTCGAGCGCTCCCGGCCATCCGTTCATCATTCTGTCGATTCGCGCGTCCTTCTCCCACCGCACGCGCGCCGCAACTTCGCGGCCTGCGACGCGCTCGAGCGCGGCCACCATGTCCCCGGCCGTGACCGAGATGCCGGGCACGTTCACCGCCCGCCGGACACCCAGTTCGGCCGCGTCGATGTCGTAGGCCCTGATGAGCGAGTCGATCGCGGACTTCGGCGACGCCAGCCACACGCGCGTGCCGGGATTCACGGGACAAATTGCTTCTTCCCCGTTCAGCGGCTCGCGGACGACGCCGCTCGCAAATGATGACGCGGCGGCATTTGGACGGCCCGGACGAACGCTGATCGTCGGCAGCCGCAGTGCGCGGCCATCGACGAACCCCTTCCGGGTGTAGTCGGTAATCAGCAGCTCGCCGATCGCCTTCTGAATTCCATAAGACGTCTGCGGGTTCAGAGCCGTTTCTTCGGCCGGCACGGGCGGCAGCTCTCCCCCATACACAGCGATGGAGCTCGTGAATACGATTCGCGGCCGGTTGCCATTGGCGCGGCAGACCTCCAGCAGCTGCCTGGTCGCGTCGACGTTGATCCGCATGCCCAGATCGAAATCCGCCTCGGCCATGCCGCTCACGATGGCCGCGAGATGGAAGACCGACGACGTATTGGTGCCGAGTGTTTCGCGGAGCACCGAGGGATTGGCGATATCGCCGGTGACCGCGCGCACGCGGGAATCGTCGCAGGCTGGAGGGGCGACGACGTCGAGGAGAACGAGCTCGCGGATCGCGGACTGGCGTCCGTCAGTGCCGGCAAGCGTTCCGCGCTCGAGCAGCGCGTGCGCAAGGCGGCGCCCCAGAAATCCCGCGCCGCCAGTGATGACGACCTTCATGCGTCGACCATGCTACACGCTGCCGCGGCTGCGGCGCGAACCACGGAGGACCGTGCCCTTCGTGTCCTTCGTGTGTACCCCGTCGGCGCGTGCGCGCGTGACAGCGGCTGTCGCCCGCCGTTAGACTGTCCGCAACCGTGCCGACAACGGAAGCCGCTTACCGCAAAGTCACCTGGCGTCTTCTTCCCTTCCTGATGCTCTGCTACGTCGTCGCGTACCTGGACCGCGTGAACGTCGGGTTCGCGCGATTGCAGATGCTCGGCGATCTGGGGTTCAGCGACACGGTCTACGGCTTCGGCGCCGGCATGTTCTTCATCGGCTATTTCACCTTCGAGGTGCCGAGCAACATCATCCTTCACCGTGTCGGGGCGCGGACGTGGATCGCCCGCATCATGATCACGTGGGGCATCGTCTCCGCGCTGTTCATGTTCATCAGGTCGCCGATGTCTTTTTATGTGCTGCGCTTCGTGCTCGGCGTCGCGGAGGCGGGCTTCTTTCCCGGCATCATCCTGTACCTCACGTACTGGTTCCCGAGCGATCGCCGCGGCCGGATGATCTCGATGTTCATGATGGCGATCCCGCTGTCCGGGATCCTCGGCGGCCCTCTGTCCGGCTGGATCATGGCAACGTTCTCGGGGATCGGCGGGCTCGCAGGGTGGCAATGGCTGTTTCTCCTGGAGGCCGCGCCCGCCGTGATCGTCGGCGTCGTCGTCCTGCTGTATCTGGACAACGGCATCCGGAGCGCCAGGTGGCTGACCCCCGCAGAGAAGGAGCTGCTCGAACGAAATCTCGCCGAGGACAACGCGCACATCGAGCCGCACGGCTCGCTCGGCGCGGTACTCGCCGATCCGCGCGTGGCGCTGATGTGCGTCATCTACTTCACGATCGTGATGGGCCAGTACGGCCTGACGTTCTGGATGCCGACGCTCGTTCAGGCGGCGGGCATCAGCGGCACGCTGAAGATCGGTCTGTTCACCGCGATCCCGTACGGCGCCGGCGCGATCGCGATGATCTTCTTCGGCCGAAGCGCCGATCGCCGCCGCGAGCGCCGCTGGCACGCCGCGGGCTCGATGCTGATCGGCGCGGTCGGCATGACCATGAGCGCGATCGCCGGCACGAACACCGCCGTGGCGATCGCGTGCCTCACGATCGCGTCGACCGGCGTCTTCAGCTGCGCGCCGCTGTTCTGGAGTCTGCCGACGGCGTTTCTCAGCGGCGCAGCCGCGGCGGCCGGGATCGCGGCGATCAACTCGATCGGCAACCTCGCCGGCTTCGTGAGCCCTTACGTCGTCGGATGGCTGAAGGATCTGACGCACAGCACGCAGGCCGGCATGTATGCGGTGTCGGCGGTGCTTGCGGCGGGCGCGATCGTCATTCTGGTGTTCGTGCCAGCGCGGTTGGTGAATCGATAGCGGCGCCTGCCGCGCCTGCGGCGCGAACGACGGAGGAACGGAGAAACGGAGAAAGCGGAGGCCGGCGCAGAAGACCCGAACTCGCCGACCGCGCTTCGCGCGGTGAAGCGGCCATCGGGTCTTCTGAGCCGGCTTCTGTCTTCGTGGCCTCCGTGGCCTCTTAGTGAATCGCTGTCGCTAGCTCGCGTACAGCGTCAGACCCCCATCGACCCGCAGCACCTGACCGTGAATGAACTTCGCCGCCGGCGAGCACAGGAACGCCACCGCGTTCGCCTGATCGCGCGGCGAGCCGTAGCGCTGGAAGGTACCGTCGTCGACGAGGAGCGACTTGTCGATCTGGCGGGTCACGAGGAAGCGGCCGGTCGCGGTGGCGCCGGGG
>Ga0075424_100005199_pt1 | contig 12396 bp, 8 predicted proteins | sample SoiMethybrSBSTD3_FD_75301 | JGI IMG/M metagenome (GOLD analysis project Ga0075424, IMG submission 75301) | Bulk soil microbial communities from a Populus tree surrounding site in Tennessee, USA - Soil MetaG P. TD hybrid SBSTD3 | ecosystem: Environmental > Terrestrial > Soil > Tree plantation... | reverse complement strand
CCGATCTCCAGCAGGCCGAAGGCGACGAGCGGCCGGCGCCAGCGCCGCGAGCGCATGCCGAGCGTGAGGCTGCCCAGCGCGAGGCCGAGGAAGAAGCCGGACAGGGTGGCCGTGACGGCCAGGGTGGTGGCGCCGAACACCGTCGTGAGGCGCCGCACCCAAAGGACCTCGTAGACGAGGCCGAGCGCGCCGGACAGGAAGAAGAGGACAGGGAGGCCCCGGATCACGGAAAGGGCCTCCCTGTCTGGGTCAGAACCGGTGCGAGAACGCGACGATCACCGCGTAGTCCGCGAAGGCAGCGTCGCCGTTCGCGAACTCGCCCGTTTGCTCCGTCTCGAGCTTGTCCGCGTAGTTCTGGACGCGGGAACGTTGGATCGCGATGGGGACGTTCACCGAGAGCGCGTTGCCCCTCCACATGTAGGACAGGCCCGGGTCGAGTCCCAGGGTATGTCCCGGACGCCGCCGGCCCCGGTCCCCGCCGATGAGGTCGGAGGACGGCGTGCCCTCCAGACGCAGCCCGAGGTTCACGCCGAGCCACTTCACGGCCGTGGCCACGCCCACGCGGGCCACGTACTGATCCGCGATCGAGAGCAGGTGGTTCTCCGCCCCGGAGTCGTCGACGGGCGCGTTCGGCCCGTTCCGGTTGAAGTCGTTCGTCTCTTTCGGGTTCATGAGGTAGGCGCCCGAGGCGAAGGCCGTGAACCTCCCGAAGCCCCTGAAGGCCTGGATCTCCGTGAGGATGCCCCACCCGCCATCGCCCGGCTGGATGGACTGGTCGACCGGACGGCGGTCGGTGATCCGGGTCCCGTCCGGGGCCACGCGGACGAGGAAGTCGTCCTCGGCGCGGTCGTTGCCGGTCGGCAGCTTGAGCCCCAGGCCGACGGACATGTTCCCCATGTGGCTCTTGTGGGGGTCGCCCACCCAGAAGCGGCCGGTGAACGCGAGGTCACTGATGCCGTTGGCGCTGGTGGTGAACGTCGGCCGGCTGCCGGCCCACGGTTGGCGGCGCAGCGCCTGGAAGTACGGCAGGTCCGCCGAGAGGCTGAAGCGATCGGTGAGACCGTAGGTGACGCCGACCATCGGCTGGTGGACGTGGTTGATGACGTTGGTGCCGGCCCGGTCGCTCTCCGCCGTGCCGTTGGCCAGGTTCTCGGCGTTCTGCTCCACGCTGCCGACGAAGTGACGGAAGGACCGGAAGTGACGGTAGCCGAAGTTGGCCTGCCACTTGCCCTTGGGCAAGTTGTACGAATGCAGCTCGTGGCCCTCTTCGTTGCCATCGCAAACATGCGCGCCATCCACGGGCACGCTCATGCGGGTCGCCGTTCAACCCTGGGCGAACGCTTGCCTCGGAGCGAGGGTCGCGGTGATCGCCGCGGCCGCGACGATCAATGCGACCCGAACCGTCTTCTCCATCTGTGTACTCTCCCTTTCCGCGCGCTGGCGGGATCGCGCGCGTGGGCGCATTGCAATCGGCGCGCCTGCGCAGCCGCTCGTTCGCCGCGGCTTTAGCGCGCTGGCGCAAACAGACTTGCGTCGGATGGAGTCCTGGGCCATGGGCGGCCTCGCATAGGAGCTACGCGCAGGCGTTGCGAGCCCCGCGTGATTTCTATGCGGCGCTACGCCTGGTCCGCGGGCGCGTCCGGATCCAGGCCGTGCTTGCGGAAGTAGTAGGCGAGGTTCCTGGGATCGATGCCGAGCAAGCGGGCGGCGTCGCGGCGCACGCCCCCGGAGCGGCGGTGGGCCTCGAGGATCAGCGTGCGCTCCATGCGGTCGAGGTTCTCGCGCAGGACGAGGTCGTTCCCGGCGCCGGCCGCGGGCAGCGTCCCGCCGGCCGCGCCCACTGGCTCCGGCGCGAGGTCCAGCGCGGCCAGGCCGCGCTCGGGATGGAGGATCAGCGCGCGCTCGATGACGCTGCGCAGCTCGCGGACGTTGCCCGGCCAGGAGTACGCGCCGAGCCGGGCCAGGGTCTGGGCGTCCAGGTCCGGGGCGGGGCGCCCGAGCTGGGCCGCGACCTCGGTGGCGAACACCCGGGCCAGGAGCGGGATGTCGTCGGGCCGCTCCCGCAGCGGGGGCACCGGGATGGACAGCACGTTCAGGCGGTAATAGAGGTCGGCCCGGAACTGCCCCTCCTTGACCGCCTTCTCCAGGTCGGTGTTGGTGGCGGCCACGGTCCGCACGTCCACGCGCGAGGACTGCTCGTCGCCCACGCGGTGGAACTCGCCGTCCTGGATGACCCGCAGCAGCTTGGCCTGCGTCCCCACCGGCATGGCGCCGATCTCGTCGAGGAACAGCGTCCCCCGATGGGCCAGCAGGAACCAGCCGTCGCGGTCGGCGCTGGCGCCGGTGAAGGCGCCCTTGCGGTGGCCGAAGAACTCGCTCTCCCACATCTCGGTGGGGACGGCCGCGCAGTTGACGCGCACGTAGGGCCCGCCGGCGCGCGGGCTCTTCTGATGGAGGCGGCGCGCCAGGAGCTCCTTCCCGGTCCCGGACTCGCCGCGCAGCAGCACCACGGAATCGGTGGCCGCCGCGGCGTCGATCATCTCCAGCGCGGCGCGCCAGGCCGGGCTCTGGCCGAGGGGCTCGCGCGTGGGCGCCACGGCGCCGCGGAGATAGAGGACCTCGCGGCGCAGGGCCCGCGCGGCCACCGCCCGCGACAGCGCCACCTCCAGCGCCTCGGGGTCCGCCGGCTTCAGCAGGTAGTCGCTGGCGCCGCTCTTCAGGCACTCGACGGCCGAGGCGATGGTGCCCTGGCCGGTGAGGACCACCACCGGGATCTGCGCGGAGAGGGCCTGCACCTGCTTGACCAGCGCGAGGCCGTCGCTCCCCGGCAGCCGGAAATCGGTGAGCACCACGTCCACCGGGCCCCGCGCCAACTGGGCCATGGCCTGGGGCACGTCCCCCGCCTCCAGCACCTCGTAGCCGCGCTCGCGCAGGATCTCGCGCAGCGACTCGCGGACGTAGTCCTCGTCCTCCACCACCAGCACGCGGCCGCGGCGCCCTCCCTCGGACGGGCTCATGCCGCCTCCGTCTGGCCGGCCGCGGGCAGCGTGACCCGGAAGACCGTGCCGCCGTCCTCGCGCGGCAGCGCCTCGAGGACGCCGCCGTGCTGCCCGACGATCGTGTGGCAGATGGACAGGCCCAGGCCCGTCGAGTTCTTGGTGGAGAAGAAGGGCTCGAAGATCCTCGCCCGGTCGTCGGCCTTGATCCCCGGGCCGCGGTCGGCGATCTCCGCCACCGCGCGCCCGTCGTCGCGGCGCGAGCTCACGCGCACCTCTCCCCCGCCGGGCTGCGCCTCGCAGGCGTTGACCACCAGGTTCAGGGCCACCTGGCCCAGCATGATAGGGCTGCCCACCACCACCAGCGTCGGCTCGGCCAGCGCCAGCTCGAAGCGCACGCGCGAGAACTCCGGCCGCGATCGCACGAAGTCCGTGGTGTCGGTCAGCACCCGGTTGAGGTCCAGCGGGGCCTTCGGCGCCTCGGTGGGATCGGCGTGGGCCAGCACCTGGCGCACCACTCGGGCCGCCCGCTCGAGCCCCTGTCCCACGCCTTCCAGACGGCGGCGGGCCGCGTCCGTGTCGCCGCGCTCCAGCGCCTCCTTGGCCAGGCTCAGGTAGTTGGCGATGCCTTCGAGCGGGTTGTTGATCTCGTGGGCGATGCCCGCGGCCAGGCGGCCCACGGTGGTGAGCCGCTCGGAGTGGAAGAGCTGGCGCTCCAGGTCCCGCACGCGGGCGTCGCTCCGCGCGCGGGCCTCCAGCCTCTCGCGCTGGCTGATCTCGCGCACGGTGAAGAAGCCGAGGACCACGGCCAGGGCCATGGCCGCGACGTTCAGGGCCAGCGTGGCGCGATAGCGGGCCGCCACCGGCTCCACGAGCGCCATGGCCACCTCCTGCGGCTGCTCGCAGTGCAGGCGCCACGGCGCGGGGGACGTCCAACCCTCGGCGGCGAGCGTGGCGTCCGCCTGGAGTCGATCGGGGCCCGGAGGGCCCACCGTCCCCGCGAGGGCGCGGCCGGCGCCGTCGTGGAGCTGACAAGTCCGCTCGGTGGCCCGGCCTTCCTCGTGCGTGAGCAGGAGCGCCGGCGCGATCTCGGCCTCGAGCGCGGGCACGCCGCCCGCGGCGTTGGCGTCGCCCAGGGCCACCACCGCGGTGGGCCGCGGCAGGTCCGGCGATACGGCGGGGCCTTCCGTGCCCGTGGGGTTCGAGGCCACCCACAGGATCGGGATGCCTCCGCGGCGGCCGACGAGCAGGATCGGCTTGCCGTCCCCGCCCCGCACGGCCAGCCGCGTCACCTCGGGGTGCGTCCGCAGGAAGACCAGGAGCGCGGCCTCCGCGGAGGCGCGCACCGTCCGCCGCTCGGGGTCCCGCTCGTCGGAGGCCAGCAGGACGGTGACCGGCGGCAGCCGGCCCAGGAACATCAGGTCGGCGCGCATCCCCGACAGCACGCCGTCCAGCCCGCCCGCCGCGGCCTCGGTGTCGGCGCGGAAGAGCCGGCTCGCCTCGCCGGCCACCGCGCGGCGCGCGCCCGCGATGCCCCACAGTCCCGCGGCGTTGATGCCCGCCACGGTGAGCAGGGCCAGGCCGATGGACAGACGGGCGCGTCCGGTCAGCACGGCCGAACTATAGCGCGGCGTCAGCCGCCCGGCGTCAGCGCCTCGCGCGCGGCGGGATGGCGGCCCACTCCTCGAACAGCTTCGCGAACGCGACCATGCCTCCCCCGGCCTGGCCCCAGTCGAAGTTCTCGTTGGGGGCGTGATAGCCGTGGTCGGGCAGCGAGAGGCCCATGAAGACGATGGGCGCCTTGAGGATCTGCTCCATGGAGAGCACCGCGCCGATCGTCCCGCCCTCGCGAACGAATACCGGGTCCTTGCCGAAGGCGAAGCGGATGGCCTTCTTCGCGGCCTCCACGTGCGGGCCGGTGGTGACGCCCTTGTAGGCCGGCGCGCTGGAGCCGATGTCCATGGTCACGTCGGGGTGCCTCTTCTTCACGAAGGCTTTGATAAGGCGACCGACCTTGTCCCCGTTCATGTCAGGCACCAGGCGGACCGTCGCTTTGAGTTCCGCGCGCGGCGGGATCACCGTCTTGACGCCCGGGCCCGTGTAGCCGCCGACCAGTCCGTGGATCTCGAACGTGGGCATGGCCCAGATCCTCTTCATGACCTCGACCGGGTCCTTCGTGCGGATGGACTTGAAGCCGTGGTCCTTCATGAAGGCCTTCACGGTGAAGCCGGAGGCCTTGAAGTCCTGGACCTGGCCGCGGGTCACGGGGGCCACGTCGTCGTAGAAGCCGGGGATCTTCACGCGGCCGGTGCTCGGGTCGAAGATCTCGCACGCGAGCTGGCACAGCTCTCCGACCGGGTTCCGCGCCGCGCCCCCGGCGCTGCCCGAGTGCTGGTCCGTCTCCGCGGTCTCCAGATTGAAGATGACCCGCAGCAGGCCGCGGAGTCCGGCAGAGAGGGCCGGACGCTGGCGCGAGATCCAGACCGTGTCCGAGACCACCACCGCGTCCGTCTTCGCGGCGGCGCCGATCTTCTTCAGCGTCTCCTCGAAGTTCGGCGAGCCCACTTCCTCCTCGGTCTCCCACAGGAAGCGGATGTTCAGCGGGACGCCGGCCTCGAGCGCGGCCTTGGCTCCGAAGAGCGCGGTGAGCGCCGGCCCCTTGTCGTCGGTCGTGCCCCGCCCGTAATAGACGTCGCCCTTCCTGGTGAAGACGAACGGCTCGCTCCGCCAGGGCTCCGTCTCCTTCGACGCCGGTTGGACGTCCATGTGGTTGTAGACGGTGACCGTGGGACGCCCGGGATGGCCCTCGAAGCCACCCAGGACCACGGGCGCGCCCCCGGAGACGCGGTGGAGCTCGGCCTTCCCGCCGAAGCGGCGGATGGTGGCCGCGGCCAGCTCGGCCACGCGGTCGAGGTCGCCCCGGCGGCCGGGCTCGGCGGAGACGCTCGGGACCTCCACGAACTCTCGCAGCAGCGATTCGTACGCGTCGCGCTCGCGCCGGGCGAACGCCTCCAGCTCCCCTCGTTGCAGCGCCATTGTTTTCCCCCCCGGCCAGCTTCCGTTGTCGCCGGGGCGGCGTCAAGGGGGAGGTAGGATGGGGCGCATGAATACCGCCACCGCCCGCGTCGCGTGCGCCTGCGCGCTCGGTCTGGTCCTCTGTCCGGTGATCTCCGGCGCCCAGGCGCAGGCCAGGGCGAAAACGCCCGTCACCCACGAGGCGCTGTGGGCGATGAAGCGCGTGGGATCGCCGGTCCCGTCGCCGGACGGAAAGCTGGTCGTCTTCCCGGTGACCGAGCCGTCCTACGAGGACAAGAAGGACTCCACGGACCTGTGGATCGTGGCCACCACCGAGGGCGCACAGCCGCGCCGGCTCACCGGGGCCAAGGGCGGCGACGGCGCGCCGGCCTGGAGCCCGGACGGGCGCAGGCTCGCCTTCGCGGCCAAGCGCGAGGACGACGAGGTCGCGCAGATCTACGTCATCGACGCCGGTGGCGGCGAGGCCCAGCGCGTCACCTCCTCGCCGCTGGCGGCGCGTGCGCCGCTGTGGAGCCCGGACGGCGCCTGGATCCTCTATCAGGGCGCCGCCTATCCCGGCGCCTCGAGCTCCGAGGCCAACCGCAGGATCGTTGCCGAGCGGAAGAACGCCAAGTCGAAGGTCCGGGCGTACGAGGGCTTCCCCATCCGCCGCTGGGACAAGTGGCTGGACGACACGCAGACGCACCTCTTCGTGGTGCGCGCCGGTGGGGGCGAGCCTCGGGACCTGTTGGCCGGCACGTCGCTCGTCGCGGAGCCCGGGTACGGCGGACCTGTATCCGAGGGAGCCACCGAGGACCTCACGCCGGCCTGGACGCCGGACGGGCGGGCCGTGGTCTTCGCCGCCACCACCGGCCGGGACGCGGCGGCCTATTCGTCCGTCGACGTCCATCTCTACGAGGTCCGCGCCGGGGGCGGCGAGCCGCGCCAGCTCACCACCGGCCGGGCCAGCCATGGGTCCCCGCAGTTCGCGCCGGACGGCCGGTCGCTGTGCTTCAAGCTGCGCGAAGAGTGGGGGCAGATCTACGCGCTGGACCGCCTGGCCTGCGCGCCGTGGCCGTGGACGGGCACCGTCCGCACCGTGACCGGGGACTTCGACCGCTCGATCGACGACTTCGCCTTCGCGCCCGACGGCAGGATCTACGTGACCGCGGAGGACAGCGGCTTCGTCCGTCTCTTCGCCGTCGCCGCCGCCGCCGGCCAGACCCTGCCCGTCTTCGAATCGAGGGGCGCCTTCGGCGGGATCGAGATACCGCGGCAGGCCTGGCCCCCGACGATCGTGGCCGCCTGGGGCAGCGCGGTGAGCCCGCCCGAGATCGTCCGCGTCGATCCGGACGCCAAGACGCAGACGGCGCTCACCGCCTTCAACGCGGACGCCGCGGCCGCGCTGGACTGGCAGCCGTTGCAGGAGTTCTGGTCCACGAACGAGCAGGGGCGGCGCGTCCACAGCTTCGTGGCCCTGCCCGCCGGCTTCGACCCGAACCGGAAGTATCCGCTGCTGGTCCTGATCCACGGCGGCCACGCGAACATGTGGCGCGACCAGATCACGTACCGCTGGAACTACCACCTGCTGGCCAGCCCGGGCTACGTCGTGGTGCTCACCGACTATCGCGGGTCGACCGGGTACGGCGAGGCCTTCACCCTCGACATCCTGGGCGACCCGCTCCGCGGCCCGGCGGACGACATCGACGGCGCGGCGGACGAGGCCATCCGCCGCTACCCCTACATCGACTCCTCACGGCAAGCGGCGGGCGGCGCCAGCTACGGCGGCCACCTGACGAACTGGCTGGAGGCCACCACCAACCGCTACCGGTGCCTGATCAGCCACGCCGGCCTCTCCAGCCTGCAGACGCAGTGGTCGACCAGCGACGAGGTCTACCACCGCGAGATCATGATGAGCGGGCCGTTCTGGGAGAACACGCAGGCCTGGCTCGAGCAGAGCCCGATCGCCCACGCCGCGAGCTTCCAGACCCCGATGCTGCTCTCCGTCGGGGAGAACGACTACCGCGTGCCCATGAACAACACCCTGGAGATGTACACGGCGCTCCAGCGGATGCGCGTCCCCGTGCGCCTGCTCGTCTGGCCGGACGAGAACCACTGGATCCTCAAGGGCGAGAACAGCCGGGTCTTCTATGCAGAGGTGCACGAGTGGCTGGCCCGGTGGCTGAAATAGAGGCCACTACAGCTACCGCGGGCCGCTCGGGTACGCGCTTCGCGCGGGGCGCGTTGCCTGGAACCAAACGCCCGCGCTCCAGCGCGACCCTCGCGTCCCGCGGAACTAGATCGTCACTGCCTCGGTGGTGACCGGGCTTCCCCAGAGTCTTTCCACTGCCGGTTTCACCTTTTCCGGCCGTCCAGTCGTCAAGACCCGCATTGAACCCGGCCCCGAAGACTTCAGCACCCCGCCCTCACGCAGCAGGTGCTCCACCCTCCGAGCGATGGCCGGAGCGCTGTCCACCAGCTCGACCCCCGGGCCCATGACCCGCGCCAGCGCCGGCGCCACGAACGCGTAGTGCGTGCAGCCGAGGACGACGGCGTCGACGCCGGCCGCGCGCAGCGGGCGCGTCAGCTCCTCGAGACGGCGGTCGAGCGTCGCATCCTCGAGGTGGCCTTCCTCGACCAGGTCGGCCAGGCCGGGACAGGGCACCTTCAGGACCTCGATTCCGTCCGCGTGCGAGCGAATGAGCCGGGCCAGGCGCTCCGAGCGCACCGTTGACGTGGTGGCCATGACCCCGACACGCCGCGTGCGCGTCACGCGGGCGGCGATCTTGACCGCGGGCTCCAGGCCGACCACGGGCACGGTCACCGCGGCGCGCAGGTCCTCGAGGGCGGCGCCGGTGGCGGTGTTGCAAGCGACGACGATGAGCTTGGCGCCGGCGCCGGCCAGGTAGCGGCCCACGGCGAGCGCCCGCTCGCGTACCGCGGGGTCCGGGCGATCACCGTAGGGGCAATACGCGGTGTCGGCGACGTAGAGCATGTCCTCGGCGGGAAGGGTGCGCCGGATCTCGCGGGCCACGCTGAGGCCGCCGACGCCGGAATCGAAGAGCGCGATCAACCCCATCCACGACGATCATACCGTCCCGGCGCCGCCTCCCGGATGACCGCCGCCCGGCGCGGATATAGTTCTTCCAGTGACGGATCGGCCGTCCCCCGCCGCTTCGATGCCTGGGACGCCCTGGCTCCTCTACCTGGGGCTCGGCGTCGTGGTCTGGGGCCTCTTCGTGCCGGACCAGGGTCTGTGGCACGACGACGTGCAGAACCTGTTCCGCGCGTTCGTGGCTCCCGAGCGTGGCGAAGGCCTCTTCCCGGCGATCGCCACTCCGACGCGCCGCTTGCTGGGGCTGCCCTTCATCGCCGCTCTCGCGACCGGCTGGCCGGTGCAGGCGCTGCACCTGCTCTCCGCCGCGGCCTGGATCACCACCGCCGTGCTGGCCGACCGCCTGGCGCGGCGGCTCTGGCCGGCCACGCCCCTGGCCGCGCCCCTGGCGGCCGCGTTGACCGCCTGCGCCACGCCGGACCTTTGCACCGACGCGGCGCTGGCGGTCGGCTACCAGCAGTCGGTCGTGCTTTACGTGTCCGCGGTCCTGCTCGGCCTGAGGTGGCTGCAATCGGGCTCGCGGGCGGCGCTGTGGGCGGCGCCCGTCGCCCTCTGCGCCTCTTTATGGACGACCGACGCCGCGGTCGCGGCCTGGCCGGTGACCCCGCTCCTGTGGGCGGCCGCGCCCGGCGCGCGCGGCCGGCGAGCTCTCCCGCTCGGGCTTCTGTGGTTCCTGGCTCCCGTGCCCTACCTGATCACCCTGGCCGGGCTGGTCACGAGCGAAGGGTCGTATCTGCGCAAGGCGCTCGTCCCGCTCCACGCCGGCCAGTGGATCGCGCGGCTCGTGGACCTGCTGGCTTGGAACGTCATGCCGTGGCGCTGGGCGATGGACCGCCCCCTGTGGTTTCCGCCGCACGGCGAGGTGGTGCCGCTTTCCGTCCGGTGGACCATCGCGCTTGCCGCCGGCGTCATCGCGGCCGGGGCGATTTTCCGCCGGGCACGGCGCCCGGAGACGACGGGCCGCTCCGGGACGTGGGGCGCGCTGGCCAGCGTTGCCCTCATGGCCACGGCCAACGCGCCGTTCGCGGGCCTGCAATATGCCGACCTCTATTACCGGACCCACCTTCTCTCGCGGGTGTTCGCGAGCGCGGCCCTGGCCTGGCTCGTCGCGGTGGCGTGGTATCGCGCGCGCGCCGCGGTGCGCCCCGTGCTGGCGGCGGCCGTCGCCGGCTGGCTGGCGCTCGGCGTCGCGAGCGCGCTCGCGCAGCAGGACTATTTCGTCTCGTATACCCGCGCGTACCGGCAGGAGCTCTCGTCCATCCTGACGGCAGCGCCGGCGCTGGACCCGGACGCCGTCCTGCTGCTGCGCGCGCCCGTCCACTCGCACTTCCTGGCCACCGAGGCGGGGCACCTGGCCCGCGCCTGGATGACGCTGCTCTACGCGGATTCGAGCCTCGAGTGCCGGACGGTCATCTGGTCGCAGGCGCGCTCGACGACCTGCGCGCCGGCCGGCAGCGGCTTCGTCTGCCGCGGCGAGAGCAGTGCCGACTGCGGACGGGGAGAAGGGCAGGAGACGCGGCTGCTCCCCTACGAGCGGCTGGTGCTGCTCGAGTACCGGCCGGCGGAGAACCGGTATGCGCTGGTGGAAGCCCTGCCTCTCGGCGATTACCGCCCTCATGATCGGATCCGCGCGGCGCCCCGTACTTCCCTCGCGCACGCGCTCCTCGACACCACGCACGGCCTCGCAGCGTGGCTGTGGCCGTGAAGGCCCGTGGCGCCCAGTGGGCGCTCGCCGGCTCGTCCTGCCACTCCGGATGGCATCCAGCCGATTGGGCGTGCCGAGACGGCCTTTAACTTGTAGGCGAAACGTCGGGCGGATAGCATCCCGGGCATGACCCGTTTCGCTGCCGGCCTCATGGTCCTCCTCCTGCCGGCCGGGGCCGCGGCCGGCGACTGGTCCAACTGGCGCGGCCCGCACCGCACCGGCGTGAGCGACGAGACCGGCCTGGTCAGCAGCTGGTCCCGGGCGGGCGAGAACCTGCTGTGGAAGGCCGACCTCACGGCCCGCGCCACGCCCATCGTGTTCGACGGGCGCGTCTGCACCAGCGGCCGCGGCGGCGCCGGGCCCACGCGCCACGAGCTGGTGGCCTGCTTCGACGCGGCGACCGGCAAGAAGCTCTGGGAGCGCCGCTTCCCCGTCTACAACACGATGGTGCCGTTCTCGCGCGTCGGCTGGTCGGCGCTGGCCGGCGATCCCGAGACGGGCGCCGTCATCGCTCAGAACGTCGACGGCCAGCTCGTGGCCCTCGGCCGCGACGGCAAGACGATCTGGGAGCACCGGCTGGGCGAGGAGTACGGCCGCGGGTCCGGCTTCGGCGGCCGCACCCTGATCCCGCTCGTGGACGAGGACCGGGTCGTGGTCGGCCTGGTGGGCTCGGGCTGGGGCGACATCGGACCGCCGCGCCAGCGCTACATGGCGTTCGACAAGCGCACGGGCGCGGTGCGCTGGGTGTCGACGCCGGCTCAGGGACCGTTCGACGACGCCAACAACCAGGCCAGCCCCACCGTGGCCGTGATCGGCGGCCGGCGCCTGGTCATCGGCGGCGGCGCGGACGGGTGGCTCTACGCGGTCGAGGCGCGGACGGGCGCGCCGGTCTGGCGGTACCAGCTCAGCGTGCGCGGCCTCAACAGTCCGCCCATCGTCGACGGCGACGTCGTCTACGCGGCCCACAGCGAGGAGAACCCGGAGGGCGGGGCGATGGGCGGCGTGGTGGCCATCGACGGCAAGGGCACGGGCGACATCACCAAGACCGCCACGATCTGGAAGGCCGACGGCCTGCTCGTGGGCTTCGCGGCGCCCACCGTGGGCGGCGGTCGCGTGTACGTGGTGGACAACGCCGCCAACCTGCACGCGCTCGACCAGAAGACGGGCCAGGTGCTGTGGGCGCATCACCTGGGCACGATCGGCCGGGCGGCGCCGACGCTGGCCGACGGGAAGCTGTTCCTGACCGAGGAGAACGGGAACGTGCTCATCGTGGAGCCGGGGACCGCCGGCGCGAAGACCCTGCACGAAGAGCACATCGCGATGCCGGAAGGGCGCCACGCCGAGATCTGGGGCTCGGTGGCGGTGGCCAATGGGCGGATCTACTTCACGGCGGAGGACGGGCTCTACTGCGTGGGCCGGAAGGGCGCCCCGCACAAGGCGGCGGCGGCCGCGCCTCGCCCCGCCGCGCCGGAAGAGCCGGCCGCGGGCACGCCGGCCAAGCTCGTGATCGTGCCCGGCGAGGTGATCGGACGGGCGGGCCAGCCCATCGCTTTCGAGGCCTGGTC
>Ga0075424_100005195_pt1 | contig 12403 bp, 9 predicted proteins | sample SoiMethybrSBSTD3_FD_75301 | JGI IMG/M metagenome (GOLD analysis project Ga0075424, IMG submission 75301) | Bulk soil microbial communities from a Populus tree surrounding site in Tennessee, USA - Soil MetaG P. TD hybrid SBSTD3 | ecosystem: Environmental > Terrestrial > Soil > Tree plantation... | reverse complement strand
TTGGTAATGTAATTCGTTCAAAGATTCACAAGTTTGTTTAGAAATCTTTTCTAGTGAAGACTGAAATTAGCCGATCACGAAGAATTAGCAAAAATTGTGGTCATCCTCTCATTAGTATTACTGATTGTCGTTACTGTATATGCCATATTCAAGACAACGTATTTGCAGCAATATATAAGATAACTAATTATTGTACATAAAAGTGAGGACGAAATCTAAGTTTTCGCAATGACATGCTAACTATGCTACACAGGTCTCTGAATATGCTTACTCTGTATCTCTATCCAAGTATATATTTAGATCATATTCCAGCATTCTAATGATAAAGAATGGGGAGTTTCATTAGATTGTCACATTAGAGGAGTCAACATAATCTGATATCTTTGAGACGCAGATCAGTTAGATGGAGAGCAAGAAGAGGATATTGAATTATAATAACTGCAAATAGACTACATCTTTCTGCACTTGCTTACATCTACTGACTTAATTTTGATAATTACTCAACTTTAAAGTTTCACGATATAATATAGATTAGCTTGCTCCTGTTGTCGATTTTGTTATTGTTGATATCTTCAGTCCAGTTGAAGCATCCAAAATGAGCTTATCTGCAAAGTGTCTGTTGCTGTTAAAGTTGAACATATTTGTTAGTAAACCAGCTTTAGCGTCAAATGATTGATTTCCAATACGTCCCAGATTCCAGTTATCTTCTATGAATCGAAGTATAGATGTCTGGTCGGTTATTTGATGATCTATGAAGTTAACTTTAGCATAAGGAGATATCACCAATAATGGCAGACGTGGTCCATATCCACATCGGTTTTGGTATGAATTTGCAGGGGCATGTCCACACATCCCTGTGGAGCCAAGAAGAGCATCATGTGTACGATCATTTGATTGACTGACTATCGGAGGCATCACGTGATCATACCAACCATCTGAGTCATCGTATGCTACAATCACTGCAGTACTATTCCATTCAGGAAGCTGCTGTATGCGATTGATAGTTGATACGAAAAAATGTTGTTCATCTATCGGGTCAGAGTTATCTGCATGCCCATCTTGATATTTGGAAGCCTTCAAAAAACTTACAGAAGGCATAGTATGGTTTGCTACTGCATCCCAGAAATCACTCAAGTTATATTGATGGTTCGCTCTGTCAGTCTTACCAATCATTGGAATAGAACTGGGAGAGACATGATGAGGATTTGCAGTTGATTTATAATATTGAAACGGTTCATGATGGGGGACGTAGTCTGTCTGATTTTCTCCAAGAATATTTGGATGTTCTGACTCACATTTAGCCCTGCCATCTAACTCGTTATCCTTTGGCTTGAATCCACCTTGGAACCAACCCCATGTTATATTTTTTGAATTGAGAAGGGTACCAATATTACTCCCACTCATTGCTATTTTTGTGCCGCTTGAACAATCATCATAGGCTGGATCTAGATCACCGATCACTGTCCCATTTGCTACTTTACCTGCAAATTTAGCTGGTGTTGCGCCGTGAGTCTGGCCAGATACGAGGTTTAAGGCTCCAAGCGTCGACGGACCAAAAGTTGTACCATAGGAATTATCACTCATCGCAAAATGTTGAGCATAATTCCAAAGCGCAGTAACAGTATTGCCATCGTAATGTCCCATAACCTGTGTTGGATCACATTCAGAATCACTCGAACCGGTAAATTCTACAAATTTATCGACTAATCCTCCATGATATGCCTGCTGCTCGGTTAAATAGCCATGGTCCATGTCGCAAGTCACTGCCTGTGATCTATCTAATCGAAATGGATTTACTGAATAGTTGCCATTAGGATTATTAACTAGCAGATCATTGGACAATCCATTCACAGATGGTGTCGCAGGACTAGGAGTAAACTTTGGTTCCCCCGAGGGATTTGCCGAATGAGGATAAGTGGCAAAGTAATGATCGAATGATATATTTTCTTGGAATATTACTACAAGATGCTTGATAGGTGTAGTCGTTGTTGGCATTGTTAATGTTGAAGACACTAAAGAAACACTCGAGGCATTTATCGTTCCTCCTGAGACAGGAGACAGTATCATTACAAAGGATACGAAAAATAATACAAATCTTGTTTCCATGTGATCAGATAGAGTCTCCGGTCATAAATAAACCTTTTACTATATTAGAATATTTACCAAAACCAATCTACTACCATATCCCAAATACGAATCTGCTTTGATCGGCCAAAATGGATAATATCATTAACTTTTAAACGTAAAGCTTCAATTGGATCAACGATATCCAAATGCTAATAATAGGCTTAACATAATCATATTTCTACGATTTTTGTGACTGATTATCATTTTTCCATCCATCTTACCAAATAGTTGATCGTACAAATTCCAGGATTGATTTAGGATCAGGTAATGTTTCCATCTAGGTGACTCATACGATTAGTCATCTTCAAACCAAACGCCAATGTACCTACATCTTGATTAGACGACCGATGACATCAGCAACTGCATCGGCGATATCAATACCATGGTATTTACGGGCATTCTCACATTGTTCAATTTGCAAACCCTTTGCACTTAGACGATTTACAATGTTCTCCTTACTATTACCATTAAAGTCTTCTGGACATTTATGCTCATAATCCACATACACTTTAATCCCAGGGTCCGACACAACATCAACAATGGCTGTTTTAATTTCCTCCTTTACATCGTCAGGCAGAGTTCCTCCAATACAAATAGATTCATGGCCCCATCCATGGAATGCGACAGAATATTCAAAGTGACGCCGCATAATCGTTTTAAGCTTCGGGAATGAATCTTCATTAATATCTGTCGAAGTAATATGCCAACGGTCAAAGGCACCACCCCCTTTCTTGAATCCCTTGCAAATCCATTGAGTAACATATACTGAAGAAAGCTTTTGACCAATGTGTTCTGCCTGCTCATCGGTGTATTTTTCGATATTGCCGCCGTGTGGGGCTATGACAATTAATTCGTGGTTATACCCGTTGTCAGCCAAATTTTCAATAAATTCACTTGAATATTCTGCCTCCGCATCAGTAAGACCCACAGCTGTGACCTGAGCATTAACTTTGCCAGCGAAGGCATCAGCGCTTGAAAGTTTCAAGCGTTTTTGCAGATCATCAGGGTTATTGTCTATAAATACAGTGTCGGTCTCCTTGTTATGAACATCAATCACCGTATAGAGAGCGAGTGCTGTCCCATTGGCAGTAGGCCTTTCTATACGAATTTGTTGACATCGATCTTTTCCTATCATATTAATCTGACTAAGGTTTGCTATACAATGCTCACGAATATGACCATTGGGTATTCTGTTATCCACTGGTATAATTTGAGCTATGTAGGAGTCTTGAAGGTGTTTCCTTTTAATGCATTCCTCCATTTTTCTAAATGTTATTCTAGACTAGTTTCTATTATGAGTTCTCCTCTAGAATGAATATTACATTATAACAGCGCACTATCGCAGATATGTGCTTTATATCATTTAGTGCCTGGCATCATGTCTGCATGAATTACGAACCAAATAATAAGTACAAAAATATTTTTTGAAGGTACGTGTATTTTCGAATCTCAATTAGTTAGGATGAGAAAAATCAGCCCTAACGCTGAAGTAACTGATGACAAATCATAAGATCAAAAAGCGAAGAGACATTTACGAATTTCTTCATAAAATGAATTATCAGTATTTCTTGTATATGGAAGTTTGAGCAATACAGGAAAACAGAGCAGCAATAAGTATTGGCACAACGTAAACCTTGGCTTCCTCTTCAGGCAAGAGCTCAGAAGTGATTGCTGTTGCTATTAGCACGATTGTAAGTATCCCTAGTGCTATGCGAATAAGTGGATACTTTGAAATACTCTGCACATATGTATGACTAACTTGTACTTAATAAATCTGCTTCTGAACAATAAAGAACAGAGTTACTTTCGGATAAATGAATTCGCATATACATAAAATCACGATATCTGTTTTTACTTGGGTTATATCTAAATATGCATTGTATAACCCCTATGGACAACATATGAATCCTATATGTGACAACACTAATGAGTAGTACCATGTTACTCGAATGTTGAAGTATGACAGAATAAATATCTGATACGTAAATCCTAACCAAGACTGAACTTTTCAGTTTAGATGCTCTGTTTCTTTTATTCTGGCCAAACAGAAAAAGAGTGTCATAAGCAATCCGAGACAGACAGATTTTGTTTTGATCTGATAAGTCAAAAAGTCATATGTGTCAACTATTGCATCTGCAGTCTAATCTGTAGTTTATAGTGACTTTACATAATAAAATTCATAAAAAGCTCGTTACAAAGGTCTCAGTTTCATTGTTGTAAATCAATGAATCCATTAAGCACCTTCAAAGTTCGTAAAAAGTAAAGACCGTTATGTAAATAATTCGAAAGATTAGGTTCTGTCTGGTTACAGCGTTTAAAGAATATAGTGATTGAATGATTGTATTAATGTCTAATTCGTACCTCTATGCAATTGCAACATCGTATAGTGGGGCAATCTCCTCTACTCTAATCGTATCATTGGACTACATCAGTAAAAATGCATTGCTTAAGGAGTCTATCAGTTTAAAAGTAGTATATGTATCGCAATCCTTACATTAAGATACTCCAATACTATCTTGTGTACTAACATCAGTTTGTGCTCGTTACTGAATGCCATAAAGATAACCCACATGCATAACATTAAATACATTGCCAGTACATCAGTATTATTACTAATTTTGGACAACACTACATCTGGTGGTCAAGAGGCTCATATGGATGGTCCATTACTGGAACGTTTGTGGATGGCAATTGGTGTGCCATCACGATTGGCAAAAATCCAAAATGTGACAATAACTGGAACTGTTGTTGGAGCCAAACCACATATTACCTCAGACGGTGATATGGTCTTTGCACTTAAACCAGATGAACCATATAAAGAGATAGTGAACATACATAACATGAGCCAATCGAAGATGGCCAATGGTATATGGGTTGAAGCAGTATGTCAAGGACCCAATCAATCACAACAATCATGGCATGTTGGAGATTGTGCCAAGGGCGGACCTTTTCCAAAATTCCCATTACCTAATCTTGGTGATAGATTACGTATAACTGGAACTTATGCCATAGATATACGTGAGGGTGGGCATGCAGAGATACATCCAGTATCTAGAATAACCAAGATCTAACTAACTGGATCTTATTAATGCATTACAATTAATACACTGAATTTTCAGCCTTTACCTCTACCTTCTTGTACTACATTGTCTAAATGGAAAACGTCATCCTTATTTTTTATATTGGTATGCATATTCAGTCTTTGTCTTTGCAACATCTAAATCTACAATTCTATGTTCCTGCAATGACATGTAGAGTTTATCACCGTCTCTTACAAGAGAACGTGGAAATTCTTCTAATAACATTCCATTGGATTCTGTATGTGGATCTTCGGCTTTTGCACCATATTTGTATGTAAATTCGATAATCACCGGTGTATTTTCTTCACTTGATACATACCAAACATTGAGGTATGTGTTAATATCTTTCTTTTTTTTATTCTCAAATATAATTTTGCCAATCTCACACGAAACTTCCACAGCTTCAAAGTCATTCACTTTTTTAAGGCGTTCTGTTGAGTGGATATTATCCAGCCCATCTAATCCCGGAAACAAGGATCGTAATTCTCCAATGGTATCGATCTTTGGTTTTCGCTTATCTTGATATTCAGCCGAAAGTGAAAATTTACTTACAAATGGACTGATTATGTCTTCTTCAAATTTAGTTTCCATATTCTTTCTAGGACTTGAAAGATCATGTAGCGCAGAAACATACCGATCAGGATGTCTGCACTTGAGTGTTACATTATATTCGTTTATTTCTTTTTCCTCTCTTATTCTAAAGAGGAATTTTTTTGCATTAAGGTCATACTTGTTTGTATCCAGATACGATGTTAGCCTCTTTTTCTCTTCAATATCATCCTCACCTTCGAATTCTCCATTTTGATTCCTTAGCTGAAATTGTAAGATTTCTGAGAACTTTCTTATTCCTTCCTTTCTATTGATAAATGAATTTGTATTTAGCATGAGCTTAAACTCTCTGGAGCTAATAGGACGGTTATATTGCACCATAATCACCGATAATTAACATAATCTAGCATGTATAGTAAACTGTAATACATAACTGTTTAGTCAAAATACAATCTCACTACCTTGAGTCGCATCTACCGAACATAAGACACATTGATTGATCGTGAACCCAAGTTTAGCATAAACATATTTTTGTTATACGCTGTAATACCTTCTTTGGTTATGTGTCATAACAATTTACTTTTTGTCTTACGTTTATTTAATTATACAGATTTCGACCAGCAGAGATAACAAAAATTAATTATCTATCAGATGAGTCTAACACAAATCTTTAATCGACAAACATTTTATATAATGCAAGTTTAGTTTTGATTAAGTATATTGAATATGATTAGCTATAATAACGTTCTCATCAATTAGTGGAATTATGCAATTACTATTTACAAGCAGGGAGGGCGAAGACTTGTTCCTGATTCTGCAGAGGACTAATTTAAATTTGTTTGATATTCATAAATTACTATACCAGTAAAATATCATGATATTAATAGGTATATTATGAAGTAGATCTGTCTGCTGTAGTATATATTAGGTGTAAGACCTGCATTAGATCTGGTACGAAAAAACCAAGGTTTGCTTTAACACGCAATTTTTCAGCGCCGAAAATATCTCATTAAATGCTAAACCTTCTAATTCAAGATATCTATTAATTTCTTACTGCACTTAATTTTTAGAATATCATTATTTATCCTACTTGCTTGCTTTCCAAAAGTTTGACAAGAGATTTAAGCGATGAATCAATAGTAGATTCAGTTCTTTCCACTGTATGAGACTTTTCACCCTCCTCAACAGTTATTCGGTATACTATGAAATCCGCTGCTCCTCTACGTTGAGGCACGGAAGACTTTGAGGACATTTCAAAAAAATTGGAATTCTGTATCAATTCTTTTATCCTTTTGCCGTCCGATTCATTAAGTGTATTATCGTCTGCAGAAAAGGATTTTGATATCCCTGCAAAGCCTCCACTACGAGTAATTGTAATCTTCATTTCCAGCTAAACAGACCACATGTTCCTAATCGAGTTTCGTTGATTCCATAGGAATGCAATCTGTTTTCTGTGCAAGTCATTTATCTCATCTTCAATCGATTCCTTTTCTAATGTCTTTTCTGTCTTATGAAGTTTTGTTAACCAAAAATTGACTCATGGGTTTTTCTAATAAACGCAGTTTGTATTGTAATGGGCTTTGCAGATACTTTAACGGTCGACCATGCATCATTTACGGCCTTTTCTTCTTTGCTGTCCTGTCCATAAAGTTGACGTGCCCACTGCAATGTGAGATTGGCACATTCTTGGAAGTTAGAATCTGATTTCAAACCATTTGTTAATGTTTTATACCATATTGCGCCAGCTTTTTCCCATGCATATCCTCCGATTTCAACTGCCGTCAGATAAAAGGCTCTATTGGGTATGCCTGAATTAATGTGTACACCTCCATTATCATCTGATGTCCTAACATAGTGATCCATGTCTGCTGGCTGTGGATCTTTACCACCAAGATTCGGATCATCATATGCTGTACCCGGATCCTTCATTGATCGTAGAGCCTTACCCTTGATCTTTTTTGTAAGTAATTGCGCTCCTATTAACCAATCCGCTTTGTCGGCAGTTTGCTTCAAGGTATACTGTTTTACTAGGGATCCGAACACATCAGAAAAACTTTCATTTAGTGCTCCTGATTGTCCTTGGTAATCTAGGTTAGCAGTATAACTTGTAACCCCATGTGTCAATTCATGTGCAACCACATCGATATCTTTGGTAAATCTATCAAAAAGACTGCCATCCCCATCGCCATAGATCATCGCTTCACCATCCCAGAATGCATTGTCATAACCTGATCCATAATGCGCATAAGAATTTAGAGGTAAGCCTGCATTGTCTATAGAATTTCGTTTGAATATATCATTATAAAAGTCATATGTATCTCCTGAAAAATCATATGCTTCATTAACTGCAGCATCGCTTGATTTTGGATCTCCCTCACGTCGGACAGGTTTTGCAAACGATTTGTCTTCTTCATGAGTACAGTCGTATGCGGTTCGCGATAATTGAGATGAGCCGCGTCTAGACTTTAAGCTACCAAGAACAGATCTGCGACCACCAGCTTGGTGTGATATTGCGAGTGTCCTGAACATTGAGCTTCTAAGTTCTTCATTATCTGTGTTGAGTATGATCGCCTTCATCATGTGCGGTGGAAGAATAAAGCATCCACGATTTTTTTTCTGCACCAATCGCCCATTGACTTTTGTTTGAGAATATTTGTTAAACATAGCTGTGAGTTAGTTTGGGGATTTTTAAAGTTATTGAACTCATTTTCAAAAGTGAATTTGATAAGCTTGACCCCATCTAAGATCTGCAGCTTCTCTATTTGTCCACAATAAGCCTTTATAATGCAATGATATTTAGAATGAAATAATTATTATGATGAGATATGTACAATACATATATAAGATCGTTTTCATCTTCATACAAAGAAGTCTTTAAATAGAGAACGATATTGATAATGCATTAAAGTTGCATTGGTTTATGCTAGATCTAGATCAAGATCAATATTTTTTATATATACGAGAATGTGATAATTGATGTAGTAATATAAACCGAACCCAGAATTTTTCGGCGCCGAAAAATTAGGCTCAATTTAGAATAGTTACAAAAATGAGGCAATCATTGAGAAATTTTGTTCTTATTACTTCAGCCATTGACTAAAATAAAATTCTACAATTATTATGCTATTAACTTCAGAGAATTTATGCAACGAGTTAGAAAAATAGTTGTTTTGTATGTGCAGCGCCTGCTCAAATATTTAAATTTTTTACTTCCTTCTGGCTGAATCGCAATTATATATACATCTCTGTTATCTATTCATTTGCAGAATAGAATCCATCAGATATTATTTGGTAATAACAATGCCAAAAATATAATGTCAGTTGATTTTGGCTAGACAATTATGCTTATATTTATTTTTGACAAGCTATTAGTCCTTGCTAATAATTTCTGACATCACATGCTTTACCAAGTCTTGACTCGAAACTGGTTTTTTTATGAAGCATTTTACATCGAGCTTAGGAAATTGCTCCTTTAGAGAATCATAGTACTCCTCAAATGCAGTTATGAAGCAGACCTTTATATTAGAATCCTTTTTCCTAATCTTTTCGTATAATTCAAAGCCATTAATTTTAGGCAATCGAATATCAATAATTGCGAGATCATAATACTGTGGCTGGAAGGTGGACAGGGCTTTAAATGGGTCACTATAAAATGTCACATGAAATCCTTGATCTTCTAAACAAGTTTTAAAAAATAAACTAACATCTTGTTCATCATCAATAACCAATATTCTTGGAATATGTTTATCTTTTATCAAGAGATCAACTGCTAGGTATGTTTATCCTTCATAATTATATATACGAGTCATATATGTCCTTTTAATATAAGTATGATCCTTGACTATCATGTTTTCAACATAATCTAATTTTTTTTCCAAAATACGGCAAAATGGTTATATATAACCAGACAACGTAACTAATATTGTCAAAGGAACTGACGACCTCTAACACAACAAGGGGATTGTTAGTAGATATCGATATTTATCAAATTAGACACCCACCTACTTTTTATAGATCTACTAAAACTAATTCAGTTTTACAGACCACACAGCTAGCTGAACTTTCCAAATCCATTGTACGACAGGGCCTTTTGCAACCAATCGTTGTCAGAGCAAAGGCGGATACAAATCACTTTGAAATAGTTTCGGGAAACCGCAGATATGAGGCGTGTAAAGCATTAGGTTGGCGAAAGATTGTTTGTCATGTACTAGAACTAGATGATAGAAATGCATTTGAAGTAACATTAATTGAAAATATTCAAAGGGAAAATCTTGATCCAATAGAAGAAGCTCGTGTATTTAAAATTTACGTAGAAGAGTATGGATGGGGTGGAATATCTGACTTGGCATCAAGATTGGGTAAGAGTGCTAGCTATGTAGATAAACGTATAAAGCTTTTGGACTCACCTGCCGAGATAATCGAAAGCTTATCTAATCATTCAATTAGTCCTAGTATTGTTGAAGAATTAAGCCCCATCAATGATCAGAAAGTAGTAAGTGATCTTGTTGAGATGATAAATAAAAAAGGACTGTCTTCTAGGAAAGTGCGAAAGCTAGTAAAGGAATACAAGAAAGAATCTTCCCAAGAGGTCTATAATTTTCATGACGCCGAGGACAAAATCGTAGATATCGATAGAAAGGTCCAAAATTCATTTGATAAATCAATAGTTGCATTGAGAATCGCCGCCAGCAGAGTAGCTGCAATAGTAGAGAGTATGGAAGACAACTGGATTATATATGAAATATTAATGCAGCATAAAATGATGTTGCATTCGCAGATAGATGTGTTAATAAAAGAAAAGAAAAAGCTTTGAATATTTATTGGGATACATGTTGGAATAAATCATAAGGTATTTGAATTCATATGATCACCTAGCAGGGGAAGTTTTTACAAAAGCAATCGGCTGTGGTGGAACAATAACTGGAGAGCATGTGATGGAATTGCTAGAACCAAATATTTCGAATTCATATATGGTTCCCAAATAATTTCAATTTTCAGCAAATCAAAAAGATATTCGATCCCAAGGTTATAATGAATCCTGTTAAAAAAGTTGTAAATCGATTCTAGTCAGACTCTAGCAAGGATGGCAAATTTGTTCTTCTAACTGATAGACTAAGAAAATAAAGATGATATAAATAAGATAAATTCAAGATTATGAATTCATGCATTTTACCAAGCATTATTCAATATAAATGATATTTTGTTACTATTTAAATGTATAATAGTAAGAGTAATCTTATGCATCTGATATTGATGTCATATTAGAGCCTATCCGAAAAGTAATTGATATTAGTTGAGTTTTAGCCATACTATATTTGTACGATAAAGCTAAGCCGTACTGCACCCTCTTATGATCTATAGTGATATCAGAAATTACAGGTGTTGATTCGCTGTATGAAGTACCTGATGTCTTATGGAATAGGATCACTCCATTGTTGCCATCTAGAAATAGAAAGAGGAAGAAGACTGGTCGTCCAAGAATGAATGACAGGAAGGCTATGAGTGCCATTTTCTACGTCCTACGTACAGGCTGTCAGTGGAATGCTCTACCTAGAAGTCTTGGTGCTTCTAGTACTATACATGACAGATTCCAGGAGTGGAGGAAAGCAGGTGTATTCAAACGTATGTGGATTGATAGTTTATTGCGATATGATAGAGAGACTGGGATTGACTGGAAATGGCAGGCTATGGACGGTGTTATTACAAAAGCACCTCTTGGGGGAAAAATGTACAGGCGCAAATCCTACTGATAGAGCTAAATCAGGTACTAAGCGCAGTGTATTAGTAGATGGTAAAGGAGTTCCAATTAGTGTATCTGTAGATGGTGCTAACAGACATGACATGAAGATGAGTAAAGCAACACTTCAGAGTATAGTAATCTATAGACCTAAACCAACAATGAGATCAAAGCAGCACATGTGTCTTGATAAGGGTTATGACTTTCCTGAAGTATACGAATTACTAGAAGAGTTTGGATATACAATTCATATTCCATTGAGAGGAGAGAAAACAAGCAACAAACGAAATACAGTACCTGGATACAGAGCTAGACATTGGATAGTTGAAAGAACTCATTCGTGGATGAACAGGTTTAGACGGTTGTTAATTAGATGGGACAAAAAAGTAGAGAACCATATAGCAATGTTACATTTTGCTTGTGCTTGGATCACTTACAGAAGAGCAGGAGTTTTCGGATAGGCTCTTATTCGTTAAAGTCCTCTAACTAATTTGTAAGTTATTTTATCTTCCTAGAGTTGGGCCTTTCCATTCTGATTCCTTTTGTCGAGCCTTTGCAAGTCTAATTTGTGGTTTTGTCCATTGTGCAGTCACATTTTACTCGGTTCTTTTAATTACAAGAAAAAGTCAGAAGCACTAGATAGGAGGTAGTCAAATCAAGCAGGAATTGTTATAGTTATTTCTGCATGATCGCCTGTATTAGGGGCCTGATCACTTTTACTACCCCTAACTGCATCAGTTACTACTAGATATATTATAGTATGATCTGATTTCGTAGGTGCTTTTCCGGCATTAATTGCATTTTGTATTACTTTTGTTGTCTGCTTTATCCAATTGTACTTATGCGGCATGGGTGTGGAGGTATCTACATAGTTACCGATTACCTTCACTGGACCAGTCACACCATATTG
>Ga0075424_100005194_pt1 | contig 12406 bp, 10 predicted proteins | sample SoiMethybrSBSTD3_FD_75301 | JGI IMG/M metagenome (GOLD analysis project Ga0075424, IMG submission 75301) | Bulk soil microbial communities from a Populus tree surrounding site in Tennessee, USA - Soil MetaG P. TD hybrid SBSTD3 | ecosystem: Environmental > Terrestrial > Soil > Tree plantation... | reverse complement strand
CTCGGCCGCCGCCGCGGCTGGATGATCGTCAGCCAGCTGATCGTCGCCGCCGGCCTGCTCGGCCTCGCTTCGATCGGCCTGCGGGCCGGCCTGACGACGATCGGCATTCTGGCGCTCGTCGTGGCCTTCGCCTCGTCGACGCAGGACATCGTCGTCGACGCCTGGCGCATCGAGGTGGCCGGCGACTCCGACGAACTGGGGCTGCTCTCGGCCGCGTATCAGCTCGGCTACCGCCTGGCGGTCCTCGTCTCGGAGGCAGCGATCCTGATTTCCGCGAATCATTTCGGCTGGCGCATGTCGTACGCCGGCATGGCCGCGTTGATGGCCGTCGGCATCAGCGCGACCGCGTTCGCCGCGGAACCGCTGCGCGTGAAGAGAGTCTTTGAATCCGCGGACAGGACCGCTCCGCTCTGGACCGCGCGGGGTTTCGGCGACGCCGTCATCGGCCCGTTCAGGGAGTTCTTCCGCGTGTACGGCTGGCTGGCGCTGCTGATGCTCGCGATGATCAGCTTCTACCAGCTGCCGGAATACATGATGGGCCCGATGGTGAATCCCTTCTATCACGATCTGGGTCTGTCGAAGGATGCGGTCGGCGCCGTCCGCGCGTCGATCGGTCTCGTGGCGACGCTGCTCGGCATTGCCGCGGGCGGCTTCAGCGCGCTGCGGTTCGGGTACATGAGGACGCTTATCGCGGGCGTCATCCTGAAGATCCTGGTGATCGCCAACTTTGCGACGCTGGCGTACGCCGGTCCCGACATCCGGGTCTTCGGCGCGGTGATTCTTGCGGACAACTTCGGCATCGGCTTCGCCGGCGTCGCGCTCGTCACCTACATGTCGAGCCTCACGAGCATCGGCTACACCGCGACGCAGTACGCGCTTCTCAGCTCCGCGTACACGTACGTCGGAAAGTTTGCGAAAGGATTTTCGGGAGTGATGGTCGAGCGGCTGGCGGCCGGGCGCACGCTGCTCGACGGATACGCCCTCTTCTTCATTGGCGCCGGTCTCCTTGGCATCCCCGCGCTCATCCTGTGCATCGTTCTCGCGCGTGCTACGCGTCGGTCTGGCGACGCGCATGCGGAGCCGCGATAAGCGGAGCGGTGTGACGCGGTCGCTGACAGCGGCCCTCGCCTTCGCGCTCGTCGCTGTCCTCTCCGGCACAGCGCGCGCAGCCGGCCCGATCGATCCTGCGCTGCGGTTCCGCGTTCTTCCGACGGAGCATTTCGTCATCTATTTCCATCAGGGCGAAGACGCTTCGGCGCGGCGGCTCGCGACGATCGCGGAAGAGACGTGGCATGCGCTGCGACAACCGCTCGGCGTGCAGCCGCCGCCGAAGACTCACGTCCTGCTCGTCGATCAATCGGAGCTCGCGAACGGATTCGCCGCTCCCCTGCCGCGCGACACGATCTTCGTTCTCGCATCGTGGCCCGAGACAAACGACTTCATCGGCGACACGGACGACTGGCTGCGTCTCGTGTTCACACACGAATTCACGCACATCGTGCACCTCGATCGCTCGGAGAGCTGGGCGCGCGTGGTGCGCGGCATCTTCGGCCGGACCGAGCTCGCGTTTCCGAACCTGTTCCTGCCGACGTGGCAGATCGAAGGGCTCGCTACCTACGAAGAGAGCCTCATCACGGGCACCGGGCGTCTGCACGCGGGCGATTTCCGCGCGGTCGTCACCGAAGGCGCGCGTGCGGGACGACTCGAGCCGCTCGATCGCGTGAACGGCGGCCTCACCGACTGGCCGATCGGCACCGCCCCATATGCGTACGGCAGCGGCTTTCACGAGTACCTCGCCGATCGGTTCGGGTCGGACACGCTCGCGGAACTCGCCGAAGCGACCGCGCGCCGCGTTCCCTACACCTCGTCGCGAGTGTTCAAGAGAATCTTCGGCTCGTCGCTCGGAACGTTGTGGAAGGACTACGAGCAATCGATCCAGGAGTCGACAACGACGAACGACGATGGTGCGGGTGTCGAACAGCTGACCTATCAGGGTTTCATCGCCGATGGTCCGCGATTCGACCGGTTTGTATGCGACACGTGTCCACCGATAGTCATTTACTCGGCCCGGACGCCGCACGGGTTTCCGACGCTGAACGCGGTCGCGATAGACGGTACCCCGCCTCGTCAGCTCGCGACGCGCTATCTCGGATCGACAACCGGCATCGGACGCGACGCGCTGTTCTTCGATCAACAGGACCTGCGCCGGAACACCGGTTTGTACAGCGACCTCTACATGCTGACGCGTTCGAACGGCCGCGTCCGCCGCCTGACATCGGAAGCGCGACTGCTCGACCCGGATCTCTCGTCCGACGGCGAAACCATCGTCGCCATCCAGCAGGGTCGCGGACAGCGGAACCTCGTGCTGGTCCGGGTGAAACCTGACGCGATCAAATCGAGCGCTCCGACGATCGACACGCTCCTGACCGAGCCCGACACGCAATTCAACGCCCCTCGCTGGTCGCCGGACGGTCGCCTCATCGCCGTCGAACGCCATCGACTGGGCCGGTTCCCGGAAATCGTGGTCGTCGACGTCGCGACGAAGGCGGTGCGCGTCGTCTTCTCCCAGCCGCGGACCCGCGTGGCGACTCCCACGTGGCGCCCCGACGGGCGCGCGATTGTCGCGGCCGTCGCGCCGCAGGAGCAGCCATTCAACCTCGTCGAAGCGCCGATCGATGGAAGCGCGGCGGCGTACCAGATCACCCATCTCTCGGGCGGCGCCACATGGCCCGATGTGTCGCCCGATGGACGAACGCTGGTATTCGTCGGGTACACCGTCGAGGGATACGACCTGTTCACGATGCCCTATCCGCAACCGCGGACCGCGCGACCAGTCTCGCTGCCGCAAGTCGAAGCCGATGCGTCGTCCGATTCGATTCAACCGGCCACTCAGGTGGACAAACCGTACTCACCCTGGCCGACGCTGGTTCCGACTTCGTGGTCACCGATCGTCGAGGGAGACAACACGCAGTTGCGCATCGGGGCGGCAACGAGTGCATTCGATGTGCTCGGATACCATGCGTATGTGGCCTCTGCCACCTGGCTCGTCTCGCACACCGAAGACGCACCGACGCCGAGCGCTGCCGCCCCTGATTGGAATCTTTATTACGGATATACGCGTTGGCGCCCGACGCTGTGGGCGTCCGCGTCGAACGCCACGTCGTTCTTCGCCGGTCCGCCAACGCCGGAAGGTACGCCGACCGCGGCCACGCTGCAGGAACTCCAGCTCCAGGCCGGCGTCATCCTGCCGATTCAACATGTCCGCGTTTCGCATATCGCAGCTGCGTCGGTCTTCACCGCATCCGACGATTACACGCTGCCGTCGGGGCTTCTCTCTCGAAACAAGGTCGGCATCCACGGCGGATGGGCGACGACGTCGGCGCATTTTTACGGCTATTCGGTCAGCCCGGAACGCGGCGTCACCATCGGCGGCACAGCGGAGACGACGCCCGAATCGCTCGGCTCGTTCGCCGACACGAATGCATTCACCCTCGATGCGCGCGCGTACCTGCCCGCACTTTCCGAGCATGATGTCGTCGCGCTGCGGCTCGGCGGGGGCGTCTCGACGGGAAATCCGGACATCCGCCGGACGTTTCTGCTGGGCGGTCCCGGACCGAACGGCAGCGTGATCGATTTCGGCTCCGGCGCGTTCAGCCTCCTGCGCGGCTTCGGCGCGAACACGTTCGCCGGCAGCCACGTCGTCGTGATGAACGCCGATTATCGATTCCCGATCGCGCGGCCGCAGCGCGGCATCGGCACGTGGCCGGTGTTCCTCCACACGATTCACGCCGCCGTGTTCGCGGATGCCGGGCACGTGTGGACCGGCACGTTCGACGCCGGCGCGATGAAGACCTCGGCCGGCGCGGAGCTGTCGATGAACGTCGTGGCCGGCTACTACTTTCCCTTCACTGCCACCGCAGGACTCGCGTGGGGTCACGACGGAAGCGGTGTCGTGCGCGGCGGCACGACCGTCTACGCGCGCATCGGCCTGCCGTTCTGATTTCCGAATCGCGCTCGCCCTTCGACGGCGCGGGGCGAGCGAGTCGAAAGCTCACCACGAGCGCAGATATAATGTCGCGCGCATGAAGAAAAAATCGCGGTTCCTGCAGACGCCGATCGAGCCGTTCGCCGTCGACGCAGGACTCACCGCCGACCAGGTGCTCGCCCGCATGGAGCGGATTTCGTTTCAGGGGCGCAATCTCGCCACCGCGCACCGCGTCTGGCAGAAGATGCTGCAGGACGATGTGACGATTTTCATGGGGATGGCGGGAGCGCTGTCGGCGGGTGGACTGCGAATGATCGTCGCGCACCTCATCACCAACCGCTACATCGACTGCCTCGTCTCGACAGGGGCCAACCTCTATCACGATCTCCACGAGACCCGGGGCCAGCATCACTACGTCGGATCGCCGCACGCCGACGACTCGGCGCTGGCCGAAGATCGCATCGACCGCGTCTACGACACGTACGCGAGCGAAGAAGAGTTCATCGGCAACGACAACTGGATTGCCGATTTCGCCGCCGCGCTCGAACCGCGTCCGTATACCTCGCGCGAGTTCCTGCACCTGCTGGGCGGCCATCTCTGGAAGACGACCGGCGGCGACGGAATCCTCACCGCCGCGTTTCGCGCGAACGTCCCGATCTTCTGTCCCGCGATTGCCGACTCGTCGATCGGGATGGGGCTGTCGCAGGCGCGGCAGAAGAAGTCAGGCGCCGGCCACATCGACATCATCGGCGACATCGTCGAATCGGCGAACCTGATCATCAGGCGTCCGCGTACCGCGTCGGTCGTGCTCGGCGGCGGCACGCCGAAGAATTTCATCAATCAGGCCAGCGTGCAGGCGGAGTTCTACAGCGACGAGGTCGGCGGCCACCGGTACGCGCTGCAAATCGTCACCGACGTTCCGCATTTCGGCGGCGCGTCTGGCTCGAGCCTCGAGGAAGCCCAGAGCTGGGGCAAGCTCGCCACCGATTCGGCGAAAGTGTCCGTCCAGGCCGACGCGACGATCGCACTGCCGCTGCTGGTGAGCGCGCTGGCGACGACGGCGCCGGCGTTTCTGGCGGGACGAAAGAAACCGGTATTCACGCTGGCGTCGCGCACGATGACGATCGACGGGCACGCCGCTCCGAGCGAACGCTTCGAGGAACTGAATGAACCTGCCGTTTAATTACGACCAGGTCGCGCTCGGTGAGTTCGGCGGCACGACGCCGACCACCAGCGACTTCGCTCACGCGCGCGTCATCATCTTCCCCATCCCGCTCGATCGCACGACCTCTTATGTGCCCGGCACTCGAAACGGACCGCACGAAATTCTCATCGCCTCGTCTCACATGGAGCTGTGGGATGAAGAGACGCAGACCGATGTGCACAGCATCGGCATCTTCACGCTGCCGGAGATGGAATTTCCGTACGCGAGCATGGACGAAGTTGCGCGGGAGATCCGGCGCGTCACATCGGAGCTCGTCAAACGCGACAAGTTCGTCGTCGCGCTCGGCGGGGAGCATGCGATCACGGGGCCGCTCGTCGCGGCCTTCGCGTCGAAATATCCGGGATTGTCGGTGCTGCAGATCGATGCGCACGCGGATCTGCGTGAGACCTTCATGGGCACGCCGTACAACCATGCGTGCGCCATGCGCCGCGTCCTCGAGTACGCGCGCTGCACGCAGGTCGGCATCCGCAGCCTGTCGCCGGAAGAGGCCCAGGCGGCGCCGACGCTGCCGACGGAAATCTTCTACGACTACAACATGCGCGACAACCCCGACTGGATCGATCGCATCGTCGACTCGCTCAGCGAGACGGTGTACGTGACGATCGACGTCGATGGATTCGACCCGGCGATCATGCCGGCGACCGGCACGCCGGAGCCGGGCGGACTGACGTGGTACGAGGGGCTCTCGCTGCTTCGACGCGTCATCGAGCGGCGCAACGTCGTCGGATGCGACATCGTCGAGCTCTCGCCGATGCCGGGCAACGTCGCGCCGAATTTCCTCTGCGCGAAGCTGGTCTACAAGATCCTGTCGTACAGGTTCGGCGCGGAGGTCGCGCACCGGGACTAGTGGCCCGTCCACGAGCGCCTTTTCCATGTTGATGTAGCGCGGGGCTTTCAGCCCCGCGAGATGCGGCCCTGAAAGGGCCGCGCCACACGCATCTGGAAACTACGCTAGATCTTTTTCAGATTGTCCAGCTCCCGGCGGGCGTCAGCGGAGAACGGCGAGTCGGGGAACTCCTCGACGAGCCGGTTGAACGTCTGCTGCGCGTCCGCGCGCTTGCCGGCTTCGAGGTACGTCCGTCCGAGCTGCATCAGGATGCCGTCGACCGGCAGCGGACCATCTTTGCGCAGCGAGAGCTCCTTGAACGTGTTGATCGCCTGATCGTATTGGCCCGCGCGCGCCTGCGTTTCCGCGAGGCCGAGCCGCGCCATCTGACCGTAGATCTGATCGCCCGCGCGATCCTGCACCTGCTTGAATGCGGCCGCGGCGTCTGTCGTGTTGCCCAGCGACAGCAGGATGGATGCCTGCTTGTAGCGCGCGTACAGCCCCGCATCGGTCGATGGGTACGCGTCAGCCGCCGCCTTGAACTTCGTCAGCGCCGCCTGTGCTTTGTCCCGCTCGGTCGCAAAGCTCGGACCGGTGATCGGGCCGCCGCCCGCCGGCGCGGGCCCGACGCGCGCGTCCTGGACGGCAACCGCCTCGGCGAGCAGCGCGTGGGCGCGCGTCTGTACGCGCTGTTGCCACGTGAAGTACGCGATCGCCGCTGCGGCGACGACCACGACCAGCGCCACTATGGCCGTGGTCTCGCGCCTGCGCGTGTCGAATTTCTCGCGCGCCTGGCGCGTGAGGATCTCGAGCTCGTTCTCTCTCAGATGACGCCGTTCCGTTCGCTTCATAATGCGTGCTTCCGCCTGCAGGAAAACCACCGGGCCTGTCGTGAGGGTTCGCGGCTGGCTCGCATGCGCTGCGAGCCTGTATCAATTGTCGGCGATTTGTCGGCGGGGCTTCAAGTCACCTGCGCATTCGTGCGTATCAATCCGCTCCCATGCAGCCGGCGTTTTTACACGCGTCGACGGGCCCCGCTGCCACACAACGCCGACCTGAAGTGTTTTCTGCGCGCGCTAAACGAGTGCAGCCACGATGGTACTCCGCGCCGGCACGAAATCGATCACGCGTGAACGCGTTCGACGGATAGACGTTCTCGCGGGCCAGCTCCTTGCGACGCTGCCGGCTGCCTGCAAAACCGAAAAACGCGAACGACACAGGACGTGCGCTCGACGCCCGTACGGCCGTTCAGCGCGCACGTTGCTGCACACACGTGGTGTGTGCCGTGGAGGGAGAGCAATGAGGCACAGACAACGACTCATCGCCTTTGGGATCGCATGCATCGTGTCGGCATATGTCCTTGCGACGTCCACCGCGACGTTGCACAGCGGCCAGCTGGCGCCGACTGCGCCAGCAGGCCACTTCAAATTGTTCCGCGTGCCGACGGCCGGCAGCGAGCCGCGTGACATCACGGCCGGATCGGACGGCAACATGTGGTTCACCGAATCGAACATCAACGTCGGCCAGATCGGGCGCATCGACGCAGCGGGAAACATCACGGAATTCGTTGTCCCGACGCCAGGCTCGCAGCCGTCGGAGATCGTCTCGGGGCCCGATCGGGCGCTGTGGTTTACGGGGCCTTCAGGTTTTCCCAATTTCTTCATCGGACGGATCACGACCGCTGGTATGCTCACAGGATTTGCTCCCGCCTGCGATCCGCAGTTCGGGTGCAGCATCGTGCCGCAGGGGATCACGAGCGGCCCTGACGGGAACCTGTGGTTCACCGAGAACATCAGAAACGCGATCGTGAAGCTGACGACGGGCGGCGTGTTCACGTTCTTCACGATTCCGACTGGCGGCGCCAATCCCGCGGGTATCACGACGGGTCCGGACGGAGCGCTCTGGTTTGCGGAGCACAACGCCAACAAGATCGGACGGATCGACGTGCTGGGCACCACCATCACGGAATTTGGCGGACTGAACGGGAGTCCCGATCGGATCACCGCAGGTCCGGACGGGAACTTGTGGTTCACCGAACCGTTTCCGTTCGAGAACCGTATCGGCCGCATCACGCCGGCCGGCGTCGTCACGGAGTTTCAGCTCGCCAGCCCCTCCGGGCCTCGAGACATCGTGGCCGGCGCGGACGGGAACCTCTGGTTCACGAAGTTCGACTCCGACCAGCTCTCGCTGATCACGCCGGCCGGCGTCGTCACCGATGTCCAGAAAGTCGTGCGCGGCAGCGGCCCATGGGGAATTGGACGCGGCCCGGACGGGTCGATCTGGATGACTCTGATCACCGCAAATAAGCTGGGTCGCTTCAGCCTGCATTAGCGTTCGCACTGCCGGCCAATCGAAGCAGACGCCACGCCCAGACACAAAGCGCCGCCGCGAGCAGGCCGATTCCCGGTCCCTCGAGGATGAACCACGGATCCGCGGCGACGCGCGACCATTCCGCGATCGTGCGGAGCACGTGGGCGACAGCGAGGAGCGCGAAGATCGCTCCGGTGGTGAAGAGATATGCCTTCATCGAGTCGCTCCAGAAATCGATGGCTGGTGGTGCGTCTCAGAATCTGACGATGTACGCCACATCCGCGAGCGGACGAATGGTGCACTCCCCCACGATCGATCGCAGCCGCGCCTCGGAGAAGTGCTCGGAGCGCAGCCCGCCTTCGGTGAGCAGCCACTCCGAGGACTCGTCCACGACGATGTGTCCGAATCGTTCGTACCACTCGCGCCTGGCCGGCACCGACTGTTCCGAGAAAACCGACAGGAGTCTCATGCCCCGGTGTGGAACGCACCTGCGCATTTCGTTCAGCACGCCGATCTTGTCGCTCATCGTGCCCCAGGTGTTCGTCATGCACGCGGCAAAATCGAAGTGTGCGCGGATCGGGAGAGCGGTCGCGTCTCCGGTCACAAAATGCAACGGCGCGCCTCCCGCCCGGCGATGCGCGTCGACGATGTACGCGTGCTCGTAATCGACGCCGAAGCCGATTCGAACGCGGTCGCGCAGTCTGGCGAGATGCCGCCCGGTGCCGCACCCGATGTCGATCATCGTCATCCCCTGGGACACGATGTCGTCGAGCAGATCGATCTCCTCCTGCATGAACGCGCGGATTGCGGACGGCTGGGTGGCAGGATCCAGCGCGCGAATCAACAATCCGGCTGCGTAGACTTCATCGTTGGACATGACTTCTCAACAACGCCGATGCTTCGACCGTGAAGAGTTGAGCGCGACGTCAGGTGGCCCACTCGCATAGTGTCGCGTCGAGCGCGGCGACATCACCAGACTCTCCATCCGGAGACGCGAACGGTGTTCTGAAAGTGAACGCATACGGCGAGGGTCCGTGCTGTCTGAGATGCTCGAGACGTTCCTTCGCCTCGTCGACTGTCGGAATGTGTCCCGCGGGAATCCACCACAGCGCGAGGATCGGTCCTTCCATCGGCTCGAACCACTGCTTCCGATCGCGGAGCGGTGCGATGTGAGCGCTCCGATAGACGAACTGCTGCAGCGCGTCGAGGGATTCCCACACCGACATGTTGATGGCCATGAGCTCGTCGTCGTACGGACGTATCGCCGTGGCGTTGCCTTCTTCGGTCTGCAGTCGCCAGATGAATCCCGGACTGCGATCGGCCAGCGCGTTGATCGGAGCCAGCAAGGACCGGAAGCCTTCCATCAGCGCGTCGTCGACAGGCGCTCGGAGCCGGCCAATGTTTACCTGCGCCAGATGGAAACGGCTCACGGTGTCTCCTTACCCGCGCCTGCGCTTTCTGTTGCTCGATTGAGCCGCGGCAGACTGAAGGTTTACGCGCGACGATCCACATTCCAACGTTTGTCCGCGTGATCATTCGAGCGGCAAACGCGCGTCGTGCGTATGTTATCGCGGAGCCCGGTGCCGAGCGTGATCGGCACACGTGCGTCGACGCATCCGCCCCCAAGACCACAGCCACCCGTAAACAGTTACAATCGCAGTCCGGAAAAGTGCGGATGAAGAGACAGATCTACAAGCTGAGCGCGACGAAAGCGTGACGCGTCGCTCGCGAATCGCGGGACTCGTCATCGACGCCCTTGACGAGCCACGCAGAGGCGAGACAGGCGGTGGGAAATCCATGACGCGCGGGCCCCGATGAACTCAATGGATGTGCGCTGTCAGCAAGTTCCTCGCGGAACGCGCGATGCGCCGTGTCGATCGGTTCGCTCCGCATCGTGGCGTCCTGCCACGTTACGAATCTGCCGCGAAAAGTGGCGCGCCCGGCCAGAATTGAACTGGCGGCCCCCCGCTTAGGAGGCGGGTGCTCTATCCCCTGAGCTACGGGCGCTCCGACGTTTAGTGTAGCGTGATTCGGAAAATCACTCCGGCGCCTTCGTGCGCGCCGGAGTGATGCGGCTCAGAACGAGCTCGACGTGCGCCGCTGGACGGCGATCGTGAGGTTGACGGGCGCGCCGGTGCACGTCGCGGAAACCGCGGGACTGGTCCACGTCATCGTAGTGTTCCCTGTGGAACCGGACGCAGAGAAGCTGCCGTTGCACGGCGCGCCGGCCACCGTCTGCGAGTTGAACGTGAAGCTTCCCGCGAACCGCGTCGACGTCGTGGTGCCGGATACGTTGCCCGTGAAGTTCTCGGCGTTCTACGTTCCGCTCACGTCACTTCCCGACTGCGTGAGATTCATCGAAAACGACGGTTTACTGCATCACAATGCCGTTCCCGGCAAAAGCGATCGACGGTCAGTCAGAATCCGTTTTCTGCGCGCGCGGCCAGGGCAACACGCGCCGATCGGTTCCGTACTGGCGCGGCGCGCGCCGTCGATCGGTGCGGCTGCGACGTTCGGGATGAAATGCATCGAGCGACCAGCCGGTCGCGGTCAGGTGCTTCTCGAACGACAGCTGGAAATCGAGGAGGGCCATGGGCGTGTCGAAGTCGAACGCGCGAGGATTGCCGCCCGGCATCGACACGACGAGCTGCAACGGCGTCGGGCGTTCGATCGTCAGCCGCTCCGCGCCGCGCGCGAACACCCACGTGTAAACGGGATTCGATGCGGACAACATGAAAGCATAGCAGGCGCGTCGTGCGGCCGCGGCGAGGCGCGAGGCCTCGCGCTATGTCAGCGCGCGGAAACGAGGCGGAGCGTCTGCGGCTCGGCAGCCGGCCTCGGGATGTCTTTCGCGCAACGAATCGCGTCCGCGACATGCGGCGACAGCATCTGGACCACGCGGCTCTGATCGCCGGCGAACGCGTCCGGCGAGTCGGCGTAAAGACTGAGAACCGCGAGCAGGCTCGATCCGTTGATGATCGGCACGCTCATGCAGCTGCGCAGCGGCGGAACCACGCTGTCGGCGCGCTGTCCGAGATCCAGTGCCGCGTCCGAGTTCACGATCGGTTGGCGGCTCGCCGCGACCCAGCCTGTGAGTCCCGCGCCGACCGGTGCCGTCGCGCCGCGGAGCGCTTGCGCAGCCGGACCAAACGCATGAACGGCGACAACGCGATCGCGAGACGCATCGGGCAGATACCACGCGCCGCTCACGCCCGGCATCACGTCGGACACCAGCGTCGACAGCAACGCGAGGACGTCGTCGAGCGTCGCCTCGCCGGAGACGAGGCGCGAAAGGCGGACGAACGCGATCAGTGTGCCGGGCGCCGACGCGGACACATCGGCCACCGGCTCCGCCGCCGTAGTCTCCACGTCCTGCCGCGACTGCGAGATGCGCTGCATCACCTCGCGTTGTTGCGACGTCTCGCCGATGACGACCGGAATGTCGCGATACACCCTGATGAACGTGTCGACGACGGTCGGGTCGTACATCCGGCCGCGACGCTCGCGGAGGATGTCGAGCGCCGCTTCGTCGGTCATCGCGCGGCGGTACGGCCGGTCCGACGTCAGTGCATCGAAGCAGTCGACGACCGACAGGATCCGCGCGCCGATTGGAATTTCGCCGCCGCGGACGCCGCGCGGATATCCGCTGCCGTCCCAGTTCTCGTGATGGCACTGCACGATCGGGACGACCGGAAACGGAAACTGCACGAGCGACAGGATGTCTGCCCCGACGTCGACGTGCGTCTTCATTTTCTCGAATTCGGCGTCGGTCAGCTTGCCCGGCTTGTTCAGGATGTGTTCGGGAACGGCGAGCTTGCCGGTGTCGTGCAGGAGCGCCGCCGCCTCGATCGCCTGCAGATCGGACGGGTCGGTCACGCCCAGCAGGCGCGCCAGCGCCATCGTGCCGTGCTGCACGCGGCGAATGTGATCGTGCGTGATCTCGTCCTTCGCGTCGATCGCCGTCGCCAGCGTCTCGACCGTCGACAGCAGCAGGCGGTTCAGCTCTTCGACGTGGTGCCGGGCGTCTTCCAGCCGCGCGAACGACGACTGCAGCGTCAGG
>Ga0075424_100005193_pt1 | contig 12407 bp, 12 predicted proteins | sample SoiMethybrSBSTD3_FD_75301 | JGI IMG/M metagenome (GOLD analysis project Ga0075424, IMG submission 75301) | Bulk soil microbial communities from a Populus tree surrounding site in Tennessee, USA - Soil MetaG P. TD hybrid SBSTD3 | ecosystem: Environmental > Terrestrial > Soil > Tree plantation... | reverse complement strand
GCCGAACGTGATCCTCGCGTCCGTCCCGTACCAGCTCATCCGATGAGGCTGCCGGACGTCAGAGGGTTCCGCAGGAAGGCGAGGCGCCTCGCGCGCTGGACGGGCTCGATTGCGTACCGCACGATCGTCGTGCCGCTGCTCGACGGGGAGGAGACGGAGCACGCGATCGACCTCGCCTGCCGTCTCGCCGCAGACCGGGGCGCCCGAGTCGTGCTCGTCGCGCCTGCCGTCCTCGAGCGTGAGCTCCCGATCAACGCACATCTCGGCGGACAGCTGGTGGGTTTGAAGGAGCGGCTCGAGCAGGCTGCAGCCATTGCGGCCTCCTACGGGGTCGCAGTCCAGCGGGAGATCGTCCGCACGCGGCCCGTCAGCCTCGGAGAGGCGGTGGCGCGGGTCGCCACCGAGCGCCGCGCCGAGCTCGTGGTCGTCGGCGCGCCGGTCGAGTCGCGGCGCGGCTTCCACCGCGCGTTTCCGCGTGAGGTCCTCCTGCTGTTGCGCGACGCGCCGTGCCGCGTGATGATCGCGACCGGCCCCGTTGTCGGTGCAGGAGCGACCGCGCGGGGCACTACAGTCCCGCCGTGGCACGGCGGCGTCGCCAGGCGCACGAGCTCGAGCGCGTTCTCGGGGCGAACGCGCTCTTCGCCACCGCGTACGGCAACGTCGGCTCCTCGATCTACTACGCCCTCGGCGTAACCGCCTTCTTCGCGCTCGGGCTGACGCCCGTCGTCTTCGTGATCGCGGGCCTCTTCTTCGCGGCGACCGCTGCGACGTACGCCGAGGGGACGGTGAGCTTCCCGGAGGCGGGCGGCTCCTCGAGCTTCGCGCGGCACGCCTTCAACGAGCTCGTTTCGTTCACGGCGGCCTGGGCGCAGATGCTCAACTACATCATCACGATCGCCATCTCGGCGTTCTTCGTGCCCCACTACCTCTCGATCTTCTGGGAGCCGCTGAAGCAGAACCCCTGGGACATCGTCGGCGGCGCAGTCGTCATCGTGATTCTCGTCGCGCTCAACATCGTCGGGATCCAGGAGTCCGCCCGGATCAACGTCGGCCTCGCAGCGGTCGACTTCGCCACCCAGGTCCTGCTCGTGCTGCTGGGTTTCGCCCTCGTTTTAAGCCCGCACACTCTCGTCTCGAACGTCCACTTCGGCGTCGCCCCGACCTGGGGTCATTTCCTGCTCGCGATTCCCGTGGCGATGATCGCCTACACGGGCATCGAGACCGTCTCCAATCTCTCCGAGGAGGCGCGCGACCCGGTGCGGACCATCCCGCGCTCGATCTTCATGGTGGCGGTCGCCGTCTTCGCGATCTACTTCACGCTGCCCCTGATCGCGCTCTCGGCGATGCCCGTCCACCTGGTCAACGGGCACTACGAGACGGTGCTGGGCCTGCCGCCGCCGAAGGGCTTCGCGAACGACCCGGTGCTTGGCGTCGTTTCCAATCTCGGTCTCACGGGAGCCCTGCTGTCAGCGATCAAGATCTACGTGGGCATCCTCGCCGCGACGATCCTCTTCATCGCGACGAACGCCGGCGTGATCGGGGCCTCGCGGATCACCTACGCGATGGCCGGCTACCGGCAGTTGCCGAGCATCTTCCGGCGGCTGCACCCGAAGTTCAAGACCCCGTGGCTGTCGCTGATCATCTTCGGCGGCTTCATCTCGATCCTCGTCCTGCTTCCCGGCAAGACGACCTTCCTCGGCACGATGTACTCGTTCGGCGCGATGCTCTCCTTCACGATCGCGCACGCCGCGGTGATCCAGCTGCGGCGGCAGCGCGCGGGCGAGGACATCCCGTGGATGGCCCGGCCCAACTTCCGGTGGCGGGGGGTCGACTGGCCGCTCTTCGCCGTGGTCGGCTTCCTCGGGACGGGCCTGTCCTGGCTCGTCGTCGTAATCGAGTATCCGAGCGCGCGCTACGCGGGCCTCGGCTGGCTCGCGCTCGGGTTCGTCGTCTACGTCGTCTACCGGCGGCGGGTTCTGCACATCCCCCTGAGCGAGACGGTGCGCGCGCCGGTCGAATACGGGAAGGCAGCGGCCCTCGAGTTCAGGAGCATCCTCGTGCCGATCGCGCCCGGGTATCCCTCCGACGAGGCGATGGACTTCGCCTGCCGGCTCGCGGCCGAACGGCGGGCGTCGATCGTCGCGTTCACCGCGATCCAGGTGCCGCTCGACCTGCCGCTCGACGCTGAGCTCCTCGAGGACGTGCGGGAGGCGAACGAGCAGCTCGACGAGGCGCGCGCGATCGGGGACTCGTACGGTGTGAACGTGATCGGGCGCATTGCGCGCACGCGCAACATCGGCCGCGCGATCGTCGACGAGGCGGTCCGGCGGCACTCCGAGATCATCGTGATGGCTGGGCCGCGGCGGGTGCGCCTGCAGCACGGGCGTCGCCAGATCTTCGGCGACGCGGTCGACTTCGTCCTCCGGCACGCGCCCTGTCGCGTCATGGTCGCGACCCCGCGAGAGCGCGCCGCTTGAGCAACCTGCATCGCCGCTCGGTCTTCGTCTTCGGGCTCATCGCGATCGGCCTCGGCATCGCGTTACTCGCCGAGACGGTCGCGATCGGCGGGGGCTCGACCGGCTACGTGCTCGGCGTGCTCTTCGTCGCGCTCGGCTGCGGCCGTCTGTATCTCCTGCTGCGGCGTTAGGCTCACCGGCGAATGGCTCGCAAGCTGCCGCGGCTGCAACGCGTGCTCGACGCTCCGGCGCTCGCCTCCGTCGCGTACGGCGAGATCGCGTCGTCCATCTACTTCGCCCTCGGGATCGTCGCTCTGCACGCGCTCGGTCTCACGCCGGTGGTCCTCGGCGTGGTCGGCGTGCTCTTCCTGGTCGTGACCCTGTCGTACGCGGAGGGGACGACCACGATCGGGGAAGCAGGCGGCGCCGCGACCTTCGTCCGCGTCGCCTTCAACGACCTGGCCGGGTTCGTCACCGGTTGGGCGCTCTTCCTCGACTACCTGATCGTGATCGCGCTCTCGGCACTCTTCTTCCCGCACTACCTGGGACTCGCGCTCGGCTGGCACTCGATCGCGCAGCACCCGGGGGATGTGATCGTCGGTTGCGTCCTGATCGGGGCGATTGCGCTCGTCCGCCTGCTCAGGCCGACGCGGCTCTACTCGTTCAGCCTCGCGGTTCCCGTCCTCGACCTCGTCACCCAGTTGCTGCTCGTGATACTCGGCTTCGCCTTCCTCTTCTCGCCGAGTGCGCTCACCCGCGGCCTGCACGTCGGCACGCAGCCCTCGTGGCACCAGATCGCGTTCGCGCTGCCGCTCGCGTTCCTCGCATACACGGGGCTCGAGACGGTCGCGAACCTCGCCGAGGAGACGCGCCGGCCGGGGCGGGACCTGCCACGGAGCCTCTTCACCGGCATCGGCGCCGTCGTAGTCGTCACCGTGCTGATCGCGCTCGTCGGCCTCTCCGCCTACCCGGCGCCCCACGGAACGACGGAGCTCGGGACGACCTGGCTGCGTGCGCCGCTGATGGGGATCGTGTACGCGCTCGGGCCGCACGTGGCGGTCTGGGTGGAGCATGCGCTGCGGGTCTACGTCGGGCTGACCGGCGCGCTCATCCTCCTCGTCGCCGCGGCGACCTCGAACTCCGGCTTCGGGCGACTCGCCTTCTCGCTCGCCGAGCACGGGCAGCTGCCGCGCCGCTTCGGCCGGCTCAGTCGCCGCAGCCTCCACTCGCCGGAGACGGTGGTCGCCGCAGCGGGGATCTCGATCGTCCTTCTCCTCTCGACGGAGTTCACGACGAACCCGGTGGGGTTCCTCGCGAGCCTCTTCAGCTTCGGCGTCCTCGTCGCGTTCACCGCGGCCCAGCTCGCGGTCGTCAAGCTCCGCTTCTCGAAGCCGGACGCAGAGCGTCCCTTCCGCGTGCCGCTGTCGATTCGGGTCCGGGGCGCGGACGTGCCGCTGCCGACGGTGATCGGCGCACTCGCAACGACGGCGATCTTCGTCGCGGCCATGGTGACCCACATCGGCGCGCGCTACGGCGGCCCGATCTGGCTCGCTGCCGGCATTGTCGTCTACCTCCTCGTCCGCCGCGGTCGCGGCACCGGGCTGCTCGAGCACGTCGAGCCGGTGGAGGAGGAAGAACTGCCGCAGGTGGAGTTCTCGAAGATCCTCGTACCGATGAAGCTCGGCGAGATCGGTGAGGAGATGGTCGCGACGGCGGTCAAGCTTGCGCAGGAACGCGGCGCAGCGGTCGTGGCGCTGCATGTGATCCGCGTGCCGCTCGACCGGCCGCTCGACGCGGAGCTCTACGACCAGGAGGAGCGGGCGGCCGCATCGCTCGCGGAGGCCGCTGCGCTCGGCGCCGACCTCGGCGTTGCGGTGGAGGGAAAGTCCATCCGTGCCAGGTCGATCGGCGAGGCGATCGTCAAGGCGGCCGAGGAGACCGGCGCCGACCTGATCGTGCTCGGCTCTTCACCCCGCTGGCGCCGGCAATCGCGCTTCTTCTCGCCGACCGTCGACTACGTCCTGCGTAGGGCGCCGGCCGAGGTGCTCGTCGTCGCCTTTCCTCAGGGCGTGCTCGAAGAGGTCTAGCGAGCTACGGTTCGTCAGTCATGGAGGGGCTAGGTCTGAAGGCGCTGATCGTGGGCTGCGGCCGCGTCGGCTCGGCGATCGCGCTCCAGCTGCACCAGGAGGGCTGGGACGTGACCGTCGTCGACGAGAACGAGGACGCGCTCTCGCGGCTCGGCGAGAATTGGCCCGGCACGTTCATCGTCGGGCACGGCATGGACGCCAAGCTTCTGCGCGAGGCCGGCATCGAGGATGCCGACGCCGTCGTAGTCGCTACCGACGGCGACAACACGAACATCATCATCGGCCAGGTTGCGCAGAAGCGTTTCGACGTCCGCTGCGTGGTCGTGCGCGTGCTCGATCCCGCCCGCGCGAAGTTCTACAAGGAACGGGGCCTCGACACGGTCTGTCCCACGAGCGTGGCCATCGACGCACTGATGGACGCGGCGCGGACCTGCGCGATCCCGCTTCCACGCCAGGAGACGGAAGAGGTCGCCGGCTGATGTACGTCATCGTCGCCGGCGGCGGCAAGATCGGCGCGAACGTGACGCGCTCGCTCCTTCGTCTCGGGCACGAGGTGACGCTGATCGAGCAGAGGCGCGACCGCTTCGAGCAGCTCGAGGACGAGTTCGAACACCAGGTGCAGCGCGGCGACGCGACCGAGATCTTCGTGCTCGAACGAGCGGGGATCGCACGGCCGCCGGACATCGTGCTCGCGCTCACCGGCGACGACGAGGACAACATGATCGTCGGACAGATCGCCCGCGAGAAGTACGGCGTGCCGAAGGTGATCGCGCGCGTGAACGATCCGCGCAACCAGCCGCACTTCGACCTGCTCGGGATCTCACCAACCATCTGCGCCACCTCGAGCGTGATGGCGCTCGTGGAGCACGAGGTGCCCGAGCACGATCTCATCCATCTGCTCGAGCTGCGCGGCGAGAACCTCGAGATCGTCGAGGTGCAGATCGACGGCGACTCGCCGTCGGCGGGGCGGAGCGTCGAGGCGCTGTCGCTGCCTGAGGGCTCGCGGCTCATCTCCGTCATGCGAGACGGCCGGGCCGAGATCGCCGTCGGCTCGACGGTGCTCGAGGCGGGCGACCAAGTGCTCGCGATCCTCGAGTCGGGCAAGGAGGACGAGCTACGTCGCGTTCTTCTGCGCCGCTGATGGCCCTCGCCGTCGGCGGCGTGGTCGTCGCCCTTCTGGCCGTGTACCTCAACGGCGGCCACCTGGAGTTGGCCTTCCCGTGGGATCACCACGCGAACGTTGGGTACAAGCTGGAGAAGGTGACGACGTCCTACTCGTTTGCTCCCTACGTGAGCGGGTTCGACTCGCCCGACTATGTGACCTCCGCTCCCGGCGACCCCGACACGCTCTACGTCGTCGAGCAGCCCGGCACCATCCGCATCGTCCGCAACGGCAAGATCGCGGGCACGTTCCTCGACATTCACAGCCTTGTCGTGAGCGGCGGCGAACAGGGTCTGCTGTCGATGGCGTTCAGTCCGAACTACGCCTCGAACCACCTGTTCTACGTCTCGTATACCAACGTGGACGGGGATTCGCGGGTCGTCCGCTACCGCTCGGCGAACGGCGTGGGCGTCCACTCGAGTGCCAGGATCCTGCTCCGTGTGAACCAGCCGTACGCGAACCACAACGGCGGCCTGCTCATGTTCGACAAGCGTGGCTACCTCTATTTCGGGCTCGGCGACGGGGGCTCCGGAGGAGATCCGCAACAGCACGCCCAGAACATGCATTCGCGCCTCGGCAAGCTGCTCCGCTCTCGGTCGAAGTCACCCGGCACGCGCTGGAAGACGGTCGGCCTCGGTCTGCGCAACCCGTGGCGCTTCTCCTTCGATTCGGCGAACAACAACCTTTGGCTGGGCGACGTGGGTCAGGACCAGTATGAGGAGATCGACTTTCGGCGCGCGTCGAAACTAGACAAGCTGGCGAACTACGGCTGGAGCCGCTTCGAGGGTTACTCCGTATACGACTCGAGTCACCGCTACGCGAACACCCGCGCCAAGGTGCGTCCGGTGATCGTCTACTCGCACGACCACGGCTGCTCGGTCACGGGCGGCTTCGTCTATCGCGGCACGGCGGTGCGGCCGGCGCGCGGGCGCTACTTCTACGGCGACTACTGCGCCGGTACTGTCTGGAGCTTCCGCATCGGCAAGCACGGCCGCGCCTCAGCCGCCGTGGTGTCGGGCCACGTGCCGGGCCTCTCGTCGTTCGGCGTGGACGGGAACCGCGTGCTGTACGCAACCTCGCTCGAAGGCACGCTCTACAAGCTCCACTAGGCGTGCGCGCAATCCTCCGAACCGGGTAAGGAGAACGAATCACGTTGCGTCTTGTTCTGTCGCTGCTTCTGATCCTCGTCGTGGGGGCCGCTCTCACTGCCTGCGGAAGCGGCGGCAGGTCGTCTGCCGGCGTCGACGCTGCCCGTAAGACCGTCGCGGCCTCGAGCCACGACTGGACGCGCTTCGGCTGGGACGCGCGTCGCAGCAACGACGACCCGCATGCGACCGGGATCACGGCTGCGAACGTCGGCTCGCTGGCTCGTCAGCAGGTTCACCTGCCCGGCACCGTCGACTCCTCCGCCATCTACCTGCACGGCGTTTCCGTCCGCGGGGCAACCCACGATGCGTTCTTCGTCACGACCACCTACGGGATCACGCTCGCAATCGACGCCTCGAGCGGGAGCATCCTCTGGCGCTGGACACCGCCCGGTTACTCTCGTCGGGCCGGCTCGGCGCAGATCACGACGGCGACTCCGGTTGCCGATCCCAGCCGCAAGTGGATCTACGCCGCCTCGTCCGACGGGCGGATCCAGAAGCTGTCGGTTGCGACCGGCCATGCCGTCTGGCGCCGATCGATCACGAAGCTGCCGCAGTTCGAGAAGATCGCCGCGTCGCTCAACTTTAACGGCGGTCACGTGATCGCCACGACCGGCGGCTACATCGGCGACACGCCGCCGTACCAGGGACACGTCGTCGTCATCGGCGCGAAGCACGGCCGGCTGCTTCACGTCTGGAACTCCCTCTGCTCCGGACATCACGGGCTCATCTACCCACCGAGGTGCACTCCGAGCAACTCGGCGATCTGGGGACGGGCCGGCGCCGTCGTCGTCCCCGGCAGTAGCAAGCTCCTCGTGGCCACCGGCAACGGGCCGTGGGACGGTCACGCCAACTGGGGAGACTCCGTGCTCGTCCTCTCAGCGAAGGCGAAGCTCGTCGGCAACTACACGCCGACCAACAACGCGCAACTGAACGTCCAGGACATCGATCTCGGCTCGACGTCCCCCGTCTATCTCACCTCGAAGCTCATTGCGCAGGGCGGCAAGGACGGGAAGATCCGGCTCCTGTCCCTGCGGCGGTTGCGGGGCACCCGGCCGCACAAGGGACATGAGCTGCAGATCGTCTCGACGCCCTCCGGCACCGATCTCTTCACCGCGCCTGCGGTGTGGCGGAGTGGGAACCAGGTCTGGCTCATCGCGGCCGACGGCGGTGGGACACAGGCGTGGTCGCTGAGCGGCGGGCGCCTGCACTCGGTGTGGCGGAACGGCCATGGAGGCACGAGCCCGGTCATCGCCGGCGGGCTGCTGTGGGTCTACGACCCCGGCGGCGGTTTGCGCGTCTACCAGCCGGCGAGCGGGAAGCTCGTCACGACGCTGAGCGCCGGCGGCGGCCACTGGAACAGCCCGATCGTCACGGACGGCCGGGTCGCGCTGCCCGAGGGCGACGCGAACGACCACGCGACGAGCGGCGTGCTCGACATCTGGCGCTAGGCCGAGTGCCGCCGGCGCACCTGGGGCGCCTGCTGTCCGAGCGCCGCGTAGGCGAGCGCCTGCAGCGACTCGTTCAGCGTCGCGAGTTCGCGGGCGATGCGGAGGAAGTTCTCGTCGTTGTCGAGGCGCTCGTTCGTCTTCGCGAGCTCGTCGGCGATCCGGTCGAGCCGCTCGAGGATCAGGTCGAAGCGCCGGTCGGAAAGGTTGTGCTCCACCCGCTCATCGTAGTGCTGCGAGCTCCTGGCGCGACCGCACGACGACCGCCTCGCCGCCGAGCGCAGCCTGCACCTCGGCGAGCGTGCCGACGATCTCCACCTGCCGCGCGGCGCCCGCGTGCGCGAGCGCGAGTTCGGCGAGCTCCCGCGGCGCGTCGCTGAAGACGCCGATCCGCGTTCCCGCCGCCTCGAGCCTCCGTAGCCCAGCGTTCGTGTCGGGACGGGGACGAATCCAGAGCGGTGCCCGGTCGGCCGCGAACCGGACCAACAGCGGACGCCAGTCCCCGAGCGCCTCGTCGAGCACGACCGCCGCCGCCTCGCGATCCTCTGGCACGTCGAGCTCGACCCGCGCACGTCGAGCCGCGTCCTCGAGCCACGCGTCCCACAGCGGCCGCGTGTCGGTGAGCACGCCGTCGAGGTCGAGCGCGATCGCGAGGCTGCCGGTCACGGAAGGCGATGCTAGATTCCCGCCACAAACCGGCGAGCGGTGAGGGAACTCCGGTGCAAGTCCGGGACGGTCCCGCCGCTGTAAGGGGAGACGCTCTCCCGCCACGACGCCACTGGGTCGCAAGACCCGGGAAGGCGGTGGGAGAGGGAGCCCCGAGTCAGAAGACCTGCCGCCCGCCGCAAACCCGAACCCCTCGCGGAAGGGAGGATTCGTGTTTCATCGTTCCATCGCTGTCGTCGCGGCCCTGGCTGCCGCCCTCGCCGTCGTGTCCCTCTCGGCGGCTGCGTCCCAGCAGAAGGACGCCAAGCACCGCTACCACCGCATCATCTCGCTTTCGCCGACCGTGACCGAGGATTTGTTCGCGATCGGCGCCGGCAAGCAGGTCATCGCGGTCGACAACCAGTCGAACTACCCGAAGCGCGCGCCGCAGACGAGCCTCTCCGGCTTCAACCCCAACGCCGAGGCGGTGGCGAACTACCACCCTGACCTCGTTCTGATTTCGTACGACCCCGGCGACTTCGCCTCGCAGCTCCGGCAGCTCGGGATCAAAGTCGTCATGGAAAACGCCTCGAACAACCTGAGGCAGATGTATCGCCAGATCCTCGGCATCGGCCGCCTCACCGGCCACACCCGCGGCGCGAAGGCAGTGGTGCACTCGATGCGGAGGCACCTGGCGTCGATCGTGGCGGGCGTGCCGACGACGCGCCGGCACCTGCGCGTCTACCACGAGCTCGACCCGACGTACTACTCGGCTACGTCCAGCACGTTCATCGGCAGCGTCTACAAGCTGTTCGGCTTCCGGGACATCGCCGACGGGGCGGGCAGCGCCGGCGGCGGCTACCCGCAGCTGTCGGGCGAGTACATCATCGCGAAGGACCCGCAGATCGTCGTCCTCGCCGACACGAAGTGCTGCGGGCAGTCGTACACGAGCGTGGCCGGCCGCCCCGGCTGGAGCAACATCGCCGCGGTGCAGCACCATCGCGTGGTCACCGCGAACGACGACGTCGCCTCGCGTTGGGGGCCGCGGATCGTGCAGTTCGCGCGGACCGTGGCGCGGATAGCGAAACAGGGATGACCGCAGCGGCCGGCAGAGCGGAGGCGGCACCTCGCGTCGAGGCGCGGGGCGTCGGCCTCCGCGCCGGCCTCGTCACGGTCGCTTTCCTCGTCGCGGCGCTCGCCGTCGGCCTCGCGGTCGGGCCGGTGCACATCGGCATCGGCTCGGTCCTCCGGTCGGCGCTCTCGTACGTCCCGTTCCTCGACGTCCACCAGCCGCTCGGCGCGGTCGACCACGCCGTGCTCTGGCAGCTGCGGGCGCCGCGGGTCGCGCTCGCCGCGCTCGTCGGCGGGATGCTCGCGGTCGCGGGCGCCTCGTACCAGGGTGTGTTCCGGAACCCTCTGTGCGACCCGTATCTGCTCGGCGTCGCCGGCGGCGCGGGGCTCGGTGCGACACTCGCGATCGTCTACGCGTCCGCTGCGGCAACGGGAAGCACCTGGACGGTGCCGCTCGCCGCCTTCGCCGGTGCGATCGCGGCCGTCGTCGTCACCTACGCGCTCGGCCGATCCGTCGGCGCCGCGCACATGACCGGGGCGCTCGTGCTCGCGGGCGTCACGATGGCGACCTTCACGGCGGCGGTCCAGACCTTCGTCCAGCAGCAGCACACGCAGCAGCTGCAGAACGTCTACTCGTGGCTGCTCGGCGGTTTCTCCACCGCAACCTGGCACGACGTCGCGATCTGTGCTCCTTACATTGCGGCGAGCTCGCTCGTGCTGGTGCTGCACCGTCGGGTGCTCGACGTCCTCAGCCTCGGCGACGACGAGGCTTCGAGCCTCGGGATCGAGGTCGGGCGGGCGCGGCTGGCGATCGTCGTCGCGGCCACGCTCGGGACGGCGGCGGCCGTGTCGGTGAGCGGTCTGATCGCGTTCGTCGGGATCATCGTCCCGCACGTGATCCGGCTGCTGGTCTCGACGAGCTACCGCGCAGTCATCCCGCTCTCGCTGCTTGCCGGCGCCGGCTTCCTCGTTCTTGCGGACGTCGTCGCGCGGACTGTCCTCTCGCCGGCCGAGCTGCCGATCGGCGTCGTCACTGCGTTTCTCGGCGCGCCGTTCTTCGCGATCGTCCTGCGTACCTCGCGAGCAGCGCGATGATCGAGACGCGTGACCTCTGGGTGCGGTTCGGGCCCGTCGCGGCCGTGCGCGGGCTCTCGCTGCGCGCGGAGGGTGGAGGCTGGACCGCGCTGATCGGGCCGAACGGCGCGGGGAAGACCTCGGCGTTGCGCGCGCTCGCGGGCCTCGTCGCCTACGAGGGCGAGGTGCTGATCGACGGAGGGGACGCGCGCCGGCTCGGGCGGCGCGCCGTCGCGCGGCTCGTGGCCTTCGTCCCGCAGAAGCCCGAGACGCCGCCTGCGCTGACGGTCGCGGAGTACGTACTCCTCGGCCGTACGCCGCACATCCCGTACCTCGGCGGCGAGGGCCGGCGCGACCGCGAGGCGGCGGCGAAGGCGCTGAGTCGTCTCGAGCTCGAGCGCTTCGCCGAGCGGTCGCTCGGCTCGCTCAGCGGCGGCGAGCTGCAACGTGCGGTGCTCGCGCGCGCCCTTGCGCAGGAGGCTCCCGTGCTGCTGCTCGACGAGCCGACCACTGCACTCGACCTCGGCCGCCAGCAACTCGTGCTCGAGCTCGTCGACGCCCTCCGCCGCGACGGGCTGACGGTGGTGACGACGATGCACGACCTCACGCTCGCCGGCCAGTACGCCGACCACCTCGTGCTTCTGAACGAGGGCTCGGTCGTCGCCGAGGGAAGAGCGGCAGAGGTCCTATCGGCGCCGAACGTCTCCGCGCACTACGGCGCGAACGTCCGCGTCGTGGACGACGAGAACGGCGTCTTCGTCCTTCCGGTGCGCACTCGCCACACCTGACTCATCCGGCCCTGGCTTTCCTTGTAACAGACTGTTACTTGCGATCTCGCTAGAGTGGCCGACGGCGCTCTGCGCCTTCCTTATGCGCAACTGACCTGTCTCATCCGGCCCATGTCCTCGCTAGTAACAGTTTGTTACTAGCGCTCAGTGTTGGAGGTCGTTGCGCATGTCTCGCCTTGCCGGCTCGCTCGTCGCGGCCGGGGTCACGAAGTCGTACGGAGCCGAGATCGTCCTCGCGGACGTCAGCCTCGTCGTGCCGCCGCGCGGGCGGATCGGACTCGTCGGACCGAACGGTGCCGGAAAGTCGACGCTCCTTCGCCTGCTCGCAGGGCTCGAGGAGCCCGACGCGGGACGCATCCGGCGTACGCCGCCGGCGCTCGCGATCGGCTACCTCGCACAGGAGCGCAACGGCGGGGGACGGTCGGGCGGGGAGGAGACGCGCGCGGCGCTCGTCGCCGTCCTCCGGGCCGGCTTCGAGGTGCTGCTGCTCGACGAGCCGACGAACGACCTCGACTTCACCGGCCTCGCCTG
>Ga0075424_100005192_pt1 | contig 12409 bp, 9 predicted proteins | sample SoiMethybrSBSTD3_FD_75301 | JGI IMG/M metagenome (GOLD analysis project Ga0075424, IMG submission 75301) | Bulk soil microbial communities from a Populus tree surrounding site in Tennessee, USA - Soil MetaG P. TD hybrid SBSTD3 | ecosystem: Environmental > Terrestrial > Soil > Tree plantation... | reverse complement strand
TTCGAGTCGAATTTCTTCCTGGAGCGGCTGATCGACATGGTTGCGGCCGATCTCGGCATCGACCGCCTGGAATTCCGCCGGCGCAATCTCGTCACACAAGCCGAGCAGCCCTATCCGATTGCGCATGTGCAGCCGACTGACGCCAAGGACCAGTACGACAGCGGTGAGTATGCAGCTGCCTTCGAGCAATGCCTCAGGGAAATCGGCTGGCACGACAAAGCAAAGCTCTGCGGCCGTTTGGTTGAGGGGCGCTATCACGGTCTCGGCGTTTCCTGTTTCATCGAGGGCGGCGCCGCCGGCCCGAAGGAAACGGCACGGCTCGAAATCAACGATGATGGGACATTTTCGGTCTATCTCGGCACCACGTCTGTAGGCCAAGGTGTCGAGACGATCTTTGCGCAGATCGCGGCTGACGCACTCGAAGTACCGATCGATCGCATTCGCCATGTCCACCACGGATCGACGCACTATGTGAGCGAGGGCTTCGGAGCCTATCATTCGCGCTCGACCGTGATGGGAGGGTCGGCGCTTCTTGATGCGACCAAGAATTTGAATGCTGCTATCCGGGCGGCGGGCGCAAAGCGATTGCGTTGCGATGAGGCCGCGATTGCCATTGACGGGAATAAAGTCTCTTCCGACGGTCGTTCGTTTCCGCTCAGCGAGCTCGCCGGCCTGACCGCCGAAGGAACGTTCCACAATCACCACCACACTTACAGCTACGGCACACATGCGGCGCATGTCGCAGTCGACCCCAAGCTCGGCCAGATCGAGATCATCGACTATGTGGTGGTGCAAGATGTGGGCCGGGCCGTTAATCCGCTCACGCTAAGGGGCCAGGTGATCGGTGCCGTAGTGCAAGGGCTCGGCGGCGCCTGCCTCGAGCATCTGCAATATGACGAGGAAGGCCAGTTCCTCACCGGCTCGCTCGCCGACTATCTGTTGCCGACCGCTACGGACTTTCCGCACCTGCGCTGCGTGATCACCGAAGACTATCCGTCGCCGAACAATCCTCTCGGTGCCAAGGGCGCGGGCGAGGGCGGCATCATCGGCGCCGGTGGCGCGCTCGCGAATGCGGTGGCTCATGCCTTAGCCACATTCGGTGCTGAGCCGCGCGTACTTCCGCTGACGCCGAGCAAGGTCTGGGAGCTTGTTGGGCGGAAAGAGGCGTAACACCGGGCTCGGCTTGCTGCGGCTGGGCCGCTGGATGCTCACGCATGGAAGGCACTTATGGAAATGGAACGTGCCATGAAAAGCACGTAGGATAGCTGCGCCGGAGTGAGCGTACGGAACTCTTAAGCTCGCCTTGTCTGCGCGGGCTGTAGTCGTGGAGTTCGACATGAACCGTTGCATTCTCGCTATCGTTGCCGTTGGATTAAGCCTTTCACAAATCGCCGCGGCCGCCGACTGGCCGACCAAGCCGGTGCGGATCATTTCGCCGACCAGTCCCGGCGGCGTATCGGATACCTTCGCACGGATGTTGGCGGAGGGGTTCGCCGACATGTTCGGCCAGCGATTCTATGTCGAAAACCGCGTCGGTGCCGGCGGCCTGATTGGGGTCGCTGCGGCGGCCAATGCGGATCCGGACGGTTCGACCCTCGTGATCTCCGGAATCGCCTATACGGTCATCGCTCCAGCTGCATCGCCCAATCCCGGTTTCCACCCGATGCGCGATCTCACTCATATTGCCTATCTCGGGGGCCCCCCCATCGTCTTTGTTGTCAATCCTTCGATTGGCGTGCGCTCACTCGCCGATCTTGCCGAATACGCGCGACGCAGCGGCACCTTGAACTATGGATCGCCGGGCGTCGGAACGCTTGGCCATTTCATCGCCGAGCGATTTGCGCGTGAAGCCCGGGTTCCAATGCAGCACATTCCAAACCGTGGCGGATCGACCGCGATGATGGATCTGGTTGCCGGCACCGTGGGATTGGTGTCGACCGCCTGGAGCTCGGCGCTTGGTCAGATCCGAGGCGGCCAAGTCATTCCGATTGCGGTCTCATCGGAGGTGCGACTGGCCGAGGCGCCGCAGGTCCCGACACTCAAGGAACTCGGCTATCCAAACCTTGCCACCTCGACCTGGTTTGGTCTCTCTGGACCCGCCAAGATGCCGCGCGACGTCGTCGAGAAAGTGAATCAGGCTGTGTTCGAGGTGCTCCGCCGCCCGGCCGTGCGCGAGCGAATCCAACGCGACGCGATCGAGACCAGGACGATGAGCCCGGAGGAATACACCGCCTTCATGGAAAGCGAATTACAGTCCTGGGGACCATTGGCCAAGCAGCTGGCGCCGCAGAACTGAACGGAGTTGGAGAATGGCCCTTAGTGGTCATCAAATTAGCGATCGCATCAGTGTAGAATGCTCGCATCCAGGATGAGGCCACGCGCGGGCGTCGATAAGAGGACCGCCGGTCCCGCTTGAATGGATGCATGTTCGTAGCTGTGTCCATTCTGGTTGTCGAGACGGCGCGAGGCCCCGGCTATAGATGGTCCGGAAATGAGCAGGACGTTGATACATGAGAACCCTGCATTGGACAGCTCTTCTCGTCGGCGTCTTGGCAGTGGCGCCCTTCGCTGCTGAAGCAGCCCTGCGACTCTATGCGAGCTACGTTACCAAACGCGATCGGCTGTTCCGGTCCGATGCGCAAACCGGATGGAGCAATGCCCCCAATCTGCTGACCACGCGGATCAACGCAGCCGGCGAAGAGTGGACCATCAGAACTGATCAGAACGGCCAACGGCTCATTGCGCAAGATGCTCGCGCCGGACGCAAGATTTTGATCCTCGGCGACTCGTTGTCTTTCGGCGAAGGCGTAGACATCAGAGATCGCTTCGATGCCAAAATGCTTCACTCCCTTCCTGGCACGCGCGTCCTAAACACCGGCACCATGGGCTACGGAACCGACCAGGAGTACATGGCCTTCCGGAATTGGAAACACCATCTAGAATCGGGCGATACCGTCTTGATCGTGCTCAATCAGAGCGACTATTTCGACGTATTGAGACGGCGTTTCTTCGGTCGAGCAAAGCCCTACGTCGAGAAGGCCGACGGCTCGTATGTGCTTCGCCAGCCGTCCATCGGTCTGTGGGAAGGCTGGAGTAATTGGTCCCTCGCGGCCATGGTCATCGCGAGATTGACCGAGCCGAAGGCTGTCGAGAGCTTGGATCCCAGTCAATCGATCGAGATCATCCGCTTCATTCTCGGTCGAATTCGCGAGGAAGTGCCGCACGGCGTGAGAGTTGTCTTGGCTCATCAAGGCACCCGTGATTTCCTCAAACCGAAGCTCGGCCTTTCCTCGACGATCTTCTGCGAATTTGCGGATGTCTGCATTGATCTCGACGACGCTCTGGCCGCCGATCCGGTTCACCTTCTTCCCGACGGTCATTGGAGCGCGTCGGGCCACGCGGCAGTAGCACAGGTCCTCTTGAAGGCGCTCCGAGATTGACCTTGGCCCGGCCGCGCGCCTTCGGCGGTCGGGGGAAGGCAGACTCGTGCCACGATTGCGGTCGCGGGTAGCTCCGACGGTAGAAAGATCACATCTGCGCCAGACTCTAATTCTGTGAGCTCCGCTCTCAAGCACGCCACAATGTCTCGCTGACGAGATGATCGCAGGGGGCGCCTTCATGGCAGCTCAGGATCAGATGTTGAAAGCCTCAGATGCTCTTTGGTTGATGACTATTTCTTGTTCGTGGTAACGCTTTTGCCAGCTTCGATCGCACTTACGGCACGCGCGATGACGTCTGGTGGACTGGCAAAGATCCGATCGATCAGCTTCTCGATCTCCTCGCCCCGCATGAATGCGGTTTCAAGGTGCTGATTCTTGGCGTCGGCGAGAAATTCGGGGTCCTTCATCACGGCTTCAAAGGCTTGGCGAAGCACCGCCACGCGCTCTGCCGGGGTGCCGGGCGGCGCCACGATCGGATAGGCCATGTCCTGGCGCGCGAAGATCAGTTCCAGCACGCCCCGATCGGAATCGTTCTTGGCGAAATCCGTCACCAGCGGCGCAGGATCCATGCCAGGATGCCGCTTCAGCCCGAGCTGAACGATCACGTTGATCTGCTTGTTCGTAATCCACTCCGGCCGGCTGGCGAGGATACCACTCCACGAGACGCCGGCAGTCCCGTCGGCTTCCTGGCGCTCGACTGCCAACAGGAAGTCGGCGGCCCCGGGATAACCGGTCACGACCTTCATCTTGGTGCCCAGCACGCCGTTGAGGATGTAGGGGAAGATGACACTGTCGGCCCCGGAGCCGGTGCCGGCTACGACCATTTCACTCTTCCGGAGATCGTCGATCGTCTTGAACGGCCGAGTGTGCCAGGACAGCACCAGGCTCACGTCCGATGACATGCTGCCGATCCAGTTGAACTTGCGTGCTTCGAACTGGATGCCGGTCATGTCGAGCAGCGGCTGCATGGCGAGACCGCGGGCGAACATGCCGATAGTGGTGCCGTCCTTGGGCGCCTGATTGTAGATGAAGTTGGCAGACCGCAGCGTGCCGGCGCCGGTCATGTTTTGAACGACGACGTTGGGCTTGCCGGGCAGGTGCTTGCCGAGATGGCGAGCGAAGGTGCGGGTGTAGATGTCGTAGGTCGCGCCGGGGGAAAATCCGACAACCATCGTCATCTGCTGAGCGCGTGCAGAGCTGCAGACGAGGGCAGATGCGATGAGAATGATAGCAGCTGTTGCTTTCTTCATGCGAGCCCCGTTCTTCATACGAACCCCGTTCTTCATGCGAACCCATTGGCTTGCGACACCTTATCCTGCTTTCTGGCGGGGACTCAAACCTTCTCAGCGATCCAGATTGCACCTGAGCGCATTCGTCTCAGGGCGACGGTAGCGGTCGCAACGGGCGGGTGCAATCTGCGACCATGCGAGTTGCCTATGTCATGTCCCTTTCGTATCATTCCCTCAGCCCTGTTTCCCTGGAGACTTCGCAATGAAGAAACTCACATTGGAAAACACCCAGCCTTTCCAAGGCCTGCCGGAACTCGTGGCCTACGACGAGGGCCTGTTCGAAAAAGAGGGACTTCAGATCGAATGGGCAGATCGTCACAAGGGTCCCAATGCGGAACGTGTGGCCACCAACATCGTCACTCCGAAAGGACTCGATCCTTTCTTGACCCATGGCAAGATGCTCGAGGACGGCAAGGCCGATATGTACAATGCCTGCGAGTGGGGTAACTACTGCCGGGTCGAGGAGACCGGCAAGGGAAGCCGCCAGGTCGGCCGTCGCGCCATCGTCGCCTATGCGGCGATCGTTGTCGGTCCCAAATCCTCCATCTACACACCGCAGCAGCTTGCTGACGTTGCGGTTGGCGTGCCGTTTTACTTTGGGAGCCACTACGTCGCCTTGCACCTGCTCCAGGGTTTCCTGCCGCGCGACAAGGTGAAGCTCTGCAGCGCGCCGTCGCGTTCGTACTTCCGCCTGCAAGCCCTGCTGGCCGACGAGGTCCAGGCCACCACACTGACCGAACCGCATATATCGCTGGCCGAGAAGCTCGGGTGCCGCACGATCTGCTCTTCATTTTTTCACGGCACCGAAGTCGCTTCCGACCGTGTGGATGCCGAGACGTACGGCGCGTTCAACCGTGCGGTGCGGGAAGCGGTCAGACGGATCAACGCCAACAAGTCGGCCTACATGCATTACTTCATCGACTATCATGTGAAACGCGGAGAGACTGACGTCGGCTTGCTCAAAGTCTCCGATTTACGCGAAAGCCGCCTCGTTGTAACCGACCCATCTCCTATTCCGGCAGACGAGCTGCAGCGCACCGCCGACTGGCTGAAGAGCTGGGACATGCTGGAAAAGACCGAGACACCGGCTGTGCTCGTCAACGATGAGGTACAGCGCCGCGCGCACGTCGCCGCTGAATAGGGGAAGGAAGCCAACCAGCACTCGCTGCCGTCTAGAAACCTTTCGGCAAGTCCTTCGCCCACTTTGTGCGCAGGCGATCGTCGAGCGCCTTGCTCGATCGGGCGATTTTCGGAAAGGTCTTCTTGCGCCGCCACGGGATGCAGGCGTCGATCACCACGCGCGAGTTGCGCCGGTCGGATTCCGTGTCGTAGCACATCGGATCGAGCGCCGAACTCCAGCCGCCGTGGATGATATCCACCTGATCGCGTGGATCGCAGCGTGTGCTCATTGCCCAGATCACATCGCTGATATTGGTCGGATCGATGTCATCATCGACGACGATGGTCCAGCGGTTGTTGTAGGCACCCGCGTGGCAGTGCGATGCGACCATGGCCGCCTGCTTGGAATGGCCGCCATAGAGCGTCTTGACCGAGATCACCAGCATGAAGCGACCGCCTCCGGCCTCATGAGCCCAGACACCCTTCACTTCGGGAATGCCGGATGCCTCAAGCTGGTTCCAGACCGCACCGCTGCGGTACGCACTGAAATAGAAGGTGTTGTCGTTCGGCGGTACCGCCGGGATTGCGCCCACCAGTATCGGGTTGTCGCGATACATGAGGGTGTCGATCCGGATAGCAGGCTCCAGATCGCTGCCGCTGGCGTAGTAACCCGTCCATTCGCCGAGCGGCCCTTCCTTGATCTTGTCATCAGGATGAATCAGCCCCTCGAAGGCGATCTCTGAATTTGCCGGGACCGGCAGGCCGGTCTTCGGCATGTTGAGGACTTCGATCGGCTCGCCCAGTAGGCCGCCGGCGGCCTCCAACTCGTTCTTGCCGTAGGGAATCTCGATGCCGCCCAACATGACCAGGGCAGGGTGCACCCCGGCAATCACCGCGACGGGACACGGCTGGCCGCGTTCGTGGTACTTGCGCATGATGACGAGGCCGTGCTTGCCGGGCGACATCATCACCGACGCGACGTCGGGCTTGTGCGACTGCACGCGGTAGGTGCCGTAGTTCACCCAACCCGAATCAGGATCCTTCATCACGACAAGACAGGCGGTGCCGATATATGGTCCGCCATCGTGCTCGTGCCAGATCGGGGTGGGGATTTTCTCGATGTTGACGTTTTTGCCGTCGAGCACATTGTCAAGCAGCGGTCCGCCATTGACCGCTTTCGTCGGGTGGGACGGCGCCTGTTTAAAATAGTTGCGCCACCACTGGATCTGCGCCAATTCGCTGCTGTCCGGCGGCAGACCGAGCGCGATATTCACGCGCGGCGTGGAGGTGAGAATGTTAGCAATGACACGGTGGCCTTGCGGAAAACCTGGAATGTCGTCGAACATCACCGCGGGATTGCCCATCTTCCTCATGTAGATGTCGACGATGCCGCCGATTTCCTCCTTCGGCTCAGCACCATTGATGAGCTTCAGCTCGCCGGCGGCTTTGACGGCTTCGATCCAATTTCGCAGGTCCTTGTTGGCCATGTCCGCCATACTCCGGATCAGTTCGGCGCTAGTCCGACCGTCTTTACCAGGCCGGCATTCACGCCGACTTCGCGATTAAACTGGTCGGCAAAGGCCTGCGCCGTCATCGGTGTCGGGGAGCCACCCATGCCCTTGAGGCGATCGCGCACGCTTTGCATCTCCAGGGCCCTGAGGATCTCACGGTTCAAGCGATCCACAATTGCGCGTGGCGTCGCGGCAGGTGCGAATGCGCCGACCCAGAACTCGTAGTCGGAATTGGCGAAGCCCGCTTCGGTCGTCGTCGGCACGTCGGGGAGGGTGACCCCGCGAGCGGCACTTGCGACCGCCAAAGCCTGAAGCTTTCCGCCTTCGATCGAGGACATCGCAGGCGCGACGGGCGACATGTAGAAATCAAGCCGGCCGGCCATCACTTCGGTCAGCACTTCGGGGGCACCCCGGAACGGCACGTACAATCCTTGGAAGCCCGCGGCCAGACGGAAGCGTTCCGCAGCAAGATGCGTCGAGTCACCGCGTCCACCCGAACCATAAGTGAATGAGCCTGGTTTGGCCTTTGCTGCCGCAACGAAATCGTGGACTGTCCTGTAGCCCTTGGCCGGGTTGACCACCATCACCAGAGGCACGTTCGCAAGGAGACCGATGGCGGTCAGATCGCTTTGCACGTTGACCGAGAGGTTCGTCACCGTCGAGGGCACCACAGCGAGTGCGGATCCCGCTGCGAGGATCGTATAGCCGTCCGCCTCGGCCTTGGCGACCGCGCTGGCAGCCAACGTCTGCGACGCACCCGATCGGTTCTCGATCACGATCGTCTGGCCGATCTGCTTGGAGACTTGCTCGAAAACAAGTCTTGAGACGAGGTCGATGGCGCTACCGGGTGTAAGCGCGACCAGCACGCGGATCGGTTGCCGCATCGGCCATTCCTGGGCGTGGGAGCAGGCCGTGCCGAGAGCTGTCGCGACAACGCTCGCAAATGCGGTCAGGGCGAAAAGCCGCCGTGGATGCACGTTCTGCCTCCCTGGGATAGAACAGACCTGGAGGAGGGCGATAGTCTAGAGTGTGTGCTTAGAAATCAAGGTCGCACCGGTGTCGCATCGCGGGCCTTGCGCTTGCGGCCGGCAAGTTTCACCGCTTCGATGATCTCGGGATAAGCCGCGCAACGGCAGAGATTGCCGGTCAAATAATGTTTGATCTGGTTGTCGGTCGGCTCCGGATGTCGGTCCAGCAATTGCGTCGCCATGATGATGAATCCGGACGTGCAGTAGCCGCATTGAAACGCGCCGGTTTCGATGAACGCCTCCTGCTCGGGGGTGAGTTGATTGGAGGCATCAAACCCCTCAATGGTTGTGACCTCCGCCCCATCGACGAATGATGCCAGATACAGACACCCGGACACTGCGCGCCCATTCACGAGCACGGTGCAGCATCCGCAGAGGCCTTGGCCGCAAGCTTCGCGCGCGCCGGTGAGACCGAAGTGGCCTTGCAGAAGCTCGATCAGGTTGTGGTGCGGGCCAACGCTGGCCGTGACCGCAAGGCCGTTAAGCGTGAAATTGATCGTGCGCTGTGCGTTCATATCAGGCTTCGTCCAGCGGCCTTCCGGCCTTCTCCCGGAGTGCGCGATAGACCGCTTCGGGATTGAGCGGCAGCTCGGTCAGGCGAACGCCAACCGCGTCATCGATCGCATTCGCAATGGCCGGTGAAACACAAAACGTTGCAACCTCTCCCACGCCTTTGGCGCCGAACGGGCCGTTATGCTGGACGTTGTCGACCCAGAGGTTTTCCATCGTTCCTGGGAGGTCGCGAATGCCTGGAATCTTGTAGTCCGCCAGTGAGGCATTGGTGACCTGGCCGCCATCGAAGTGCATCTTCTCGAACATTGTGAATCCAAGATGCATCAAGGCTGCGCCGGAGATTTGCGTCTCGACGAGTTTCGGGTTGATCGCTGTGCCGCAGTCAATGACGTTGACCAGCTTTGTGATTTCGACGTGGCCGGTTTCGGTATCGACAGTCACTTCGGCGCCGGCGCCGGAAGTCATCCAGAACGGGGTCACATTCGGCGACAAGCCGGTCTCAGGGTCCGGCGACACGTAGTCCGGCTTATAAGTGCCCGAAGCGACAATGTTTCCGGCCTGCATGCCGTAGCGCTTCTTGAAAAGCTCGGCGACCGGAACGTTAGATCCCTCGGGCTCGCCCACATCACGCGCAAGTTGCTTGATCTTGTCGCGGGCTTCCTCGGCTGCGCGTCTTGCGGCATGGCCCATGTGGAACGTCGAACGTGAGCCGAGCGTGCCCATGTCATAGGGGGTGACGTCAGTATCGGGCTGCGCGATCCGCACCGACTCCGCCGGAACGTTGAGAACCTCGCCTACAATCTGCGCCAGGACAGTGTTCGAGCCTTGGCCCATATCGATGGTGCTGCAATAAAGCGTGACGGACCCGTCGGCTGAGATGCTGACGATCGCGACCGAGGTCGTCGGCGTGGTCACCGTCTTGATGGCGATCGCAAAGCCACGGCCACGACGGACAACGCCGTTACCCCTCTCGAGCGGCCGCGACCAAGTCATGCGGTCGAGCACAAGATCCATCACCGGTTCGATCGCGGCGTCTTTGAGCACCTGGCTGGTCGTATGCTGGTTGCCGTCACGCATCAGGTTCTGACGTCGAAACGCAACCGGATCGAGCTTGAGTTCGCGCGCGATCATGTCGGTGTGGCTCTCATAGGCCCACACTAGTTGCGGCACGCCAAAACCCCGCAATGCACCGGACGGCGTGACATTCGTATAGAGGGCGTGCGAATCGATCGAGACATTGTCGATGTTGTAAGGACCGGACGCGGTGACCCCGGCTTTCTGCGTGACACGCGGTCCGATATCCGCATAGGCGCCGCCATTCCAGAACACCTCGCACTTGCGCGCGACGATCTTGCCGTTGTTATCGAGGCCGCTTTTGATCCGGAACGTGCAAGGATGCTTGGTGATCTGGTAGAACATCTCCTCCATGGTCAGCGCAAGCTTCACCGGCTTGCGCGCGATCATAGAGAGCGCAAGTGCAAGCGCCTCAAGCTTGATGTAGAGCTTTGCCCCATAGCCGGATCCAAGATACGGCACCTTGATGCGCACCCGGTTCTCCGGCCAGCCAAGCAGGCGCGCGATCTCGGTTCGCACGAACGATGGGCCTTGCGAGGCGGTGTAGAGTGTAACACCCGTATTCTTGTAGTCGGCGATGGTCGCGTGGGGCTCGAACGGCAGGTGGAGCACTTTCTGCGTGCGAAACTCGTGCTCGAACTTGTGGGCAGCTTCGGCATAGGCTCTCTCGAAATCGCCCCGGCGAAGCTTGAAGCTCAGTGCCAGATTGGTGTTCTTGACACCCTTGAGGTGCTTGAGGTCTGCGAACGTTGCGGCTGGCGCAAGCTCATCGTGCACGAAAACCTTTGACGTCATCGCCTCGACTTCATCGAAGACGGCGGGCAATTCCTCATATTCGGCGCTGATCAACTGCACGGCCTGTTCGGCGATGTGCGGATCGCTGGCGATGACAGCCGCGACCGGCTCGCCGACGAATCGCACTTTCTTGTCTGCCAGGATCGGCTGATCGTGGAAAGCAGGTCCATAGTATGGATTCGGAATGAGCATTCTGATGTCGTCAATCGTTACGACATGAAGCACGCCCGGTACGTTCTTCGCCGCGCTCGTGTCGATCGACTTAATCAAGCCGTGGGCGACTGTGCTGCGGAATATCTTGGCGACCAGCATGCCTGGCAGCCGCATGTTGTGGACGTATTCGGCACGACCCGTGACCTTGTCGCGGCCCTCCGTGCGCGGTACCGAGCGGCCGATTTGAGAGCCGGCTCTGGTGGTCGCGGCTGGCTTTTCAGTCGGAGCCATCAACGCTCTCCGCTCTCATCCAGGGCCGCGCGCACAGCTCGCTGGACGTAGACTCGCATGAGCTCGCGCTTGTAGGGGGCAGAACCACGCACGTCGGAAACGAATTCGACCTCCTCCACAGCGGCCTCGGCAGCGCGCCTGAGAAGCTTGTCGTCGATACGGTTCCCTTGCAAAACCGCTTCGGCCGATGTGAGCCTGGTTGCTTTGTCGGTCGCGGCGCTCGCAACGATGCGAGCTGATCGGACAACGTCAGAGTCACTCACGATCGCGACGGCGATGCCGAGCGCCGGCCAGTCGTCAACCGCGCCCGTAGTGACTTTCAGATAAGCGGCTTGCTTGCTCTTCTGGGCGGGGACATGGACAAAAGCGATCAGTTCATTCAAGGCCAAGACGGTCTCGTAGTAGCCGGTGAACAAGTCCGCGACTGGATGGCTGCGCACTCCATTGGGGCCCACGACGGTCACCGAAGCCTCAAGCGCCATCAGCACGGGCGGCAAATCCATATGGGGATCGCCATGGGCCAGCGCGCCGCCAACCGTGGCGACGTTACGCACCCGGACATTGGACAGCGTCAGCAGCGTTTGGGTGATGAGAGGGGCATGGGCACGAACGTCTTCGGATTGTTCAATATCCGAGAGCGTCATCATTGCGCCGATCGTCAGGCCCCGCGCGTCGGCTGTTATCGCGGCGTAGTCGCTTTCTATCTTTCGTAGGCTCACGAGTTTCGCCGGGCGGAACACGCCAGCCTTCATCATCAGCATCAAGGCAGTGCCGCCGGCGATGGGCCGGATTGTCTCATCAGCGGGATCAAGCAACCTGACCGCATCAGCGATCGTCGTGGGCTCGGCGAGCTCAAACTGAATCATCGGGCCATCCGCGTCACGAAACAACCAGCCGAGCGAAGAGGGTTTGCCCAGCCCGCGTTAGAAAACAGGATTCTTCGCCAAAATCCACCGGGCTCTTCCAACCTATTGAAAGGCCCCCGGATGAAGTCTCATCCTCGCGAGATCAAGCGGGCCGCAGCGATCAAAAAAATATCTATTTGAAAATACAGATGATTTTGGCTTCGTTCTGCCAAACGCGCGATATTCACTATACGTGAATATCGTCCTAATTTAGAGGACAACAACGCTTGATGCCTGCAGTGCGGCTGTAGGCGGTTGGGGCTAATCGTCTCCGAGGGGAGAGCGTGTGTT
>Ga0075424_100005191_pt1 | contig 12410 bp, 11 predicted proteins | sample SoiMethybrSBSTD3_FD_75301 | JGI IMG/M metagenome (GOLD analysis project Ga0075424, IMG submission 75301) | Bulk soil microbial communities from a Populus tree surrounding site in Tennessee, USA - Soil MetaG P. TD hybrid SBSTD3 | ecosystem: Environmental > Terrestrial > Soil > Tree plantation... | reverse complement strand
CGGTTTTCCGTCGCGACAAACGCAAAAGTGCGTTTGCGCGGAGATCATGCGCGAACAATAAGCTAGGACGCGATTGCGTTTCGATAGTCGCGCTTTGGTGTGATTCCGAAGTTTCGCATCATTCAACGGACGATGTGCTTCCGGTCCGGACCGCGGAACCCGACCCGGGTCTCGGGACTTGTCCAAGCAGACCGTGAGGAGGTTTGTCAGCTTGGACCGAGGTCGCTACATCAACCGGGCAGGTATTGCGTCGATTTCGCTCGCAATTGCACTGGTCTGCGTGATCGGCCTGACGCTGATGGTGCGCGACCGCTGGAACCGTCCTGAGGTCAGGACCGCCGACCAGGCGCGTGAGACGACGACCGGTTCGGCTGCACGATGAGCCGGGGCAAATCTTTCACCGACTGACCCGAAGATCTCGGTCGAACCGCCCCTCGAGAACCTAAGCCGGTGCAGCCCGCGAATCCCAATTGAATGCTGAAGGGGATCGTTGAAGAATATCTCGCAGCACTCCAAGCCCTGCGAGGCCGCACCACAGCGAACCACCAGGGGTCATCGTGGCGATATTCGTGGGTCTGGATGGGATTCGAGATGGCTGGGTCGCGGTCTATCTGAGCGGCGCAGACCAGCGTTTCGCATATGGCGCGTCAGTGGCTGACCTCCTTGCCGTTCCCTTCGACCGCGCCATGATCGACATGCCAATAGGATTGCCTGAGCGCGGCTATCGGCAATGCGATCTCGAAGCGCGAAAGCTTGTGGGAGCGCGCGTCTTTCTTGGCGCTCGTCAGGGCATCTGGAATTTCAAAACACTTGATGAAGCCAGCGCACACTACTGGGACAGGGAGGGCGCGGGCCGCGGGGTCTCAATGCAACTTTTTTGCCTCAGGGAGAAACTGCGGGAATTGAACGTGTCTTCGGTGCCGCCGCGTGTGCTGGAGGCGCATCCCGAGGTCATTTTCTGGCGCCTCGCCGGGCGCGTTCTCGCCAGCAAGAGAACGGCGGAGGGGCGCGCCGAGCGGATACGGCTTCTTCAGGCGAATGGAATTGGAGAGGTGCGTCGTTGGCTGGAGCAGCGGCACGGGACCGGCATAGGCAGCGACGACCTGATCGATGCCTGCGCTTGCGCGGTTGCGGCGCGCGACAGCACTCGCAGATTGCCTGCCACGAACACAGCCGAAGTGGGAGAAATCTGGTACTAATTTGGCAAGCCAACACTTCCCATAAAACCGCAGCGCTCCGCAAACCCTTAAGATTTCCTCAACGCTATCGGGCCTATTCCTTGAGGCCGCGCGCCTCTGAACGAGCGGCCGCAGAAGGGACCCTGCATGGCGGCTCTCCCATCCCATTCGACGGCACCGGTCGAAAACGCGATTCCGAAAGCGCTGTTCAATATCTGCTTTGCGCTTTTCGTGATCAATGCCTCGTTCTTTCCCGCGGCGTACCTTTCCCACTGGTGGATCTACAACACGAACGGGCAGGGCATCCCGACCGACTTCGTCAATGTCTGGGCCGCCGGACGAATGGTAATCGAAGGTCTTCCCGCACTCGCCTATGATTGGGATCTGCAAAAGCAGGTGGAGCTCGAAGTCCTAAAGCAGGATTTTGTTGGCTATTTTGCCTGGCACTATCCGCCGCCGTTCCTCTTCGTCGCAACTGTGCTGGCGCAGTTTCCCTATTCCGTCGCGTTCGTGGGCTGGATGTCCGTCAGCATCTTGCCCTACCTCGCAGTGATGCGCGCGATCGTCGGCCGCGCCTTCGGCTTGGTGCTGGCGGTGGCGCTTCCGATGGTGCTCAACAACGTGCTCGTAGGGCAAAACGGCTTTCTCACTGCTGCGCTGATTGGTGGCACGCTCTATCTGTTGCCAACGCGCCCGGTGCTGTCGGGCATTTGCCTGGGTCTGCTCACATACAAGCCTCAATATGGGCTGCTGTTTCCGATCGTGCTGATCGCGGCCGGTCAATGGACGGTGTTCTTCACTGCAGCGATAGTCGCAGTCATAGTGGGGATGGCATCATGGTTCGCCTTCGGCAGCGAAAGCTGGCAGGCCTTCCTTGATTGGCTGCCAATGTTTTCTCAGGCTTTTTTGACCGAGGGCAAGGCGCCCTGGTGGAAGATGCATAGCGTGTTCTCGCTTGTGCGCTATTTCGGCGGCACCGAACACCTGGCCTGGATCTTTCACTGGATTGTCACCGGCGCTGTTGTGGCGGGTTTGGTTGCGCTATGGCGCAGTTCAGTACGCTATTCGCTGAAGGCGGCGAGCCTTGCTGTCGGCACGCTGCTCACCACGCCTTATCTCTTCATGTACGACATGATGGTGCTCGCTATTCCCGTCGGCTACATCGTTCGCATCGGTCTTGCGAGCGGCTTCCGCGCCTACGAGCTGCCGGCGCTCGGCTGCGCGCTCATCCTGATCGTGATCTTCATGCTCTCCGGGACACCGGTCGGTCTCGGTGCGACCCTCATCGTCGCGGGACTGGTCCTGGCTCGCTGCCGGCTACGCCGCGCCATCGCTTCGCCGGCAGTGTCTAGAGTGGACGCCTCCGTGCGCTACGAACTGAATTAGGCGTCGCCGGACATCGGGCGGCGCGTTGCATTCTAATCAAGATATTTAGGGACGCTTAGGCCTGCGTGTTTACCCTATCCCAACCGGGCATTGCCAAATTAGCGGTGATGGCGGCGCTTTTCGCTGCTGAGATCGAGGGCGGGACTATGGCAGCCGCGAATCCCACCATGCAATCTTGCGCCGATCAGGCGCCTCCGACGATTGCAGGACACCTCGAACGCTGGTTTCTGTTTGGACGCTACGGACAGCAAGCGCGGTTTCACATGGCGGTGGCCTGGATCGCGATGGCTGGCCTGTTCGCGATCGTGTTGGTCTGGCTGCCGCTCTCGCATTTGAGCTTTGCGCAAAGCAATTGGGAAAGCATCGTGCGTCTTGTGAGCTTCAGCGGGGTCGCGCTAGGGCTTTGCGCATTCATTTTGCGGCGGCTCGCAGGTGCGAACGACAGGGTCGGCCGCCTCCTGTGTGAAGCCGGCAAACGGACCGAATTGTTCGCCGTCGCCACGCTCCTGTTCGGGTTGCTCGCGATCGTGATCGTCGGCTATTGCTATCTTGCCACCGCCGCCGCCCTGCCTCTTCAGGATCTCCTTCTTGAGCGAATCGATCGGTCGATCGGGTTCGACTGGGTCGCATTCGTGAAATGGATCAATTCCAGCCCGTTGGCCAGCGAGTTGCTGGTCGAGGGCTATCGAAGCACGCCCTACATGCTGCTCGGCACGATGTTGTGGCTGTGCGTCAGCGGCCAGGGAAAGCGATTGGCGGAATTTCTGGCCCTGATGTGCTTGACATTCGTCGGCATCGCCATCGGCATGTTGATCCTGCCCGCCGAGGGCGCCTATGCCCACTACAACCCTCCGCTTAGCTTCTATGAGAACATCGGCGCGGGGTCCGGCATGTGGCACCATCAGTTACTGATGGCGTTGCGAACCGGTGTTATGCACGTGATCGATTTCGGCACGCCGAATTCCAATTGTCTCGTCACGTTTCCCTCAGGCCATACGGTGCTTGCGATCATCATGACGTATGCGGTGCGCGGCTCGTTGTTGACGCTGATTCCGGCGCTCGCCGTCAATGCAACGATGCTGGTGTCGACCATCCCGCACGGCGGCCACCATCTGATTGATCTGATCGCGGGCGCCGTAATCGCGGCCTGCGCAATCGTCATCCTCCGTTTTCCGTTGGGCATTCTCGACAACGGGCCGGTGACCGGCGCGCGCGCTTTGGCGAACGCGTGACCGATGCTGGTCGATCCTCGCCAAAACCAGAATGGAGGAGACGACGTGCGGCAAGTGCCACGCATCGCCTATCTCGAGTCGATTCGGGGGCTGGCGGCAGTGCAGGTACTGCTGCTGCACTGCCTTGCCGCCTTCGCACCCAGCCTCGTCTTCGCGTTGCCTGCGGCAAATGCCGTGGCGGGCTCAATTCACCTCTCGCCGCTGTATTTCCTCTATGACGGGTATTCGGCCGTCTACATCTTCTTTGCGCTGAGCGGCTACGTGCTGACCCGCTCCTTCGAGCGAAACAGGGGGCAACCTTGGGCGCAAGCCATCGCGCGGATCGTTCGACTGGGCTTGCCGGCGCTCGCCGCGGTGCTGGTTTCCTCTATCGTGATACTGCGGTTCGGCAAGCTGAACGTGACGGCGGGCGAACTCAGCGGCTCGGCGTGGTTCGCTTCACAATGGGATCCGGATGTTTCGCTGTTTTATGTCCTCAAGGATGCAACGCTCAACGCGCTGTTTTTGGGATATCGCAACCTGCCCGGTGTCGCCTTTCTTGGCCCATGGCAGCAACCGGTCGAGCAGTCGTTCGTGGCGCCGCTATGGACCCTGAGCATCGAGTTCTATGGTTCAATGATCGTGCTCGCTCTGTGTTGGTGTGGCGATCGGTCAAGCGTTCTATGGCGTGTCGCCGTGCTGTTGGGCACGGCTTTTCTGATCCGAAGTGCCTATATCTGCTTCATTGTTGGTCACGTGCTTGCGACATTCGAACGGGCCGAAAAGCCGGCGCCCCCGAGCACGATGCTGCCGGTCTTTCTTGTCGCGTCGGGCATCTTTCTCTGCGTTCTCGCGGAGATCTGGCAGCCGCAATGGCTGCGGAGCCTTTGCTCAAATCAAACCGACCTGCTGTTTCCCGGTCAATTCGCTCCGATGCAGCAGAAAACGTTTGGGGCGATGATGGTGCTGACAGGGCTTATTCATCTTGAATCCGCACGCCGCTTCCTCTCGATGCGGTGGCTGGTCGCGCGATCCAAATTGTCGTTTCCGCTCTACCTCATCCATTGGCCGATCCTGTTCGGGCCTTGCGCCGCGCTCTTCGTATTTCTGAATGGATCGTTCGGGACCGAATGGGCGCGCCTGGCCACAATCGCGGTTGCGATAGGACTTGCCTTTATCGCCAGCACGCTGTTTCTCCCCGCCGACCGCCTTGCGCTTGAATGGTCTCGGTCCCTGCGAAAGCGCTGGGCGAGCCGTGCGGACCAATTGCCGCGCGCGTCGCCTTTGCGCGTGATGGCTGGCCAATGAACTGGACGCGTCTCACTCTTCTTGGATGCATCGCGGCGCTGGTCTGGGCGGTATGGCTCAAACCTCCTGTCGTCGTCGACACGCACAAGCCGACCCGGCAGCTCGTCATCGCCCTGACCCTTTCACGAATGAATGACGCCATCATCGTTCTCGGCGACAGCATCGTGGAGGCATCGACTTTGCCGCGGTCGGTCTGCGGACATCCGATCGTCAATGCTGGGATCGGCGGCGCATCGACAGAGAGCAATCTGGACTCGATGCTCGAACAATCGCTCGGCGACAAGCGAGCGGCCATGCTGGTCGTCGCGCTCGGTACCAATGACGCCGCGATCCCCAATAGTGTCGAGCGATACCGCTCCAACTACCAGACGCTGTTGAAGCGCATCGCAAGGCTTACGCCCCGCGTTGCCGTTATTGCTATTCCTTCGCCAGAAGCCGGCCTGGGAGAGGCAAGGAAAGTGAATGCCTCAATCGTCGACGCCTACAACGCGGTCCTGCCGGAGATCGCCCGTGAGGCCGGGGCGGCCTTCATTGCTTTGCCGCCAATGCCCCAGCAGCATACGATTGATGGCATTCACCTTAATGGCGCCGGATACGAGATTTGGGACGAGGCCATCCTGCGGGGCATTGACGCCGACCTTTGCAAATCCGCCTAGTCCGTCACATTTCCGTCTTGTTATCTGCCCTGAATTGTAGTTCACTTCTTCAGGCGATTTTTAGGCGGATTGCCAAAATCAAAATGGCAAGAGGACGCGTTCGGCGCGGTCGATCGAGCAGCGCGTCGTGGGGACGAGAAACGCCATGGTTTATCGGCGGACCCATCAGGTCGTAAAGCGCCTCGCGGCGCGACGCAGCGCCATTCTGGCAGCAGCGCGGGAGGCTGCCGCAGAATCCGGGATGGCGGCGGTCCAGATCGCGCCTGTCGCGGTCCGCGCCAACGTCGCCGCCGGCACAGTCTACCGCTATTTCCCGTCCAAGGCCGACCTGATTTCAGAGCTGATCTCCGATGTCTCGCGCGACGAACTGGCTGCGATTCGAAGGGCTGCCGAGGGCGCGCCGGGTCCGTCCTCGGCGCTCGCGGCGGCGGTGTCGACGGTCGCCGTGCACGTGCTTTCCCAGCGCAAGCTCGCCTGGGGCGTTTTGGCCGAACCCGTCGACGTCGACGTCACGGCCTCGCGGGTGGCGAGCCGCCGCGAGATTGCCGGCGAAATCGCCGCACGGATCGACGCGGCCGTGCGCGCTGGCCATCTGCCGGCCCAGGACACGCAGCTCGCCGCAACAGCGCTGCTGGGTGCGCTGCATGAGGCACTGGTTGGGCCGCTCGCGCCGGACAATCTTGATGATCCCATGAGAATGCGCGACGCCGTGCAGAGTGTGACGCTACTCGCCTTGCGTGCCGTGGGGTTGATGGATGCGCGTGCCCGTGGCCTCGTGGTGCAAGCAGCGTTGCCAGCCAAGACGCTGGTCGGGGCATAATTCGATCACGAGCCACTAGCACCGGACCTAGCGGGCGGGGTGGTACTAGATATTTGTCTCATCGGGGCCGACCGAGGCAATCCGCACCATGTTGGTGGTGCCGGGTATGCCCAGTGGCACGCCGGCGACGATGATCACGCGCTGCCCCGCGCGAACGAAACCGTCCCGAAAAGAAATGGAGCCGGCGCGGTTGACCATATCGTCCTGATCGCGCGCATCCTCGGCGACGACGCAATGCACGCCCCACACTACGGACAGCTTGCGCCCCGTGGCCATGTTCGGCGTGATCGCAACGATCGGCGGTTTGGGGCGCTCGCGCGCCACGCGGATCGCCGTGGACCCGGAACTTGTCCAGCAAATCAGCGCGGGCAGGTCGAGGGTTTCGGCGATCACCCTCGCGGCGTCGGCAATCGCATCGCCCACCGTTGCCTCGGGCTCCGGGCGTTGTGCTGACACCACGGCGCGATAGGTCGGATCGCGCTCCACTTCCTCGCCGATCCGGTTCATGGTCGCAACCGCCTCGACCGGATATTTGCCGGCGGCCGATTCGGCCGAGAGCATGATTGCGTCGGCGCCCTCATAAACTGCCGTCGCAACGTCGGAGACCTCGGCGCGCGTCGGTACCGGCGACTGGATCATCGATTCCAGCATTTGAGTCGCGACCACCACGGGGCGTCCGGCGCGCCGCGCCATCCGCGTCATCTGCTTCTGCAGGCTGGGAACGCGCTCGAGCGGCAGCTCGACGCCCAGGTCGCCGCGCGCAACCATCAGCGCATCCGACGCTTCAATAATTTCCTGAAGCCGATCGATCGCTTGCGGTTTTTCGATTTTCGCCATCACCGAGGCACGGCCGCGAATCACTTTTTTGGCTTCGACCACATCCTCGGCTCGCTGCACAAACGATAACGCGATCCAGTCGACTCCGGTGCTGAGCGCCGCCTCCAGGTCGGTACGGTCCTTCGGAGTCATGGCCGATACCGGCAAATCGGTGTCGGGCAGGCTGACACCCTTGCGGTCGGACATCTTGCCCCCAATAACGACGCGCGTCACCGCGCGGTCAGCAAAGGTTTCTTCCGCGATAAGGCGCACCTTGCCGTCATCGAGCAACAGCGCGTGCCCCGGCTTCAGCGCGGCCAGGATTTCCGGATGCGGCAGATTCACACGGGTGTTGTCACCAGGGGTCTTGTCGGAATCCAGCACAAAACTCTGGCCGTTATTAAGCTGCACCTGGCCGTCCTTGAAAGAGCCGAGCCTGAGCTTCGGTCCTTGCAGATCGACCAGAATGCCAATCGGCCGCCCGTAGCTACCTTCGACGTTGCGTATGGTCGCAACCAGCTCCCGCATCTTGTCGTGCGGAGTGTGGCTCATGTTGATGCGAAAGATGTCAGCGCCCGCCTCGAACAGGCGGCGTATCATCGCGCTATCCGAAGACGCCGGGCCCAGGGTCGCGAGGATTTTTATTCGTCGCAAACGCCTCATGGTTTGCTTCCGGGCACTGCGGCTGGCGGCAGGCCAGACGCGCCCGGAGGCGCTGCACCCGGCGTATTGGGGAGGCCCGGAACGCTGCCGCCCGGCCCCACGGGACCCGGGATTCCGGGGATGCGTTGCTGTGCCGGCTGCTCGTTGGCGTCGGTCAACTGCACGGTCCACGCGCGCTGATCGCCGGTGTCGACCTCGAAAAAGCCTGTGCGGTCAAAACCTCGCGCCAGACAATTCTCAGTGCCTTTGATGGTGAACTCCTTGTCGCGCGAACACATGAAAGCCTGTCCTGACCATTCGCCGCCGCGATCATAGTCAAGCGCGTAGATGTAATAGAAGCGCGCGACCAAGGTTCCCTTGAGCAGCGTCTCGCAACTCCGCGAGGAGATGTTCCACCAACCCTCGGTGGTCCAGCCCTCGGCGTCCTTGTAGCCGATGGCGATGCCGACCCGGCTTGACGTGTTGTTGCAGAGCCGGAAGTCCGCATGCGCTGCGCCGGAGCAGAGACAGAGGACGAACATCGTCGTCACCAAGCTGAGCCCGGCGGCGATCGGATGGCGGCGATCAGAACCGTGAGGGAGCATTGCGCGAAGCACTATCAGTTTGTACGAGGATTTCGCGTGAGGGGGAGGCGGCTGTCAACCATCAGGGTCAGGATTCCGGGCCATTGGGGCCTCAATCTAGCCCGACAACTCGTTGTTTGAGCCAGGATATGGCAAAATCTGTGACAACCTCCATATCTCCAACCTCTGCAACGCGGGATAACGACCATGTCCATCGACGACAAAACCAGAACAGAGCTGGAAGCCGCTGCGTTCCGGCGCCTGGTCGCTCATTTGCGCGAGCGGACGGACGTCCAGAACATCGATCTGATGAATCTTGCCGGCTTCTGCCGCAACTGCCTGTCGAACTGGCTGAAGGACGCAGCCGACGCGAAAGGCGTGTCCATGACCAAAGATGAAAGCCGCGAAGCCGTGTACGGCATGCCTTATGAGGATTGGAAGGAGAAGCATCAGGGTCCCGCGAGCCCCGAGCAACTCGCGGCCATGAAGAGCACCCATCAGGGGCACTGATTCGCAAGCCTCGTTGCTTTCTCCTATGACGGAGCATTCGCACTTTAGGCAAACAGATTTTTTTCCTGCGCAACAAGGTGTGGGCGCGCTGTGGATGAGCGCGATGTTGCCTTGACCGGTGCCGCATGAACTTCGACTGTCGCTTCAATATCTCGTGCGCGATGACGACCGCGCGCGATGTTTGATTGCCAGGTTCATGCAGGAGTAAGAGATGGCTACCTCCGCCGCCGTCAAGGAAGCGCCCGCGACACGTTTTGCCAAAGATCAGCTCAAGGCAATCATCGAACGTATCGAGCGGCTTGAGGAGGAGAAGAAAACTATTTCCGACGATATCCGCGACGTCTATGCCGAAGGCAAGGGAAATGGCTTTGATGTGAAAGCGCTGCGCGCCATCGTGCGCTTGCGCAAACAGGATGCCAACGAGCGCCAGGAGCACGAGACAATCCTGGAAACCTATATGCAGGCTCTCGGAATGCTCTAAGGCGCTAGTTGAGCAGCGCCGTGCGCATCGCGAACGACAAGATCTCGAGTTTCGTCATGGCCGACCCCGAGAAGTGATCGCTGGTGAGCCCCATCATCGGATCATCTGAGAAAGCTACCGGAATCACCGCACGCGGCTTAATGAAGTAGGCGCGCATCAAGGTCAGGTCGGTATCGCCCAAAACTGTTACCGACATCGAGGCGCTCGCGCTCGGCGCCAGCATCATCATCCGCATCCAGAGGCCGTCGCTTTTTCCCGCGGAGAGCCGGGTAGCGGTGGCGATCGGCTCGCCCTGATCTTGCGGCCTCTTGGCGACAATGGTGTTGACCTCGGTCGCAGCTGCATCGTCGCGCTGCGCAGAAAGCGAAAGCTCGCTGCGCGGCAATGGTGCGGAAGCCGTCACGACACTGGCGCGTTCACTATCGGAAGACCGCGGCCGCACATATGCCATGGCGCGCGAGGGAATGGACACGCTCGAGGTCGGTTGAGGGTCGGCCGCCTCGAGCGCCTTGCGGGCGGCAATCGCGGCCACGACTTGGGCGGAAGTTGCCGGCTTGGTCTCGCTCGCTTCGTCGCCCCAGAAACCGCGGGCATTGATGATATCAGCCGGAGTTTGCGGCATTGCCCCAGCCGTGTCGGCTGCAGCCTGCCTAAGCTTTTGCGGAGCGGCAAGTTGCGCGTCGGCCGAAGCGAGTTGGAAGGCTGCAACGAGTTGCGGCTTTGCGCGCGGTGTCGGCACGGGGTCGGCGGCCTTGGCGGCGGCGACTGCGGGGCTGGCGGGTTTCTGCCCCACGGCGGCAGTTGCGCCCTCGTCCTCATCGTCGCTCGATTTGCTCCTGAACAGCGCGGCGAACAAGCCCGGCTTGGTGATGGTTGCGGCATCGCCGCCGTTGCCGCGTTTCTCGATATCGGCCTTGGCGAGGTCGTATCCCTTCAGCGGCTCGCCGTCGGAGGGAACATGCACGGTGCGGCCGTCAGGAAAGACCTTGACCAGTTGGTCATGGGTCATTCTCGGCCAGTGACGGATGCTGCCGGTGTCGAGGTGGACGAACGGTGATCCGGAACTCGGATAGAAGCCGACGCCTCCACGCTGCAGCCGCAAGCCAGCGTACCGGATCTGCTCCAGGGGTACACCGGGGATGTAGAAGTCCATCGCATGACCCAGCATATGCTGGCTGAAACGCGCTACGCCCGTATGAGCTGACCGATGACGAAGCATCGCGTTCGTCGCGGGTGTGCGATACGCCGAGATGATCTGGACCGGCTCCTTGCCGCCAACGTCTCGGTAAACCTCCCAGATGATATCGAACAGATGACGGTCCATCACGATTTCGTCCTGGGTGCGCCAGTCGCGCAACAAGTGATTTAGCTGCTTCAACGCCTGCTCGTCATAGCGGCCATCGCGCTTGAACGTGACGGTCAGGTCTTCCTCGGAATGGGTATGATGGAACGAGAGGGTGCGGGTTTCGTTGAGCGCGGTCGCGTCGCGCACCGAGCCGGCTCCCATCAGCAGCAATACGCATGCGAGACCGGCCCCGCACCCGGCCTTGCGACCTGCTCTTGGCGCAGACGACGCACTAAATTTCCGTGCGAAACGAATCGGCACGATGAGCCCACCCACGCGAACGAGCGGTCATTGCCCCCTCGCCAACCCCGCAAAGCGAAAGAGGAATGAACGCTTCTAAAGCGGGATGATTAATGAACTTCTACCATCCCGCCCCCAAATCGGCGTCAAGCTAAGCCGTCGAGTGTGGCGAAAAAGTGCCCGCCGCCCGCAACGTGATTCGATGGTCAGAGCCGAGCGTCTCGCCGTGGAGTGAGAGCTGTCAGTCTTGATGGCGAAAATCGGAGCGCGCCGCCACTCTGGGCGGCGAGCATGGTGCTCAACGGGTAATCACGCGCCGCTGCTGCATGCCACGCCGACCGATCGGCGCCGGCGGCATCGGCGGACCGAACAGGCGCTCGAAGAACGACGGTCCGGACGAGTAGAAGCTGTTCTCGCTCGCAAAGGATACGCCCGGAGGAATGATGGCGTTCGGACGCCCATAGCTCGGCTGGGAATGTGCGATCACGTTCTCCAGGTCCTTGCCTTTCGTGCCTCTCAACAACGCGATCATGGTGGCGTCGCGGCCATAGATGTCCTTGCGCAATTGCAGCTTGCCGGAGTCGTCCACGAACGCGGTCTGGTAGGTAATGTTCACGGGGATCGGGGTCGGGAATTTCAGGTCGATCTCGCTCGATCCGTACATGCTGCGGATTCGCTCCGGCGTCCAACGCTCGTTAGGCATGGTGATGTTGAGCAGGACGGAGGCGTATTGATCCGGATATTGCACGCGCATGCATCCGTGGCTGTATGCCCGCTCGGATTTGTCGAACAGGTACTTGTCCGGGGTGTCGTGCTGATAAACCAGGAATTTGTTCGGGAAATTGAAGCGGATGCGTCCCAGCGCATTGGCCTCGCCCGGGGGCTGCGAGATGTGAACGCTGCCGTCGCGATTCTGCTCTAGCCGCAGACCCATACGCTGCAGCACGGTCGGGTCCTGCTGCAAGGCCGGCAAATATTCGTTGTAGATGATTGACGGCGGCACGTTCCACGTCGGATTGACCGTTATGAATTTCATCGTTTCGGTCAAGAGCGGCGTCGCGTGAATGCCAGGCTTTCCGGTCACGACCCTGGTGTTCCAAACCTGAGCGCCGTGCTGCATCACCTTCAGGGTAAAGTCGGGGATGTTGAGGATGACATAGGCACCACCGATCGAGGGTGCGCCCAGGTCGCGGGGCAGCCAGCGCCAGCGTTCCATGTTCACGATCACGGTGT
>Ga0075424_100005190_pt1 | contig 12412 bp, 9 predicted proteins | sample SoiMethybrSBSTD3_FD_75301 | JGI IMG/M metagenome (GOLD analysis project Ga0075424, IMG submission 75301) | Bulk soil microbial communities from a Populus tree surrounding site in Tennessee, USA - Soil MetaG P. TD hybrid SBSTD3 | ecosystem: Environmental > Terrestrial > Soil > Tree plantation... | reverse complement strand
GGGGCTTAGCGCTGATGGGTTTCGCCCGAGGCGCCTCGGTTTAGAGGTCTTAGCCATGTGGGCGTTGGCTCGGCGGGGGGCTGGGCCCCGTGCGGGCTCGAGCGCGGGTCGCGGGCGGGGTTGGCGGTGGCAGGCGAGCAACATCAAGGTTGCGACCATGGGCTCCTCATCAGGTTTGCGCTACCGACGCCTCCTCCTGAAGCTTTCGGGCGAGGCGCTGATGGGCAAGTCTGGGTACGGCATTGATGTGCCGGTGGTGCAGCGTTTGTCGGGCGAGATCAGGGATGCCATGGCGGCCGGCGCGGAGATCGCTATCGTGGTCGGCGGCGGCAACATCTTTCGCGGCCTGGCGGGCGCCGCCAGCGGCATGGATCGGGCCACCGCTGACTACATGGGCATGCTGGCCACGGTCATGAACTCTTTGGCATTGCACAATGCGCTGGAACAACAGGGGGTGCCGGCGCGCGTCCTCTCCGCCATTCCGATGCCCACCATCTGTGAGGCCTTTGTCCGCTCCAAAGCCTTGCACCACTTGGAGTGCAAGCGGGCGGTGATCTTTGCCGCCGGAACTGGCAACCCCTTCTTTACCACGGATACGACGGCTGCACTGCGGGCCGTGGAAATGAACTGTGAGGCGCTGGCAAAGGCGACGCAGGTGGACGGCGTCTATTCCGCCGACCCCAAGCTGGTGGCCCAGGCTCTGCGCTACGACAGACTGACGTATTCGGAAGTCCTCTCCCGCGACCTCAAGGTGATGGATGGGGCTGCCATCGCCCTTGCTCGCGACAATAGACTTCCGGTAATTGTTTTCTCGATTGAGGAGCACGGCAACCTTTTGAAGGTGCTGCGCGGTGAGGCATCGGCCACGGTGATCTCCGGATAACGCGGCCGCGGGGCGGCATTCGAGACGGGACCAAAATGCGACGGCGAGCTTCGCGGGGATGAGGAGGCTGTCGGAGCAATTTCGGGCGCTAGCGGATCGGAGGTAAGGTGTCATGGCCGCCGGCAAGTTCGACATCAAGGAGCTTGAGCGCCGGATGCGCGGCGCCATGGAAACGCTCAAGAAGGAGTTCGCAGGTTTGCGCACAGGACGCGCCAGCACGCACCTGCTCGATCCTGTTGTGGTCAACGTGTATGGTCAGCGTTTGCCAATCAACCAGGTGGCCACCGTGTCGACGCCCGATGCGCGCACCATCTCGGTGCAGGTTTGGGACCGCGGCCAGGTGACGGCCGTCGAGAAGGCCATCCGTGAGGCCAATCTCGGGCTCAACCCGGTGACCGAGGGTGCGTTGATCCGCTTGCCCATCCCGGCCCTCAACGCGGAGCGGCGCCAAGAGCTCGTCAAGGTCGCTCACAAGTACGCCGAGCATGCGCGCGTGGCGGTGCGCAATGTGCGCCGCGACGGCATGGAGCTGCTCAAGAAGCTCGACAAGGATGGGCAGATGAGCCAGGACGAGCACCATAAGAACTCGGCCAAGGTGCAGGAGCTGACTGATCGGCTGATCAAGGAGGTCGATCAAGTGCTGGCCAGCAAGGAAGCCGAGATCAAGCAGGTATGAGCGCAACCCATGCCGCAGCCCACCGCCGGCTCGGATTTTCCCTGTGCACGCGCGTTGAGCAGACGCGACCTAGCCGTCCAGCGCTTCCTTTATGAACAAGCATAGTCAAACGGCGGCGTGGCGTGAGAGCGCGCCGATTCCACGCCACGTCGCCATCATCATGGATGGCAACGGCCGCTGGGCAGAGCAGCGCGGGCTACCGCGTTCTGCCGGGCACCGGATGGGGGTCGAGGCCGTCCGCCGCACGGTGCGCGCGGCCATGGAGCTCGGCCTGCAGTACCTGACCATCTACAGCTTCTCGTCTGAGAACTGGGCGCGACCGGCGAGCGAAATTGACGATTTGATGGGATTGATGCGCCGCTTCATCCGCCGAGATTTGGCCGAGCTCAACGACAACGGCGTGCGCATCAGCGTGATCGGTGAGCGCGATCGGGTGGATTTGGAGCTGCTCAGGCTCATTGATGAGGCGGTGGCGCTCACGTCCGACAACGTCGCGCTGAACCTGCAGATTGCCTTCAACTATGGCTCACGGAGCGAGATCGCCCGGGCGGCGCAGCGGCTCGCCGAGCGGGTGCTTGCGGGCGAGATGACGCCCCAGGAGATCACGCCTGAGGCGCTCTCGGCTGCGCTCGACACCCACGGGTTGCCCGATCCTGATCTGCTCATCCGCACCAGCGGGGAACTGCGGTTGTCGAATTTTCTCTTATGGCAGGCAGCCTACACCGAGTTCGTGTTTCTCGATGCGTTCTGGCCCGACTTCGGTCATGAGCTGTTGCAAGGCGCGATCGACGAGTTCCGTCGGCGCAGTCGGCGGTTCGGCGGCGTCACGCGCAATCGACCGTTTGACAGGGCGCAAGATTAGGCGAAAGGCTTGCATGGGCGAGGATGACGAGGCGGAAGAGGGCTCCGGCGCGCCATTGGATGTGCGCGCGCGTCTGGGCAGTGATTTCGCCCTGCGGCTCGCCTCGGGCGTGGCGATGGCTGCGGTTGCCGCCGTGTGCACGCTCGCCGGAACGCTGTCGTTCGCGGTCCTCGTCGTGGTCGTCACGCTGGTGCTCAGCTGGGAGTGGGGACGCCTGGTGCATGGCCGCGAGGCGGATCTCGTCATCGCCGTGCACGTGGGTGCGGCCGGGGTGGCCGCGGTGCTGGCCGCCGTGGGCTTCGTGGGTCTGGGGCTGTTGACGCTGGCCATTGGCGCCATTTTGGCCCTGCTGCTGAGCTTGGGGGCCAACAGCCTATTCTCTGGGTTCGGCGTCATTTATGCGGGGCTTCCCGCGGTCGCCCTCATCTGGCTGCGTTCCGATTCCGACCTCGGACTTACCGCCGTGGCGTTCCTGATCTTGATCGTGGTCGTCTCCGACACGGCAGGTTTCCTGGCGGGGCGGCTGCTCGGCGGGCCAAAGCTGTGGCCTCGCGTGTCACCCAACAAGACATGGGCGGGCGTCATTGGTGCCGTGGCGGCGAGCTCCATCGTCGGCGCGTTGTTCTCCTTGGCCGTTGCGCACGGGTCGGCGATGCGATTGGCAACCGCGGGCGCGCTGCTGTCGATCGTGGCGCAGGTCGGCGATCTCGTTGAGTCGGCGATCAAGCGGCGCTTCGGTGCCAAGGATGCAAGTAGCCTCATCCCCGGTCACGGCGGCGTCATGGATCGTGTTGACGGGCTCGTGACCGCGGCCACGGCGGTAGCGCTTGCAAGTTTTGTCATTGACGTGCATTCACCTGCGCGGGCGCTCTTGCTCGGGTCGTAGCGATTGGGAGAGGAGCGTGGCGACAGCGCGTGCAAAACGAGTGGTCAGCGTGCCGGCCGCAACATCGCGTCCCGGTACCCTGCCCAGACCGCGGCGGATCAGTGTGCTGGGCGCGACCGGATCGGTGGGCAGCAACACCCTTGACCTCGTCGGTCGCACGCCGCAGTTGTTCAAGGTCGTGGCGCTGACGGCGCAAAAGAGCGTCGAGGCACTGGCCCAGTGTGCCTCGCGTCACCGCGCCGAACTCGCCGTCATCGCCGACGCAAGCCGATACGGCGCACTGAAGGAGCGGCTCGCGGGAAGCGGCATCGAGGTGGCCGCCGGCGCCAGCGGGCTGATCGAGGCGGCCGAGCGTCCGGCGGATTGCGTGATGGCGGGCATCAGCGGTGCTGCCGGGCTTGGTCCGACCATGGCCGCGGTGCGCCAGGGCCGACGCGTGGCGCTCGCCAACAAGGAGTGCCTGGTGTCGGCGGGCGAGATCTTTATGGAGGCGGTGCACAGGGCCGGAACGGAGCTTTTGCCGGTGGATTCTGAACACTCCGCCGTGTTCCAGGTGCTGGCGACGGCCGAACCGGATGCCATCGAGCGCATTATCCTGACGGGCTCCGGGGGGCCGTTCCGCACCTGGGGCACCGATCGGCTCGCGCGCGCGACCCCAGAGGAGGCTCTGCGCCACCCCAATTGGTCGATGGGGCGCAAGATCACCATCGACTCGGCGACGCTGATGAACAAAGGTCTTGAGCTGATCGAGGCCTATCACCTCTTCCCTGTAGAGGCCGATCAGCTCGACGTGGTGGTCCATCCACAGCAGATCATTCACGCGCTTGTGGCCTATCGGGACGGGTCGATGTTGGCACAGCTGGCGTGCCCCGACATGCGCACCCCCATTGCCGTCAGCCTGGCCTGGCCCATGCGCATGGCCGCACCGACCAAACGCCTCGACCTCGTCGATATTGGCCAATTGAGCTTCGAACGCCCTAACGAGCAGCGCTTCCAGGCGCTGGGCCTGGCCCGTCAGGCCATGCAACGGGGCGGCATGGCCCCGGCGGTGCTTAATGCCGCCAACGAGGTGGCGGTGGAGGCGTTTCTGGGCCAGCGGCTGGGGTTCCTTCAAATCGCCCAACTTGTGGCTGAGACGCTGGAGCTGGCAGAGGCAAAAGGCCTGTTTGGCGAGGCCAATGATCTTGATGGCGTGCTGGCGGCGGATGCCTCGGCGCGCCGTTTGGCGCTGAATGTGCTAAGGAGGGAGCGGCTGCCGCCGGTTCATTAACAACCGGGCGGATATTGTGGCAGGATGCTTTGAGGAGGCTTGCGGGTGATGGGAATATTCGGTCAGGGACTGGGTGGGATCGGCAACGTCCTCTCCGTCCTGCTGCCGTTCTTGTTCGTGCTTACCATTGTGGTGTTCATTCACGAGCTCGGTCACTTCCTGGTGGCGCGTTGGTGCGGAGTGAAGGTCAAGGCCTTCTCGATCGGCTTCGGGCGGGAGATCTTCGGTTTCTACGACCGCTACGGCACACGCTGGCGCTTTGCCTGGATTCCACTTGGCGGCTACGTCAAGTTTCTCGACGACGATAACAGCGCAAGCGTGCCGTCGCGGGCGGCCTTGGAGAAGATGACGCCCGCCGAGCGGGCCGGCGCCTTCCAGAGCCAACCGCTGACGGGCCGCACCGCCATCGTTGCCGCTGGTCCGCTGGCCAATTTCCTGCTGGCAATTGTCATCTTTGCACTGACCTTCACGTTTGTTGGCGTGCAGGTGACGGCGCCCCGCGTCGATGAACTGGTGCCTGACGGCGCAGCCGCGAGTGCAGGATTTAAGCCGGGTGACGTGATCACCAGCATCGATGGACAGGCCATCGAAACGTTTGCCGACATGCAGCGCATCGTCAGCGCCAGCGCCGACCGTGAGCTGACCTTTGAGGTCAACCGAGGTGGCGCATTGCTGAGCCTCAAGGCAACACCGGCGCGGCGCGAGATTTCCGACCGCTTTGGCAACAAGCTGCGCGTGGGCGTCATCGGCATTCGCCGCAATCCCACGCAGGCCGAATGGGAATTCAAGCGCTACGGTCCGGTTGAGTCCATCGCCCTGGGTGTCAAGGAGACGGTGTTTATCATTACGCGCACGCTGTCCTACCTGGGCGACGTCATCGTCGGACTGGAGTCTGCCGATCAGATGCGCGGGCCCATCGGCATCGCCGAGATCTCCGGGCAAGTGGCCAGCGCCGGGCTCGTGCCGCTGCTCAACTTGACGGCGGTGCTGTCGGTGAGCATTGGGCTCATCAATCTCTTCCCGATCCCCTTGCTCGATGGCGGCCACCTTTTGTTCTATCTGATCGAGGCCGTTCGTCGCAGGCCGCTCAGCGAGCGCACCCAGGAGATCGGCTTCCGCATCGGGCTCGCGGTCGTGCTGATGCTGATGATGTTCGCAACCTGGAACGATCTGGGGATCGTTCGGCGGTGGCTCACGGGAATCGGTTAGAAGGCCGCCGGAGGATTTTTACGGGCGCATGCCCGCCCTCGGGCTGCTGCATAGGCCCAACCGCCGTTGCCATGGCGCCGGAGCGCGGTGCGGCGGGGGTGGGAGAGTTATTCACCGCGAGTTTTCAGCGACTTGAGCACGATGATCAAGCAGCTGAGGCTCGCTCCGAGGCGCCAGTGCTGGGCCGGTAATGGGTCAGTGCGGGCACCTGGAGAGGGCAAATTTGGATGAAAGTAAGGCCAACAGTATCACCTCTACGGATTGGCGCCTCGGGGACGTAATATTGCCACTGGCGAGGGGATCGCTGAACGGTTAAAGGTTGGCGAGACGGCCGGTCGGGTCCGGATAGAAAGGGGTGTGTTGTCTGGGCCTTATGGCCGAGGGCGTGGACTGGAGCGTGAAGTGAAGCTTCCACTCGATGCCCACGGGTAGGGAGCGTGAGGGAACGGCGTACCGAAAGGCATACGGGACGAATGCCGAAAAGAGGGATGTGCAAGTCGGGGGGCTGGCACGCAATCCTGGTCGCCACGGCGGCAATCTTGGCCGTGACCACCGTGGAGCCGGTGACTGGTGTTGCGCCAAGCGCTCAGGCACAGAGTGCAAACGCCATCCGCGACATCCGGGTGAGCGGCAACCGGCGGGTGGAACCCGAGACGGTCCGCTCCTACCTCAAGTTCAACGTTGGCGACGCCTACGATCCCGGCAGGATCGATCAATCCATCAAGGCGCTGTTTGCCACCGGCCTGTTTGCGGACGTGCGCATTGAGCGCGATGGCGCCGGCGTGCTCATCACGGTGGTCGAGAACCCCGTGATCAATCAGGTGGCCTTCGAGGGCAATCGCGAGGTCGACAAGGACGCTCTCACCGCCGAGGTTCAGCTCAAGCCACGCTCGGTGTTCACCCGCGCGCGGGCTCAGGCCGATGTGCAGAGAATCCTCGAGGTCTACCGCCGCCAAGGCCGATATGCGGCTTCCGTGGATCCCAAGATCATCGAGCTCGACGACAATCGCATCAACGTGGTGTTCGAAATCAACGAGGGCGATGCCACCAAGGTGAAGGCGATCAACTTCATCGGCAACCGCGCCTTCACCGACACGCAGCTGCGCGACATCATCTCCACCACCCAATCGAGCCTGTTCGACTTCATCAAGGGCACCAACATCTATGACCCCGACAGATTGGCCCTCGATAAAGAGCTCGTGCGGCAGCACTACTTGAAGAACGGCTATGCCGACATCCGGGTGGTATCGGCGGGAGCCGAGCTCGATCGCGATGGCTCGGGGTTCTACATCACCTTCGTCGTCGACGAGGGCGAGCTCTTCAAGTTTGGCACCATCGATGTGGAATCGGTCCTGCCTGGCGTTGACCCCAACGACCTGCGCAAACAGATCCTCACGCTCGCCGGGACGACCTTCAATCAGTCCCTCATGGAAAAGACGGTGGAGCGGCTCACGCTCTCCCTGGCCGAGCAGGGGATTGCCTTTGCCCGCGTTCGGCCGAAGACGGTGCGGGATCCCGGCGGTGGGCGCATCATCAACGTGACGTACGTGGCCGACGAGGGGCCGCGCATCTACATCGAGCGCATCAACATCCTCGGCAACACGCGCACGCGCGACTATGTCATTCGACGCGAGTTCCGGCTGGCTGAGGGCGACGCTTACAACCAGTTCATGGTCGATAAGGCCAAGAAGCGGCTGCAAGCGTTGGGCTTCTTCAAGACGGTGGAAATCAAGCGGCGGCCTGGAACGGCACCCGACCGCGTCATCTTGGAGGTTGAGCTCGTCGAACAGTCGACAGGCGAGCTATCCTTCGGCGCCGGCTACTCGACGAGCGAAGGCGTGATCGGCGACATTTCGATCTCGGAAAAGAACCTGTTGGGCCGCGGCCAATATTTGGCGCTCAAGCTCGCGGGATCCTTTAGCCGGCTGCAGGCGACATTGAGCTTCACCGAGCCGCGCTTCCTCGACCTCAATTTGGCCGCGGGCTTCGACATATTCGCCAAGACCACGTTTGTTTCGAGCTACCAAGCGTATTCGGCGAGCAGCTACGGTGGCTCGTTGCGGCTTGGTTTTCCGATCGCGGAGAACCTCTGGTGGAACAACGCCTACACGCTTTCCTACAACCAGATTTTCGACGTGCAGCCGACCGCGTCGCTGGCGATCAAGTTGGCGGAGGGCGATTATTGGACGTCTGCCTGGGGTACGTCCCTGGCCTATGACCAGCGCAATCATCCCAAGAACCCCACCAGCGGCTACTTCCTCACGGCTGGAACGGAGTTTGCGGGTCTCGGCGGCGATGTCAGATACGTGCGGACAAGCGCGGAAGGACGGTTCTACTATCCAATCACCGACAAGATCACACTGGTGGGGCGTGCGATCGGCGGTCACATCGTGGGCTGGGGTGGCGATGAAGTTCGCCTGCTCGACATGTTCTTCAAAGGCGGTGAGACGGTCCGTGGCTTCTACACGGCAGGGTATGGCCCGCGTGACACGCTGACCGGCAGTGCGCTCGGCGGCGACACCTTTTGGGCAACAACGGCGGAGGTGCGCTTCCCCATGCCGCTTGTGCCGGATGACCTTGGCATGGGGTTTGCCATTTTTGCGGATGCCGGATCGCTGTTTGGGGCGGCGCCAAGCGCCAAGCGGCTCAGCACGCAATGTGGCCAGCCGCTCAACGTCGACCCGACCACGGGGGCGGTGCTCAATCCCGGCATCTGCCTTGCGGATTCGGCGGCCATCCGAGCCTCCGTGGGCGTCGGCATTCTATGGAATTCGCCGCTTGGGCCGTTGCGGCTGGACATTGCCAAGCCGCTGATCAAGGAGCCCTACGACATCGACCAGATCGTGCGTTTCGGCGCTTCCACGCGGTTCTAGCCTCTCTTGCGCCCGCCTGAGGACAGCCGTCGTTGACGATGCTAGGTTGCCGCGCGGGTCAACGCGTACGGCCCTGCAAGTAGGCGCGCGGCGGCGCAAGATGGCATGGCGTGGTGGGCATCATGGAGCATCCCGGCTTCTTCGAGAGGGCGGCACCCCTGCCGCTTGCAGCACTGGCGCAGATGGTTGGCGCTGACCTGGCACCTGGCGCCGATCGAGCAGTGCTCATTCATGACATCAAAGCGCTGGCCGCGGCGGGCGCCGGTCACCTTGCGTTCCTGGACAACCGCAAATATCTGGGTCAGCTCGCTGCGACGCAGGCAACCGCCTGTCTGGTGGCGCCGGCCTTCGCTGCCCGCGTTCCGGCGGGCGTGGCGGCGCTGGTGATGGCGCAACCCTACCGGGGATTTGCGCTTGCGCTGCAGCACTTCTACCCCGAAGCCATGGTGCCGAAGACCGCCATGGCGCGTTTGGGCGAGCCCGCCGTCCATCCGACGGCCCGGTTGGCTGACGAGGTGGCCGTGGAGCCGGGCGCGGTCATCGGCCGGGAGGCCCAGATCGGTTGCCGCACCACGATCGCCGCGGGCGCGGTCATCGGCTATCGGGTCAGCATCGGCAGTGACAGCTACGTGGGACCGGGGGCAAGCATCACCCATGCGCTCATCGGCGACCGGGTGATCCTGCATGCGGGCGTGCGGATCGGCCAGGATGGGTTCGGCTTTGCCATGGGTCCCAGCGGCCACCTCAAGGTGCCTCAGATCGGCCGCGTGATCATCAAGGACGACGTTGAGATCGGCGCCAACAGCTGTGTCGATCGCGGCGCTCTCAACGACACGGTGATCGGTGAGGGCACGAAAATTGATAATTTGGTGCAAATCGGGCACAACGTCGTGATTGGGCGGCATTGCGTCATTGCCGGTCACGTCGGCATCGCAGGCTCTGCCGAACTTGAAGACTTTGTGGTGATGGGCGGTCAGTCCGGCATGGTTGGCCACATCAGGATCGGTCGCGGCGCGCAGATTGGCGGGGCCGCACATCCCAAGGAGGACGTGGCGCCTGGGGCACGCATGGGGGGAACGCCGGCGATCCCGCTGGCGGAGTGGGGACGACAACTCGCGGCGCTCAAACGCTTAACGCAAAGGCAAGTGCGGTCCGGCGAAGGCTAAGCCAGCGTGATAGTGATATGGTGGAACGGCGATTTTCCGAGTTGGGAGCGGACAAGACCATGACAGAGTCTGGATCCTCGAAGAAGCTCGGCACGGCCGACATCAATCGGGTGATGAAACTGCTGCCACATCGCTATCCGTTTCTGCTGGTCGATCGCATCATCGACATGGACCGGGACGAGAGCGCGATTGGCATCAAGAGCGTGTCCATGAACGAGCCCTTCTTCCAGGGGCATTTCCCCAATTTTCCGATCATGCCTGGCGTGCTCATCATCGAAGGGCTGGCGCAAACGGCGGGGGCGCTGTGCGTCTCCAACTTCGACACCACCTATAAGCCCCAGCTCGTTTATTTCATGGGGATTGATCGCGCCAAGTTCCGCAAGCCGGTACTGCCAGGCGATCAGCTGCACTATCATGTAAGGAAAGTGCGCAGCCGCGGGCGTGCTTGGCGGTTTTATGGTGAAGCGAAGGTCAATGGTCAGGTTGTGGCTGAGGCGGAAGTCAGCGCCATGATCCTGGATCCGGATGATGCCAAAATGTGAGGTCCACCCCACGGCGATCGTCGAGGAGGGAGCCCGCCTCGGCGAAGGTGTGCGCATCGGTCCCTTCTGTCACGTCGGCACGGATGTGACGCTGGCCGACGAGGTCGAGCTGGTGAGCCACGCCGTTGTTGCTGGGCGCACCACCGTTGGCGCCAGGACGCGCATCTTTCCCTTTGCGTCGATCGGCCATCAGCCGCAGGACCTCAAATACACAGGTGAACTTTCGACGCTGGAGGTCGGCAGCGACTGCCTCATCCGCGAGGGCGTGACCATGAACCCGGGCACCCGCGGGGGCGGTATGGCCACGGTCGTGGGCAGCAACTGCGCGTTTCTCGCCAATAGCCATGTCGGGCACGACTGCCACGTCGGCGACAACGTCATCTTCTCCAACAACGTCATGTTGGCCGGCCACTGCTCAATCGGAGATTATGCCATCTTGGGCGGCGGCGCGGCGGTCATCCAGTTTGCGCGCATCGGCGCGCATGCATTTCTGGGAGGCATGTCGGGCCTGGAGAACGATCTGATCCCCTACGGCATGGCGCTGGGCAATCGGGCGTACTTGTCTGGGCTCAACATCATCGGCTTGCAACGGCGCGGCTTCTCGCGCGAGGACATCCATACGCTGCGCCGTGCTTATCGTCTGCTGTTTGCCGACGAGGGTACACTGCTGGAGCGACTCGACGACGTCGAGAAGGAGTTCGACCATCCGATCGTCAAGGAGATCGTTGCCTTCATTCGCCTCGGCGGCAAACGCTCGTTGTGCGTACCGCACGCCGACGCGTAGGTCTGCCGCACGCCGGCTCGCCTTGGCGATGGAGCGTGCGCAGGCTATCGGTTGAATTGAGCCTCGGCCGTGTCCCCTCGCCGCGCTGCCGGCTCATCAAACCCGTCTGGCTTGGTGCAGGGGTCCCTCGGCATGACCACGATCGGCATTTTGGCAGGTGGAGGTCGGCTGCCGCTCATGATCGCCGAGAGTGCGAGCCAGCGCGGCACCGCCGTGCATATCGTCGGCATCGAGGGGGAAGCGGATCCGGCCATTGCTCGCTTCCCGCACACCTGGGTGAGCTGGGGACAGATTGGCCGCATGGTGAGGGCGCTCGCGCAAGAGGGCGGACGCCAGATGGTGATCGCCGGTGCGGCGAGGAGGCCGAACCTCAAGAGGATCCGCCCCGATCGAGGCTTCTTTTGCAACCTGCCCTTCATCGTGCGGCTGCTGGTGGGGGGTGACGATTCCGTACTGACGCGGGTCGTGCGCTTCTTCGAGGGTCAGGGGTTTGAGGTACTGGGTGTCCACGAGGTATCGCCAGACCTGCTGGCAGGCCGCGGGCGCATGGGCGGCGTGGCGCTGAGCGCGCTGAACCGAGCCGACGCCGAGATCGGCTTTGCGGTTCGACGTGCCCTTGCAGCTGTCGACGCCGGGCAGGCCGTCGCCGTAGCGGGCGGAAAGGTGTTGGCCATCGAGGGGGCTGAGGGGACCGACGCCATGCTGCAGCGGGTGGCCGCGCTATCCTTCCGCGGCGGATTAGGATCGCCGGCGGGTGTGCTGACTAAGGGTCCAAAACCGGGCCAAGAGCTGCGCGTCGACATGCCTGCGATCGGGCCCTACACCATCGAACAGGCAGCGGCAGCCGGTTTGGCGGGGGTCGTGGTCGCAAGCGGCACGGTGCTAATCTTGGACCGCGCCGACGCCATTCGCATGGCCGACGTGCATGGCTGCGCCCTCGAAGGGCTGGCTGACCCCAAGCCTCCGGGAGAGCTGGCGGGGGCCCCGCGCCCCATGGGGCGCGTGATTGGGCGCCGGCGACCGAACCGCCGCGACGCCGCTGACATCGCCACCGGGCTCATGGCCGTTGAGCGTCTGGCTCCGTTTGCGACCGGATGCGGCGTGGTGGTGGTGCGCCGTTATGTGAGGGCGATCGAGGCCGCGGAGGGTCCAGCCGCCATGCTCGAGCGTGCCGCGACATTGCGCCGGCAGTGGGGTTTGCGGTGGCGCAAGGCGGGCGCGTTCGTGCGGCGTGCCGAGCTGGGGGAGGATGGCAAGGGGC
>Ga0075424_100005189_pt1 | contig 12412 bp, 9 predicted proteins | sample SoiMethybrSBSTD3_FD_75301 | JGI IMG/M metagenome (GOLD analysis project Ga0075424, IMG submission 75301) | Bulk soil microbial communities from a Populus tree surrounding site in Tennessee, USA - Soil MetaG P. TD hybrid SBSTD3 | ecosystem: Environmental > Terrestrial > Soil > Tree plantation... | reverse complement strand
AAGGAAGCGCGGACATGTCCGAGGATGACTTCAAGGGTTGGCTCGAACGGTTCGCCGCGGCCGGCGAACAGCACCGCACGCCCCACATGCTCATCGACGTGCGCCAGTTCAAGCACCGTCCGGGCGCGCAGATCGGGCAATGGCGGGACGAGCACATCATTCCACGCTACAACAGCGCCGGCGTGAAGAAGTTCGCGTTCCTCCTTCCCGCCGGAGCGCCGGCCGACGCGGCGCCTGCGCCCGAGGGACCCGCGGCATTCCCCACCGGCTATTTCGACTCGCGGGAGAGGATCGAAGCGTGGTTCGCCGGGGAGGCCGCGTCATGAAACCGGAAACTTTCGGACCGCAACAGGTGACCGAAGAGGACCGCGCCTATCGCGGATCGCGCTTCTCCGAGGTGCGGGACGCGCTCTTCGCCAATCCCTACCAGAGAGTGTGGGGCGGCGCCGGCGAGCCGCCCATCCCCACCCACAAGATCACCCTGTCGAGCGTGCTGCACGGCATCCTGCCCTTCGGTCCGCCCTATTTCTTTCGCCAGGCCACCGAACGGACCGTCGATTCCAACGCCGATCTGCGCTGGGGTCCGGATGGCAAGGGGTTCCGCCGGTTGATCCATGCGAACGGCGTGTGCCTCACCGGACGGTGGGAGATCACGGAAGAAACCGGTTATTCGGGTTACCTCAGGAAGGGCAGCCGGGCACTGCTGGTGGGCCGCTATTCCACCTGTTGCACCGAGACCCGGCGCGGCCACACGCGGTCGCTGGCGCTGGTCGGCAAGCTGTTTCCCACCACGGATCCGAATCACGCCGAGCCGCTGCGGACCGCCAATTTCTTTACCCAGCAGGACTTCGGCGGCGAGCGTACCGACTACATCAACGACGCGGAATTTCGCAACGCTCCCAATATCCACATCCTGCGCCGCGGCTTGGGGCTGCCGATCGGCATGATCACGGGCATCCTCCTGATGCGCTCCGACAAGGTGGCCTTGATCCGCCAGCTCTATGCCGTCGCCGAACTCGGCAAGCCCAAGGACGAACCCACGCGGACGCCCGCCTTCCTGCGCCTCCTGGTGGCGCCCGAGCAGCCCCGGATCGCAGGCCAGGCCCTGGATTTCCGTGACGAGATCCTGGCGCAGATCTTCGACCGAGGCGATCCGGCGCCAAAACGCACCCTCACCTTCCACATCGAAGTGACGGAGGAAAGCTCGGAGCACGGCCTTCCGGGTTTCCAGCGGCGCACCTTCGGGAGCTGGCGCCGCATCGGCAAGATCACCTTCGACAACGCCGTCGCCTCGTACAACGGCGATTTCGTGCTCCACTTCAACCATCCTACCTGGCGCGACGACCCGACGGATCCTGCGACCGCCATCCGCGCCAACGAGCGCAGGGTGCGTTGACCTGTTCTAAGGCAGCGCGTCCTTTTCGTCCATCGGCTTCGTGTTGACGTTCGACACCTGGCCGCCGCCGATCTGGATGCTGACGTAGTGCGGACCGGGCGCGTGGGAGATCTGCACGGCCACCGGCTGGACCGTCTGGTGGCCGCCTTTGCTCCAGATGCCGTAGCCGGTGAAGGTGACGGTGTCGTGCCGGCCGGAGCCGGCGGTCGAGCGCAGCGAGTTGAGGAAGCTCACCCAGGAGAGGGTATGGAGCCGGAAGGTTCCATCCTGACTGTGGTTCGTGTACTCGAAGACGGCGCCGCGCGAGGGGTCCCCGGGAATCGCATAGCGGTACGAGAACTCGTCGCCGGTCGAGGCCCGCACGCGGTCGGCGTTGCCCTGCATGGAGGCCTTGGAGGTGTGGCTGTCCTCCACGGCCTGGATCCAGAGGAACGGATCGAGGGACGAGTCGGGGCCGACCTGAAAGCCGGTGGCGAGGTCGGGCGCCGGGAAGAGGAAGCCTTCCGGGTAGGGGATGTGCACCTCGGCCTTGAGGCGAAAGACGCGCTGGCCGCGCGAGCCGTGCTGCAACCGGGCGGGCCCGCGGAAGAAGAACGAGCTCTGCGGGGTCCGCGGCTCCACCCGCACTAGGGCGAAGAAGAGGTTCTGGCCGATCAGGCCCCGCCGCAGCACCTCGTTGAGGAAGTTCCCCGTCCGCAGGTCCACGGCTCCGACCGCGAGATCGAATGGATCATCGATGAAGGTCACGGTGTCGAGGAAATAGGAGATCAGCGGGAAGCGCAGGATCTCGTTGTGGCCGAGCGGTCCATTGTAGAGGCGGCCGGGGAAGATGTTGGCGAGCGGCGCGGGGACGGTGTTGGCGAGCTGCCCGCCCGGCGCCATTGAAGAGAGGGCGACCGAGACCGCATCGCCGAACCTCTCCCCGAACTGCACCTCGAGCCGCCCCAGGATCTGCGACCTCCCCTTGCCATACCCCCCCATCTCGGGAGTATTGAGGGTGAACTGATCGCCGAAGCTGGTGTTGCGCGTGAACAGGACCATCTCCTGGACCGTGTTGAGCGGAACGTCCAGCAGCTCATCCGCCGGAGCGTCGTCGGGCTCCCGGGTGCTGAGCTGCAGGTGCGGGTGCATCGCCATGCCGTTGGCCGGGATGTGGGCGAACTCCGCCGCCGGGCTCGAGAAGGGGAGCGCCCAGACCCCCGGATCACCCTTCAGGATGGCGGGAGACAGCGGGATGAAGGTGCTGCCGTAGAAGGTGAAGTCCAGCATGCCGTCCGGACGCGGGTCGAACCGTGCCCAGGAAGACCCGTACTGTCCCGGGAGCGCGATGATGGGCGGGTTCGGGAAGTTCGGGTTGACCCGGAACAGACCGAAGAGTGCCGAGTTGCGGAATAAGACGAAGACGTTCAGGTTCGTCACTTCCCCGGTCGCCAGGTTGAGGTCGCCCGCCGAGACGACCCCGGGCGCGTCGGTCACCTGGGCCTGCTGGATCGGCCAGCGGAAGAGCTGCGGCGCCGCGAGCAGCCCATCGTCGCCGGCCAGCCCCTCTCCCAGCGTGACCTCGAAATGGGTGACGTCTCCCTGGGGCGGTGAGAACCGGATCTGGATCTGGCCGCTCAGGTGGCTGTCGAACATGACGAACCCACCGAAGAACAGGTTGGCGCAACTGCCGAACACGCTCTCCTTCGGGTCGGCGCAGTCGACGATCCGGATCGCGTCGCCGTGATAGCTGGCCCGCTTGGCGAGGGGGAGCGTCTGCACCAGCCCGTCCGGAAGCTGCAGCCGCCCCGGAGTGGGCTGCGGCGGCGGCCAGCTCCCGTCCGCGGCGGCCTGCGTGGCGCGGCGCCGCGCGGCCGGCTCCGCGGCCGCCCTCCGGGGCGCCGGCGCGGCCGGGGGGGCGGGCGGCGGCAGCTCGTCGCGCGGCGGACCTCCGGGCGCGTGGTAACGCGCCACCGGGTCGGCAGCGGCGACCTGGTCGAGATCAATCGGCCGGAAGCGGGCGCCGTAGGCCTGATTGAGGAGCTGGAGCGCCTCGTTCGCGATCACGGCATGGCCGGTCCGCCCCGGGTAGTAACCGTTCAGGGAGTAGAAGCCGCCGAGGAAGTCGGCGGTGAGCCGGCGCGTCGCGGTCTGCACCCCGCGCTCCCGGACGGCATGGAACACCGCGTGCAGATCGCAGAGGATGGCGCCGTGATCCCCGCTGATCTGGGCAAGCGCGCTGTTGAGCTCGCGGACCCGCGCGCTGATCCGCGCGGCGGCGCCCGCCGGCAGGACGCACCCGGCGGGAAGATCCTGCGTTGCCCCGGCCAGTATCTGGTTGCCGATCGCCACCAGCCCCGGAACGGTGATGCGATCGCCGTCCTGCAGGCCGTAGCGGCCGGCGAGCACCGCGGGCGCCACGTTCAGCACCCTCCCGGCGGCGTCGAGCGGCGAGCAGTAAGCGGTGTCCAGAGGGTCCGGCACCGTCATCACCAGCACCTCGGCCCCGCTCTTGCGGAGAGCCGAAACGATCTGCGCGGCGTGCTTGCGGAACGCCGCCGCCGCGGGCAGCCGGCCCGGGTCACAGCCGGTCGCCGCCGCGAGGGCCTCGGCATAGCCGAGCGCGACGAGAGCGAGCGTCGGAGACTGGCGCAGCGCGGCGTCGAGCTGCGTGGGCAGATCCCCCTCTCCCCGCAGCAGGCCGGGCAACCCGAGGATGAGGTTCACCGCCGTCCGCTTCGCGTCGCTGCGATGGACGATCGGCGGCTCGGGGCGCAACGTCGTGGCCTCCGCCAGCGACAGGCCGGGCACGGCGAGGTTCTGCGGCGTCTCCAGTTGGGCGAAATCCTCGCGCACGGTGGTCTGGAACATCGCCGGCACGCGCACGGGAAGCTGCGGGAAACCGGGGAGGTCGCCGATGCCCGGCGCCTGGATGACGGGCAGATGGAAGGCCGTCTGCATCTGGCGGGCCATCTGCGCCGAGAAGCTCTCGCGTTGCAGATCCTCCTTGAGCCCGAAGTCGGCCATGCCGGCCGCGAGCCCCTCGCCGAGGACGACGAAGCGCGCCGTGCTCAGCCTACCGCTGTCCACCGGCTCGGCCGGTACGGCGGCGGCAGCGGGAGCGGCGCTCGCCGCCGGACCGGCCGGCGCGCCGGGCGGAGAGGGGGCCGCCGGCGGCCCTGACGGCTCGCCCGCCGGCAGGGCGCCGAACAGGAGGTCCACCACCCCCTGCTGCAACCGGTCCCCCTGGCGGAACAGGGTGGCGACCGGCTCGCCCATCTGCTCCGCGGCGGAGCCGGTGACGGCATCGAAAGCGGCAGAAGCCGGCTCCGGCTCGCCGGCCCGGCGAGGGGTGACGAGGTTGACCATCTGGCGCATCCCGAACAGGGACATGCCCCAGGAGAATCGGAGCATCGACTTGATCACATCGCGCATAGGTGCCTCCGGGCTTCGCCCGCCGCCGGAGCCAGAAGCTGACGCACCTGGTCCTGGTGCCGCTCCTCGTGCACGGCGGTGAGGAGGAGGATTTGGGGAACGTCGTTGGCGCCCAGGAAGGGGTGCTGGTAGATCATCCGGCGGTAGTCCAGGCCGGGAGCCGCGACGAACAGGCGTCGCGTCTCGGCCACGGATCGGGAGAGGTCGGCGCGCAGCTCGCCGGCCGGCCGGCCGTGCCGCGGCCACATCTCATCCGCGGCGCTGGCCGGGAAGAGCCGGATGCGGATCAGGGCCGCGCGCAGGGAAAACGGCATGAACGCGGTGGCGATGCCGGCCGGGATCGACAGCAGCGGCAGCAGGCTCCGCGGCACGAACGCCGGGGCGAGGCCGCGCGGCGTGAGCTCGCGCCGCAGGTAGGGCCGGCGGCCGGAGCGCGCGAGCTCGATGAGGGTCGCGATCACGCTGCGGTTCGCCTGCTCGGCCTTGAGCAGGTGATCGAGCACCTCCCCCACCGACCAGCCGCCGCGCGCCGGGCGGCGGTCCATCTCCTCCTGGGAGAGGTCCGCGACGAGGTCCAGCGTGCGGGCGCGAACGCCTTCGAGCCGTGCGAGCTCGGCCTGCGGGATCGCACCGTCCCCGACGATCTCGTTCCACTCGGCTACTGATCCGTGCATTCCGGGAAGTCCTGGCCGGGGATGACGCAGCACTCATGCCGGCAATCGTGCAGAGTGGCGTCCGTGAACCCCTTCTGGATGAGGTCGCTGATATGGTCCGTCTCGAAGTTCAGCAGCCCGAGGGCTCCGCCGCTGAGCTCTTCAGAGGGGTGATAGCGGTGGATGGTGACGGGCCGGTACATATCCAGGTGCCGGGCCCCCAGGAACACGACCGCCCCGCGGGCCAGACGTTCCAGCTCCGGCTGGGCGAGCGATTCGCCCCGCTGCAGGCGCCCGAAGACATCGAGACCCCGGTTGATGCGGCGCGCGCGGGCGATCTCGGCATTCACCAGCGACGCCCAGGAGATCGTCTGCAGCCGGTAGTTCGCGGCGAGGGTGCTGTTCAGCGCGCTGTTCGGAATGGACGAGATGTCGGGATCGAGGTAGACGACGTGGATGACGTCGACCATCTCATCCAGCGCCGGCCTGAGGGGAGTGTTCATCAGGACGCCGCCATCCACGAAGAGCTCGGCTCCGACCGAGACGGGCGGCAAGACGCCGGGGATGGCGCTCGAAGCGAGGACGGCGAGCGGTCCCAGGGTTTCGGTCATGTCACGGTTGCGGAAGATCCGCAGGTCGCCCGTGTTCCAGTTGACGGCAAAGATCCTGAGCTTCCGCGTCTCGGTACGGCGGATGGCCGCGAAGTTGACGGTGTCGCGGATCGTCTGCCACCAGCGGTCCGTCGAGATGAAAGCCGTGAAATCGAACAGGTTCGCAAGCCTCTCGCGCAGGCCCTCTCCTTCGCCGGTGGCGAGATAGACCGCCCTCTGGATCCCCTCCCAGGCAAGGGACGCTCCATCCCTGGTCAGCGCGAGCACCGGGGCCAGGGGATTCGACAGGTAGGAGGCCGGGTTGAAGAAGTAGGCCGGATCCCCGCGGAAGCGATAGCAGCCGTTGCTGCCCGCATCGCCGGACAAGATCTCGATCCAGGTCCTCTCCAGGTTGCTGATCGCCGCCGGACCGAACTCGTCCCACTGCGAGACGAGGAAGGCCACGTTGTAGGAGCCGATCGACGTGCCGAAAAAGAACTCGGGCTCGGGCTGTGCGATGTTCCTGGTCTTGCCGCTGAACAGCGCCTTCAGGACGCCGACCTCATAGGCGCCATTGGCCCCGCCGCCGGACAGGATGATGGCTTCTCTCGGCTTGCGGGGGGCGCTCGCGCTCGCCGGATCGAGCATGGTCGCCAGCGGATCGATCATGCCAGCTCTCCTGGTGCCCCCGTGCGGTGCGGTGCAGCCCATGGCGGGAGCACGCACTGCGCGTCTCGGCAATCGTGGCTCAACGCATCCTCGTAGCCCTGGCGGATCATGCGGTCGATCATCGGCTGGCTGAAATCGAGGAAGGTCTCGGCCCCTCCGAGCTCCGCCGTCGGCCGATAGCGATGGATGACCAGGGGGCGATAGAGCTTTTCCTCGCGCACCCTCTCGCGGCCCCGCCGGCCCAGGCCGATCGACCGCTTGGCGCGGACCGCCGGCAGCTCGTTGCCCGGCGCCGCGCCGCGGCCGGCGCGCTCCGCCAGCTCTTCGTCGATCGTCGCGATGTGCATCGCATCGGTGTTGATCTCCGTGGCCATCAAGATGGTGTAGATGCGGTAGAAGGTGTCCAGGGTGTTCGGGAGATCGGGAAACGGCAGGTCTCCCGTGGTGGGATCGACGTAGATGACGTGGAGCACGTCGGCCCCGTCCCGGATCGCCGGCTTCAACGGCGTGTTCATGAGCAGAGCCCCGTCGACGAATGGGGAGCCGTCGATCTCCACCGGCATGAAGATGCCGGGGACGGCCGCGGAGGCGAGGATCGCGTCGGTCCCCACCCGGCCGACGATGTCGGGTTTGCAGAAGACGATCGCCCGCCCATGCTTCCAGTCGGTGGCCACGACGGAGAGAGCGCTCGGCGAGGTCCGCAGGCAGGCCAGGTCGATGGTGTCGGCGAGCAGCGCCTCCAGGGGGCCCCGGGAGAACAGGGCGGCCAGGTTGAACGACTCGAGGACGCGGACCCGAAGCGGCGCGTCCGCGGCGAGCATCTGGGTGCCATACACCGCCGCGTAGCCGGTCCAGAAGAGGGTGTCCCGGGCCAGGTCCCCGAGCAGCTCGAGCGGCCGCCGCAGACATCCGGGATCGACCAGCCGGCGGGGGTCGGCGCGCAGGCGGTAGACGCCGTTGCCGCAACGGCCGAGAGTGTCCGCGATCCTCCCGCGCCAGATCCTGGTGAGCCGATCGATCGCTTCGGCGTCGGCGTTCGCTTGCTGCGCCAGGAAGGCGGCATTGAAGGCGCCGACCGAGGTGCCGCTGAAGATGCGGGACTGGAGCGGCCGGCCCGCGGTCGCCGGGCACTCCCCGGCGAAGAGGGCCTGCAGGACGCCGATCTCATAGGCGCCCCGGGCGCCGCCGCCCGAGAGCACCACGGCGTGCCGGGCGCCGTCTCCGTGATCCGTGATTCCGTGCTCCGTAACACCCACGTCACCTCCGGTCCGAGCGCGCGCGGCGTTCAGCCGCTCCTCCCGGTAAGGACCCATTCCGGCAGGGCCTCGGTGTCGAGCCAGTCGGGGATCTGGCGCCAGGTCTCGAGAGAGCCGAGAAGAGTCTCATGGTGCTGCTGGAAATGCTGGACGAGAAAATCCCTCTCCAACTGCTGCAGCGAGATGCAGAAGTCCCGCGCCGCCAGGCCGCCGGTCAGCAGGTTGGCCGTGGTGACGGCGAGCGTCACCGGATCGAAGCTCAGGTCGCTGCCGGGCAGCAGGCCGAGGGCCTGCTTGACCGGCGCCAGGAAATAGCGGGAGGCCCCGAGGGTCAGCAGGTTGGCGGCCTCATAGCCCCAGTCGAAGGGGTTGAGCGAGACGTTGGCGACGGCGGTGGGACGGTTGACGACGAAGATCGCCTCGGCTCGGATCTTCCCCGCCTTGTCGACCGACCACTGGATGATCTCGATGGCGGCGGCGAACTCGCCGGGGCCGTAGGCGAAGAGGCTCGGCTCGGGATTCTTGATGAAGGCGTAGCCGAACCCGTAGCGGCCCAGCAGGTCGGGCGACGGCTCCTCCTCGTTCACCACGAAATCGCGGCTCATGACGAGGTAGCTGCCCTCCTTGAGCGGCATGCTCACGCTGGGGGTGCCGGGCCCGAACGGCTGGACGACGAAGTTGAAGTTGAAGATGCGCACGTAGGGCAGGATCCAGGCGAACCTCGGCCCGATCTCGCGCAGGTCGACGATGGTCTCGCGGTCGGTCTCGGGGAAGGCGCCGATCCGGCCGCTGCCGGCGAGCTTGTAGGCGATCTGGGAGAAGCCGAAGCCGATGTGTCGCGGGTCCTCCTCCGGGCACCAGCTCAGGGGCCGCAGGAAGTCCGGGATCGGCTGGCGGTCGCTCGGCGGGATGAACGCCTCGGGCAAGCGGAACGAGCTGACGCGCATGAAGTAGCGCAGCGCGAACTGGCGGATCTGATCGCGCATCCACTGCGCGGCGACGGTCCTGCTGGCGGTGGGCGACTTGGGCTGGTCGTAGGACATGGCCTGGTAGTTGCCCATGATGGGCATCTCCCGGCCCCCGACCTGCGCCACGTCGAAGAAGCCGAAGCTCTCGTCCGGCCGGTCGAAGCTGGTGGTGAGCCGGAACTTCTGGGCGAAGCTGTTGGTGGCCCACGCCTGGTCCCACCAGCGCTTGAGGTCCAGACCCCGGCGCAGGTACTCGTCCACGCTCGCGAGGGCGCGGCGGTCGTCCGCGCTCAGGCTCCCGGCCGATGCCTCGAGGGGGGGCCGCGTGCCGGGGAACGAATCGAGCGCGTTCATCTGGGCGGCTCCACGGTCACCAGATCGGACAGGCCCGACAACTGGGCGCTCATCGCGGTGTGGGAGTCCACCCCTGTCGCGATGCCGGTCACCGCGGCACCCCAGTTCTGAAAATCGGAAAAGTAGGTCAGGGAAAGGGCCAGGATGCGGTTTCCCAGCGGATCGTCTCCCGGCGCGGGGAACGGGTTGCGCAGCTCGCAGGAGACCGCGGCGTGGCCGCCGCCGTCGGTGAGGAACACGTTCGGCATCGCCAGCGGGGCGGGCAGGAAAAACCTCGGGTCGGTCGGCGGCAGCAGAGTCGCCGCGCGGAGCGCCCAGAGGCCGTACATGGAGTTGGGCAGGAGATCGTCGAACGTGAAGTCGAATCTGGCGTGCGTGAAGCCGTTGCCCGCCCCGCCCGGACCGGACGGCGTGATCACGAGCTCGCCCCGGCCGCGCAGGTAGTCGCGCAAGGTGATGGGCGGGCGGGGCCGGAAATCGTCGCCGGCGCTGCGCCTCGGTCCGCCGGATGGCGGCGTTCCCGAGTCGACGCGCACGCCGATCGGCACGTGGGCCGGGATCGCGTCCAACCGCCAGACCGGCACCTGGTGCAGCGGATAGCTGGCCCGGCGATACCCCGGGGAATCGGCGCCGACCGGCGCCACCCATTCGTTCCAGCGCGGGCTGGCGTTCAAGTTGTAGGGGCTCTCCTCCTGGGCCGGGATGCGCGGCCGCCCGCCGCCGAAGTCGCCGACGAACGGTCCGCTCGACAGCGAGTAGGGCCGCAGCTCCCAGTCCCTGCCCGCCGGTCCGAGGTCGAGCTCGCGCACGATCTGGTACGGGGCTGCCATCAGGTTCGAGAAGTCTTCCTTGCCGTCCTTCAAGGGTGGCGCCGTCGCCTTCGACACGATGGCGCCCTTCTCGTTCGGCACCGGCACGACCTTTCCCGGCGCCACCTCCTGCAGCAGGAACCCGCCGACGACGATGAAGTTGCCGTCCTCGTCCATGATCTCGCTCGGCGGCCAGAGGGGACCCTGCGTCGCGGGGGTGAGCTGCACGCGGAAGACGGGCGCGCCGGCAGTCCGGGGTGCAGCGTTCCCGGAGGCGGCTCCTGGCGCGGCGCCGAACACGAGGTCCAGGAGGCCGCTCTGCAGGCGGTCACCGGTCTCGAAGACGGCCTTGAGCCCGCTCCCCAACTGCCGTTCCGCGGCGCCCGCGACCGCATCGAGCGCCGCGGCGACCGGCCGGGTCGAGCCCGGCGCCGCGAGCAGATCCCCGAGGCTCTTGGCGCCGAAGAGCGACATCGCCCAGGAAAAGCTGAACATCGACTTGACGAGATCTCGCATGGCGACCTGCCGCAGCTAGGGCGGGATGGTGACGAACGGCGCCAGGCTGCTGATGCCAGCGGCAAAGGAGGTCAGTTGGGCGTGGATGTCGACGCCGGCACCGAAGCGGACCGGGCAGGCGCCGAAGGCCGTGAAGTCCGACTTGAAGCCGACCCCGACGCCGACGATCCGCAGGCCTGCCCCATCCGTCGCGGGGTCCGGAAAGGGGTGCGGGATCACCCGGGAAAGCCGCGCCGAGCCCGTGGCGTCGGTGACCAGGATGTTGGGCAGGACCGAGGAATCGGGCAGCTTGCGGATCGGCCGGGGCTCGAACTGGTTCGTCCGGATCATCGCCATCGCGTAGATCGAGTTGGGCAAGAGATTGCGGACCTGGAGGTCGAAGCGGGCGGCCGTATAGCCGCCCCCCTGCCCCCTGACCCCTTGGTAGTTGGTCAGCGTGATCGTCAGGTAGCCTTCGGCCCGCAGCCACTCTCCGAGAGTGATCGGCTCCTCGCGCCGGTAATTGAGCACGTCCTCGCCGGCGCAGCCTCCCGGCGGGCAATCGGACCCGCTGCGGAAGACCGGCGTGTAGGGCTCGCCGGTGTCCACGTCGTAGGCGACCTGGTCGCCCTGGAATCCGGGGATCGGAACCTTGTGCAGCGGGAAGCTCGGGCGGGTGAACGTCCGCCTCTGGGACGCGGCCGGAAACACGTCCCTGCAGACGTAGCCTTTGCTATGGAAGCTGTTCAGGTTGTAACGGCTGTCGCCGACCCTCGGCATCCTGGGTCCGCCGCCTCCCCAGTCCCCTTCCGCCGGCCCCCACGAAACGCTGTGCAGCATCAGGGAGAGGTCCGGGCTGCCGGGGCTCAGGTCCAGCTTGCGGATGACCTTGTAGGGGGCGGCGAAAAAATTCGAGAAATCCTCCCGGCCGTTCTTGTCGAGCGGCGGCACCGTGTCCTTCGACACGATCACCGCCTGGTTGGGGACGGGGACCACCTTGCCGGGCGAGATCTCCGTCAGGGCGCTGCCGATGAGGATGAAGTCGCCGTTCTCGTCCAGTTGCGCCGCCGGCGGCCAGAAAGGCCCCTGGGTGGTGTTGCCCAGCCGGATACGGATCGACGGCGCCGAGTCCAGATCCATGTTCCGGATGCTCGTGACGAGCCCGCCGAAGGGGACCGCGGGCGGGGACAGGGAACCGCCGCCCTGATCCAGGTCCTGCTCCGGCCAGGCTCCCGCTCTGGACCGCTCTCCCGGCGCGGCGCCGAGCATCCAGTCCAGCATCCCCGTCTGCAGCCTGTCGCCTGCCTCGAAGGCAGCCCGGCCCAAGGTCCAAGGAAGGCCGAATACCGATCTGACCAATTCGCGCATAGATGCCTCCGTTTCGTGGACCCTCTCGCTCGCGGGCCTCCCTTGCAGAGAGCCTCCGACATCCTCCTCAGCGCCGGGCCTGGCCGTGGGCGCTGCGATACTTGCCCTGCGGATCGAGGATGCACAGCGTGTACAGCGTCGAGGTCGCGTGGGGTGCCACGCCCACCGCCGAGTTGTCGGTCATCAGGCCCTGGACGCCGCTCAGGGCCCCGGTTCCCTTGGCCAGGGTCTGGAAGGCGCCGAAGCGCAAGGCCTGCTGCCCGGGAGCCGCAGGAAACGCCAGAGTGAAGGTCCTGCCTTCGCCGCCCTCCGCGGCGAACCCGGCAACGCTCCGCCCTTCGCGGTCCAGGAACGTGTATTCGTTGTAGCTGTGGAAGGGGATCGGGCTGACCCCCGTCCCCGGCGCTCCCGGAGCGAGGATGTTGAGGAAGACCTGGGAG
>Ga0075424_100005188_pt1 | contig 12412 bp, 9 predicted proteins | sample SoiMethybrSBSTD3_FD_75301 | JGI IMG/M metagenome (GOLD analysis project Ga0075424, IMG submission 75301) | Bulk soil microbial communities from a Populus tree surrounding site in Tennessee, USA - Soil MetaG P. TD hybrid SBSTD3 | ecosystem: Environmental > Terrestrial > Soil > Tree plantation... | reverse complement strand
AGGAGCCGCGACAGCTCGCGGCGCGAGAACACGCTCTGCCACTCCCACAGCGCCTCGGCGGGCAGCGCCTGCGCCGCCGCCTGGCCCACCTTGCCGAGATCGGCCCAGCGCCCGCGCCCGCTCTTGAGCCCGGCCCATCCCGCCCAGCCGGCGGGCGGCAGCAGCGAGCGCCAGCGCCACAGCTCCGACAGCGCGCGGTAGCGGCGATAGCCGCCGAACAGCTCGTCGGCGCCCTCGCCCGAGAGCACGACGGTCACGTGGCGGCGCGCCTCGCGGAAGAGCGCGTACGAGGCCACGATCAAGGGCTCGGCCACCGGCAGCTCGGTGTGCCACACGAGGCGCGGCAGGAGGCTCAGCGCCTCCTCGACGCCGAGCACGATCTCGTGGTGCTCCGCCCCGAAGTGCCGGGCCACGGCGCGCGCCTCCTCGCGCTCGTCGAAGGTCCCGCCGCCCTCGTAGCCCACGCACACGGTGAGCACGGGACCGGTGGCGTACTCGGCCATGCAGCCGACCACGATGCTCGAGTCGAGCCCGCCCGAGAGCAGCGCCCCGAGCGGCACGTCGGAGACGAGGCGCATGCGCACGGCGTCGCGCACGAGGGCGGCGAGCTCGCTGGTCGCCGCCGCGCGGTCGGCCAGCATGTGCGGGGGATCGAGCGTCGGGAGGCGCCAGTACGGCTCCTCGACCGGCTCCTGGCCCTGGTCGAGGATGAGCCGGTGGCCGGGCGGGAGCGAGCGGATGCCGGCGAACAGCGTGCGCGGCCCGGGCACGTACTGCGTGGCCAGGTACGGCGCCAGCTGGCGCTCGTCGAGCGCGCGCGGGCACCCGGGGTGCTCGAGCAGCGCCTTGATCTCGGAGGCGAAGACGAAGTCGTGCCCGGCCTTGGCGTAGTAGAGAGGCTTCACGCCGGCGCGGTCGCGCGCCAGCACCAGGCGGCGGCGGCGCAGGTCGAGAACGGCGATGCCGAACATGCCGTTCAGATCCTCGAACGCCCGCTCGCCCTTCTCCTCATAGAGGTGGGCGATGATCTCGCTGTCGCCCTGGCTGCGGAAGCGATGGCCGCGCGCCAGCAATCCCTCGCGCAGCTCGCGATAGTTGTAGACCTCGCCGTTCAGGATCACCCACACCGAGCCGTCCTCGTTCGAGATCGGCTGATGGCCGCCGTCGAGATCGATGATCGAGAGGCGGCGGAAGCCGAGGACGAGGTCGCCTTCCTGGTGAAAGCCGTCGTCGTCGGGCCCGCGGTGGCGCTGGATGTCGGCCATGCGGCGCACGAGCGCGAGCGCCGGCTCGTCGCCGGGCCCTCGGGTCGCGAAGCGTCCTCCGCACAGTCCGCACATGGCGCTAGCTCCGGTGGCCGTTCGACGCTTCGGGATCGAAGCGCTGGTCGACGAACTTGAACTTGCCGCGCCCGGTGAGCGGCAGCGCCTCCACCACCTCGACCCGGAAGCGGATCGAGCCGGCGGCGCGGCGCTCGTACTCCTCGCCCAGCTTGCGCGCGTCGTCGGCGGTGAACGCCTTCGCCGGCTCGACGCACAGGAGGGCCTCGCCCGGGCGCTCCTGCACGAACTGGAAGCGGCGCACGCGGCGGAAGACGTCGGCGTGGCTGTTGATGGCACCGAGCGAGAAGCTCCGGCCGCCGAGCCCGTAGAGGCGCTCGGTCGACGAGCGGCCCTCGATCGTCGCCAGGCGCGGATAGGAGCGCCCGCAGGCGCACGGGCCCTCGGCCAGCGTGCCCACGTCGTCGGTGGCGTAGCGCAGGAACGGCATCACCTGGTTCACGAAGCCCGTGCCCACGATGCGCCCGGTGCCGCCGGGACCGACGGGCTGGCCGTCGTCGTCCACGACCTCGAGCACGCCGTACTGCGGGAACAGGTGATAGTCGTTCGAGCTCTCGCAGCCGGCGCCGAGCAGGCACTTCTCGCTGTGCCCGTACCACGACAGGAGCCGGCAGCCGAACACGCGCTCGATGCGCTCGCGCTGCTCGGGATAGAGATTCTCGGAGCCCACGAGCACCGCCGCGAAGCGCGGGCGCGCGAGCGACGGCTGCTCCTCGAGGAGCGCCGCCAGCCGGTCGGCCGACGACGGATAGGCGTGCAGGAACTCGACGCGGTAGCGCGCCATGGTCTCGAGGTAGGCGGGCAGTGTCTCGGCTTGCAAGTGGAAGGTCGAGAGCGTGAGCTCGTCGAGGAGCGGATTCCACTCGTGGAGCCGGCCGCGCGCCGCACCACGCACGTGCTGGCCGCGCAGCACCGCGCGCCGCGCCCCCAGCCGGTAGCCCGCCGCCCCCCACTGCCAGGTCATGAACGCCCACTCGGTGGACGAGCGCCCGCGATCGATCCACAGCGAGAGCGGTGCTCCGCTCGTGCCGCCGGTCGAGACGCGCTCGCGCCGTGCGGCGGGCACGCCGCGCGCCAGGAGCGCGTCGGGATCGCGGCGCACGTCTTCCTTGGTGAGAAGCGGCAGGATCGGCAGATCGGCCACGGTGCGGATGTGCTCGGGGCGGATGCCGCGCGCCTCCATGGCGATGCGGTAGTGCGGCACGCGCTCGTACGCCAGGCGCACCATCTCGGCCAGGCGCGCGTTCTGCCAGGCCGCGAGATCCTCCGGGCTGCGCCGCTCGGTGGCCGCGAGCGTGGCGCGCACGCGGCGGAAGCGGCTGCCGTAGAGCATGTCGCGCGGCGCCCAGGCCGCCATCGAGCCCACGCGCTCGCCCACGTCCGGGGGCAGCGCGGCGAGCCAGCGGCGGGCTTCGGTGGCGAGGCCCACGTCAGCGACTCCGCGAAGGAGAAAGGAGGGAATCCGGGTGACGGGCGGGCGCGAACGAGAACAAGAAGATTCCTCGGGCGATGGACGGGAACGCGATCGCGGCCATCGTATCAAACCTCGCGCCGCGCCGGGAGCGCATGCGGCGACGCCGGGGTGGACGCGGGCGCCGGGCGCCCGGTGGCGAGAAGACGCTCGTACGCGCCCTCGAGCTCGCGCGCCAGGGCGTCGAACGAGCGGTGGCGCTCGACGTACGCGCGGCCCTTCTCGCCACAGGCGGCGGCGCGCTCGGGATCGCGCAGGTAGGCGGCCACCGCGCCGGCGAAGAGCCGCGGATCGTTGTCGACGCACACGCCGCCGCCGCTCTCCCCCAGCAGGCGCTCGGCGTCCTCGACGCGCGAGGACACGACCGGCAGGCCGCTCGCCATGTACTCGACCACCTTGAGCGGCGAGCTCGTGCGATAGATGTCGAACGGATCGTCGATGGGGATCGGGAACACGCCGACGCGCGCCGTGGCCAGCGTGGCGGCCACATCGGCGTGCGGCACGCGCCCCGTGAGCACCATGCGGTCGCGGCCCGGGAAGCGGTCCAGCAGGCGCTCGACGCTTGGATTCGTGCCACCCACGAGCAGGATGCGCGCCTCCGGCATCTCCTCGAGCACGGCGGCGAAGACCTCGAAGATGAGCGTCGGCTGGCGCATGGCCTCGAGGTTGCCGAGATAGCAGAGCACGGGCTGGCCGGCGATCGCTGCGGCGCGCGGATGGGGCGTGCCGGCGCGCGCGCGGCGCGTCTCCTCCGGCGCCACGCCGACCGGGAACGGCACGAGCCGCGCCGCCGCCACGCCATAGCGGCGCTGGGCCACCAGCGCCTGGCCCTCGCTGATCGGCAGCACGAGGTCGGCGCCGCGCAGGATGGAAGCGCGAAGCGCGATGAGCGAGCGCATGCCGAGCCCGAGCAACGGCCGGCGCTTCCCGCTCTGCGCCAGGAGGTGCAGGCGCGCTTCGAAGTGCGGGAAGTCCCACTGGTAGGCGAACGGCACGCCGTGGAGGCGGGTGAAGAAGCGCGCCAGGACCGCCTCGGCGAGCTGGTCGCGCACTTGCAGCACGTCGGGACGCTCGGCGGCGAGCCGGTTCATCCAGTAGGCCTTGGCGAAGAGCCGCACCAGCTTGTGCCAGCGGTTCACGATGGCGCCGAAGGGTCGCGGGAGGCGCGTGTCGCGCGGGCGCTGGATCTCGACCGTGCGCACGCCGCCCGCCTCGCGCACCAGCGTGCGGTGGCGGTCGCCCTCGGTGGCGATCACCCAGGTCACGCGGTGACCCCGGCGCGGGAACGCGTCCAGGTACACGCCGGGCGCGGTCGGGAAGGCGTCGTGGTGCCAGATGACGAGGTTCATGGCTCGCGGTCTCCGAGCCACGATCCGCCGCGCGCCACCCAGCGCGCCGGCAGCCGTCCGCGCACGCGCGTCGCCGCGAGCCAGGCCCGCGCCAGCCTCCCCAGCTGCGCCAGCTCCTCGCGCGTCACGGCGCGGAACAGGAGCAGGCTCCCGCCGTAGGCGAGTGCCAGCAGCGGGAATCCGATGAACAGCGAGAGATGCCGCAGAGGAATCATGACCGCTCCGGCGAGCGCCGCCGCGGCCACCGGCCGCCACAGCTCGCGCACGAAGTGCGTCGGTCCGACGTGCCGGTTCACCAGCCACACGTTGAGCCCGGCCACCACGATCTCGCTGGCCACGCCCGCGGCCGCCGCGCCGAGGATGCCGTAGCGCGGGATCCACAGCAGATTGAGGGCCACGTTCACGGCCAGCGAGCTGCCCGTCGACCACAGCATGCGCGCCTGGTCGCCGCTGGCGATGAGCGCGCGCCCGCAGGCGATGCTGATCGTCTGCGGCAAGAGGATCCATCCCAGGATGGGCAGCATCGAGCCCGAGTTGTGGTAGTCGGCGCCGAGGAGCGCGGGCGCGAGCCGCGACAGGAGCACGAAGCCGAGCACGAAGTAGAGCGCGATGCCCACCTGGTAGCGCACGACGCGGCTGAGGAGAGTGGCCAGCCGCTTCGGCTCGGTGGCGCCGAGCGAGGCGAACACGGGATACACGGAGACCATGAGGCTGTCGCGCAGCACGGTGAACACGAGCAGGAACTTGGCCCCGGCCTTGTACCAGCCGACCTCGGCGTTGCCCTTGAACTCGCCGAGCAAGACGGCGTCGATCTGCTGGTAGATGAGGGCGAAGCTCGCGGCGAGGGCGAGCGGGATCGACTCGCGCAGGAGGAAGCGCACGGTGGCGAGCCCCGGATACTGCCAGCGCAGATGGAAGCCGCGGCGCAGCACCGTGGCCGAGAACACGCACTGGACGAGCGAGCCCAGCACCAGAGCCCCCAGGATCCAGTGCAGGCCCCGTCCCAGGAGCACGAAGGTCACGCCGAGCGTGAGGAACACGCCCTGGGCGGCGATCTGCGCCAGCGCCATGTAGCGCATCTCCTGCAGGCCCTGGAACACGGCGCCGCAGGTCTCGGAGAGCGAGTTGGCGAGCAGCACGATGCCGAAGAGGCGGATGCCCCACAGGAGATCGCCCGAGTAGCCGCGCGCCGCCGCGAGCGAGATCACGATGCCGTAGGCCACGATCCCGGTGAGCGCCTTGCAGGCCAGGATGCCCGAGAAGTACTCGGAGGCGCGCGACGGGTGGCGCGCCACCTCGCGCGTCAGGATCATGTCGAGGCCGAGGTTGACGACGATCGAGAACAGGAAGACGAAGGCTTCGGAACGCTGGTAGATGCCGTAGGGCTCGGGCCCGAGGTAGCGCGCGAGGACGATCATCATCCCCATGCCCAGGCCGCGCACGAGCACGTTGGAGGCGGCGAGCACGCCGGCGTTGCGCGCCACGCGGAACGCGAGCTGCTCGCCCTCGGGGGCCTTGGCGCGCGCCGGCGGTACGTCGTCGACGTGGCGGCGATCGGGCGCCAGGGTCACCGTGCCCTCCGCCGAGGTTGAATCGCGTCGCGCGAATGGGTACCAATACCGCGACCATGCCCCCGAGCCCCGGGACTCGCTTCCACGTCGTGCACCTGGCCGAGGACTTCCTGCCGCCCGATCAGCTCTCGGGCGGCGTGCGCGTCGCCGTGTACAACGAGGTGGTCGAGATGGCGCGGCGTGGCCGCGTCACCGTGTTCGCGCCGCGCATCGTGCTGCCGCCGCTCGCCCGCTACGCCGAGGGCCGCGCCCACGCGCGCGCCAACGCCGATCGCGCCACGCGCGACGCCGATCCACCGGGCATCCGCGTCCTGCGCCCGCCGTACCTGCACGTGCCCATCCTGTGGCCGGTGACCGAGCCGCTGCAGCTCACGATCCTTTGCCTGTGGGCGTTCCTGCGCCACGGCCGCGACGTGCGCCTGTGGCACGGTCACCGCGTCTACCCCATGGGCTTCGCCGCCATGATGGCGGGACTGCTCACCCGCCGTCCGTCGGTGGCCACCGCCCACGGATCCGGACTCCACACGGTCGCCCAGCGAGGACCGGCGCGCGCCCGCTGGCTCACCCGGTTCGTGCTGCGCCACGCCACCGCCATCGTCGCCGTCTCCGAGGATCTGTCGCGCATCGCCGCCGAGCTGGGCGTCGAGGACCGCCGCCGCCGCTACATCGCCAACGGCGTCGACATCGACTTCTTCCGCCCCGCCGACACGGCCGCGACGCGCGCGCAGCTCGGCGTACCGCCCGACGCCGTCGTCTACTCGTGCCTCGGCTACTTCCTGCCGGTGAAGGGCCACAAGGTGTTGATCGAAGCCTTCGCCGAGCTGGCGCGCCGGCGTCCCGACGCGCTCCTCGTGCTGGCCGGAGACGGCCCGCTGCTCGAGGACGTCCGCCGCCAGGTGAAGGAGGCCGGTCTCGACGGTAGCGTGCGCTTCCTCGGTCCGGTGGGACACGCGGCCACCGCGCCGTGGCTCCAGGCCTGCGACGTGCTCGTCCTGCCGAGCTTCAACGAGGGCACGCCACTGGTCACGCTCGAAGCCCTCGCCTGCGGCAAGCCCGTGGTTGGCACCGCCGTCGGCGGCACGCGCGAGGTCGTGTGCGACGCCCGCTACGGCCTTCTCGTCCCCCCCGGCGACCCCGCGGCTCTCGCCCAGGCCATGGACGAGGCCCCGCGCCGCGCCTGGGACGTCGCCGTCCTGCGCGCGCGTGCGGCGGAGTACTCCTGGCCGCGCATCGTCGACCGGCTGTGCGATCTCTACGCCGAGATCGATCCGGGCGGCGGCTTTCGCCGCTAGCTCGCGCTTCACGACGCCGCCCTCCCGTTCGCGAACAGCTCCCGCACCACCGAGCGGGCGATCGCGTCCCAGGTGAACGCCGCCGAGCGCGCGCGGCCGCGCTCGCTCCACGCGGCCAGCCGTCGCGGATCGCCGAGGGCGGCGCGGATCCCGGCCGCCAGGGTCTCCGGGCGGTTGTCGGCCACGAGCAGCGCCCCGTCCTCGCCCACGGCCCAGCGCGCCGCGCCCAGGTCGGTGGCCAGGATGGGAATGCCGAACGCCATGGCCTCGGGCAGCTTCATGGGCACCACGAGCTCGGTGAGCGGCGTGCGCGGGCGCGGCAGGACGAAGAGGTCGTGGCTCAGGTAGAACGACGCCACGCGGTCGTGCGGTACGCGGCCGGCGAACTCGACGTTGGCGGGCGCGCCGGCGACCGCCTCCGGTCCCACGACCGTGAGCCGCACCTCCGGCGCCTCGCGCTCGAGCAGGCGCATGGCGGCGAGCAGGGCGTCGAGCCCCTGGTAGTCGGCGCCGCCGCCCAGATAGAGCACACGCGCCGCTGTCGCGCGCGGCGACCAGCGCTCGGCGCGGGCCTCGGCCCCCACGGGCAGGACGACGACGCGCTCGGCGGGCACGCCCTTGGCGATGAGGAAGTCGCGCATGGGACCGCTCAAGGTGCGCACGAGGTCGAAGGAGCGCCACAGCCGCTCCTCGAGGAAGCCGCGCACGCGACCGGCGAGCGACGAGGCACCCTCCCCCACCTCGAGCGACTCGAAGCTCGAGGCGTCGTACACGGCGACGTGGCCGCGCTCCTTGCGGGAGCGCGAGCGCAGGTAGGGCACGAGGAGGAGCGCGGTCGTGTAGCCGCGCACCCAGAGGGCCGAGCCCGGGGGCGCTTCGCTCTCGATCCAGCGCACGGCCTCGCGCGCGTAGCGGCGCTTGCGGGCCACGCGGCCCCGCGGCGCTTCGGCAGTGGGCAGCGCGGCGAGCCACGGGGCGGCGGCGCCATTGGCCTCGGGCTCCGCCCACACCAGGGCGCGCGCCGGCATGACGCCGGAGACGGCGCGGGCGAGCGACGTCAGATGGAGCTGGTAGCCGAGGCGCGGCGGCGCCTCGAGCGTGTCGCACAGGAACACGGTCATGGGGGCGCGGGTCACGGCTGTGTCCTCTTCGCGAGCCAGGCGTCCACGACCTCGGCGATGCGCTCGGCGCAGTGGCCGTCCCACAGCGGCGGCACCGTGCCCTTCGGCCGTCCGCCGTCGAGCATCCGGTCGATGGCCTCGCGGGCACGCGCCGGGTCCTCGCCCACGAGCACGTTCGTGCCCAGGGTCACGGTCGACGGGCGCTCGGTCGAGGGGCGCTGCGTGATGCACGGCACGCCCAGGTAGGTCGTCTCCTCCTGGATGCCGCCCGAGTCGGTGAGCACGAAGGCCGCGTCTTTCACCAGCGAGAGGAACGCGGCGTAGGGCTGGGGCTCGAGCGCGCGCACGCCCGGCGTGCCGGCGAGAGCGTCCCACAGCCCGAACGACTCGAGATTGCGGCGCGTGCGCGGGTGCACCGGGAAGACCACGGGCACGCGCGCCGCGGTCTCGCGCAGGAGCTCGACGAGCGGCGCCAGGCGCTCGCGCGCGTCCACGTTGCCCGGGCGGTGGAGCGTGACCACGGCGTAGCCGCCGGGCGCCAGCCCGTGGCGCGCCGCCGCCCCCGCCGCCTCGATGCGCGGCAGGAGGCGCACCAGGGTGTCGATCATCGTGTTGCCGACGAAGTGCACGCGCTCGTCCGGGATGCCCTCGCGGCGCAGGTTCTCGATCCCGCTCTCCTCGGTGACGAACAGGAGGTCGGAGAGCTGGTCGGTGACGACGCGGTTCACCTCCTCGGGCATCGTGCGGTCGAAGCTCCGCAGCCCGGCCTCCACGTGGCCCACCGGCACGCCGCTCTTCGCCGCCACCAGCGAGCAGGCCACGGTGGAGTTCACGTCGCCGACCACGATCACGAGGTCGGGCGCGAGCTCGGGCAGCACCTCCTCGAACGCCTCCATGATGCGCGCCGTCTGGCGGCCGTGGGCGTGCGAGCCGACGCCGAGGTGGAACTGCGCTTCGGGCAGCTCGAGCTCGGCCAGGAACGAGCCCGACATGTTGCCGTCGTAGTGCTGGCCCGTGTGCACGAACACGCCCTCGAGCCGCGGGTGGGCGGCGAGGGCGCGCAGCACCGGGGCCACCTTCATGAAATTGGGACGGGCGCCGGCGACGCAGGCGACGCGGCGGCGGCTCACGGCAGCCTCTGAACTTCGACCGGGCGATCGGGGACACGGACGCGCGAGGCGAACACGACCGAGGCGGCGCCGGCCGCGACCAGGAGCGCGACGAGCGCGGCGGCGGCCACACTCCTCGTCCAGCGGCGCACGATTCCGGCGCACGAGAGCGCCAGGAGCAGGGCGGCCAGCGCTCCGAAGGCGCGGGCTCCGGACTCGGCGTCGCCGGCCGGCGCCAGGAGCCAGGCGAGCGTGCGCGAGAGCCCGAGACGCCCCGCCGACGAGAAGGCGGCGAGCCCGAGGAGCCCGACGGCGGCCCCGGCGACCATCGCGGCCACCGCGGCCCGCCGCGAGAACGCCGGGCCACCGTTCGCGCGCCGCGGGCGGCGCGGCGCCAGGACGACGAGCGAGAGCGCGGCCAGGGCCGCCCCGGCGGCCTCGGCGGCCACGCCGGCCGAGCGCGCGATGCCACCCGCGACGAGCGCGATCGCCGCCCCCGCGCCCACGAGGGCCGCCCCCCGCTCGAACGCTCCCGCCCGCCGGGCGCGCAGGAGCACGCGCGACGCCGCCCACCCGGGGAGCAGCACGAGGGCCACGGCACGTGCCGCGGCTTCGACGATCGCCGGGCTCCTCGGCACCGCCGCGTTCGCCGCACACGCGGCGAGAGCCGCGAGCCCGAGCGCCAGCCCGACGGCGTTCGCGTCCCACGCCACGTCGGTCTCGGCACGCCACGCGCGCCCGCGATCGCCCGCCGGCCTTGCGACCGTCGCGTGTGCTCCGGTACCCTCGACATGGCCATCAGGAGGCCGTGCGTGCACGAAATCGATTCCTTCCGCCGTGCTCCCGTCGTCGTGACCGGGGGAGCCGGCTACGTGGGATCGGTCCTGGTCCATCGCCTGCTCGAGCAGGGCCAGCCGGTCCGCGTCCTCGACAACTTTCTCTTCGGCGACGCCCCGCTCGCGGATCTCGCGGGCCATCCGGGGCTCGCCACCGTGCGCGGCGACGTGCGCGAGCGCGAAGCGCTCGATCGCGCGTTCGCGGGCGCGGCGGCCGTGGTGCACCTCGCCGGCCTGGTCGGCGATCCCCTGTGCGCCAAGGATCCCGAGCTCACGCGCTCGATCAACGAGCACTCGAGCGTCCCGGTGGCCGAGTCGGCGCGCGCCGCGGGCGTGCCCCACCTCGTGTTCGCCTCCACGTGCTCGGTGTACGGCGCTGCCGGCGACGACTGGCTCGACGAGACGTCGCGCACCTCGCCGGTGTCCCTGTACGCGCAGACGAACCTGATCTCCGAGGAGATCCTGGCCTCGCGTCTCGAGGGCTCGGGAACCGCGCTCTCCGTGCTCCGCTTCGCCACCATCTACGGCGTCTCCCCGCGCATGCGCTTCGACCTCGTCGTCAACCTGCTCACCGCCCGCGCCCGCGGTGAAGGCCGGCTCGAGGTGCACGGCGGCGACCAGTGGCGGCCGCAGGTGCATGTGGCCGACGTCGCCGCCGCCGTCGTCCTCGTGCTCGAGCGCGGCCCCGCCGTCGCGGGCACGCTCAACGTCGGCTCCGACGCGCAGAACTACCGCATCCGCGACCTCGCCGAGGCCATCGCCGCCGCGTTCCCCGGCACCGCGCTCACCGTGCAGGACATCCGTGATCCGCGCTCCTACCGGGTCTCCTTCGAGCGCCTGCGACGGCTCGGATTCGCCCCCGCCCACGACCTGGCGAGCGGCGTGCGCGAGATCGCCGACTATCTGGCGCGCGCCGGCGTCAACGCCGACGAGGCCCGCTTCCACAACGTGCGCGCCCTGAACGGACACGCGCCCGCGTGAGCGCGCTGCCCACGGACCTGCTCGCCGGCGTCGACCCGGTGCCGGCGCTCGAGGGCGGCCGGCCGGTGCGCGAGCGCTTCCTGCCCGTGGCCCTGCCCTCGATCGGCGAGCGCGAGAAGCAGGCGGTCGCCGAAGTGCTCGAGTCGGGCTGGATCACGACCGGACCCAAGGCCATCGAGTTCGGCCGCCGCGTCGCCGAGATGACGGGCGCCGCTCACGGCCTGGCGCTCAACTCGTGCACCGGTGCCTTGCACGTCGCCCTGGTCGCCGCCGGCATCGGCCCCGGCGACGAGGTGATCACGTCGACGTGGACCTTCTGCTCCACCGTCAACGTCATCCTCCACGTCGGCGCCACGCCCGTGCTCGTCGACGTCGAGCCCGACACGCTGAACCTGGATCCGGCTCAGGTGGCGCGCGCGCTCACGCCGCGCACCCGGGCCCTGATCCCGGTCCACTTCGGCGGCCATCCCGCCGACATGGATCCCCTGCTCGCCCTGGCGCGCGAGCGCGGCCTCGTGGTCATCGAGGACGCCGCGCACGCCATCGGCGCCCGCTATCACGGGCGTCCGGTGGGGTCGCTGGGAGACATCACGTGCTTCTCCTTTTATGCCATCAAGAACGTCACGACCGGAGAAGGCGGCGCGCTGGTGACGAGCGACGGGGAGCTTTTCGAGCGAGCTCAGGTCCTGTCGCTGCACGGCATCTCCAAGGATGCCTGGAAGCGCTACGCTGCTTCGGGCTCGTGGTACTACGAAGTGACCGTGCCCGGCTTCAAGTACAACCTCACCGACCTCGCCGCCGCGATCGGACTCGTGCAGCTCGACCGGTGGCCGGAGTTCCACGCCAAGCGCCGTGATCTCGTGGCGCGCTACGAGGCGCACTTCGCGGGCGAGCCCGCGATCGGCCGCCTGGTCACGCGTCCGGGCGTCGAGCACGCGCACCATCTGTATCCGGTGCTTCTCGACCTCGAGCGTCTGACCATCGACCGCGCCCGCTTCCTCGAAGCCCTCCGGGCGGAGAACGTGGGCACCACCGTGAACTTCATTCCGGTCCACCGGCACCCCTTCTACCGCGACCACCCGGGTTTCGAGGACGCGCGCTTTCCGGTCGCCGAGAACGCCTATCCGCGTCTCGTGACCCTGCCGCTCTACCCCCGCATGGAGGAGAGCGACGTGGACGACGTGGCGCGCGCCGTGGTGAAGCTCGCGCGCCGCTACCGGCGCTAACCGCTCTCGTTCCCTCGAACACCCCCCTCCGCCTCCGGCGGAGCGGTTCATTTGCGGGCCCGGACGACGCCATTCGGCGACAGCTCGGCGGAGAGGCGCCCTCTCCTCAACCGCCT
>Ga0075424_100005186_pt1 | contig 12415 bp, 10 predicted proteins | sample SoiMethybrSBSTD3_FD_75301 | JGI IMG/M metagenome (GOLD analysis project Ga0075424, IMG submission 75301) | Bulk soil microbial communities from a Populus tree surrounding site in Tennessee, USA - Soil MetaG P. TD hybrid SBSTD3 | ecosystem: Environmental > Terrestrial > Soil > Tree plantation... | reverse complement strand
GATCTCCGCCGCGGTCACCACGAGGGTGTTCTGGCCCTCGACCAGCTTGACCGGGAGGTTCACCGCCATCGCGGGCTGCTGGGCCCGGTTGTCCTGGCGCCAGAGCTCGACCCCGTTGGCGGTGATCAGGACCTGGCGCACGCCGGTCCCGCCGTGCACGAGGCCCGCGAACGTCACCGTCTCCTGGTCCACGCGCGACTGATTGGTCGGCGTCGAGATCACGATCCGGAACGCGGGCGGAGGGGAGCCCGGCGGGATCGCCGCGACCACCGTGGGCGGGGTGAGCGGAGTTGGCGGAGTCACGGGCGCGGCCCGCACCGGCTCGGGCGTGGCCGGAGCCGGCGTGGTCGGCGTCGGCGCTGCCACGATGGCCGGCGCCGGGACGGCGGGCGACCGCGTGGGAGCGGGGGCCGCCGGGGTCGGCGCGCTCGGAGGCGGCGGGGCGACCGGGGCGCTCGCGGTCGGCGGCGGCGCGGTCGGGGCCGTGACCGCGGGCGGTCCCGTCGGCGCGGCCGGTGGCACCGGCGCAGGTGACACCGCGGCGGCGGGCGGGGCGCTCGCGACCGGCGGCGGAGCAGGTGCGGGTGTGGCGGGTGCCGGCGCGGGAGGTGGCGCCGCCGCGGGAGGCGGCGCGGCCGCCACCACGGTGGTGGGCTTCTCGTAGAACAGCACGCGACCCTGCTGGCGCATGGACCCGGAGGCGTCGGTGGCGGTGACGATCAGGTAGTTCTCGCCCTCGACGAGCTTGATCGGCATGCTGAGCGGCACGTCCTTGCCGGGCGTGCCGGGCTCCTGCTGCTGGGCCACTTCGGCGCCATTCAGCGTGACCGCGATGCGAAGCGGGCCCGCGCCGCCGGTTACTTTCCCGGTGAGCGTGACGCGGTCGGTGCTCACGCGCCCCTTGTCCTTGGGATCGATGAGGACGACGCCCAGCGGGCTCGGCCCCGGCCGGTCGAGCGCGACTGCCTGGAAGGCGAACCCGCCCAGGTCGCTCCCATCGGCCCGCACCAGCTGCCGGACCGCGGGGGCGTACCAGAACGCGAGCTCGATCCGCCGTGACTGCGGCGAAGCGGCGAGGAACCGCGGCTCGAGGACCTGCACGATGCGATAGGCCTTGAACACGCCCGCGGGCACGCGCACGTCCTCGTACGCCTCCACGCGCCAGCTCAGCCGGGCGAGGCTCTGGCCGTACTGCGGGTCCTGCGTCTTGAAGGTGAGCCAGCTCACACCCCATTGGCCGACCTCGAGCGGCCAGTTGAGCGCCGGCGGCGGCTCCATCTCGAGCAGGGTCTTGCCCCCGCGGACGACCTTGGTCACGGCCAGGTCCCGGGTGAGGTGGACCTCGCGGCCGCCGTCCGCCGCGAACACGTAGCGGCCGTTGTCGATCCGGATCAGGTCGTAGGCCCCGTCGCTGCGGATCCACTTCTCGCCGACCGCGTAGCTCGGCCGCTCGGCGCGGGGCGTCTGGGCCCAGGCGGTGGCGTTGCCGCCGAGGAGGGCCAGGGCGAGGAGTGCGACCGGGAGCGTGCGCTTACTCGGTTGCGCCCACATCATCACACTCGGGGCTTCTCCGGTCTTCCACGGCCGGCGATGGCAGGCATGGCGCTTCGCGTTGCAGTAGAGACTAAGCCCAACCGGCGGGGGTGTCAACGAACCGGAAACGGGGAATATTCTTGACTCGCCCCGTCTCCTGGACCAAGGTAATGGTCGCTTTCCGACGAGGGTCCAGGAGGGAGCCCATGCACGTGATCTCGACCACCCGATCGACCGCCCTCGCGCTCCTCGGCGTCGCGCTCGCCGCGCTCGGCGGCTGCGCCGAGATGCCGGGGAAAGAGGCCGAGGAGCCGACCCGATCGCGCGTGTTCGTCGCCAACGAGAGCTCGAACACGGTGACGGTGGTGGACGGCGAGTCCTTCCAGGTCGTCGGTACGGTAGACGCGCGCAACCACGCCACCCACGACCTCGCCGTGTCGCGCGACGGCCGCTGGCTCTTCGCCACGAACCTCGCCTCGGGTCGCCTCTCCGCCATCAACACGCGCTCGATGGAGACGGTGGCCTCGATCGCCACCGGCGATCGGGCGCACGTGGTCACGCTGACCAACGACAACCGGCAGGCGTGGGTGGCCAACATCGGGGACAACACCATCTCGGTGGTGGACACCACCACGTTCCGGATCCTCGGCACCATCGCGGTGGGCAAGGGCCCGACCGGGCTCACCTTTTCGCGCGACGGGCGCTTCGCCTACGTGAGCAATCAGGGCGACAAGACGGTGGAGGTCGTCGACACCGCTTCCCACCGGGTCATCAAGGCGATCCCGGTCGGGACGAACCCGCACTTCCTGGTGCTGGGCCCCGACGGCCGGATCTGGGGCACCAACACCGGTGGTACCGACATCTACGTGATCGATCCCGCGACGCAGGACAAGATCGCCTCGATCAACGTGGGGCCGTCGCCGCAGCAGATCGCCTTCGGCTTCAAGGGCCTCCAGGGGCCGAACGCGTACGTCACGGTGGCGGGCCTGAACCGGGTGGTGGTGCTGAGCGCGGACCCGAGCAACCTGCGCATCCTCGAGCAGATCGACGTCGGTCAGCGCCCCAACGGCATCTCGGGCAACCGGGAGGGCACGCGCCTCTTCGTCGTCCACGAGATCTCCAACGATCTGAAGGTCATCGACACGGGCAGCAGCGCGGTGCTGGCCACGGTGCCGGTCGGGCGCAAGCCGATCCGCGTCGTCTTCCACGGCAGCTGAGGCGCGCGGCGATGTCGCGATCGATCGGTTGGCTGGTGGCCGGGCTCCTGGGGGCGGTGCTCGTCGCGGGGGCGATCGCCCCGCGGCCCGCGGCGGCGCAGGGGCAGCCGGTGGGCTCCGCGCAGAACGCGATCGGCACCCTGGTCGTGGTGCGGACCGACGGCATCGAGCACCGGCTGCAGGGGAAGGGCTCCCTGCCCCTCTACGAGGGCGACGCGCTCCGCACCGAGGCCGCGAGCCAGGCTCTGATCCAGCTCCGGCCCGGCACGCCGGTCGCCCTGAACGAGAAGACCACGGTCAGGATCCTCTCGCGATGGGACAAGAGCGCGCCGGGCAACGGGACGATCCGCATCCTGAGGGTGAGCCGAGGTGAGCTCTGGGCCAAGGCCGGCACGGGCGAGCGGCAGCTCGAGATCGAAACCCCCGCCTCGGTGGCCAGCGGGCGTGACGCCGAGTTCGACCTCAAGGTGGCCGACGACGGCCAGAGCGCGGTCACGGTGGTGCAGGGCACCGTCGACTTCGCCACGCCCTTCGGGCAATGCGCGGTGCGGGCGGGCACCGGGAGCATCGGGGCGCGCGGGGCGGCGTGCACCGCGCCGCAGCCCGCGAACGCGGCGGCCACGATCGGCTGGAAGCAGGCGGTGTCGCAGTGATGCGGTTCGCGGATCAGCCGAAGATCAGGTAGAGCGCGAGGCCGAGCAGGCCGAGCCACACCAGGATCCCGATCGCGGCGGTGCGCTGGCCCTCGGCGGGCCTGCCGTAGCGGCGGCCGCCGACGCCCACACTCGTGACGATGACGAGGCCGAGCGCGCCGGCCACGAAGAGCACATCGACGATGCCGGGCTGCTCGCCCATGCTAGCCGGCTCGCGGTGGGTCGACGTTCATCGCTTGGGCGTGCCGAGCGGAGGACGCGCGATCTCCCGGATGGCCTCGATCCGGGCGCTCCGCTCGAGCTCATCGGCGTCGAATACCATCTCGCGCTGGTCCTGCGAGCGGATCACGTAGGCGGGGCCCGTGCCGTCGGGGAAGGCGTGGGTGCGCTCGAGCCGCACCACGACGCCGAGCGCGGCCCCGTCCGACATGCGGCTCAGCGTGTCGCCGATCCGGAAGAAGAAGGTCCAGTCGCTCTGGCCTCGGGAGCGCGACGGGCGCGCAGGCGCGTCGGCCGGCGGGGCGTCGATCCGCGGCGGCGCTGAGTCGATCGCGGCGACGGCCGGGCCCGGCTCGGAGCGGGGCGCGGCCATGCGATGGGAGCGGCCGAGGAGCATCGTGAGCGAGACGATGACCACGAGGAGCCCGATGATGACGCCGCCCAGCAGCTTGAACCGGAGCGAGGGCATGTCGCTCGAGGGAGCAAGAAGAGGGCCAGCCCGGCCGGTAACCAGGACGGGCGTTTAGAGCGCGTCGAGCACGCACGCGGCCGCGGGGTTGACCAAGTCTTGGCACCCGCCTGACAAGCTCTGGAGGCCGAGAGGGGCCAAGGGGCCCAACTGGCTGATTTTTGGCGGTCGGTTCCCTGGCTCAGCTCTTGCTTCGTCAGCTGGGCATGATACTCACGACGGTCCTCACGGTAGCGTTCATCGGAGTGAGCTCGGTGATGCTCTGGCTCGCGATCGGCGCGGACTAGGGGAGAATCGGTCATGGAGACGCGGGTCGACGAGAAGGTCCCGCTGGAGAAGGTCTCGCTGGAGGCGGTGATGAAGCGCGGCGCGCTCGTGTGCGTCGTGGCGCTGGGCGGCGTCGCGGTGGGGCTCGCGGTGTGGGCCCTCCGTCGCTGGCAGGACGAGCGGGAGTACCAGGCGTGGCGGGCGTCGGTGAGCTCGGACCCCTACCGCCGCGACCGCAACGGCTACCCGGTCGGCGCCCAGCTCGGCTACTCGCGCTCCCGGTAGCGCGCTCCGCCCTCCGCCGCCCGCTCCGGGGCGGCTCCGCACCTGCACGGATCTCCTCCACCCCGCTGCTATACTGACTGAAGCATGAGCCCGGCGGCATCCGGCCGCTTCTCCATGTCGAGCGAGGCCGAGCATCTGGCCCGCCTGCGCGCGTGGCTCCGCGAGGCGCTCGCGGATCTGGGTGTGGACCGGGCCACCCGGGCGGAGCTCGTGCTCGCGGTGGGCGAGCTGTGCGCCAACTCCATCGAGCATGCCTACGAGGGTCGGGCCGGGCAGCCCATTCACGTCTCGGTTCTCGGCCACCCCGACCGACTGGTCATCGAGGTGGAGGACTTCGGGCGATCGTTCGACCGTGAGCGGTACGTCGAGCCGGACCTCGACTCGGTGCCCGACCACGGGCTGGGGATCCACCTCGTGCATCGGATCGCGGACTCGGTCGCGATCGACGTGCAGCGCGAGCGGGGAACCCGGTGGACCCTCGTCAAGTACCGGCCGGGCGCGCGCTCGGCCCATGGTTCGTCGGACGGCGGCGCATCGCCGCCCGCCCCAGGAGAGATCATGGACATCGAAGTGAGCGACTCGGCCGGAATCAAGCTGGTCGCCCCGCGGGGCGATCTGGACATGGCGGCGGCCGAGCAGATGAAGCGGACGCTGGTCAAGCTGGTGGACGACGGCAATCGCAAGGTGCTGGTCGACCTGGGACAGGTGGGCTACGTCGACAGCTCCGGCATGGGCGCGTTGGTGGCCTCGCTGAAGCACGCCCGCGCCGCGGGCGGCGAGCTGCGCCTCTGCGCGCTGCAGGACGACGTGCGGGCGATCTTCGAGATGACCCGGCTCAACAAGGCGGTCACCATCCACCCCAGTCGATCGGAGGCGCTCGGGGCGTGGGTCTGACCGGGCGCCTGCTCGCCCTGGCCCTGCTCGCGGGGCTCGGCGGGACGTCGGTGCCCGCCGGCGACGTCGCGGCCGCCGCCCCGGCGCGGCCCCTCGCGGGCGTGCGCACCTGGGTCGTCTACTACGGCGACGCGCCGGCGGCGGCACCGGACCTCGCGCGCTTCGACGTGGTCGTGCTCGATCCCCACGGTCATCCCCCGCTGCCGCTGGTGAAGCGACACGGCTCGCTGGTGCTGAGCTACGTGAGCCTCGGCGAGGTGAACACGCAGCATCCCGAGTTCGCCGCGATCGCGGACGAGTCCTGGGTGCTGGCCGCCAACCCGAGCTGGCCCGACGCGCGGGGCCTCGACGTGGGGGCGCCCGCCTACGAGCGCTGGCTCCTGGACCGGGTGGTGCCGGCCGCGCTTGCGGAGCCGGTCAACGGGCTCTTCCTCGACACCGCCGACTCCGCGCTGGCGCGCGAGCGGGTCGATCCGCGGCGCTACGCGGGCGCGGGCCGCGCGCTCGAGCGCGTGCTCCGCGAGCTGAAGCGGCGGAACCCGCGCGCGGTCCTCGTCCTGAACGGCGGCCTCCCGCTCGCCGAGCGGCTGGTCGGGGTGGTGGACGGGGTCGCGCTCGAGTCGGTGTGGAGCGACTACGACTTCAAGGCCAAGGCCTACCGGATGCGCCCCGCGGAGGACGCGGAGGCGCGCGCGGCCCAGCTCGGCCGGGTGGCCGCGCTCGGCTTGACCGCGTTTACGCTCGAGTACACGGGCGAGCACGCGGGCGAGTACGCGGGAGCCGACGGTGGCCTCGCGCCCGCCGAGCTGATCCGTCGCTCGCGGGCGCGCGGGTTCGTCCCGTACGTGTCCACCATCGGGCTCGACCAGGTCTCCACCCACACCCTCGCGCCGTGAGCCGGCGGATCTCGCGCCGCGCGCTGCTGGGCGGCACCGCCGCGCTGGCGGGAGCCCGGGCGCTGGGGCGTCCCGCCCGCGCCGCGGAGGCCGCCGGCGACGCGCCCGCCGAGCTGCCGCGCTACGTGCTTGCCCTCTACAAGTCGTCCGAGCTCGACAACGACGTGCAGGGCCGGCGGGCCAAGAGCGCGACCCGCAACGAGGTGCACGGCTGGGCCCAGATGCCGCTCAACTGGCTCGGGCTCATGGTCGAGTACCACGACATCGATCAGGGGCTGCCGGACGAGCGGGTGATGGCGCGGTACCGCGGCATCGTCACCTGGTTCCAGACCGAGGAGATCGCCGAGCCGCTCGCCTACCTGCGCTGGCTGGGCGCCCAGATGCGCGCGGGGCGCCGGGTGGTGATCCTCGGCTACCTGGGCGCGCTGCGCGACCGGCGCACCCTGCGCACCCTCGACCTCGCCCAGATCAACGAGGCGCTCGCGCCGAGCGGGCTCGAGTTCCTCGGCAACTGGACCGGCAACCAGCACGTCATCGAGCTGCGCCGCAAGGACCGCATGATGGACTTCGAGCGGCCGCTGCCGCCGGGGCTGCCGTACTACCAGCAGGTGGTGTGCCGGCGCGCCGACAGCCGGCCGCACCTGGTGCTGGCCCGCCGCGACCTGCCGAACTCGGAGAGCCACCTGGTCGTCACCGGGCCGTGGGGCGGGTTCGCGGCGGCGGAGTACGCGCAGTTTCAGTTCCCCGGCGAGGGTGGCGCTCAGTGGTGCATCGATCCCTTCGCGTTCTTCCGCGAGGCGCTGGGGGTAGGGGACTGGCCGCGACCCGACACCACGACCCAGTGCGGCCGCCGCATCTTCTACTCCCACATCGACGGCGACGGGCTCCGCAACCGGTCCGAGGTCCGCGGCGGGCTCTCGAGCGGCCAGGTGATCCTCGAGGAGATCCTCTCGCGCTACCGCCTGCCCACCAGCGTCTCGGTAGTGGTCGCCGAGATCGAGCCGACGCTGCTCGGCTCGCCCCAGTTCCACGAGCTGGCCCGCGCGATCTACGCGCTGCCCAACGTCGAGGCGGGCAGCCACTCCTACACCCACCCGCTCGACTGGGAGAAGCGCACGCGCAGCTTCGCGCCCGCCGGGGTGCCCTATTCGGTCGAGACCGAGACCGCGGGAGCGGTCCGCTACATGGAGGAGCGGCTGCTGCCGTCCGGCAAGCGGGTGCGCCTCTTCCAGTGGTCCGGATCGACTCGCGTGACCGAGGAGGCGATCGCGATCCTCGACCGGCTCGGGGTGCCCAACATCAACGGCGGCGACACCATGCGAGACCGCGAGTGGCCGAGCTACACTCACGTGGCCCCGCTCATGCGCCAGGTGGGACGGCACTGGCAGACCTACACCTCGGCCTCCAACGAGAACCTCTACACGCATCTCTGGACGGGGCCGTTCTACGGCTTCCGCCACGTGATCGACACCTACGAGAACACCGAGCGCCCGCGCCGGGTTGCGCCGGTGAACCTCTACTACCACTACTACTCGGGCGAGCGGGTGGCCTCGCTGGCCGCGCTGCACTACGTGCACGAGTGGGTCCTGCGCCAGCCGCTGGCGCGGATCTTCACCAGCGAGTACCTGGCCATCGTGGAGGGCTTCCGCACCGCGCGGATCGCGCGCACCGCGGACGGCTGGCGGATCTCCGACCACGGCGCGCTCCCCACCGTGCGCTTCGACGACACGCGCGCCCACCTCGACCTCGACCGCTCGTCGGGCGTGCTCGGCTATCTGCATCACCAGGGCGCGCTCTACGTGCACCTGGCCGGCCCGGGGCCGGCGCTCGTCGTGCTGCGCGACCGGCCGGCCGCGAGCCCCTACCTGGTCCAGGCGAGCCACCGGGTCACCGCGTGGAAGCGCGACGGGAGCCGGGTCGCCCTGACGCTCGCCGGGCTCGGCGAGAAGGTCGTGGAGCTGGGCGCGATCGCGCCCGATCGCGACGTGGCGGTGGAGATTCGCGAGGGGACCGCTGCGCGTCGCCTGCGGGTGCGGAGCGGCGCGGACGGGCGTCTCACCGTGCGGGCGGGGGAGGGGAGCCAGGTCGAGGTGCGGGTCGGGTGAGCATCGAGCGCTGGAAGCTCGCCCTCGGGGTCGTGGTCACCCTCGGGCTCCTCGCGATGTCGGTGCCGTGGGGCGCAGACCTGGGCTGGGCCTACCTGGCGGACCGCCAGTACGCGCTCGCCGAGCGCATGTTCGTGCGCGCGGTCGCCGATGATCCGGCGGATGGAGACGTCTGGCTCGGGCTCGCCGCCTCCTACGCGGCGCTCGGCGCCCCGGACCGGCAGATCGGCGCGCTGGAGGAGGCGTCGCACCGGCTGCCCGCGCGGCGCGACCTGCGGCTGCAGCTCGCCGACGTCTACCAGGACAACAGGGACCCGGCGGCGGCCGCGCGCGTGCTGGAGGAGCTCACCTCCGAGCCCCATCCGGACAACGGCCCGCTCCTCGATCGCCTGCTCACCCGCTACCTGTGGGCCGGCGACTACGCGCGGCAGCTCGTCGTGCTCCGCAAGATCGTGGCCCTCGAGCCCACCGATCGGGGCGCGGTCACCGAGCTGGCCTCGGTGGCCCGCAGCCTCAACCGGCAGGACGAAGCGCTGAGCGTGATGGAGGGCTACGTGCGGCGGCGGCCCGACGACGCCGAGGGTCGGCGCTGGCTCGCCCAGGTCTACGACTCGCTCGGGCAGGGTCCCCGCGCGGTCGAGCACTGGAAGGTCGTGGCCCGCCTGCTGCCGGGCGACCTCGAGGCCCGCGACCGTCTGCTGCCCGCGCCGGGCGGCGGCGCGCGCGAGGAAGAGCTCGCCCTGCTCGAGCGCCGCCGCGAGGCGGAGCCCCGCGACGAGGCGGTGCGCCAGCGCCTGGTCGCCCTCTACCGGGGCGTGGGCGACGGGCCGCGCGCGGTCGCGGTCCAGCGCGAGCTGGCCGCGCTCCGACCCCGCGATCCCGAGGTGCTGCTCGGCCTCGGCCGGCTGCTCGTCGAGCAGGACCGCGGCCCGGAGGCGATCTCCCTCTACGAGCGGGCCCTCGAGATCGCGCCCGAGCGCCTGGACGACGCGCTCGCCCTGGCCCAGCTCTACGAGTGGAACAACGAGCCCCGCCGCGCGCTGGCGGTGCTCGAGCGGGTGGCCCGCGCGCGCCCGGGCGACCGCGCGCTCCAGGAGCGCCTGGCCGCCCTGGCGCGCGGCACCGACGACGGCCCGGCCGCGCTCGCCGCGCTCGACCGGCTTGCCGCCGCACGGCCAGAAGGACCCTACGCGAAGCAGGCGGTCGACGCACTCGTGGCCGCGAACCGCCTGCCCGAGGCGATCACGCGCCAGCGGCGGATCGCGGAGCAGGCGCCGAGCGCGCCGGCGCCCGCGCTCCACCTGGCGGAGCTCTACGAGTGGAACGGCCAGGAGCGCGAGGCCATCGCGGTGTACGAGGGGCTCGACCGCGCGGGCACGCTCCCCGAGCCGGCCCTCGCGCGGCTCGCCGAGCTCTACCGCTACCAGGGGCGCTCCGCCGATCTGCTGCGAGTGGCCGATCGGCTACTCGCGCGCCGGCCCGAGGACGCCGCCCTGCGCCAGACAGCCGGCGAGGCGGCCGAGGCGCTCGGCCGGCCCGCCGACGCGCTCCGGCTGCTCGGGCCGCTCGCGGAGCGCCGGTCCCTCGACGAGGCCTTCGTCCTCCGCTACCTCACGCTGGCCGTGCAGGCGGGCCGCCCGGACGAAGGGCTGCGGGTCCATCGCCGCTACGCCGCGACCGCCGGCGCGGCCTATCGCATCAAGGCGGCCCGGCTGCTCGCCGATCTCGGGCGCAACGGGGACGCGATCGCGGAGTACGAGGCCGCGCTGGCGGGCGGGCTGGGCGACGGCGACGAGGCGGTGCGGACGCGGATCGCCCTGGCCCAGCTCTACGACGGCAGCGGTGCGGGCGAGCCGGCGCGGCGCCAGTGGGAGGGGCTCATGCGGGCGCGTCCGCGCGATCCCCAGGTGCTCCGCGAGGTGGGCCGGCGGAGCCTCGCGGCCTCACGCAACGACGTGGCCCTCCGCGCCTATCGCGCGCTCCTCGACGTGCAGCCGGACGACGCGGAGGCGCTCAAGCGCGCCGGGCAGCTCATGGCCTGGAGCAACGACGGCCGCGGGGCACGCGTGGCGCTCGAGCGCTTCAATCGCGTGAAGGGCGGCGACTACGAGGTGCACTACCTGCTGGGAGAGCTCTACACCGCCGACCACGACGAGGAGCGCGCCCGGGCCGAGTACGAGCGGGCGCTCCGCCTGCTGCCGCCCCGCTCGCGTTGATCGGTCAGGCCGCCATCCGTCTTGAACCGGGCCGACCGCCCCGCCATACTCGCCGGGTGGCCCGGGTCCACTCGCCCCGCCTCGCGTTGATCCGGATCGCGGGCCTGCTGCTCGCGGGCCTGCTCGTCGCGGGCGGACCGCCTGCGCGCGCCCAGACGCCGACGCCGGCACCCGCCGAGGCGAGCCCCGCGGAGCCATCAGGGCCCGCGGAGCAATCAGAGAAGACTGCGCCCGAGGCGGAGACGCTGCGCGCGCGCATCCAGGCGCGCCTCGGTCTCGTGGAGGAGGCCCTCGCCACCTACCGCGCGCTGCTCGCGCGCTATCCCGACGACCGGCGCCTCCGCGAGGACTACGCGGAGGTGCTGGTCGACGCGGGGCTGAACGACCAGGCGGGCCCCATCGTCGACCGCTACCTGGCCGACGACCCGACGTCGGCGCGGCTCCGCCGCCTGCGCGCGCGGATCGACCTGGCCACCGGCGCCCCCGGCTCGGCGGGCCGCCGCCTCGACGCCCTCGCGCGCGAGCAGCCGCAGGACACCGGGCTCACCGCCGATCTCGCCGCCGCGGAGGCCGCGGCGGGGCGGTGGAACCGCGCGCTCGACCTGTACGGCCACCTGCTCGACGGCGACCCCGACAACCGCGACGTGCTCGTCGCCTATCGCGACATCCTCCGCGGGCACGCCCCCCGGGTCGAGCTGAGCCACTACACGCTGCTGCAGCAATCCGCCACCCATCACGTGGAGGAGGCCGCGTGGCGCGGCTGGCTGGCCGATCAGTGGTGGCTGCGCGCGGGCGGGCGCTACGGCAGTTATCACCAGGAGCGCACGGTGGGCCAGACCGCCTTCAGCGAGGAGGTGTGGACCACCTTCGCGACGCTCGGGTTCCAGCCCACGCGCACCGTCTCGCTCTGGGCCGGGCTCGAGGAGTCGCGTCGCCGCGAGGACATCCTGCGCACCACCGGGCGCCTGGGCGCCGGCTACGACGACCAGCGGGCGACCCTCGCCACGCTCGAGGTGGCGGTCCGCGAGCTGCTCACCAACCCGGTGGCCGCGCTGCCGCGCAACGGTACGACCGACCGCGTGACGGTGGACGTCTCGCGCCGCGTGCTGGTGCCCGTGGTGCTGGCCGCCCACTACGACTTCCGGCACTACCAGGTCTCCGGCGAGGATCTGGGCAACCGCTGGGAGGCGGCGGGCCGGGCCGAGCTCGAGCTGATCCGCAGCCGGGTCCAGGTGACCCTGATCCCGCAGGTCTTCTTCTCCGAGTACACCCCCACCGTGGGCAGCCCGCTGCGCGACACGGTGACGTTTCTCCGGCGTGAGGACATTCTGGCGATCGGGGCCCTGGTCGGCTGGGACGTCACGCCCGCGCTCCGCCTGCAGGTCGGCTCGGTCGGGCGGCGCGATCTGCACCGCGCGCTCACCTCGTGGGAGGTGACCGGGGAGGCGAGATGGCGAATTCGTCCCTGGCTGGAAGGACGCGTGCTCTATACTCGAAACACCGAATCCACCACCGTCGGGGGCCAGGAAGAATCGTTCCTGGGGCGCCTCGACATCCTGTACTGAGAGACCTATGTGGCGGCGCTGGCGGGCGGTCGTGCTGACGATCGGCGTGCTCACGCTGCTCGGATGCGCGAGCACCACCCAGGACTGGGTCAAGCC
>Ga0075424_100005185_pt1 | contig 12415 bp, 9 predicted proteins | sample SoiMethybrSBSTD3_FD_75301 | JGI IMG/M metagenome (GOLD analysis project Ga0075424, IMG submission 75301) | Bulk soil microbial communities from a Populus tree surrounding site in Tennessee, USA - Soil MetaG P. TD hybrid SBSTD3 | ecosystem: Environmental > Terrestrial > Soil > Tree plantation... | reverse complement strand
CCACGGGAAGGGTGGCGGGATCCAAGCCCTGGTGCAGCACGCGCCGGACGACGTCGCGCTCGGAGAAAACGCCGGCCAGCCGTTCGCGATCGAGCACGATGACGATGCCGACGTTGTAGTCGACCATCAGACGCACCGCCTCGGAGACCGTGGCCTTTTCCTGGACCGTGAAGAGGAACCCCGACCGCATGATGTCGCGGAGCTTCTTCATCACTCGCCCTCCTTTGACGCCAAGAGTGGTGGAGCCACCTGCATTGGCGCCGCTTCCTGGGGGATTCGGAGGAGTCCTCGAGCAGCAATCCGACCATCGGAAGATGTGCTGCCCGCGACCCTAGTCTGGCGGATTCAGCCAGAGTCCGACACTTCTTGGAGCAAGCATCGGCCGTGCCAGGCCCCGCGTCGGGAGTTCAGGCGCAGCGTTGGGTGGGAATCCCTCGAGCCGGACATCCTGGGATTCGCGCTTGTCGTCAGGGATGTGGCGCTCGAGGCGACATATCGGCAATGCAACGGACATCACCTTCGTCAAGGATCGAATGGTCACTACGTCAAAAATACACGCCACCGAGTTAGGAATACGTGCAGTTGGCAATCGCTCTACTTGCTCCATTCATGCGACGCGCTGCGACGTCGCGATACGCGCCATACCAGCTATGCCACAGCTCATCGCAAGGGCAAGAAGGTTGGCGATATCCGGAAGGTGTGGCCCTCGTCCTATCGGGCAGAGCCATCCAGCCCCGCACCAGGCGCGCGCGCCGTAGCCACGCTATGCCAGGGTTGTGGCCGCAGCCAACTAGATCTTGCGCGCGAGCGCGGCAGGTAGTCGAGAACAACAGTGCAGGCAACGAGTCTGGGAGTCCTTGGCGGCTAGCCGGATCGTGGGCTAGTTACGCGGGTGTAATTCCTACCCGAACGAAGGAAGGCGTTCCCGAGTTGTTTTTTACTCGGGCCCCCCTGCGGCGTTGTTCCCCTCCAGACCCGGCTCCTTTCGGCTATGAAAGTCCATCAAAGGTGTCGGCACGCCTGTTGCTGCATTCATCATGGACCATCTACCGGGAGCGCTTCTCGAGCGTGCGGGAGGAACAACGATGAATTGTCACGAAGCTCGCCAGCAGTTCTCGGATCTCATCGCCGGTACAACGGGTTTGACCGAGTCGGCTCGAGTCGATGCCCATGTGAGCCAATGCGCCGAGTGTCGCGATTTGCTGGAAGGGCTCTACCGCTTGAGACGTCGAGACGACAACCCCGAGCAAGGGAATGCTACGGAGGTCTACGTTTACTCTTCCCCCGATCCCTCCGACGCCGACGACCTCGCCGTGGGGCCTCCTCGGCCGCGGCCTTGGCTGCGCCCTGTGCTCATCGGTGCCGCGCTGGTCATCGTGGGCATCGGTGTCGTGTTCGCCTCGTCCGTCTCCACATGGACCCCCGAGAGACTGACGGCCCTCCTCACGGGCGTGCCGCGGGCGACCGCGCCCGATGCGCGGGCTACCGCGCCCAATGCGGCGCCCGCGCCCGAGGCCTCGACGCCTCGTGAGGAAACGGCAAATTCGCAGGAGGCAGCGCTCGCTCCCTCGCTTTCATCGCCGACTCCGCAGTCGGCGGCGGAGGCCGGTAGCGCTCCGAAGCGGACGAAGCAAGCTCGCGTCGCGGCTTCGAAGCCTGTCGCCGGCCTCGGTCTTGCCGCGCCTCCTCGCAAGGCCTCGGCCGCCGCAAAGTCCGAAGCACCGTCTGAAGGCTCTTCGGCGAGCGGCTCCCGGAGTGGTGCGGTGGGGCAACCTCCCGCGCAGGATCGGGGAGAGGCCGATCGGCCCGGGGGAACCAAGCATGTTGGCGTTGTGGTCACGGCGAGCCTAACGCATCTCACGATTGACGAGATGGGGCCCTGGCGCGGTCCGGACACTCGACCCATGCGCTACGTATTTCAGCTGACCGGTACCACGAAGGTTGCGCGGACGGAGCGGACCCAGGAGGGCAGGAACGGGTGGGCGTGGGGGTTCAGCGAGGAGCAGCTCCGGCGCACTGATCTCCGACCCGGAGACTTCGTGACGGTGACAGCCAGGCGGAGCGGCGACAACGCGGTCGCCATCTCAGTGCTGGCCGTACGCCCCAACTCACGCCTGGAAATCCCCGGCAGCTCCTAGCCACTGAGGTGTCGGGGGAGGAGCGGCGGTCGCTCCCCCCTAGCTTATTAATAGAGATTACACGCGGCCTGATGTCCGGCGCCAACCTCGGCGGAGCCGTTCGGCAGGCTCGGGCCCAGGGCGAAGACCAACGCCCTCCGGCGGCGGGCACCCTTGTCGTGGCCCCCGTCCCTGTGACATAACCTCCCGGGCTCGGACGCCGGCCGCCCCAGGAGCCGATGCCACAGCGCGATCAGAACCTTGTGACTCACCACGCGGCGGACATCACGCTCCACGAGACCCGTCAGGATCACCGATACATGCGGGGTGAGTGCTTCCCGCATCGGTGGCGGGAGGACCGCAAGCGCATCCAAGGTGATTGAGCGGTGTCCGTCGAGCGTCCAGGCTCATCCGGAGCTGCTCGGGACCAACAGGAAAAGGGCCAGCAGCAAGACAGTAACGCGACTGTCTGACACGTTTGCTAGTTTCGATGAGGCCTCCGCCCTCCCTCGCCTTAGGGCCGAGGCTCGTCCAGGAAAAGCTGTACCTCCCGGAACAGCTGCAGGCGGTTCCGTTCCAGCATGACAAGGTGGCTCGCATCGCCGATCTCGACGTACCGCTTCGTAACGGCACTGGTCAGCTTTGCGAACACCGCGCGCCCGAGCGCGGGAGGGTTCACGTCGTCCCACGCGGCAGTGACGATCAACGTGGGCGCGATGATTCTGGACGGGTCGTACAGCGGCTTGCCGGCGCTCCAGTAATCTCGGCCGTCTTGGATCGTTCCCGCGGGACTGCGTACCACTGGCGGCGTTTGCGCCGCGCCAACGGGATCCGTGGCCAGGGCGGCGGCCGCCCAGGCGTCGCGCCACGATGAGGGCAGCAGGACTGCTTGTTTCTCGGGTGGGACACCCGCTTGGAGGCGCGCTCGGGCCTGCTCTGTGGTCCACGTCTGGTAGGCGGGGATCGACGCGGAAGATCCGGCAGGCGCTGAGGTGCGGACCCATCCCGGCGCGTAAAGGACGAGGCGCTGCACCTTGGTTGGATTCTCGCTGGCATATGAGCCCACCAGGGCGGCGCCGCGCGACCAACCGATGAGGCTAATCCGGGACACTGCTCGCTTGGCCAAGATGTGCTCCACCGCCGTCCGGACGTCGCGCATTGCCACAACGTGAGGTGCTATAGGCGGGCTGTCCACCGCCGGCCGCTCCATTTCCGGCGGCTTCGTGGACTGTCCATAGCCGCGCACGTCTACGAGCCACACGTCCCATCCGTGCTCGGCGAGGTTGTCCATCCAGGACTTTCCATCCAGCACTAGGTCAAAGGTTGTCTCCGATGCCTGAGTGGAGCCATGCACGTACAGCACCGTTCGATCGGCCGGGAAAGTCGTTACCGCTCCCGGCCGCTTGTTCCGGACGTAGAGCTGGATGCCCGCGTCACCGGACGGGATCAGGTAGCCTTCCACGACAATCGGGGTGCTGGTCTGTGCCGGCACGGGCCTCGCGGAGACCGCGAGGATGCCACTCACCAGTGCCAGCGCTATCACGCCTCGAGCAATATCAACGAGCGCGGTGATCACCGTGTTCCTCCTTACACATCCGAGCATGCCCGTTGTCCAGTCGCATCTCGAGAGCCACCATCACGCCGCCTCGAAGTCCTTCGTCGCGTAAAGGACTCCCTGCACGGTGAAGATGCTATCCAGAAACGACGATGTGGTCGGAGGATAGTCAACACTAGCCCCCTCCGGCGGCGGTCGCCCTCCTCGTGGCCCCGTCCCTATAACGTAATCTGCCAGACTCAGACGCCGGCCGCCCCAGGAGCCCCTGCCACAGCCAGTTCGCCCGGGGACCGAGCGGCGAGGTCGTCGGACCCGGCGACATGCGCGCGCAGCTCCGCCAGGTCGGCGAGAACATCAAGGCCGCGCTGGCCGCGGCGGGGGCCACGCTTGCCGACATCGTGAAGACCAACACCTACGTCACCGATATCGAGGAGTTCTTCAAGCACGTCGACGTGCGTATGGAATACTTCGGCGCGGTGCCGACCAGCACCACGGTGGAGGTGCGCAAGCTCGCCCATCCCGATCTGGTGGTGGAGGTGGAGGCGATCGCGGTCGTCGACTGACCGTTCACCGGCTCAGGCGAACCGGGTAGCGCAGGAACCCGCGGAAGCGCGCGCGACCGCCCCGCAGGGCTGCGCCGTCCCGCTCGATGGTCGCGAAACGTTGCACGAGGCGACCGATCGCCACCTGCCCCTCCATGCGGGCCAGCCACATGCCCGCGCAGGCGTGGATGCCGATGCCGAAGGCCAGGTGCCGGTTGGGGTGCCGACGGATGTCGAGCCGGTCCGGATCGGAGAACTGGGCCGGATCGCGGTTGGCCGCTCCGATGCCGATGTGCACGTAGGTACCGGCGGGCATCTCGACGCCGCTCAGCACCGTGTCTCGCGCGGCTCGGCGGTTGCCGAGCTGGTTCGAGCTCTCGAGGCGGAGAAACTCCTCCACGGCGGTGCGGATGAGGCCGGGGTCCGCCCGCAGCGCGGCCAGCGCGTCCGGGTTGCGGAGCAGCAGGTCCACCGCGTTGCCGATCAGGTTGGTGGTGGTCTCGTGCCCGGCGTTGAGCAGGAAGATGCAGTTATGCAGCAGCTCGAGCTCGCTGAGCCGCTCGTCGGTCGAGCTCCCGGGTCCCAGCGCGCTGCCTGCGGTCAACTTGGAGAGAATCTCTCCCTCGTCGTGGCTCGGCTCTCGCCCGCGGCGCGCGATGAGATCCCGCAGGTAGGCCTTGAACTCGTCGACGGCGCGGTCGCCGCGCTCCCGTTGCTCCGCGGTCAGCACCGGCTCAAGCCCACTCAGGATGGCGAGCGACCAGTTACGCAGCGGGCCCCGCTCGCCCTCGGGCACCCCCAGCATGTCACCCACCAGCTGGATCGGCACGGCGGCGGCGAAGTCCGCGATCAGGTCCATCCCACCGCGAGCGGCGGCGCGATCGAGCAGCCGGTCTACGAGGGCTTCAATGCGGGGCTGCAGCGCCATCAGCGACCGCGGGGCGAACGCGGGGGCGAGCAGCTTGCGGACCCGACTGTGATACGGCGGGTCGTTGAAGACCAGGCTGGTGGTGTGGTGCTCGTAGAGGAAGCCCTCTCCCATGCTGGGCCGGAAGTCCACCGTCTTGTCCGAGCTCCACGTCTCGGGATCGCGATACACTGCGGCGCAATCGTCGTAGCAGCTCAAGAAGTAGGAGCCGTCTGGCATGCGATGAACCGGGTCGTGCTCGCGCAGGGCCCGGTAGACTGAGTACGGATCGTCCAGAAATGCCGCGTCGAGCCGCTTGAGATCGAAGCCGAGGGCCACCGTGCGCGGATCGGTCAACGCGTCCCTCCCACGATGAATTGCCAGACCCGGTCGGGGGCCTCCCAGTGGGCATTGTGGCCGACCCCCGCGAAGAGCTGCGCGGCCGGATCGATCCGCTGCATCTGCTCGAGCGTGACCATCGGGTCCCGTTCGCCCGCGGCCAGCCGGAGCGGCGCCGCGGCAAGGCGCAGCATGCCCGCGATCGAGGGGCCCACGGCCCCGTAGGCGCGCGGATCCATGGCCACCCGGAAGCGGCCGTCCTCGGCGATCACACCGGCGGCCGCGGTGGCGGAGGACGGATCGGCCAGACCCGCGAGGCCCGAGATCCGCAGATAGCGCTCGGTCGCCTCCTCCCGCGTCGCGAAGGCGGGCGCCGGGCGTCCGGCCAGGTTCCGCGCCTTCTCGATCTCGGGCTCGGTCCACTCTATCCTGACGCCGAAGGCCGCCACCCCGCTCACCCGCGGGCCGAACCAACCGGTCGCCACGAGGGCTGCCACCGCTCCGCCGAACGAGTGGCCGACCAGCGTGACCGGGCCTGGCGCCTCGGCCTCGATGAGCGCGGCCACGTCGGCGGCGTGCGCGCCGATGCCGTACGGGCCCTCGCGCACCGAGCGGCCGTGGCCCCGCAGGTCCGGCGCCAGCCAGCGCCCGCTCCACGAACGCTCGACGATGGACAGCAGGCGCTCCCAGACCGACGCGTTGGCGCCCATGCCGTGGAGCAGGACGAGGAGTCGCTCGCCGTCGCCGCCCCGAGCCGCCCAGATCCGCCGCTCGCTCGTCCGTCCGGGGGTCGGGGGCACGAGACGCCTCACGCCAATCGCAGCTCGATGGCGAAGGCGATCGCGCGGGCCTGCGCGGCGCCGCGCTCGGCCAGCTCGCGACAGAGGCCGGTATAGCGCGCCGGATCGAGCAGCGTCTCCATCTGCGACGGGGTGAGGCCAGCGCTCAGGTGCGGATCGAGGGCCAGCATTTCGCGGAACGGGTGACTGGGTGACCGGGGCCGGCGCGCTTCGTACACCGCGTCGTGGGCCCGCTGGCGGCCCATCTGCCGGCCCAGCTCGAGCGTGAGCACCTCTGCCATGATGAGGCCGCCGGACAGGTCGAGATTCTCGCGCACGCGGTCCGGAAACAACTGGGGCCCGTCGAGGAGCACCATCATCCGCTGCAGCACGTCGCCGGTGAGCTCGCAGGCCTGCACGATCGCGCGGCTCATCATGATGCTGGTGGTGCGATCGGCCTCATGCTCGGTCTGCATGGCCTCGAGCTCTCCGAACTCCTGCTTCATCAGCGTGTAGATCTCGCGCCCGATCTTGCTGCCCGTCGCCGCGAGTATGCCGAGCAGCGTGACGTACTCGGCCTGGGAGCGTAGGAAACATTAGCACGCTCCGGCGGCGAGAGTCCTCGCCGTGGCCTTCCTCCCGCTGACATAAGCACCCAGACTCGGACGCGGAACGCCGCAGGAGCCCGATGCCACAGCAGTAGACGTATAGTGTCTGGGTGGCAACGCTCCCCGTCGATGGCTTCAAGGGCACCCCCGAAGAGATCGAGCACCAGTGGTACGAGAAGGTGTACCGCGGGCGCGGGGACCGCATGCTGCAGCTGACCTGGCGCGCCGTCCTCATGGGCTCGGCGCTCGGCGGCGCGCTCTCGCTCACCAACCTCTATATCGGCCTCAAGGCGGGCTGGGGCTTCGGCGTGGCGATCACCGCGTGCATTCTTTCCTACGCGATCTGGACCACGCTTCACAGGATCGGCATCGCGCGCACGCCCATGACCGTCTTGGAGAACAATTGCATGCAGTCCACGGCGAGCTCCGCGGGCTATTCCACGGGCGGCACGCTCATCTCAGCCTTCGCGGCCTACATGCTGATCAACAACAGCGTCATGTCCCTGCCGACCATGCTCGCGTGGGTGTTCTGCCTCTCGGTGCTCGGCGTCACGATGGCGATTCCGATGAAGCGCCAGATGATCAACGTCGAGCAGCTTCGCTTTCCCAGCGGCATCGCCGCGGCCGAAACGCTCAATGCGCTCCACTCGGTCGGAGAGTCCGGGATGCGCTCGGCCCGCGCGCTGGGCTGGGCAGGCATGCTCGCCATCGTCAGCAAGTTCTGGACAGAAGGTCTGGTGGTCATCAGCGCGAAGCTCGCGCCCTTCATGATCGGCACGTGGGTGGCCGCGCTGAACCAGCGCGTGTTCGGCCCCGCGTGGATGGGGCGCACTGTGATGCTCTCCTGGGAGCCCATGTTCATCGCCGCGGGGACCATCACGGGACTCCACGTGGGCTGGAGCATCTTCCTCGGCAGCGTCACCGCGTGGATGATGTTCACGCCGATCCTCCAGCACCGCGGCATCATCGAGGGCTCGGGCTACGCGGCGATCGTCCAGTGGACGCTCTGGGGCGGCGTCGCCTGCATGGTCACCTCGAGCCTGCTCTCGTTCGGGCTCCAGTGGAGGACGGCGCTTCGCGCCTTCACCGACCTCCGCGCGATGTTCGGCGGGGGGCGCGGGGCGGCGGATGATCCTATCGCGGCGATCGAGACGTCCGCCTCGTGGTTCGTCACGGGCCAGGTGGTCGCGTTCCTCGGGCTCGCGTGGCTCGGCCACCGGACCTTCGGCATGCCGTACTGGCAGACGGCCGTCGCCGTGGCGCTGTCGTTCGCGCTGGCGCTCGTCGCGTGCCGCGTCACCGGCGAGACTGACACGACGCCGGTGGGCGCGATGGGCAAGATCACCCAGCTCACGTTTGGCGCGTTGAGCCCCGGGCACATGACCATCAACCTCATGAGCGCCAACATCACGGCGGCCGCGGCGGGCAGCAGCGCCGACCTGCTGACGGATCTGAAGAGCGGCTACCTCCTGGGCGCGCACCCCCGCAAGCAGTTCCTCGCCCAGTTCGCCGGGATCTTCGTGGGAACCCTCGTGAGCGTGCTGTGCTTCAGGCTGCTCGTACCGGACGCCACCGCGCTCGGCACCGACCAGTTCCCCGCGCCCGCGGCGCAGACGTGGCGCGCCGTCGCCGTCGCGCTCTCGGAGGGCCTGGGCGCTCTCGGGCCCGTCAAGATCTGGTGTATCGCCGTCGGTGGCCTCGTGGGCGTCCTGCTCACGCTGCTGCCGCGGTTCTTCCCGGCGCGCCGGCACCTCATCCCATCGCCCGCCGGCGTGGGGCTCGCCTGGACCTTTCACTGGCACTACGGCCTGCTCTTCTTCATCGGCGGAGTGCTCGGCTGGTGGTTCCAGAAGAAGTATCCGAAGCTCTCCGACGAGCTGACGTTCCCCGTCGCCTCCGGCTGGATCGCGGGCGAGAGCCTGATGGGTGTGGGCCTCGTGATGTGGGAGAACGGCCCGGAGCTCGTGCGCAAGATTCTCGGCCGCTGAGGCGGTGGTTATTCGCGCGCGTCCCGGTGTGCGAACCAGAGACCGACGGCGACGAGGGCGAGACGAAGCGCGGAGGTGGCGGTGACCGTTTCTGCGAGGAGCAGGGCGCCAGCCAGACGGCCGCGATGGGGCTGAGCGCGAGGAAGACGGTCACCTGGGTCGCTGTGGCAGCTGGCGTCAAGTCTGGGCGATTATGTCACGGGGACGGGAGCCACGAGGGGGGACGACCGTTGCTGAAGGGGGCTAGGGTTGGCTCTCCTCTCTACTTGAGCGTGAGGGCTATAGGATAGACCTTACGCTCCAGGTCCCGGGCGAGAATGACTTCGGCCCGTGCCGGCTGGCCAAGCGGCGAGAGCTCGAAGCGCCACGCGCCGTCCGGTGCGGCGGTGATGTTCGGGCCGGTGAAGGCCAGAGGCCGGCCATCGCCCCCCAACAGCCGGATGTAGTAGACGCGCTCGCCGTCCTTGTTGGTCTCAATCGTCAGGCTCTTGCGGCTCTTCGCCACGACGGTGGCCGTGAGACCACGCCGTTCGGCCTGCCGGCCTACGGTCAGATCCTCGAGTGCCAACGTGTCGAAGGCCCTGGGAAAGTGCATCGTCAGGCTGCCCTGCACGCTCTTGAGGTCCTCGGGCCTGGCATCCGTATCAATGTAGAAGCTCACCGAGGTCGACAGCACGCCATCCTTGGGGGCACTGGTAAAGTGAACGGCGCGGTCCCAGTTCGGGCGCACGGCGGTTGCTGCCGTCGCCGCGCCGACGGCCGGCGGGAGAATCACGGTACCATCCCTGAGCCCGAGCCGTGTGAGCCGAAGCTGTCCCACCGTGAAGGCCGGCTGGAGATTTGGCGCCTCCGGGCTTCGCAGCGTGAAATCGAGTCTGAGGGCGTAGAAGGGCTGCACCTTGTCGAGCGAGAGCTCGAAGGGCTCGAGCAGTGTGACGGCCCTGGGGGGCTCCGGCATGGTCCGCGACGGCAGAGGCTTTCGCGAGGAGTCCCGCCGGAGCGCCTCATGGCTGTAGGGCCGGAACGGGGGTGTCTTGTCGAGCGGGCCCTCGCCGGGTTTCCCCGCGAACGAGAAGTCGGTCAGGACGAACGGGAGCTCGACCGCTTTTTCCTCGGTGGCGAATGTGATCTCCAGGCGGTCCACGACGCCGGAATAGTTCTTTTGCCCTGAGAGGCCGTCTCCGAACAGGAATTCCGACGAAAAGCTGCTCGAAGACGCCAGGGGCTGTCCTTTGCCATTGAGCGCCCGGATGTCGAGAACTCGATCGCGGGCGCCCGTGATCTGATATCCCAGGCTGCCCCCCTGCACCTTGGTGACGATGAAGGTCGCGCCGTGCTTCTCCACCTTGGCGCCCGGGGCCGGATGCCGCAGCGTCACCACGTCCGTCCGCGTCGGGAGGCGGAGCTGGACGCGGCCCGACACGCTCTGCAACGCGCGGGGATCGGCTCCACTGATCAGCCGCAGCTTCTTCACGGCTTCCAGCCGGCGGGCATCGGACCTCGTGAAGGCTGCGGGCTGGCTGTTGCGCTCCCGGCCGCAGGCCTCGGGCCGCAGCAACTCCTGCCCTGAGGTACCCTTCACGCTGTCGATGACGAGCCGCGCGCGCTCGTCGTGGCCGCTGATGTTCGGCACCGCTTTCGCGAAGCCTTCGACCACGAGCTCCAAGCCCACGCCCGGCTCGCCGCCCAGACGTAGCTGGTCGACCCGCAGCCCGAAGGGCCCCGCGATCTGGTCGACCTCCTCGGCAAACTGTGCGCGAGGGTCATAGGCCGGCAGCGTCTCTGGCGTCACCGACGCGGTGAAGGTGACGGGGTCGGAATCGATGTGCTCGGCCGCCGGGGCCACGCCGGGTTCGCTCACGCGGACCCCGAACCCGCTCAGCATTGCGCCCAGGGCCTCGGTGACGACCCGATGGGAATCGGTGGCGAGTTTCCGGTTGATGGTGACGTCCACCACCGTGCGCGGCCCGCGGGTCCGGATCCGCAGGCTGTCGTACAGGCTGGCCACGCTCGGCATGGTCTCCGCCCAGCGCGCCCTCGAGTCGCGGACCGTTTGCTCCCAGGCCTTGACTCTCTGGGTGCCGCGGTCCGCCTCTGCGGCATCCATGACGAGACGGAGGGCGACCTTGGGAGGCACCGTCTTCACTCCCACGCCTGCGTAGACTCGTTCGAAGACATCGGCTTCCGCGGCGAGGGCGGCAGCCGAGCCCTGCCACGGCGACCTGGGGACGGCGCTCTCGAACCCGTGAAGGTTCCACACCCCGACGCTCAGCACATCGGCCCTGCTCAGGGCACGCCACCAGGCAAGCTCAGCCCGCGCGTCGCGCGGTGGGCTCATGAGACGAGGCACGAGCGTGGCGTGTGATGATGGATCCGCGATCAGAATCCAGCTCGACTCCATGGTGAGCATCCACACCAGACCGGGCTGACAGGTAGCCGAGTCGGTCACGCTGACCTCGTAGGATGGAATGCCGGCCACCGAGCGCGGGGTACCGCGGAGGTCGCGCTCCACGTAGGCCTTGATCACCGCAGGGTCGAATCGGCCGACGAGAACCGCCGCCCGGTGCGGCATCGGGCCGTCCGATGGATAGAGCGCGAAGAAAGCGTAATCGATGTCGCCGCGTGGATCGACCTGGGCGGCCCGCAGGTGCTCGACGATGCCGCGAACCGCCGCCTCGGGCAGGGGACGCCCATTGGTCACGCTGATCGCCGGGCGCCCAAAAAACCACCGCTCCAGAAATGTCATGCGTTTGACATTGAGCCCGGCGAGCAGGATGAGGTCGTCGGTGGCCAGGGCGCTTTCGGCGACGGTCACCCCTACGGGCAGGGCGAAGATCGGACCGATCAGCAGCACATAGGCGACCGCGCCCGCCGCGGCCAGCGCGGCCAGCGGCACGAGGACGACAACGAGGAGCTTTTTCATGGGGTCATGATAGGTGAGTGACTGTTGGCCGCCCCGAGGAATTTCTCGTGAGAGTCAAGCGGCCGCCGGGCTCGTCGGGCGGACTCGGAGTGGTGCTATTCTCGCGCCCCATGCTGAGCGTGGAGCATCCATGCGCCCACGACGAGGAGACCGGGCCATGGAGAAGCCGAGCTACGGCGCCCTCAGCGCGACGCGGCGTCACCGACTGGATCACTCTCAACCGTTCGGAGCGACTCAACGCGCTCGATAACGCCATGGTGGACGATCTGGGGGCACTACTTTGACTCGGCCGGCGAGGACCCGGCGTGTCGCGTGATCGTGCTGCGCGGGGCTGGCCGCGCCTTCTCTGCCGGGGTCGACATCAAGGAGACCACAATCCACCGCTGCTAGGACGCGGTGGCGGCCCTGAGGGAGCGGCGGCGTTTCAGCGACATCCTAATCAGCTAGCGCGTGGCGGACTGTAGACACGGGTTCGGATCCGGCTCAAGCAGCTGTCACCGAGATTGTCACCCACGTCGCGCAACACGACGCTATTGGCAGCCACATGGCGCTACGGCGACCGTGTACCTTCGATATCGCAACTAATGATAACTGCCTAAGTAATGTCCTAGTCGGCTATGCTCTCCTGTGGGAGGTGCCCGATGCGCCCACAGGGAA
>Ga0075424_100005184_pt1 | contig 12415 bp, 6 predicted proteins | sample SoiMethybrSBSTD3_FD_75301 | JGI IMG/M metagenome (GOLD analysis project Ga0075424, IMG submission 75301) | Bulk soil microbial communities from a Populus tree surrounding site in Tennessee, USA - Soil MetaG P. TD hybrid SBSTD3 | ecosystem: Environmental > Terrestrial > Soil > Tree plantation... | reverse complement strand
GCAATATCCCGCCGAAGCCAGTGCGCTCGATGCCCTGGTGGCTGCACAGGCCAATTCACCGACATGGCCCGGGAACGCGCAAAAGGACTTCGCCGCCGGCGAGTCGATTGGGCGGGCCATGGGTCAGCGAATCCTAACGAGTGCCGCTGGGGACGGCTTCACATCGGCGCAGGGCGGCGCGATTCCGGTATGTCCCGGGTGCTGGTTCAGTGCTACACCTCCGGTGTTCCCGCGACTTGGGGAGATGCGTCCGTTTTTCCTGACGAGCGCGAGTCAGTTCCGGCCGCCGCCACCCCCGGCGTTTGGATCCCCGGCGTTTCTCACCGCACTCGCTGAGGTCCGGCAGATTTCCGACACGCGCACGGCGGAGCAGACCGCAATCGCGAAGTTCTGGGCGCTGCCCGGCGGATACGCGGTGGCTCAGGCATACAACAACCAGGTCGCGACCGATCTCATTACGGCGTTCCATCTCGACGAACGTCGTGCCGCGCATGCGCTCGCGCTCCTCAACATGGCGGTGATGGACGCATTCATCGCGTCCCACGAAGCGAAGTACACGTATTGGCTGCTGCGTCCGTCGATGGCGGATCCGGGGATCAAGCTCGCGATCGGGTTGCCGAACCATCCGTCCTATCCGTCGAATCACGCGTCCGTCACTGGCACGTCGATGGCGATCCTGGGTGCGCTCTTCCCGAGCCGAGCGGACGAGCTGTGGGCGCGTGCCCAGGAAGCGGGCGAGTCCCGGATCTATGGCGGAATCCACTATCGGTTCGACAAGGATGCCGGCCTAACGATGGCGCGTCAGGTGTCCGCATGGGCAGTCGCGCACGACGTGACCGGGCACGAGCCGTTCCCGATCAAGTGACGGTGCTTGATTGGAACTGATGACGGAAAACCAATGACCCAGTACCAACGACTCACGACTGGCCATGACATCGCGTGATGCATGGCCAGTCGTGAGTTCTGAGTCATGAGTCATTGGTTTTCGGTCATCGGTCGGTCAGTCACCGGAGACGGCACCCGCCGCCGGCGGCGTCCCGCCACTCGGCCGCCACGGGATGTAGCGGCGCACACCGAGCCACGCGACAAAGACCAGGGCGCCTAACGGGATCAGAATTCCGAGACTGGCGACAAACCCAGCGACCACGCCGATGAAGTTCTCCCACGCCTGGCGGAACGCCATGAGCATCGGTCCGTCTCCCGCTACCGGGACGATCACTGGCGCGCGCTCGTGCACCGCGATCGTGAGCGTGCTCACCGAGGCGCGCGTTTTCAGATAGCGCATTCGGCCCTCGTAGCGCTCGATCTCCTCGCGCACGCGCGCCAGCTCGTGCTCCACCGACAGCACGTCCTGCAATTTCCCGGTCCGGTTGGCGAGCAGGTCGATGATGCGTGCCTCGAGTCGATGCGCGTTCTCGACACGAGCGGCGATGTCCACGTACTCCTCTCCCACGTCCTCGGCGCTGACGTTCACCGACTCGACCTTGCCGATCGGTGAGAGGCCCGCGAGCGCGTCGTCGAACCGCTCGGATGGGATCTTGAGCTCGAGTGAGGCGGACCTCAGTTGATCTCGTCCGCCCTGGACCGTGGTGTTCGCAACGAAACCGTTGACGCGCAGGGCGAGCGTACGCACGCGTCCTATCGCGGTATCGAGCGAGTCGACCTCGATGCCGGCGGTGCCGGTGCGGATGATCATCGCGCCCGCTGTGGTTGCGAACGAAACGGTGCTCGCCGCAGGCATTGCGGTACCCGTCCCGGTCGCGGCGAATGCAGCCTCGGGCTGCGCCGAGGCGACCTGTTTCTCGTCGGCGGCAACCTTGCTCAAGGTCGCGAACGCCCGAGCAGGTGGTGCGCCGGCTGCTTCGTTCTGGCGCGCGATCATTGGCGATGCGGTAGCGACAGCCGCAGTGGCCACGGTATCGCGGGACGGGGTGGCTGCCCTGCCGCACGCGACCGCGAGCGCGCCGACCGAGCCGGCGACGACGAGAATGCCGGTGGTGCGACGGGTGTGAGATCGAGGCCGAACAGCAAGCTTCGGGTGGCGAATCGTTGACGGGCGCATGAGTCGGGGACCGGCAAGGGTCTCGGGGCGCGGGCCGCCGGGTGGTGCCTCGCGCTCGGAGAGCCGACCTGTGGTTCGAAGGCTCTGGTAGGAGACGTCACGACAGCCCGATTCATGCACACCGGGGTCTGGCCGGGGTACATTCCAGCCGGTCTCAACGCTCCCTCACTCCCGCCTCGCATGCGCTCGACATTCCGTTGGCTTTTCGCCGGAGCCCTGGCAACCGCCACTCCGCTTTTGGCACCGGGTGCACAGCCGGTCGCGCAGTCCGCGCCGATCAGTGGCATTCGCTACGACGTCACATTCGACTCGCGCACCGCGCCCGCCCGGACGCTGCGCGTGGGTATGACTTTCGATGTCGGTGGTCCCGGAACGGTGCTGCTGTCACTGCCAGCGTGGACACCCGGTGCCTACGAGATCTCGAACTTCGCGCGATGGGTCTCGAACTTCTCCGCCACGGCCGCCGGGAAGACGCTCACGTGGGACAAGCTCGATTACGACACGTGGCGCATCCAGCCTGGTGGCGCGAAGTCGATCACGGTGACGTTCGACTACCTGGCTGACTCGCTCGACAACGCGATGACATGGTCGCGCGGAAACTTCGCGTTCTTCAACGGCACGAACGTCTTCCTCTATCCCGAGGGTCGCGCGACGGATTTCTCCGCGACCGTCGCCGTGAAGACGGAGCCATCCTGGCTCGTCACGACCGGCATGAAGCCCGCCGGCGCGCCCCGCACGTACTCGGCCTCGAACTACCATGACCTCGTCGACATGCCATTCTTCGTTGGCGAGTACGACGTGGACAGCACGCAGATCGTGAACAAGTGGGTGAGGATGGCGTCGTGGCCGAAGGGCGCGCTTCAGGGCGCGAATCGGTCGACGTTCTGGGACCATCAGAAGAAGATGATTCCCGCGATGGCGGCGGTGTTCAACGACGTCCCGTGGGACAACTACACGACGTTCATCGTGTTCGATTCGACGTCGGGTGGTGGCAGCGCGCTCGAGCACCAGAGCTCGCACCTCGGGATCTACACCCCGCTGCTCGTGGAGAGCATCCTGTTCCCATCGATCACGGCGCACGAGATGATCCACGCGTGGAACGTGAAGCGCCTGCGTCCCGCCGACATGGTCCCGTACAGGTACGCGCAGCCGCAGCCGACGCCATGGCTATGGGTGAGCGAGGGGATCACGGATTATTACTCGGATGTCGTGCTCGCACGCTCCGGCGTGATCGACACGGCGGGATTTCTCATCCTCACGCAGGGCAAGATCGAGGAGACGGACGCCACGCCACCCGTTGCGCTCACGGACGCGTCGCTCTCGACGTGGATCCATCCGACCGACGGCACCGGATACATCTACTACCAGAAAGGATCGCTTGCCGGACTGCTGCTCGACATCATGATCCGCGATGCGAGCGACAACAAGAAGGGGCTCGACGATGTGTTCCGCGAGCTCTACCAAACAGCCTACAAACAGAAGTGGACGGGCTTCACTAGCGAGCAATGGTGGGCGGCGGTGAGTCGCGCCGCGGGTGGAAAGTCGTTCGATGAGTTCAACGCGAAGTTCATCGACGGTCGGGAGCCGATGCCGTTCGCCGCGGTGCTGCCGCTCGGGGGATTCCGCCTCAAGGTCGACACGATCCGCGAGCCTCGGTTGGGAGTGACGAGCGCGCCGGACTCGTCAGGCGTGCGGATCGCCGAGGTGCAGCCGGGAAGCCCGGCGGAAGCGGCTGGTCTGCGCGCGGGAGACTATCTCGACCAGGTGGGCGACATCCCGGTTCGCGACCCGTCGTTCGGGGAGCAGTTCAGGACTCGTTATGCGAAGGCTGCGGGCACGAAGGTTCCGGTGAAGATCCGGCGTGGAGGACAAACCCTCGACCTGCAGATCGACGTCCGGCTCGCCGAGCGAATGGAACAGCGGGCCATCATCGACCCAGCAGCCTCCCCCAAAGCAGTCCGAATACGAAACGGAATCCTGAAAGGCACGACGTAACGGCGCAGCGCCCGAAGGGCGCACCGCTGTTACTGCCGGCCCTTCTCCTGCCGGCGCCCTCCTGCCGGCGCCCTCCTGCCGGCGCCCTCCTGCCGGCGCCGTTCCGGCGGTGCGCCGTTCCTTGACTTGGCGCTGACATTCGACTCTGAGCCGGGCACTGCCGAGTTGCCGCGATGCCTTCCGGCGGTGTAGTGTGCCGTCATGTCCGATGCCCGTCTTTTCCGCGGCGTGCGCTCGAGAACCACGTCGCTGGTCGCGATCCTGTTGTTGACCGTCGCGCTGGCGGCGTTTCTCGCGTTCGAGGCCTGGGATGCGGCGCATCGCCACCGCGTCACCGCCGAGCGCGCCATGACCGACTACGCCAAGTTCGCGGCGTGGGAGTTCTCGGCCAGCGCCAAGGAGCAACTGTACTCGACCCTCGTGTGGGCGTTCAGCCCGACGGGCACCATCGACGCCCGAGACCTCGACGGGCCGCTTCCAGGCCCGTCCATCCTCGACCACGAGAAATCCTCACACCTTCTTTGCGCACGCGACTCCTCGCGGTACTTCTTCCGCCTGGACATGCGCGACGGCTCGTTCGTGACGAGCGGCGATGAGCCCGCAACGTCGATGCGCCGGTGGATGATCGACACGCTGCCCAGGAATGCGAAGACGTACAAGTCGGACTGGGTGTACGAGGTGGTCTCCGGGAGCGTCGATGGGCATCCACGGTCGATCGTCTACCAACTCAAGCGCGATCGTGCCGGGCGGCCGGCCGTCGCCTACGGCTTCGAGTTCTGCTTCGCCCAGTTCGCCGCCGATGGTCTGAAGAAGGTCATGCGGCACTATGCCATTCTACCGCCATCGCTGACCGGCGGCGTGCCTAACGACACGGTGCCGAACGACTCCATCTTCTCGGCCAGGGTGTTCGACGGCAACGGCCACCTGATCTTCCAGTCGGATGTGCAGTACCCCGCGACCTACGTCGGCGCGTACAAGGTCGACTACTTCGGCGGCCTGAAGAGCGTCGTCGCGTTACGCCCGACGCTGGCCAAGGCGCTGCTCATCGGCGAGCTCCCCAGCGAACGGCTCCCGCTGCTGCTCGGCGCGCTGTTGCTGAGCGTCGCGCTCGCCGCCCTCGGCGTCATGCAGCTGCGCCGCGAGAGCGAGCTGGCGCGGCTGCGGTCGGACTTCATCGCCAGCGTGTCGCACGAGCTGCGGACGCCGCTCGCGCAGGTCCGCATGTTCGCCGAGACCCTCTTACTCGGGCGGGTGCGGAGCGACGAGGAGCGCCTGCGGTCGCTGCAGATCGTCGATCAGGAAGCCCGCCGCCTAACGCATCTGGTGGAGAACATCCTGCAGTTCTCTCGCGCCGAGCGCGAAGCGATCCGGCTCGCCCCGGTCCCCAGTGAGCTGGCATCCCAGGTCAGGGAAGCGGTGGAGGCGTTCACCCCCGTGGCGCGGTCGCGTCACGTCGTGGTGCAGACCTCGTTGGAGAACGACGTCGTCTGTTTGGTCGATCCGGCCGCATTGCGCCAGATCCTGCTCAATCTCCTGGACAACGCGGTCAAGTACGGGCCGTTGGGGCAGACGGTGACGATCACGCTGCGGCGCACGGGCGATCGCGCGCGGATCATGGTCGACGATGAAGGCCCGGGAATTCCGTCCGACCAGCGCGCTCGCGTCTGGGAGCCATATCAACGGCTCGAGAGCGCGGTGACCGCGGCGGTTGCCGGGAGCGGAATTGGTCTGTCCGTGGTCGGCCAGCTCGTGGCGATGCACGGCGGACGCGCCTGGGTGGACTCGGCGCCTGGGAAAGGGGCGCGGTTTGTCGTAGAGTTGCCCATCGCGTCACGCCGGGAACTGGGAACCGGGAACGGGGAGGAGAGTCCCCCTATCGAGACGAGCGCGATCCCTCGCTCCACTCGGGATGACAACGGAGCCACTGTTCCCAGTTCCCAGTTCCCGGTTCCCAGCTCGCGCGAGCGATGACTCGAGTGTTGGTTGTTGAAGACAATCCGGACCTGGCTTTCGGCCTCCGCAACAACCTCGAGATCGAAGGCTATGAGGTGCTCGTCGCCGGCGATGGGCCCACCGGCCTAACGCGGGCGCGCGACTGGGTGCCCGACCTCATGATTCTCGACCTCATGCTGCCGGGGATGGATGGCTACCGGGTGCTCCGCGCGCTCAGGTCCGAGGGGTTCGAGCGGCCCGTGCTGATTCTCACCGCGCGCGGCGAAGAAGCCGACAAGGTCATTGGATTCCGCAACGGCGCCGACGACTACGTCACCAAGCCGTTCGGGGTCCTGGAACTGCTCGCTCGCATCGAGGCACTGCTGCGACGAACGCCCGGCGCGCCTCGCCCCCAGGCGGTGCCGCCCGCCGAGCGATTCGGGGATGTCGAGGTGGACCGCGCCGCACGAACGGTGACGCGCCGCGGCATCCCCGTCTACCTGGCGCCCATGGAGTTCGAGCTCTTGCTCGCGCTGCTCCAGCGAAAGGGGGCGGTGGCCTCTCGTCAGGATCTCATGCGCGAGGTCTGGGGGCATAGCGCCGTCGTCGTGAGCCGAACGGTGGACACCCACATCGCCGAGCTACGGAGGAAGCTCGAGCACGATCCCGCCGAGCCACGACACATCCTGACGGTTCGCAAGGCAGGGTATCGGCTGGAACGCTAGCGGACGCGCTTCGCCACGCGAGCGTCGACTCGGGGTGGCACCATCACCGTCTGGTCCGCTTGCACCTCACTGTGCCGTCCTTGCACGACGCTGAGAATTTCCGCACCCCGAGCGCACGGCGTCTCCACCGACGCCTCATCACACGATCCTACCTTCGGGCGTCCCCGAGGATGCCGACGCGTGACCGGAGTGCATCGTGTTGTACCGTGCAGCAACTCTTGCGTCCTTTGTGGCTGCGATCCATCTCGGCAGTCCGGCCGTCGCGGCCCAGTCGTCCGTTGGCATCCCGACGCGAGCGCTGAGCAGCCTCGTCGCCGACGACCGCCCCGTCGTTAGGGCCCGACGCGCGACGACGCTGATCGTGCTGGACGGAAGACTCGATGACGCGGCGTGGAGATCCGCCGAGCTCGCAGCCGACTTCGTGCAGCAGCGGCCTACGCCGGGCGCACCGGCGTCGGAGCGAACCGAGGCGCGGGTCCTGTTCGACGCCGGCGCACTCTACGTGTCCCTGCGGATGTTCGACAACCACCCCGACTCCCTCCTCGCGCCGTTAGGCAGGCGCGATGCTGGAGCCTATGGCGACTGGGCCCACGTGATCATCGACAGCTACCACGATCGCCGGACCGGGTTCCACTTCGCGGTCAACCCGGCGGCGACGCGGCTCGACGGCATGATCTCCAACGACGCCGAGTGGCAGGAGGATACGAGCTGGGACGCTGTGTGGGACGTCGCGACCGCTCGTGACTCCCTGGGCTGGACCGCCGAGTTTCGGATTCCTCTCACACAGCTGCGCTTCGACCGCTGCGGCGACGCGAGCCAGCCCGCGCCAACGCTCGCGAAGCCTAACGACGGCGCTGCGGCGCCGGCACCATCCTGCGCGTGGGGCATCCAGTTCATGCGAGACCTCGCGCGCCGCAACGAGCGCAGCACGTGGGCGCCAATCGTACCGGGCGCGGCCGGCTACGTGTCGCGATTCGGAACGCTGGCAGGGATCGACGGCGTCCGTTCACCCCGGCGCATCGACCTCGTGCCGTACACGCTCGCCGAGGCCACGCGTTCGCCGGCCGACCCCACGAATCCGTTCGACCGACGCACCACGGTGAACGGCGCATTCGGTGCGGACATTGGCCTCGGCATCACGTCCAAGCTCACGCTCAATGCGACGATCAATCCCGACTTCGGCCAGGTGGAGGCCGACCCGTCCGAGGTGAACCTCACCGGCGCCGAAACGTTTCTCCGCGAGCGACGACCGTTCTTCGTCGAGGGCGGAGACATCTTCCGCTATGTGCTCGGCGACGACCTCCTGGGCCAGGAGCAGCTATTCTATTCGCGACGCATTGGCCGCACGCCGCAACTCGACGATCCTGCCAGCGCAATCGCCGTCGACCGGCCGGACGTCACTCGCATCCTGGGCGCGGCGAAGCTCTCCGGAAAGGCCGGCCCGTGGACGCTCGGCATTCTCGACGCCATGACCGGCACCGAACGCGCACAGTTCGTGAACGATGACGGGATACGTGGGTCGGCCATCGTGGAACCGCGAACGAATTACGCGTTCGCCCGATTGTCGCGTGACGGTGCCGACGGAAGGAATAGCGCAGGTATCGTCGCGAGCGCGGTGAACCGCGACCTCGACCCCGCCGCGGCGCCCACGCTGCGCTCGACCGCGCTCATGGCCGGAATCGACGGTCGGCTCCGTTCACGGGACCGATCCTACACGGTCATTGCAAACATGCTCGCGAGCTACGTGAGCGGCACGCCGCAAGCAATCACGGAGACGCAACGCTCGTCGGTGCATCTCATGCAGCGTCCGGATAGGCGCGGCGGTCCGCTGGACACGACGCGAACGAGTCTCGCTGGCATGTCGGCCGAAGTGCGCGCGATGAAGCAGGGCGGGGGCTCGTGGCGCTGGGGGATCAACGGTCGTGTGGCCACGAGCGGGTTCGAGATCAACGATATCGGCTACCAGCTGCGGAGCGACGTCGTTACGGCCACGAGCTGGGTGGGGTACACACATTTCGAGCCGGGCCGCTTGCTTCGCAGGTGGGAGACGTGGTTCAATCAGATGGCGCGCTGGACATTCGATGGTGACCGCGAGCGGCTCGCCGCCAATGTATACGGCCAGGCGAGCTTCCAGAACAACTGGACGCTCATGGGTGAGCTGCGCCGCGAGTTCTCGCAGCAATCCCCGACCTTCCTGCGCGGCGGCCCTGCGACCTACGTGCCGCCCAACGTGTCGTGGTGGGGACGTCTCGTCTTCGATCCGCGCCGGGTGCTGAGCGGTGAGCTCGTTACGCAGGGATCGGTCGACGACGTCGATGGCGGCAGTCGCGTCACGTTCTCCCCGATCGTGACGCTCCGGCCGGCGTCCCGCGCCGAGGTGTCGCTTCAGCCCAGCATCACGCGGGTCACGAATCCATCGCAGTATGTCGAGACCCCAGCGGCCGATGGCGATACCAGCTACGTGACCGGGCGGCTGGCGCAGACCACGACCGCACTAACCGCACGCCTGAACCTCACGTTCACGCCGACGCTGTCACTCCAGCTGTACGCGCAGCCATTCCTGAGCGCGGGGAAGTACGGCCGTCTGGGCGAAGTCCGTCGCCCGGGCGCTCGGGCGCTGGAGCAGCGCGTCTCCACGTTCGCCGCGAGCGCGGTCTCGCCGGTCGAAGGGGACGAGCTGCGCATCGACCGCGGCCCGGGTCGGGCGCCGATCACACTGGACGACCCGAATTTCACGGTGGCCGAGCTCCAGTCGAACGCCGTGCTACGCTGGGAGTATCGCCCGGGTTCGGCGCTGTTCTTCGTCTGGGCGCAGTCGCGGAACGACGACGTGAATGCAGTCGATCTCTCGCTGGACAGCCGGGCGCGCGACCTGTGGCGTACGCCCGGCACGAACGTGCTGCTGGTCAAGTTCAGCTACTGGCTGGCGCCGTGACAACGGAACCACGAACGCTGGAAGCGCGGTCTGCGTACTCAGCGTTCGTGGTTGTTGGGCGCTACCCATTCCGGAGCGCGATGACCGGATCCACCGCCGTCGCCCGGCGTGCCGGACCCAGACTCGCAATCAGGCCGACCGCAGCTAGCGTTAGGCAGGCGACGGCGAGCGTGAGCGGGTCCCGCGCGCCGATCCCGAACACCAGCCCCTGCATGAACCGCGTCAGCCACAACGCCCCAACGGCGCCGATCGCGAGCCCGATCGCGATCATCGCGCCACCCTGACGAAACACGAGTGCGAGGACCTCGGTGCGCTGGGCCCCGAGCGCCAGCCGCACGCCGATCTCCCGCGTGCGCTGGCTGACCGAGAAGGCGAGCACCCCGCCGATCCCCGCTGCAGCGATCAACACCGCCAGGAGGGCGAACAGAGCCAGCAACGATGCGGTCAGTCGCCGAGGCGCGAGCGAGTCGAGGCGGATCTCCATCAGCGTGCGAATGTTGTCCACCGGCATGTTCGGGTCGATCGCGCGGATTGCCGCCGTGGCCTGCTTCGCCAGCCGCGCCGGGTCGTTCGTGCTCCGCAGGAGGACATTCTCTCCGCCCGGCGTTTGCGCGAAGGCGACATAGAACACATCGATCGGGTCCTGATCGAGCGCGTGATCGCGAACGTCGCCGGCCACGCCGACGACCCGAAGCCACGTGTCTCCGCCATCCGGGGAGATTCGCGCTCCGAGTGGCTCCGCATCGCGCCAGTACCGCTGTGCCAACGACCGGCTGATGACCGCCACCTCCTCCGTACCCAGTCGATCGTGCTCGTCGAAGGTTCGTCCCTTCATGATCGGCACGCCGATCGTGGTGAAGTACTCGCCGCTCACGATCTGCATCTCCGCCTGCGGCGCGACCTCGTTCGGGCCGACCGGCCGACCCTGGATCAGCATCCCGTGCGACATGCGGCCGTCCTCGCCTAACGGGACAGCGGCGACGAGCGCGACACCGGAAACGCCCGGCAGCGCCCGCATGTCCGTCACGATGCGCGTCGTGACGGCAACGCGGTCCTCGGGGCGTTGGTAGCGCTCCCGGCTGGGGGTCACGCGAAGGCTCAATACCTGCTCAGGCTTGTAGCCCGCGTCGACGCGGCTCAGCTCGATCATGCTGCGGACCGACAGGCCGGCTGCGGCCAGCAGGACCACCGACACCGCGACCTGCGCGACGACCAGTCCGCGCTCCGCGCGACCGCGGCGCCCACGCGCTTGACCGCCATCGCCGCGCGCGCGGAGTCCCGTCGCGAGATCGCGGGTCATGCCGACGAGCGGCAGAGTTCCCGAGGCGAGGCCCACGACGACCGACACGCCGAGCGTGAAAAGCAGCACGGGGGCGTCGAGACCGATCTCGAACGCGCGCGGTGTGAAACGCGCCGCGTACGGGACCAGGACGCGGAGCAGGGCAGCGGCGAGCCCGACCCCCACCAGCGCCCCAGCGCCCGCGACGACGACGCTCTCCGTCAGCAGCTGTCGCGCGAGCCGGCCCGAGCCCGCGCCGAGTGCCGCGCGCACCACCAGCTCCGAGCGACGGTGCACGAGTCGCACGAGCGTGAGGTTCGCTACATTCGCACAGGCGATGGCCAGAACGAACGCGGACGTCGCGAGCAGCAGCGCCAGCGTCTCCCGCGCGGGGCCGGACAGCTCCTCGAGCAACGACTCCGCACCGATGCCGAAGCCCTGCGCGTCCGGATAGCTCTCGGCGTGCTCGTTATGCATCTGCGACGCAACGGCCTTGAGGTCCGCGCGAACCGCGGCAAGCGCGAGGCCCGGGCGCGCGACGGCGAACCCGGTCAGCGCACGTACGTCACGTCGTGTCGTCCAGAAATCGGACATCCGGAACGGGCACGACGAAACCGGCATGAAGACATCGTTATCGTTAGGGAACGCCGGCAGTGGCGGCAGGATTCCGATGACCGTATGCACGCGGTCCGTCATCTCGACGGTCTTGCCGATGATCGTCGTGTCCCCTCCGAGTCGCTCGCGCCAAAAGCGGTAGCTCAACACCACGACGGGCGTCGCACCCGCCTGATCCTCGCCCTCCCGGAACGTGCGGCCGAGCAGTGGCCGGACGCCGAGCGCGTCGAAGTAGTTGGCGGACACGACGCCGGTCTGCACCCGCTGCGGCTCGCCGCGGCGGAGCATGTTGAAGGACATCGAGTGATACTCGACGATCGTCTGCAGGGACCTGCTCCTGGAACGCAGATCGGCGATCTCCTGCACCGAGAAACCGGCGTCGTCGATCTGGCCGGCGGCGACCGGCTGTTTCAGCCGAACGACCCGGGCGCCGTTGGCGAACGGCAGGTCCTTGAGCAGGACGCCGTGGATGACACTGAAGATCGCGGTGTTCGCGCCGATGCCGAGCGCAAGAGTCAGCACGGCGATGGAGGTATATGCGGGCGCACGACCGAGCGTGCGCGTCGCGTATCGCAGATCCTGCAGGAAGGTCTGCATGCATGGCTCCTCTCGTGGTGCGCGGATGCTACGCTGCCGGGGAGCGTCGCCGGCGAAAGAAGCGTCATGCCTCTGTTGTGGATTGGTGCGGCACGTGTTCCCGAAGTGTGGCGGCCCGTCGCCTTCGGCGAGCACCAAAATGCGACCGCTCCTCAACAGATCTCACACAAATGGGCGTTGCCTGGGCCGAGGCAGTGGTCCCATCGTACCTGGGTGATCGAATACCTCGCTTCCGCCGCCGGTCACCCGCTGTGACGCCTCAGGCTCGTCGCGCG
>Ga0075424_100005180_pt1 | contig 12417 bp, 7 predicted proteins | sample SoiMethybrSBSTD3_FD_75301 | JGI IMG/M metagenome (GOLD analysis project Ga0075424, IMG submission 75301) | Bulk soil microbial communities from a Populus tree surrounding site in Tennessee, USA - Soil MetaG P. TD hybrid SBSTD3 | ecosystem: Environmental > Terrestrial > Soil > Tree plantation... | reverse complement strand
CCGGCTCCCTGCTCCACGCCGTGCTTGAACGGCACGAGCTCCAGCCGATCGAGCCGGGCGCGGTCGAACGTCACCACTGGCAGACCGATGTGGCTGTCGACGTCTGTGTCGCCATGCCCGGGAAAATGCTTGATGGTCGCGATCATCCCACCGTCCCGCGCGCCCTCAACGTAGGCGGCGACCAGCGCGGCGACGCGCGCCGGATCCTCGCCGTAGGATCGCGTGTTGATCACGGGGTTGCGCGGGTTGTTGTTCACATCGGCCACCGGCGCGAAGTTCACATGGATCCCCATCGCCCGCGACTCGACAGCGGTGATCCGTGCTTCTTCCCGCACCAGGCGCACGTCATCTCCGCGTGCGATCGCCCCCATGGCCATCTGCCGCGGAAACGCCGTGGCGCCGGACAGCCGGAACCCGGCGCCGGTCTCGAAGTCCGCTGTGTTCAGCAGGGGGACGGCGGACATCGCCTGCAGGCGGTTGACGAGAAACGCTGCCGACAGCGGCTGACCGAGAATCACCGTGCCGTAGCCAGGATTGAGCAGCACCGGTGGCGCGGGCTGCGACGCGCCAAAGACATGGAAGCCGCTCACGTGGTATTCGCGCACGAGGCGCGCCAGCGATTCGAACGTGTCGCTGTCGCTGCTCAGATAGTTCGATTCGAACGTTGGTACGATCAGCTGGCCGATTTTCTCGTCCAGCGTCAGCTTCTTCGTGGTCTCCTCCACCCATCGCTCGCCGGCCTTGTCGAGATGAAAGGGATCGCGTACGGCACCTGCAGTAACGATGACGCACACAACGAGCGCCAAACACGAAAAGAACACCCAAAGATGACGTCGTGCCTTCGTGCTTTCGTGGCGACCCGGTCGCATGCGGCGATGGTAGCACGCACGCTACAATGCGGCTGATGTCACCCGCGACCGACGCCGAACACAAGGCAGCCGCGCCAGGCTCTGTACGGTGCTTCGTCGTCACCGTGAGCGACACGCGGACCGAGGCCACCGATCGCAGCGGCCGCGCCATCGTCGATCTGCTGACCGCCGCGGGCCACAACACGGTGGGCCACACGATCGTGAAGGACGAACCGGCGCTCGTGCGCGATACCGTCGAACGTCAGCTCGCCAACCCGGACGTGCAGGTCATCATCACCACCGGAGGCACCGGCATATCGTCGCGGGACAGCACCTACGAGTCGGTGAGTGCGCTGCTGCAGAAGCGGCTCGATGGTTTCGGCGAGCTGTTCCGAATGCTGAGCTATCAGGAGATCGGATCGGCGGCGATGATGAGCCGCGCCTCCGCGGGTCTCGCGTCAGGGAAGATCGTCGTCTCGCTGCCTGGTTCGGAAGCGGCGGTCAGGCTGGCGATGGAACGGCTGCTGATCCCAGAGCTCGGACATCTCGTGCAGCAGGCGTCGAAATGAGGCCGCGTCGTTCGTGGTTCGGCGTGCGACGTGCGACGTGCTTCGTGCTCGCCAGACACGCGCACAGATCTGCGAACGTCGCACGACGAACGTAGCACGACGAACGATAGGCTTCTGGAAATGCGGCCCTTCACCTCCACCATTTCCCTCGACGAAGCGCGACGCCGGCTCGACGCCAACGTGCGGCCGATCGAACGCATCGAACGCGTGCGCCTCGAAGGTGCGGCCGGACGTGTCGCCGCCGCCGATGTCGCTTCGACGATCGACGTCCCTCCGTTCGCGCGATCGGCGATGGACGGCTACGCGGTCGTCGCGGCCGACACCGCGGGGGCCTCGCGCGAGGCCCCCGTCCGCCTCCGCCAGCTGGATCGCATCTTCACCGGGACCGTCTCGACGCAGGTCGTCACCCGCGGCACGTGCGCCGAGATCGCGACGGGCGCCCCTCTGCCTGCCGGCGCGGACGCGGTCGTGATGGTGGAAGAGTCGGCGAAGGCGGACGCGGGCACGATCGATATCTTTGCGGCCGCAGCGGCCGGACAGAACATCGGCAAGCGCGGCGCCGACATTCACGCGGGCGATCGCGTGATGGCATCAGGCGACCTCGTCACGCCCGGGCGAGTCGGGGCGCTCGCCGCCATCGGTCGCGTCGACGTGGAGGTGTTTGCGAAGCCGCGGGTTGCCATTCTTTCGACCGGCAACGAGGTCATCGAACCCGGGGAGAGCCTTCAGGACGGACACATCTACGATGTCAACCGCTTCACGCTCGGAGCCATCGTCGCCGCGCACGGCGGCCTGCCCGAGCGGCAGCGTGCGGCGGAGGACACGGTCGATGCGCTGCTCGGTGCGCTCGACGAGTGCGCGACGGCGGACCTGATCGTGTTCTCAGGGGGCAGTTCGGTCGGCGACCGCGATCTCGTGGTCGATGCCATCGCGGCCCGCGGCCGGATGATCTTTCACGGCATCGCGGTCAGGCCTGGCAAGCCCACGGCCTTTGCGCTCGTAGGAACGACTCCCTTCTTCGGCATGCCCGGCAATCCCACGTCGTGTCTATCGAACGCATACATCCTGCTGGTGCCGTTCCTGCGCGCGCTGGCCCGCCTGCCGTCTTACGCGCCGCACACCCTGCGCCTGCCGCTCGGCCAGCGCATCGTGTCGGCCGCGAACCGGCACCAGTTCTACACCGTCCGCCTCCGCGACGGCGCCGCGTACCCGGCGTTCAAAGGCTCGGGCGACATCACGAGTCTGTCGATGGCCGACGGCTACATCGAGATCCCTGCCGATCAAAGCACCGTGGAAGAAGGCGCGAACGTGACGGTCACGCTGTTCTGACGGAAATCGCGGATGTGGTCGATGTTCCAGCGGCGGAAACGCGCGGTCTGGCGCGCGGCGATCGCCCTCGGGCTTGCCGGCGTCGCCGCCCTGGGGCTGCGCGAGATCGTCCTGTCATCGACTTTTCAGCTGTTCGGCAATTACGTGGCGCGCGTCGATACCGCGGAGCGAGTGGTCGCCTTGACGTTCGACGATGGGCCGAGTCCGTATTGGACGCCAAAGTTCCTCTCGGCGCTCGAGGCGCGCCATGTCCGCGCGACCTTCTTCATGATGGGCCGGAACGTCGAGCGTTATCCGGCTGTCGCACGCGAGGTCCTGGCGCGCGGCCACGAAATCGGCAACCACTCGTATTCGCATCCCCAGCTGATTTTCATGTGGCCCGGCCGCGTCCGCGAAGAGATCGAGCGGACCGACACGCTGCTTCGCGGCATCGGCGTCGCGGGCGAGATCCATTTTCGGCCGCCGCACGCCGCCAAGTTCCTGGTCCTGCCCTACGTCCTGACGCAGATGAACAAGCTGAGCGTGCTCGGCGACGTCGATCCTGAGGAATGGAAGCAGCGGCCCGCCGCCGTCATGACGGAGTCCATTCTGAGGCAGGTGCGTCCGGGATCGATTGTTGGCCTCCACGATCTGATGGGCGCGGAAAGCCTGAAGACGCTCGAGAACGTGCTTCCCGCGCTGATAGCGCAGGGATATCGCTTCGAGACGGTTTCCGAACTGGCGCGGCGCCGCCCGAAGTCCTGAGCGCACGGCCGAACGCAGGGCGCGCGGCGGTCTCTACGGTCTTCGCGGTTATCGTCGACCGATCCGTCGCTCGTACTCCTGCTCGAGGACGTCTGCGGTGTGGAGATCGAAGGCGCCGGCGGTTCGCGGGTAGGTTCCGCGGAATTCCGAGTGGCAGCGATAGCAGACGGTGAGATCCTTGAGCCGCCCGTAGACAACGAGATCGATGAGCGCGGCGGAGGCGAGGATGCCGTAGGCTATCAGGTCGCGGCCGTACCAGTAAAAGCCGGCGCTGATCAGGGCGCCGATGATGACCACGGTCAACCCGAGCTTCGGGTCGAAGTCTTTGCGGATGTAGAAGTCGCCGCCGCTGCACACCGGGCACCGATCGACGGCGCGATCGTTCTTGAGTGCGTTGCTGACGTCGAGCGCCAGCTCGCGGCCGCAGCCGCCGCACTTGATCGCCGCTGGCGCTTCGGCCGCGCGAAACGCCAGGCCGGCGTCGCACTTCGGACACTTCGCGAGAATCTGCATCGCTCCGAAGTATGCCACGCGGCTCGCCGCGCGGCCTTGCCCGCTACTCTTCCCTGAGTGCGCCGGACGGTTCGAGCCTCGACGCGCGCAGGGCCGGCCACGCACTGGCCGCCAGCGTCACCGCACCGAGCAGCGCTGCCATCGCTGCATAGGTGGGCGGATCGACTGGCGACAAGCCAAACAGCATGGTTGCCACGAGCCGGCTGAGGCCGGACGCCGCGCCAACGCCTGCGGCAATTCCCAGGAAGACGAGCGCGATCGATTCCCTGAGCATCATCGCCACTACCTGCGACGGCAGCGCGCCGAGCGCCATCCGCAGCCCGATCTCGGCCGTCCGCTTCAGCACCGCGTATGACATCAGGCCATACAGACCCACACACGCGAGCGCGAGCGCCAGCACGCCGAAAAAGCCGGAGAGCCGCGCGAACAGCAGCTCCTGCGCATGCAGCCGATTGATCTGTTCTTCCTGCGTTCGCAAGTCCAGTACCGGCAGCGTTGGATCGATCTCGCGTACCGCGCCGCGGATCGCGGAAAACAGCGCTGCGGTATCGGACCCGGCGACGCGCATGGCGAAACTCGCGGATCCGCCGGGCTGCTGCAGCGCCGGTAGGTACAGCGTCGGCGGCACCGGGCTCCGCAGATCGGCGTATTTGGCGTCGCCGGCTACACCGACGATTTCGGCAGGATACGACCCAAGCGGTCCCAGGGTGTAGGTGATCCGGCGTCCGATCGGATTCTCGCCGCCGAAGTACTTCTTCACCAGAGCCTGATTGACAACCCCCACCTTCGTTGCCAACGCATCGTCCCGCTCCGTGAATCCCCGCCCGAGGACGATAGGTAGCTCCATCGCCGTGAAGAAATTGGAGGCCAGGCCGTTCATGTTGACGCCGGCGGCGGCATCGGGCGGCGGCGCAAATCCCTCGACGCTGATGGTGTTGTTCTGCCGGAGGCGGCCGAGCAGCGGAATGCGGGAAAACGTGACGGTCTCGACGCCGGGCAGCTTTTCGAGCCGCGCATGCAGCCGGGCGTGCAGCGCCGCGAACTGGTCGCTCGGGTACCCGGCAGACGTGGCATCAATGGCAAACAGCACGAGATTGCGGCGATTGAACCCGGCGTCGACGTTCTGCAGATGGCGCAGTGTGCGTACGAACAGGCCGGTACTAACCAGCAACACGAGGGACAGGGCTATCTGGACGACCATGAGACCCTGACTGAGCCGCGACCGGCCGCCGCGGCCGGCCGATCGTGTGCCGCCCTGGAATTCGGCGTTGAGATCGACGCGGGTGACGCGCAGCGCCGGCGTCAGGCCGAACAGCAGCGCCGTCGCCACGGCTGACGCAATGGTGAAGCCCAGGACTCGCAGGTCGAGCGGCAGATCGAGCACGACGGCGGTGGGGCCGAACGCCCGCAGTGCGATCAGCAGACCCCGGCTCCACCACGCCAGCGCGGTGCCGAGCGCGGCGCCGGCGAACGCGATCAGCAGCGATTCGGTCAGAAGCTGTCCGACGATGCGTCCGCGGCTGGCGCCGAGGGCGAGGCGCAGCGCGATTTCACGGCGACGCGCCGCCCCGCGCGCGAGCAACAGGTTCGCGAGATTCGCGCACGCCGCGACCAGCACGAGGCTGACAAGGCCCATGAGGATCGAAAGCGACCGCGAATACCGTCGGCGCGTGTCGTTCTCGCCCTGAGCACCCGCGTCAGCCCGGAGTCCGGGCGCGTTGGGCATAGGCCGTGGGGTGACGTCGCGCGACTTGCCGGCCATCCAGCCTTCGCGCGCACTGTCCTGCAGGATGGGCTCGAGCGAGGCGGCAGCCTGGGCCGCCGTCGCGCCAGGCGCGAGCCGGCCCATGACGCGAAGCCACCAGTACCACGGCTGCGCCCGCAGCGGCCGATCGGGCTGAAAGCGCAGGTAGTGCGCGAGCGGCACCGACACATCGACCGATTCGCCGGCCTGCATCGCCCCTGCAAAGCCCGCTGCCGTCACACCAACGATCGTGGCTGGAACACGGTTGAGGTAAATCGACTTTCCGAGAATGCCAGGATCGCGGCCGAATCGATTCTCCCAATACCGGTACGAGATGACCGCGACCGGATCGGTCGACGATCGATCGTCGTCGGGCGTCAGCGTGCGGCCGATCGACGCCGCCACGCCCAGTCCCGCGTGATAACCGCCGGACACCATCTGCGCCGAGACGGCCAGCTCGGGCTGACCGTCGACGAGGACGTGCACCTGAGAGAACGGCGCGAACGCGAAGATGTCGGACAGCGCGGCATGCTCGGCGCGGAACCGTTCGAAGGTGTTCAGCGAAAACGACGTGCTCGAATTGCGGCCGGTGACCGGATCGATCGATCCGTTGTTCTCCCCGGCCCGCGACATCCGGCCGCCGGCGCCTTCGACAGTGCGAAACAGCACCAGCTGGTCCGGATTCTTCACCGGCAGCGAGCGCAGCAGAAAGTCGTTGACCAGGGTGAAAATGGCGGTGTTGGCGCCGATGCCAAGCGCCAGCGAGAGCACGGCCACGGATGCGAACCCCGGGTTCGTTCGAAGCAGCCGCGCCGCGAGCCTCACATCGCGCCAGAGTGCGTCCAGCGCGCCGATGGTGTTCATTCTGAAGATGGCTTCCCGCACGAGCGTGACATTCCCGAACTTGCGCCGCGCCGCGGCGCGCGCGTCATCGGCGGACATTCCGCGCGCGATGTTCTCGTCGATCTCGAGCGCGAGGTGTGCTTCGATCTCGAGTCGACGCTCCTCGTCCCAGCGCGTTCGATGGAAGAAACGTTTCCAGGCCATCAGCCTCATGCGGCCCTGAATGGGCCGCGATTACTCTTCTCTTAGCGCCTCCGTTGGTTCGAGCCGCGCGGCCCGCAGCGCCGGCAGATAGCTCGCCAGCATCGCGACAACGCCGAGCGCCACCGCCGCGATCAGCAGCGTCGACGGATCTCCAGGACTGAGCCCAAACAGCAGCGTGCGGGCGGCGCGCGCCGCGGCCACCGCCGCCACGAGACCAACCACCACTCCGGCGCCCAGTAGAAGGCCAGCCTCGCGCATCACCATGCGCACGACCTCGCCGCGGTCCGCCCCGAGCGCCATCCGTATGCCGATCTCGTTGCGCCGTCGCGCGACCATGTAGGACATCACGCCGTAGAGGCCAATCGTCGCGATCAGCGCCGCCAGACCGCCGAACAACCCCGACAGCGTCGCCATCAGCCGCTCGCGAAGCAGCGATTCGGTCACCTGCTTCCGCATGGTGTCGAACTGCACGACGATCGAAGCATTGATCTGGGCGACAGCAGCCGCGACCTCCGACGTGACGGTCGTCAACTGCGCATCCGAGCGCAGCACAATCTGCATGAACGGCGACATGTCCTTGGGGTCGCCCTGCGCGGGCGGAAAGTAACCGATCGGGCCAAACGGCTCGCGCAGGTCCGTGTACTTGGTGTCCTTGACGACGCCGACGATCTCGTAGAGCGGCCGCGGCGCACCGGGCGGCTCTTCGATTTGAAACCCCTGGCCGATCGGATTGCGATTCGCGAAGAACTTTTTCACGAACGATTCGTTGACGATCGCCACCTTCTTCGCCCGCGCGTGATCGATGCGATCGTCGAACGCACGGCCCAGTAGCACCGGCGTTTCCAGCGTCTGGAAATAGTCGGCGCTCACGGCGTTGAAATTGGGATGCTCTTTCTGCTTCTTGCCGTCGACGAGGATGTTGTTGTTCCACCCGCTGCCGCTGACCGGCACGATGAAGGCCTGGGCGGCGGCCTTCACACCGGGCAGCCCGGCCAGCCGCGCGGTGATCTGCTCGAACGCGGACGGCAGCTGTTCCGCGGCGACGCCGGTGCGTCGCAAGTCGAGACTGGCGATGACGATTCCGTCCTGCGCAAACCCCGCGTCGAGCGTCATGAGATTCCGGAGGCTGCGCACGAACAACAGCGCGCCGACCACGAGCACCAGCGACAACGCCACCTGCGCGATCACGAGGGCCCGGCGCAGGCCGAAACGCTCGCGCGTGTCGGTGGATCCGCGGCTGCCCGCTTTCATCGCGGCCCCGGGTTGGGTGCGGGTCGCGCGGATCGCCGGCAGCAGCCCGAACAGCAGGCACGTCGCCACGGCGAGCGCAGCGGCAAACCCGAAGATCCGCCAGTCGAGGGAAAGCGCAACGAAGATGCGATTCGACTCGGTCGTCAGAAAGGCGACGAGGAATCGGCTGAGCCACACCGCGATGGCGGCGCCACATGCCGCGCCGATCGCCGCGAGCAGCAGGCTTTCTGCAAGCATCTGGCGGACGATGCGTCCTCGCGACGCGCCAATCGCCAGCCGGACGGCGACTTCGCGCTCGCGCACGGTCGCCCTCGCCAGCATCAGGTTCGCCAGGTTGGCGCAGGCGATGAGCAGTACGACGCCAGTGGTCGCGAGCAGCAGCCACAGCGGCGATTCGTAGTTGCGGCGGAGCGTAGACACGCCGTTGCCGGCCACGAACGCGCCCAGCTTGAAATTGAGATAGCTCTTCACATCGTCGGCGCCATAGCGCGTCGGCAGCGTGGCGGTGAACATCGGCGCCGAGATCGACGCGAGATGAGCGGTCGCTTTCTCGACGGACCAGTCGCCTTTCAGGCGTCCGAACACCGACAGAAACCAGGTGTCCGGTGCATCGAGCGCCGTCCGGGCGCCGCGGCTGAGCGGCTCGGCGCACAGCGGCACGACGACGTCGAAGGCGCGGCCTACTTCGACACCGAAAAAACTCGCCGGCGTGACACCAACGATGTCGAAGGCGTGACCATCCAGTTGCAGGCTGCGGCCGATCGCGGACGGGCTGCCGCCGAACTCGCGCTGCCAAAAGCCATAGCCAATCACTGCCGGTGGCGCCGCGCAGCCACGGCGGTCGTCATCCGGCGTCAGCGTGCGGCCCAGCAAAGGCGTGATACCAAGCGTGTTGAAGAAATCGCCGCTGACCCACAGGCCTTGTGCGTACCGCGCCTCGCCGCCGGTCGTCAGGTTGAAGGCATTGACGCCCCACGCGAACACGCCGGAGAACGCCTGCTGACGATCGCGAAGCTGTTCCCACAGCGGATTGGTCATCATCGGCCGTCGGCCCATGAAGGCGCCCGTGCGTCCGTTCGGCGTATCCGCAATGCGGACTTCGACGAGCTGCCGCGGGTCTTTCACCGGCAGCGTCCGCAGGCGCACCGCATCCAGCAGCTGGAAAATCGCCGTGTTCGCGCCGACGCCGAGCGCCAGCGACAGGATGGCGACGAGCGCAAACCCGGGATTGAGCCGCAACAAGCGGGCGCCGTACTTCACGTCGCGCCACGCGCTGTCGAGCAGCGAAATGGTATTCATCTGATAGATGTCCTCTCGGACCAGGGTGATGTTGCCGAGTTTGCGCCGTGCGGCGTCGCGTGCGTCACGCGGCGTCATGCCGCGCGTGATGTTGTCGTCGATTTCAATCGAGAGGTGCGCCTCGAGCTCGCGCGCGCGCTCGTCGTCCCAGCGTGCGCGGCGGAAAAACCGTCGAATGGACACCCCTACTCCTCGCGGAGCGCTTCCGTCGGCTCGAGGCGCGACGCACGCAGCGCCGGCAGATAACTCGCCACCATGGCCACCGCACCGAGCACCGCTGCCGCCATCAGCAACGTCAGCGGGTCGCCGGGTCTCAAGCCGAACAGCAGCGTGCTGGCTGCGCGCGCGGCCACGACGGAAGCCACCAGGCCGACCAACACGCCGGCCCCCAACAGACGACCAGCCTCGCGCATCACCATCCCGACGACCTCGCGCCGGTCGGCGCCGAGGGCCATCCGAATGCCGATTTCGTTGCGGCGGCGCGCCACCATGTACGACATGACGCCGTAGAGGCCGATGGTCGCAATCAACGCCGCCAGCGCGCCGAAGAACCCCGACAGCGTCGCCATCAGACGTTCGCGCATCAGCGAGTCCCGCACCTGCGATTGCATCGTTCGAAATTCGACGACGATCGATGGGTGGATTTCCCGGGCGAGCGCTGTGACCGCCGACGCCGCTTGCGAAAGCGGCAGCCGCGATCGCACGACCAGACGAAGCGTGGAACCGGGCGGCTCGTTCTGAGTGGCCGGCACGTACACCAGCGGCTCGAACGGATCGCGCAGATCGTTGTACTTCGAGTCTCTCGCCAAGCCGACAATCTCGTAGACGGGCTCGGGCGTGCCTGGCGGCTCGTCGATCTGAAACGTCTTGCCCAGCGGATTCTGTCCGCCGAAGAACACGCGTGCGAACGATTCGGTGACGATCGCCACTCGTTGCGAGGTCGCGGTGTCTCGCTCGTTGATGTCGCGGCCCGCGATCAGGGGCGCGCTCATCGTCCGGAAATAGCGGTCGCTGATCCAGTTGAAGTTCACGTTCTCCGGGCGCGCGACGCCGCCGACGATCAGATTGCGGTTGGAGAACGAACCGCCGACCGGCACGTTTCGAACCTTGGCGGCATCCTCCATGCCGGGTTGGCGGCGAAGACGATCCAGCAGGTCCGCGTGCGCTGCCGGCATCCGGACGTCAGGAATGCCCGCCCGCTGGAAATTGAGCACGGCGATCAACAGATTGCTTTGCTCGAACCCGGCATCGAGGGTCACCAGATTGCGCAGCGTGCGGACGAACAGCAGCGCGCCGACGACCAGCACCAGCGACAGCGCCACCTGGGCGACGACGAGGACGCGCCGCAGGCCGAATCGCTCGCGCGTATCCGTCGTTCCGCGGCTGCCGGCTTTCATCGCGTCGCCGGGGGCGGTTGCGGTGGCGCGGATCGCGGGCAGCAGGCCAAACAGCAGGCACGTCGCAGCCGCCAGCAGCGCGATGAACGAAAACACACGCCAGTCGCCGGCGACCTCCAGGAACACGCGGTCGTTCTGCGTCGCCAGCGACGCCACCAGCACCCGCGATAGCCACTGGGCCAAGACGGCTCCCGCGCCGGCGCCCGCCACGGCAATCAACACGCTTTCCGCGAGCAACTGGCGGCCAATCCGGACCCGCGACGCACCCAGCGCCAGGCGGACGGCGATCTCACGCTCGCGAGCGGTCGCGCGCGCCAGCATCAGATTCGCCAGGTTCGCGCACGCGATCAGCAGGACCATCGCGGTCGTCGCCAGCAGCAGCCAGAGCGGCCGCTCGTACTCGTCGAGGTTCGACACCCCGGTTTGCGCGGGGATCGCGCCAAGCCGGAAGTCCAGATAGGCTTTTTCGTCCTCCGGCCGGTATTTCGCCAGCGTCTCCTTGAACATCGGCGGCGAGATGGCGCGGAGATGCGCGGCGGCCTTCTCCACCGTCCAGCCCGGCTTCAGGCGGCCGATCGCGGCGAGAAACCACCCGTCGTTCCTGTCCAGATATGAACGCGGCCCGCGCGAGAGCGCCTCCGCGCACAGCGGCACCGCCACGTCGAAGTGGCGACCGATCTCGACGCCAAAGAAGCCCGGCGGCGTGATACCGACAATCTCGAAGGAGTTGCCGTCGAGCGTGAGGGTGCCACCGAGCGCGGATGTGCCGCCGCCATATTCGCGCTGCCAGAACCCATAGCTGATCACCGCCGGCGGCGCGGCGCAGCCGCGCCGATCATCCTCGGGCGTGAGCACGCGCCCAAGCAGCGGGCGGACCTCGAGTGTATGGAAGAACTCGCCGCTCACCCACAATCCATCCACCGGTCGACTCTCACCACCGGTGCTCAGGTCGAACTCGGGGGCTCCCCACGCGAACACGCTCGAGAACGCCTCCTGCCGTTCGCGGATGCGCTCCCACAACGGATTGGTCAGGACGGCATGCCGTCCGTTGAACGATCCCGATCGGTTGGGATTGTCGCCGGCGATTCGGACTGCCGCGAGCTGCTCGGGCTGAGCGACCGGCAGCGTGCGAATGCGGAGGGCGTTGAGCAGCTGAAACATCGTCGCGTTCGCGCCGACGCCCAGGGCGAGCGAGAGAATCGCGACGACCGCGAAGCCAGGGTTCAGCCGCAGCAAGCGGATGCCATAGCGCAGATCCTGAATCAACGCCTCCAGGAACGCGATGGTGTTCATCCGATAGATCTCCTCGCGGACGAGCGTGGTGTTTCCAAGCTTGCGGCGCGCCGCGTCACGCGCATCCTGCGGCGTCATGCCGCGGGCGAGGTTGGCGTCGATCTCAATCGCCAGGTGCGCCTCGAGCTCGCGCGCCCGTTCGTCGTCCCAGCGGCTACGGCGCAGGAAACGCCTCAGACTCATAGAGCTCCGTAAGTCTGAAGTCCGAAGTCTGAGGTCTGACGGCGTTCAGACTTCGGACTTCAAACTTCCGACTTTCAGGCGGGCCTCAACACTCGGTTGATGGCCCGCACGATTTCGTCCCAGCGGTTCGTCTGCTCTGTCAGCTGCTTGCGCCCCTCGGGTGTGAGGCGGTAGTAGCGCGCGCGGCGGTTGTTCTCGGA
>Ga0075424_100005178_pt1 | contig 12421 bp, 9 predicted proteins | sample SoiMethybrSBSTD3_FD_75301 | JGI IMG/M metagenome (GOLD analysis project Ga0075424, IMG submission 75301) | Bulk soil microbial communities from a Populus tree surrounding site in Tennessee, USA - Soil MetaG P. TD hybrid SBSTD3 | ecosystem: Environmental > Terrestrial > Soil > Tree plantation... | reverse complement strand
CGGGTGTGATTTCCAGTCCGGTCAACAGGAGAAATCACACCCGGTGTCTTTTGGGAGAGATCGATGGGGAAGGTTCTGCTCGGATGTGTGGTGCTGATGCTGGCGGGAATGGTTCCGCTTCTCGCGCATCATTCGCCCGCGGCATTCGACCGCACGAAGGAGGTCACGCTCAAGGGCACGGTCAAGGAATTCCGGTGGCAGAATCCGCATACCTGGATCGAGGTCAATGTGCCCGATGACAAGGGCAACGTGGTGCTCTGGGGGGTCGAGCTCACGAGTCCGACCTACCTGATTCGAGCCGGTTGGAAGTCAAACAGCATCAAACCCGGTGACAAGGTGACGGTGATCGTCAACCCCGTCCGCACCGGCGAGCCAGCTGGCATCTTCCAAAAGCTGATCCTGGCCGACGGTCGCGAGTTGACCGAACGCCCCGCGCGTCTCGGCAACGCGAACGCGAAGTAGAAGAGCCCGGGAGGCAGACACCGATCATGAGATCGAGCTTGAGTCGAATCGCCCTCGCGATCGTCACGGCGGCTGGTGTATCCGTATCGGCTTGCGATGCAACGGCGCCGGCGGCGCCAGGGAGTGCGCCCGCCACGGAAAGCGCGGCGCCTGCCACCCAGCCTGGCGTGCAGTTGAGCGCTCTGGCCCCCGCCAACGTCGCGAAGTCACGTCCGGCGGCTCCGTTCGATCTGACGGGTAACTGGTTCATCGATACCACCGAGAGCGCGGACGCGTGGCGCTTCGGTCCGCCATATCCGAAGTTGACGCCCGCTGCCCAGGTGCATTTCGACGCGTCACAGAAAGCAGCCAGGGAAGGCAAGGTCTACCGGGACGATATCGGTCAGTGCTGGCCCGCCGGCCTGCCGCTAATCATGACGCGCTACTGGCCCATGGCCATGGTGCAGATCCCCACCGCGATTTACATGGTCAGCGGTTTCATGAACAGCCTTCGAATCGTCTATCTCGATGGACGCCCCCACACGGAATTGGACATCATCGTCCGGACGTTCAACGGTGAGTCGATCGGGCACTGGGAAGGCGATGCGCTCGTGGTCGACACGATCGGCTTCCGCGGCGACCATCACTGGATGGATCAGGGTGGAGCGTCCATCCCTGCGGGCGAGCAGTTGCATATCGTCGAACGCATCCGCCTGATCAATGGCGGCAAGCAACTGGAGATCGAATACACGATGACCGATCCGGAGCACTGGGAAGGCGAGTGGAAGAGCATGAAGCGCTTCAACCGTGTCGATGACGAAGACATTCAGGAAGTGTCGTGTCTGCCGGATCTGAACGAACATCTGCAGAGCACCACCTCGAAAGCACAAGTCAGGTAGGAACATGGGTCGAGTTGTGAACAGCATCAATCGCGTTGCGCTAGGGACATGCGTACTCGTCGTGCTCGCGGCGGTGCCGGCGTTTGCGCAAATCAATTTCGTCGGCGAGTGGAGCGGGCGTTATCACGAGGACCAGCCCGACCGCGTCCCGGGCGAGGAGCCTGGCGACTTCAGCGGCGTGCCGATCAACGATGCCGCACGCCTCTTTGCCGATAGCTGGGATGTGGCGCGGCACTCGATCCTCGAGCATCAGTGCGCGCCGTACACGCTGCCGTACATGTTTTTCGGTCCCAATCAGTTCCGCATCTGGCAGGAACACAACCAGGACACGCAGGAGTTACTTGCGATCCGGATGCACCTGGGAACGTATCAGCAGGAGCGGACCATCTGGATGGACGGTCGTCAGCATCCGCCGGATTACGCGCCGCACACGTTCATGGGTTTCTCGACCGGCGTGTGGAACGGCGACACCCTGACAATCACCACGACTCACATCAAAGCCGGCTACTTCCGGCGGACAGGAATACCCGCAAGCGATCGACTCACGGTGGTCGAGCACTGGATACGGCACGGCAACGTCCTCTCGCAGGTCACCATCGCGACCGATCCCGTCTACCTGAGCGAGCCGTACATCAGGAGCCAGGAATTCGTGCTGATGGATCGTGGAAACCAGAACTGGCTCTACAACTGCGAGTACGTGATGGAAGTGCCGAAGGACAAGAACGAGGTGCCGCACTATCTGCCTGGAGCGAACCCGTGGATCGGCGAGTTCTCGGCAAAGCATGCGATGCCCGAGGCGGGTGTCCGCGGTGGCGCGGAGACGCTGTTGCCTGAGTGGAAGCCGGGCGCGAAACCGTTGCCGGCGCGTCCGGGAGCCAATGGCGGGTTCAAACCCGAGGATCAACCGGAACATCTCGCTGCCGGCGAGGTCAAGGCCGTTCACGTGCAGGGGAACGTCCACATGATCGTCGGCGCCGGCGCCAACATCGCCGTGCAGGCAGGTGAGGATGGTGTACTTGTCGTGGATACGGGCAATGCGGGATCGAGCGACAAAGTGCTCGCCGCGATCAAGCAGATCGCGCCAGGGAAGGAGATCCGGTGGGTTGTCAACACTGGCATGAGTCCCGATCACACTGGTGGGAACGAATCGGTGTCGAAATCAGGACGCACGGTGAATGGCAACATCGCCGCGATCGTGTCGCACGAAAATACCGCCGCGCGGATGGTCAAGGCCGGCGTTGCGGACTCGGCGCGCCCCTTCAACACTTATTTCGAGCCGTCACGAGACTTCCCGTTCAACGGCGAGCCAATCATGCTGTTCCACGACGACGCCACAGCCGATGACACCGGCACGGTCGTCATGTTCCGCCGCTCCGATGTGATTGCCACCGGCGATCTCTTCAGAACCGAAGGCTACCCGGTCATCGACCTTGCAAATGGCGGCAGCATCGATGGAACAATCGCGGGGCTGAATCGGCTGCTGGACCTGACGGTTCCGAGCAAGATGCTGGAGGAAGGCGGGACCTACGTCATCCCGGGTCACGGGCGCATCAGTGACGAGCATGACGTTGCGATGTATCGCGACATGCTCGTGATCATCCGCGATCGGATCAAGAACATGGTTCAGAAGAAGATGACCCTCGAACAGGTCAAGGCGGCGCACCCGACGCTCGACTACGACGGCCGTTATGGAGCGGACACAGGGCCTTGGACGACAGCGATGTTCATCGAAGCGGTCTATCGTGAAATGAGCAGCCCGGCGAATTCTGCCTCGCAGAGGAGCGCGCGATGAGTATGCGGGTTCCTGTTGTTGGTGCGCTTTCGCTCAGCCTCGCCGTTGCGCTGGCCGGTATCGATGCCGCCGGTCAGGGGCGTGGCCGCGGCCAGGCACCGGCCCCGGCGCAAACGGCGCGTCAGGCCGCGCCGATCGATCTCGTCGGCACATGGGTGTCTGTTGTCACGGAGGACTGGCGATGGCGCATGGTGACTCCACCGAAAGGCGACGTTGCCAGCGTCCCCGTCAGCCCGGAAGGGCGGAAGACCGCGCAAGCCTGGGACCCGGCGGCTGACACTGCCAGCGGCAACCAGTGCAAGGCGTTCGGCGTCGGCGGGATCATGCGCCAGCCCGGCCGCCTTCGCATCTCATGGCAGGACGATGAGACGCTGAAGCTGGAGTTCGACGCCGGCACCCAGACGCGGCTCCTGAACTTCGATCGCGCCAAACAGGCCGCAGGCGAGAAGACATGGCAGGGATTTTCGCTCGCGCAATGGGAGGGTCCTGGCGTCGGACGCGGTGGGCCGCCGGTCGATGTCCGTGTGACCGGCGGAGGCATCCTGTCACGCGGTGTGCCTGGCGGTGGCGGTCAGGGTCTTCGCGGTGGTCCGCCGCCGCGCCAGCAGGCGGAGATCAATAGCGGCGGCGATCTCAAGGTGGTGACGACCAATTTCCGTGAGGGATACCTCCGCAAGAATGGCGTGCCCTACAGCGAGCAGGCTCAGATCACCGAGTACATTCATCGGTTGCCCACGCACCCGAACGGAGATGTATGGCTTCAGGTGATCACGATGATCGACGATGCGAAGTATCTGAACGGGACGTTCTACACGAGCACGAATTTCCGACTCGAGCCGGATGGATCGAAGTTCGCGCCGTCGGCCTGCAAGACGGATCCGCCACTGCCAGTGAAGGGCAAGGGCGAAAGCAAGTAGGGCGGGTCTTGATTTTTAGACCCGCCGGGGTAGCCGGGTCCGAAAAACAGGACCGGCTTACGCGCTCGCCAATAACCGATCGCCGCCGAGGCGACGGAACTCCGCTTCGGCATCCTGCGATCGTTCCTGTGCCCGCCTGACGATCGCGTTGAACCGCCGCTCACCTCGCACGGAATCCAGCCACGGATCGACCACGAAGGCCTGGTGGCAGAAGAAGCCGGCCTCCACGACGTGCTGCTGCAGCAAGTCGAGGGCTGGCGTAGGCTGACCGAGCTTCACCAGCGCGCGCGCGATGAAGTAAACCCCTTCGGGGTCGAAGGCGTGCATGGTACTGAACTGATGGATGGAGGCGAGTGCCGCATCACCATCGCCTTCGAGAATCTGACGCGAGGCCCTCAACCACAGGTGAATCGTAGGAGGCAGCGACCGTTGCTCGTTCGCGCGGTATGACGCGATCGCCTCGGCGGTGCGCCCGAGTATGGGCAGCGTCCAGTTCGTGATCCAGCGCAAGTCGTCGGCGTCAGCAGTCACGGCGCGTTCCCAGTCCCCGCGCATGAAGTGGGTGTACGTCACGCTCGTTCGTATCGCCGGATCGAGTCGGCGGGCATGGCGATCGGCGGCCAGCGAGGCATCGAGCAGGCCACAGAAACGGCATGCGACGACGAGCCCTGCGAAGAGCTCGGGGTCGGCCGCCTGCGCTCGCATGCGGCCAAGCAGTCGGGCGACCGCCTCCTTGGCGCGTCCAAGCGATTCGATCTCGAAGTTCGTGTAGAGGTTGTGAGCGATGCTGAGATCGGGGTTGATCTCGAGCGCCCGCCGAAACGCCTCGTCGGCTTTGCGGAAATGCTCGTCGCGCCCTTCAACGCCGTACTTCGCAAGGACGCGATGGACGCGTCCCAGCTTCGCCCAGGCCGGTGCGAAGCCGGGATCTTCGTCGAGTGCCGACTGATACATCTCGCCGGCGACCTGCAGCATCGAGATGTCGTAGGCGAGCTGATTGCCGCGCAAATAGAACTCGTACGCGCGGGCACTGGCAGGCAGGTCGCGACGCAGGCGCCGCTGATCGCCCGATGACAGTGGGATCGACAGCGATTCGACGATCGCTCGTGCCAGTTGGTCCTGCACGTCGAAGATGTCTTTCATCTCGAGCTGAATCGTCTTGGACCAGAGAATCGTACCGGAGGGAGCTTCGAGCAGCTGGGCGTTCACTCGAACCTGTCCGCCTGCGCGCAGCAGCGTGCCGCACAAGACTGCATCCACGCCGGCGTCGGCGGCTATCTTCCTGAGATCGATGCCTTCGTCGCTGGTGTACCCGGCGCCGGCCAGTGTGGAGCGCACGACGAGCGATTGAATGCCCGCGAGTGAACTGAGGATCGCGTCTGGCAAGCTAAAGGAGAGAAAGTCCACATCCGGATCCGGGCGGAGCATCCGAAATGGGACGGCGATCAAACGCGTGGTCGGCCTGACCGTGACCGTCGAGGTGTCAGTCGAGAGCGTCATCGCCGATCGCAGTGCCTGCGCCATCGCATCGGCGGTCTGATAGCGATCCTCGGGACGCTTCTCGAGTGCGCGATGGATCACTCCGTCGATCGCCGATACCGAGGCTGATCCGGCCAGTGCGGCCGGTTGGCCCGACATGATCGCGTGATACACCTGCATGAGATCGTTGCCAGGAAACGCCGGCTGGCCAGACAACATCTCGAAGAGGATGGCGCCGGCGGCGAACAGATCGGAGCGGGAATCAAGCGCTCCCTCGGCCCATTGCTCCGGCGCCATGTAGCGCGGCGTGCCGGAGACCATCCCTGTTTGGGTCAGTGTCTGTTCCGAGGACGATTCGCTCGACCGCGCAAGGCCGAAGTCGAGCAGCTTGATACCACCGTCGGTCATGAAGACATTCGATGGCTTCAAATCGCGGTGCACGATCTGGCGACTGTGCAGGACCGACAGAGCACCGAGGATTCCGAGCGTCGTGGCGACCGCTTCGTCTGGCTTGATGGCGCCGTCCTTCAAGCGCGTAGCCAATGATTCACCGGTCAGCAGCTCCATCACGATGAAGAGCCGTTCGTCCGATTCGCCGACGTCGTAGATCTGACAAACGCCGGGATGGCTGACGCTGGCGGCGGCGCGCGCTTCGCGCCAGAGGCGGGCCTGTGCTTCGGTATTCGACGCCAGCGCACGAAGGACCTTGATAGCGACCTGGCGCTCGAGCCGTGGATCGACGGCCCGGTACACCTCGCCCATTCCGCCCGAACCCAGACTGGCGACGATTTCGTATTTCCCGAGACGGTCCCCCCGCTCCAACGACATGCGGAAGATTATAGGTAGCTGGGTAGCTGGGTCACTAGGTAGCTGGGTCACTAGGTAGCTAGGTCGCGAGGTCACCTGAGTCCCAGCAAACCCAGCAACCTAGCTACCCAGCAACCCAGCAACCCAGCAACCTAGCTACCCAGCAACCTAGCTACCCAGAAGTCGCCGCCCAGTAATCAGGCAGGTCCTTCTTGGTGTCCCTGAGAATCTCGAGTACGGCCGTACGGTCGGAGGCGCTCAGCGAGCGATAACGATCGTCAGTGACGCGACCATTGAGCACGTCCCACAGGCGTTGATAGACAGCAGATTTTGCTGCCGCAGGAAGGGCGTCGAACGGCTCCGAATAGATCAGATAGCTGCACGGATACTTGAGCAGGCGTTTGCCGAGATCCAGTTCGCGCAACGACCGGCCTTTGCTGTCTCGCGGCCCACTCGCGCTGAACCTGCGCGCGAATGTGGTCGGTCCGCTGATCGGGCCAGGCAGCGGCGACTCGTCGACGAACAGGAGATAGTCGACGAGGTCTTCAACTCTCCCGTTGAACGTGCGCTCCGCTTCGGCGCCCACGCGCGATTCCCATCCCACGCGCGTAATCAAATTCAACATCTGGGCCTGGTGCTCGAGAACCAGAAGCGCGACGACGTCGCTGTACGGCGACAAGTATCCGTTCATGTCGAACCGGCCATCCAGGTTGGTCACGTGAACGGTCTCGGGTTTCACCATGGCACCGAGGTCCGACGGATCGGTCGCGACTGCGTTCCCCATGTGGCGATCTGCCTGGTGCGTGCCGGTCACGTACCATCCGCCCCATCGCAGTTCGAATGGGCTCCGGTGATCCGTCGTGTACGCCGGCCCGTACATCGTCGTGCCATCGACACTGGGGAAGATACTGCCGACGAAGAGGCCTGGGACATTCTGTGTGGCCTCGGAGACGTGGCACATCACGCAGGTGTCATTACGTTCGAACTGTGGTATCCCGGATTCCGATTGGCTGAGTGTGTAGAAGATCGAGCCTTGCTGGGGATCTTGCGCAACGACTTCGAGCACCGGCCCGCCGCGTACCCATCCGACCGAGACCGTGTCGTTGAAGAAGATGGCGCGAGGATTGTTCGGGTTGATTCGCGGCGCCTGGAAACTCGTCTTGGAGAAGACGAGGACCTGCGTATCGATTGGCACCTTCAGCGCCGCCAGCACCGACGTCAGATATCCGGAAGGTCCCTGCTTCTCGAGTGAGACCTCGCCTCGTTGCAGCCGGGCGTTCAACTGCGTAATCGGGTCCGACAGCGGCCTGGTCGCGTAGCCGATGGCCGGATGGTTCCGAATGAGTGCGGGATGGATTTTCTGGGCTGAGAGCAGGACTACACTCGCCGCCCACGCAAGGGCGACGATTCCGATGCGCGACATGTTCATGTTGAGGTGGTGTGCTGCAAAGGGCCCTCCGTTTGTGCCCCAAACAAATGATGCCTCAAGAACGCCACGATGTCACAGGGGTGGGAAATATTCCGGGTAATTGCGAAAAAGTCCCCGCTGGACGTGCTGGACTACATGGTGCCCGGCTTCACCCCGTGCGGGCGGGCTTCCACCGCAAGCCGAGGGCGATGAGCCTGTCGAGCAGGCGTTCGTACGAGATGCCCTGGGCCTCCGCCGATTCGGAGAAGTCCTCGCCATAGGCCATGTTCGGGTTGGGATTGGCTTCGAGCACGTAAATCCGTTGTTCTTCATCCATCCGAATATCGATGCGGGCATACCCGCTCAGGTCGAGCGCCCGGTACGCGCGCTTCGCCATTCGCTGCATCCGCTCGACCGTGCCGGCATCGAGTCGCGCCCGGTCGGTCATGATGCCGTGCTTCTTCTGATACTGCGTGCTCCACTTGACCCGCTCCGTGGCAATCTTCCAGCGGTTGTCGGGCATCTGCGCGAATGACATCTCCCACGGCGCCAGCACGTCGAGCCGTTCATTGCCGATCACGCCAACGTAGATCTCGCGACCGTCGATGAACTGCTCGACGATCGCCGCCGTGCCTAGTTTCTCGTGAATGAACGTCGCCCGTCGCGCGAGTTGCTCGTGATTCTCGACCACCGAGGCTTGCGAGATCCCCGTCGAGGCCTCGAAGAAGAGCGATTTGACGATGAGCGGGAACGCCAGGCGCTTGGGAAGCGCGACCTTCCGTCCTGGACGAACGACAGTGAAGTCCGGGACGCGAATGCGGTGATAGGCGAGCAGCTTCTTCGAGAGCGCCTTGTCGCGAGCCAGGATCAGGCCGCGCGGATTGCATCCGGTGTATGGCAGCCCGAGCAGCTCGAGATAGCTGACCACGTTCTGATCGAAGGTCGTGACGCCGGCAAACGCCTCCATGAGATTGAAGACGATGTGCGGCTTGAACAGTCCCACCGTTGGCCGGATCCCGCCGAGGTTGTCATTGATACCGAGCACGCGCACGTCGTGGCCGATCTCACGAAGTGTCTCGATCACGTCGTACTCCATCTTCCATTCCGCCTCGAGGATGTCGATACCGGTCGTGTCCTCGGGTGGAACCAGATGGTCGTGCACGAGCGCGAGGATGCGAAGTTTCTTCACGGTTCAAAGAAACAAGCGATGTCCGCCGCTGTGCAGGTAGTTCATGGCCTGCACCGTAAGCAGCACCGTAAACTCCTGGCGCGCCTGTTCCTCCGGAACGGCCAGGCGCAGTTTCAGCTCCCGGGAGCGTCCGATCATCTCCTCCAGGACCTGATCGATCGTGTACTGGTAGATCCCCGTCCATCCTGCCACCACGCGACGGACTTGTCGCCTGATGCGCGAGATGAACCGCGCTGCCGTCATCTGCCCCATGAACTCCGGCGCATCGGAGAAAAGGCGCCGCAGATCGCGATCGTAAAAATTGGGGTAGTCGACGCCGTAGTAGCGTCGTTTGTTGCGGTAATGCTGGCGCAACGTAATGCGGAGATTGGGCAGTGCATCGACCTCATGAGAGTTGTCGACTGGCGCCGGACGGTCCCGGAGCGCCCCCATCAACGCATCGATGTATTCGAGCTTGGGAAGCGCCTTCCATCCGGCGTAGCGATGCCGCCACTCGCTGTTCGGCGTCAGCCAGACGGCGAACGTCTCGGCGAAGTCTTCGTCAGGGTGGCTCTGCGCGTACCACGAGTCCAGATGCAGCACGAAGCTCTTGCTGTACGGCTTCGGCGTGTAGAACTCTGGATACGGTTTCGAAGGCGAGCCGAAGACCTCGCGTCGCTTGCTTCGTCGACGGAGGCGGTAGGCGTTGTCGATGACGTGGCCGGCTTCGTGCCGAAGAATCCTCATGCACCACTCGTGTTCGCCGCCTTCGACTTCGAGCATCTGCGCCTCCTCGAGCTTTTCGAGCCGCGGGTGGGCCAGATAGAAGGGGATGGCGATCGTCGTGGCGCCATCGGGCGTGAACCACTCGTCAGACAGATAGAAATGAAGGGGGAAGTTCAACCCTCGCGCCCGAAGCTCTTCCCGGAGGAGCTCAATCCGGTGCGCCAGCGTGCCCTCGATGACCAGGGGCAGATCCGCCATTCGCACATCGAGCAAAGCATCATCGTCGAGCTCGGGCCATGTCTCGTGCACGGGACGTTTGGGCATGTTGGGCTGGCCTATAGACTAGCGCGTAGCGCTGCCGGTAACCTGAGGCAGATGGGCCCTACGCGCACGATCGGGATCGTTGCAGGAGCGATGGTCAGCATGACGGTATTGGTGACGACGCAAGATAGAGACCGCGCGAAGGTCGCGGACGCCTACAAGTGGAACTTGACGGACATATATGCCAGCCAGGCGGTCTGGCGGGAGCAGAAGGAGAAGATTACGGCGGAAATCCCGCGTCTCAGCGAGTTCCGAGGCAAGCTCGCATCCTCGCCGGCCACACTGGCCGACGCGCTGGAGATGGTGTCGCGGCTGGATAAGGAGCTCTCCCGGCTCTATGTCTACGCCAGCATGCTTTCGGACGAAGACACACGGGACTCCACCGCCCAGGGCAAGCAGCAGGAGATGCAGCAGCTGTACGCCAGGTTCGGCGCCGAAGCGTCGTTCGTCGAACCCGAGATTGTGAAGATGGGGAGTGGCGCGACCGAGAAGGCTCTGGCAACGGAGCCGCGGCTCTCATCGCACGTCTTCTACGTCAGGGATGTCATCCGCCGCGCGGCGCACACGCTATCGGATTCGGAAGAGAAGATCCTGGCCGATGCCGCGCCGCTGGCGGCGTCCCCGAACAACATCTACACGATCCTGGCGAATGCCGACTTCCCCTATCCCACCATCACGCTGGCCGACGGAAAGAGCGTCAAAGTCGATCAGGCCGGATACAGCGAGCTGCGCACCTCGCCGAACCGAACCGACAGACAGGCAGCGATGTCGGCGTTCTTCAGCGCGCTCGGTTCATTCGGTCGCACGCTGGGGATGACGATGAACTCCAACGTGCAGAAGGCGCTGTTCTATTCGCGGTCGCGAAAGTATGCGTCGAATCTGGAAGCGGCGCTGAACGGCCCCAACATTCCGGTCACCGTCTACACGCGGTTGGTGGACGGCGTGAATCGTCATCTACCCACGTTTCATCGCTACCTGAAACTGCGCAAGCGGATGATGGGGCTGACCGACGACCTGCATTACTACGATCTCTACGCACCGCTGGTCGCGTCGGTGGATTTGCGCTACACGCCCGAGGAAGCGCAGGAGAACGTGATCGGCGCCATGGCGCCGCTCGGCAAGGACTACACCGACGTGCTGCGCAAGGGTTTCAAGGAGCGCTGGATCGACTGGTATCCGACCGAAGGCAAGGTCGCGGGCGCGTATTCGAACGGCGGCGCCTATGACGTGCATCCGTACATGCTCCTCAACTATCTCGGACAGTACAACGATGTCAGCACGTTGGCCCACGAGCTCGGTCACACGATGCAGAGCTACTACTCGAATAAGACGCAGCCGTATGCGACGGCGGGGTACCCGACCTTCGTCGCGGAGGTCGCGTCGACCTTCAACGAAGCGCTCCTCATCGACGACATGTTGAAGCGCATCAAGGACACGCCGACGCGGCTGTCGTTGCTGGGCAACTACCTCGAAGGCATCAAGGCGACCGTCTTCCGCCAGACTCAATTCGCCGAGTTCGAGTTGCGCATGCACGAAATGGGGGAGCGCGGCGAGCCGATCACCGGCGACGCCCTCGCCAGGTTGTATCTGGATATCACGCGCAAGTATTACGGCCATGAGCAGAAGGTCGCGATCGTCGACGACTACATCGCCCACGAGTGGAGCTTCATTCCACACTTCTATCGCGACTTTTACGTCTTTCAGTACGCCACTTCGTTCACCGCTGCGGAAGCGCTGTCTGCCAAGGTGCTGGCAGGCGACCAGGACGCGACGCAGCGTTACCTCACCTTTCTCGCGGCAGGTGGATCGAAGTACCCGATCGATCTGCTGAAGAACGCCGGCGTCGACATGACAACCGACGAACCGCTCGACCTGACGATCAAGCGGATGAATGAGGTGATGGACGAGATGGAGAAGCTACTTGCGAAATAGACACGGCGGGTCTGAAGACCCGCCGCTACGCTGCAGGTAGAGGCGCGTCCTTAGACCCGCCTGGTTCCTCTACAGAATTCGCTTCCCCAGCGCGGACAGCGCAAGCTCCACGCCGAATTCCGCCGTGGCGTTGCGCAGATCGAGCGTCGGGTTGACCTCGACCAGGTCCAACGCGACGAGCTGCTGCGAATCGGCAACGAGCTCCATCACCATGTGCGCCTCGCGGTAATCGAGCCCACCACGCACAGGCGTGCCGACGCCCGGGGCGAACGTCGGGTCACAGGCATCCATATCGAACGACACATGGATTCCGCCGGTGCCCTTCGATGCGAGCGCGATGGCGCGCTCGGCGACGACGGCGATGCCGTGACGATCGATGTCTTTCATCGTGAACACATGTACGCCCGCCGCGCGAATCCGCTCCTTCTCACGTTCGTCGAGGTTCCGAATCCCGACGAGCACGGTGTGCTCGGGAAGCACTGACGGCGTCGACCCGATCGCGGCGAGCTCGGCCGGCTCCTGACCGAGCAG
>Ga0075424_100005177_pt1 | contig 12421 bp, 13 predicted proteins | sample SoiMethybrSBSTD3_FD_75301 | JGI IMG/M metagenome (GOLD analysis project Ga0075424, IMG submission 75301) | Bulk soil microbial communities from a Populus tree surrounding site in Tennessee, USA - Soil MetaG P. TD hybrid SBSTD3 | ecosystem: Environmental > Terrestrial > Soil > Tree plantation... | reverse complement strand
CTCATCCATCGATACCTGGCGAACAATGAGGGTACACAGACTCTGCAACCCTCGATGTTAGTTTCCGTAGAGATTTCCGCCGGCGGTGAAGCTGCAGATGGAATGCGTTTGCGGCATTGGGTTCCATTCAACACCGGCAGTCTGGATCAGCTGCCGCAGGCTCAAGATGTCACAAATGCGATTCGGCAAATGGCAGCAGATTTGAGCAAATTGCGTTCGGCGCCCGTCCTGGACGTTGATTACTCCGGTCCAGTCTTATTTGCGGGCCAGGCGTCCGCAGAGATGTTTGCGCGCGTTCTGGCTCCGCAGCTTTCAGGGCAGCGGTTGCCGCTTTCAGAGCAACAACAATCGCAGACTTCACGAAGCGAGCTCGTCGATCGCTTAAACCGCCCTGTTCTCCCTCGGTTCCTTTCTGTTTTCGATGATCCGACGACGCAGCGACTGGGCGGCCAGGAATTGCTGGGCCATTATCAAGTCGACGACCAAGGTGTGCCCGCACGCCGAGTATCGCTGATCGAGCAAGGAGTACTAAAAAACTTCCTGATGTCGCGCCGGCCCGGCAAAGACATGCCCCAATCCAACGGACATGGGCGCTCCGGTGTTCCCGGAAGAGAAACAGCTCAAATCGGAAATCTTTTCATACAGGCGAATGAGGGCAAAAGCTATGAGGAGTTGAAGCAACAACTCATCAAAATGTGTCAGGAGGAGAACTTGCCTTACGGCATCATCGTCAAAGCGCTGGTTTCGGATGGGCGAAGTCCGGTAGGTATGCCGGTCCTGACCTACAAGCTGTACGTCAATGACGGACGTGAAGAATTGATCCGCGGCGCCGTTGCTCAGAGCATACCTGTCCGGTCTTTACGGCAGATCGAAGGTGTAGGCAATGATGCGTTCGTCGCCAATCGGCTTGCTGGAAGCAATGAACTTCCAACACCGACGAGTATCGTCGCCCCGTCTGTTCTGTTAGAGGAAGTAGAATTTAAGCGGCCGGCCAGTACGCAGCAAAAACCGGCGCTTTTGACACATCCTTATTTCAACAAAAACTAGCGGCCTGAACGTCGCACCGGCGGCGCCTCAATGATGGCTTCGGCTGACGACGCGATCGTTTGAGCTTCGCTAAGTAACAGATCGAATCGAGTCTCCGCGGCTTCGAAAGTGAATTCAAAGAAACCGGCATTCTTGTGCGTGGCGCGATACAAGATTCGCTTATGCTCCGCCAAGCGGTTTCCTACGATCTCGTATTCCACCCATTCAGCGTTTGAATCAGTGAAATGTTTTGGCGGGCCAAGCTTGGCAAACCCGAGCGGGTTCATCACGCGCTCGGCCTGTTGACTGGCATATGTTGCAAGGTCTTTCACAGGTGCTATTCGTCGGACGAGAAGAGAAGCGCCGGTCGAATGCCGGAGCGAAATCAGATCGCCGCCTGAATCAGTTGTCTGCCAACCCTGCGGAACAATGATCTCGAGTCGGTCGCTACGGACCGGCCTTGTTGGTGCGGGCTGGGCATTTTGGAGCAGAAAGGCGATCAAAAAAAGAAATTGCACTCGACGATTCTACTCGCGGATGATTTTTAGAAGCGTCCAAAATAAGAGGACAGAATTCGGAGGCCATCGTGTATTTTCGCGATCGTACCGAAGCCGGCCATTTACTTGCTCTCAACCTTCAAGCCTATAAAAACCAACCTGATCTTCTGATTCTAGGACTGCCTCGTGGCGGCGTCCCTGTGGCTTATGAAGTGGCGCGCGACCTGAACGCACCTTTAGACGTTTTTATCGTTCGGAAGCTCGGCGTTCCAGGTCAGGAGGAGTTGGCCATGGGCGCCATTGCCACTGCTGGCGTGAGGATCCTGCATGATGGAATCATCCGTGAGCTGGGGATCCCCCCGCATGTCGTCGACACGGTGGTTGCGCAGGAACAAAGAGAACTGGAGCGGCGTGAACGTTTGTATCGGGGGGAGAGGGGCTCTCTGGCGATCGAAGGTAAGACAGTGATTATCGTCGACGATGGCCTAGCGACTGGATCCACTATGAAGGCCGCCATTGCAGCACTGCGGCAGCAACGTCCATCGAAACTCATTGTGGCGGTGCCGACAGCACCGGCGGATACATGCAAAGAACTCCAAGAGGCAGCCGATGAGGTCGTTTGCCCATTTACACCAGATCCATTCTACGCTGTTGGGGGTTCCTATTCTGATTTCCGGCAAACGACAGACGAGGAGGTCCGCGAATTGATCAGGCGCGCAGCCTGAAACATTTTTTCCTTATGGAGTCTGAAATGAGCTTGAAATCAAGTTTGATTTACATTCCGGTTGGTCGGGAAGAGATTCAAGGCGATTTACGTATTCCGGAAAATAGCACCGCTATGGTGGCCTTTGCACACGGAAGCGGCAGTAGCAGGAACAGTCCCCGGAACAAATATGTGGCGGACGTATTGAATACCGCAGGTATCGGTACATTGTTGATGGACCTGCTGACGCCAAACGAAGAACTTCTTGATTTCCAAAGCGGGCAGCACCGATTCGATATCACACTGCTCGCTGAGCGTTTATCGACCGTAACGACCTGGCTTCGTAGCCAATCAGCAACACAAAGGCTCCACACCGGCTATTTCGGAGCAAGCACCGGTGCAGCTGCAGCGATCGTCGCTGCAGCTAAGCATCCAGTCGTTATTGAGGCTGTGGTCTCGCGCGGCGGAAGACCCGATCTGGCCGGCGATTCCTTACCGAGCGTGCCCTGTCCAACGCTGCTCATCGTAGGCGGAAACGATCATTCGGTTATCGAACTGAATCGTCAGGCTGCGACCCAATTGAAGGCGGAACACCGTTTGGAAATCATTCCAAACGCAGGCCACTTATTTGAAGAGCCGGGAGCGTTGGAACAGGTTGCTGGCTTAGCCGCCCGGTGGTTTGAAAAGCACCTGATTCCGGGCCATCGCCACGCGGCGTAGCCCAACTCTTAGGCGCGGTCATAGACCGCGCCTACAGAGGCTGACCTAGAAAGTTACACCGTAATAGATAAACAAAAGGCGGTTTCTGTTCGCGTTGCTGTCTTTCCAACTATCGTTGCCGAAGCTGTAGCCCGCGTTCAACAATCCGTTGCCAGGCAGAGTAATCGAAATGCCGGGAGTGAAATAGCCCAGGCCGTTTTTGCCGCTGAACCAATCGGCGACGAAACTTGCTTTTGCGTGGATCGGCTGCTCATATCCAACGATCGCCCCCGCTCTGGGCTGATCTAGAAAGCTTGTGGGACCTTGCGTCGCGTCCTGATTAGCGCCCAATACTCCGTAGGGACCTGCGGTAAACCGTGGACCATACATACTACCTTTAAATTTCTTACTCAGATTCGTGTAGATGTATCCCCAGCTATCTGAAATGTCGCGCTCATTGAGAGGCGTGTTCCAAACGATGCCCGCCGCAAGTGCGAGGCCTGCATCATCATTGTTGTAGTACTTGTACTTGAAATTCGGCTGAATGTATCCCAGGGTGTTGGGAGACGCCCCATTGGCGTTGTGCAGGATTGGAAAATTCACGCCGACTTCCGCGTTTGGCGTGACGCCCACGATAAAGCGGGGGTTATAGATGTATAGACGCTGCGTGTCGCCAGTTCCTGTGATCTCCAATCCCGGAGCTTGCATTAGCCAATCGAATTCAAAATATGCTTTCCCTTTTGAAACTGTGTCCGTCGTCGGAATGTTGAAAATTGTCGATTGCGCCATGGCCGTCTGCGCGGTCACAAGAAACAAAAGAGCGACAAACAATCCTGAGAGAACTTTGAAGGTTTTCACGGTGTTTAGCCCGCCTTTCTTTTTTGAGTGCAAAAAAAAACGCCCAGAGCACCCTCTCGTGTGCGACTGGACGTCTTTGTCTTCGGAATTCTGTTTACCGCACAGCACTGTGCGGTCCGAGGAATTTTCTAACAGGCCCTGCCCGCGCCTGTCAACCGAAAAATCCCGGCGAAAAACACGGCGTTGCGGCATTGCGGCTGATCGAACATTAAGTTCATAGTTTTAATCAGCGGTAAATGGTCCCGGCCCGCCAAAGTGGTATGGCAATTGCAAAAAGATTAAGGAGGGGGTCACTATGACGATCACCATCAGCGACAAACTTATCTATTTAGGGACGGGCTGCGGTATTGGGCTCGTTCTCGGCGCTCTCTTTGCTCCAAAATCAGGCGAAGAGACCCGGCAGGACTTAAGCCATAAAGTCGACGAACTGACGGACAGGGTGCAGGAAAAAATTGACGCTTCAGGGATTACCGATGCGGCTAGCCAAACGTGGAACAACGTCGTGGGAAAGGGAAAGGACGTCGCGAGCATGGGCCGCCAGAGATTGAACGATTCAATAGAAGCGGCGAGACGCAGATATAACGCGGCAATGGAGGATGAGGACTTGGCGGAACGCTAGGCCCGACAGGACATCATGGTCGACCAAAACGTTCTGACGGTTTTTATCGCGCTCACAGCGGTAGCTGTACTGATTCAATGCGGCATTCTACTCGGTCTCTGCTTTATGTCGTCTAAGTTGAGCCGGCAAGCCGATCGAGCCGCCGAGGTGGCACGCACTTTTCTGGGCCCAATCCAGAACACGGCTGAACATCTCCAGGTCCTGGCTGCACGCATGACTGAAGTGGGCGCTGTGATGCACTCGCAGCTGCGGCAGTTCGAACAGTGGCGGCGCGGAGCAAGGTAGTCGCGGGCTGCTGATCTACACGCCTCCGTTCGGAGACGCGCAGGCAGCTGTTTGCTTATTTTTTTTCTTCGACAGCCTGTTTAGCGATTGCAATGAAGTCATCAACCGACTTTGTCTTAAGATCCTCGCCGGATCGCAGACGGACGGCCACAGCACCCTGTTCCTGCTCGCGATCGCCAACGACCAACATATACGGAATCTTCTGCATCTGAGCGTTCCGGATTTTTGCATTCATCCGTTCAAAGCTCGAATCGATTTCTACGCGCAGTCCCTCCGCAGCTAAACGCGTCTGGACCTGCTTGCAATATTCGGCGTGACGATCTGCAATCGGAATGAGGATCGCCTGTACCGGTGCCAGCCATACTGGAAAGGCGCCGGCGTAGTGCTCGATCAGGATCGCGATGAAACGTTCGAAGCTGCCAAAGATGGCTCGGTGAATGACCACGACCCGATGTTCGGCATTATCCGCGCCGACGTATTTCAGGTCGAACCGCTCAGGCATCATATAGTCCAGCTGGATCGTAGCGCACTGCCACTTCCGACCGATCGCATCCGTTACGTGGATGTCGATTTTTGGTCCATAGAAGGCACCATCACCTTCGTTCAGCTCGTACCGGACGCCGGCCCGGTCGAGTGCACTTTTGAGCTGGGCTTCTGCATGATTCCACGTTGAGATCTCACCGAGGAATTCCGATGGACGCGTGCCGAGCTTCGCCTCGAAAGGCAATCCAAAGTCATCATAGGTACGGCGAACGAGACCCAAGAGTCGTTCGACTTCATCACCAATTTGTTCGGGCGTTACGAAACAGTGTGCGTCGTCCTGCGAAAACTGCCGGACTCGCGTCAGGCCGGACAAAACTCCTGATGCCTCGTTCCTATGCAGCGGCGTTTGTTCATGAAACCGGATCGGCAAGTCGCGATAGCTCCGCACTTCACTGGCGAAGACCAGATAGTGGCCTGGGCAATTCATTGCCTTGAGAGCCATTTCTTCTTCCTCGGACGCGATCTGAAACATGTTTTGACGATAGTGGAACCAGTGGCCCGACGTTTCCCATAATGCCTTGTTATAAATGGTTGGCGTCTTGACCTCGACGTAGCCCGCTGGAAATAGGACGCTGCGCATGTAATTCGCAAGCGTGTTGTAAAGCGTCGTGCCCTTGGCAAGCCAAAACGCTGAGCCCGGCGACCATGGGTGGAACATGAACAGACCGAGCTCGCGTCCGAGCTTTCGGTGATCTCGCTTCTTCGCTTCTTCTACGCGGAAGAAGTACTCTTCCAACTCCTTTTTCGTATCGAATGCCACGCCGTACACACGCTGCATTTGCTCGCGTTGTTGATTCCCACGCCAGTAGGCGCCGGACACCCTCGTTAAGCGAAAGCTATCCGGATCGATTTCCTTCGTCTCTTTCACGTGCGGACCCCTGCAGAGGTCGGTGAACTCGCCGGTCTTATAAACGCTCACTTTGTCGACGGCACCGCCGACCAGATTGGAATCCCCAGCATCCGCGACGGCAGTCGTGCCACGCGTTTTCAAGTCCCGCAGCAATTCGACTTTGAAATCCTGCGACATTCGTCCGAACATATCAGCGGCGCTATCGATATCCATTTCAGAACGGTCGAATCGGAGGTTCTGCGCTACTTTCTCACGCATCCGTTTCTGGATGGCGAGCAAATCATCGGGTGTGAGAGGCCTGCTCACCTGGACGTCATAATAAAATCCATCCTCCACAACCGGCCCGACGCCGAATTTTGCGTCCGGGAAAATTTCCTGAATGGTCGCGGCCATAATATGAGCAAGTGAGTGGCGCTTCGTCTCGAGTTTTTCGTTCTTAGACATGGAAGTCCCTAGAGTAGCTTGTAATGCAGTATGTAGTCGAGGGCTTTAGATTGAAAAGAGGTGCGCTATTTTGTTATGTTTAGCGTTTGTCTTTATGCGCCTGTTTTAGGAGGTCTAAGCCATCGACAAAAACATAAGGGTGAACCAGCGAATCCGAGCTCGCGAGGTGCGAGTTATCGATGACCAAAACGCGCAACTCGGAATCATGCCTCCGCTGCAGGCGCTACGAATCGCTGAAGAGCGCGGCCTGGACCTGGTAGAAGTGGCTCCAACTGCAACTCCTCCGGTTTGCAGAATCATGGATTACGGGAAATACCTCTACCAGATGAACAAGAAACTTCACGAGGCCAAAAAGCATCAGAAAAACATTACGGTCAAAGAAGTGAAGTTTCGCCCGAATACCGATGAACACGATTACGAATTCAAAAAAAATCACATCATCCGGTTTTTGAAACAGGGAGATAAAGTAAAGGCGGCAGTTTTTTTTAGAGGACGCGAGATCGTTCACCAGGGAATTGGCCGCGCGCTTTTGGACAGGTTGGTAGAGGAGCTTTCTGAGATCGGGGCAGTGGAAGCGCGCCCGAAGATGGAAGGTCCAAATTTGATTGCGATATTCGCTCCGAAGCCTGGGGGAGGCGGGAGCCCGAAAGTACAAAAAGCACATGAAACTAAAAACACATAAGGGAGCCGCAAAACGCTTCAAACTTACTGCGACTGGCAAGGTGAAGCGACGTCATTCGTTCGCGCGCCATATTCTGACGAAGAAAGCGGCAGGCCGAAAAAGAAAACTCAGTCAAGCAATAATAGCGTCCGATGCGGACACACCGACGATCCGGCGCATGTTGCCGTACGGATGAATTAAGGAGCTAGATCAGTGCCTAGAGTCAAACGCGGAACTAAGCGTCATAACCGCCGGAAAAAGTTGCTCACTCGTGCGAAGGGGTATTATCTCAGCAAGAGCAAACTGTACAAATTTGCAAAAGAGTCCGTTGAGAAGGCTCTTGTTTATGCCTATCGTGACCGTAAAGTCCGCAAACGCGAGTTCCGCCGTCTGTGGATCGTTCGCATCGGCGCGGCGGCCCGGATCAACGGACTGAACTACAATCAGTTCATGTTCGGTCTCAAGCAGGCAGGCGTCGATATGGACCGGAAAGTCCTGGCGGATTTGGCCCTCCAGGATCCGGCAGCGTTCACACGGCTTGCAGATACAGCTAAGGGCGCCATTCAGAAAACGAATTAACTTTTCAGCGATTCAAACATGGGATTTACGGGATGTCCTCAAACGACGGTATCGGCAGGCTTCGAGCTATCGAGCAACAGTTCGATACTGAACGTGCATCCGTCGTTGACCGCAAGGCGTTAGAAGATACTCGCGCCCGCTACCTTTCGCGAAAATCCGGTCTTCTTACACTTGAACTCCAAAATCTCGGCAAGCTTCCGAAAGAAGACCGCGCAGAATTTGGCCGCGTTGCGAACGAAATCAAGATCAAGATCGAAACGGCGCTTGAATCTCTGCAAACCTCGATCGATACAGTAGACAAGCAAAGAACGCTCGAGCGTGAGGCGTTGGATGTCAGCCTGCCCGGCAATCGGCGACGTATTGGACATCAACACCCGCTGACGAAGGTCTGGAAAGAAATCGAAGACATCTTCATTTCGATGGGGTACACCGTCGAGGACGGGCCCGAAGTCGAAAGTACCTATTACAATTTCGACGCCCTGAACATTCCTCTAACTCATCCCGCACGCGACCCGCGTGATACGTTCTATGTTGCGGAGAATCTGTTGTTGCGCACGCACACTTCACCCGTTCAAGTGCGGACGATGGAAAAGACTCAGCCTCCGCTGCGTATCATTTGTCCTGGCCGCGTCTTTCGCAGGGACCCATTTGATCCGACACACTCACCGATGTTCCACCAGGTCGAGGGACTGGTAGTCGACGAGGGAATTACATTCGCCGATCTCAAAGGAACGCTCGAACGGTTCCACAAACTATTCTTCGGTGAGCATACGAACACTCGTTTACGCCCCAGCTTCTTCCCATTTGTGGAACCGGGCGCGGAAGTGGACGTGTCGTGTGTCTTTTGCGACGGGTCGGGTTGCCGCGTGTGCAAGGGAACAGGCTGGATAGAAGTGATGGGCGCAGGAATGGTACATCCCAATCTCTATCGATTCGTGAACTACGACGCGCAGAAATACACGGGGTTTGCGTTCGGCGGCGGTATCGACCGGTACACCATGCTGAAATACAACATCCATGATCTCCAGTTGTTCTTCCAGAACGACATGCGATTTCTGGAGCAGTTCCCATGAAGGTCAGCTACGCGTGGTTGAAAGAATTCGTCGAAATTCGCGAGACACCTCAACAGCTGGGTACGCGATTGACGAACCTGGGTCTTACAGTGGATGCCCTCGAACCACAAGCCGGCGATTTCGTTTTCGAGCTTGATGTCCCAACCAACCGCCCAGATTGTCTCAGTCATCTTGGCGTAGCGCGGGAGATCGCTGCCGCGATGGGATCTCCGCTAAAGCTTCCCAAGTTTGAACTACGCGAGAAGGAAAAGCTCGCCAGTGAAATTTTCTCGATTTCGATCGAAGACTCCGACCTCTGTGCGCGGTATTGCGGCCGTTACATCGCCGGCGTAAAGATCGGTCCCTCGCCGGAATGGTTGAGAACACGCCTGGAAGCACTGGCTGTGCGATCCATCAATAGCGTCGCAGATGTTACCAACTATGTGATGCTCGAACTCGGCCAACCTTTACATGCCTTTGACGCCGACAAATTGCAAGCCCAACAGATTATCGTTCGTCGCGCCGAGTTCGACGAAAAGATGAAAACGCTGGATGGGATGGACCGCGACCTCAATCCCTCGATGCTCGTGATAGCCGATGCCCATCGCGCAGTTGCGATTGCTGGGGTAATGGGCGGCGCAGATACTGAAATCTCGGATGCGACGCGAAATGTTTTGCTTGAAAGTGCAAACTTCGATCCTGCTTCTATTCGAAAAACATCTCGCGCACTCGGGCTATCGAGCGAAGCCTCATATCGTTTCGAGCGCGGCGCCGATGTTGAAATGGCGCGTTATGCCTGCGACCGCGCGGCCGCTTTGATTCAGTCGCTGGCCGATGGAAGTTGTTATCGGGGAGTTATCGATGTTTACCCACGGCCGCGAATCCCGGTCACAGCAATGTTACGGCGGCAGCGAATTGAAGCTTTCTTAGGCGCGCGCGTAGAGGACACAATCGTGGAGCGCATACTGGAGCGGCTTGGTTTCACAGCCAAACACACCGCCGATGGCTGGATCATTGATGTGCCCAGCCATCGCCTGGATGTCACGCGAGAAGAAGATTTGCTCGAAGAAGTCGCACGCCACCACGGTTTCGATAAGTTTCCGGCCACGCTTCCGACATGGAGGGGATATGGGTCAGGACTGCCCCGGGAATCGAAGGAACGCATGCTTCGAAATCACCTGGCAGCTGCCGGTTACACTGAAATTATTCCACTTGCATTCAGTGACGAGGCGACGGAACGAAAATTTTCTTCCGACACGGAACCTATCCGTCTGCTCAGTCCTATTGCGGAGGACGAGGGTATTCTTCGGACGTCGCTGGTACCGACGATGCTGCGCACGATTCAATGGAACACAAACCGAGGGACTCGGGATCTGCAGTTCTACGAGCTGGGCAAAATTTACGGACAAACCGGAGAAAGCCGCCGCCTCATCCTCGCGGCCACGGGAGCCCTTCGAACGAAAAATGTTCACGAGGAGGAGCGTCCTTTCAATTTCTACGATCTGAAGGGCGATGTTGAGGATATTCTCGACGTTTTCGGCCTGAGGTTGAATTCGACGAGTGAGCCAGTGCCGGCCTATTATCATCCGGGCCGCGCATTTCGGGACGGCGATCTCGTTGCGTGCGGCGAACTTCATCCAGGCACGCTTGAGGAATACAAATTCCGCAATCGCGTTTATATTGCCGAGCTGGATCTGGATATGATTTTGAAGTCAGGCGAACAGCAGCCCATCCAGGCGATTCCCAGGTTTCCTTCCATTCGGCGTGACTTCTCGCTCCTGTTGGACAAGGGAATGCGTTATGCCGATGTGCAAGAAGCAATCCTCAGGCTAGGAATTCCAGAGCTTGTTCGCATTGAGCCGTTCGACCGAATGGAAACGGGACCGTTTCCGGAATCCAAGTATGCGTTGGCAATTTCGCTGACGTATCAATCGCCGGAACGTACACTGACAGATGCAGAAGTTGAGAGTTTCGACAAAATAATCCTAAATTCTTTGAAAACGCGTTTGAACGCGGAGTTAAGGCAGTAACATGAACTCGGGTTTCGATAAATTCCAAGAGCTTGAAGATCGAATCGTCCGAACCATCGAGTTGGTTAAGACGACACGGCAAGAAAGAACCAACGCCGAGAAAGAACTCTCGGCGGCGCGTAGTCAAATCAAGACACTGGAGCGAGAGATCGACCAATTGAGGCACGAACGCGACTTGGTAAAGGATAAGGTCGAATCGTTGCTCGAAACATTGTCGGTATTGACCGAGGAGAGCGTTGTCTAAAATTAAGCCACGAACAATAGAGGTGGATATTTACGATCAGAAGTATTCGATCGTTTTGAAGAGTTCCTTGGCCGAAGCAGAAGTCCGAGAACTTGCGGAAGAAATCGATGTGCGGATGCGCAACATCGCTTCTCAAGCGAATACACCGGATTCTCTAAGAGTGGCCATTCTCACTGCGTTGCACCTTGCTCAGGAGTACCGCGAACTGCAACGCAACTGCGAACAAAAAACGGACGAATGGTCGCGCGCGTTGGAACAAGTGCTGAGGAAATAATTAGTGGACAGACGGTCTATCCCCGTAGGGTCGGTCCCCTAATGTTTTGTCCAACATGCTATGATCGAATCACCCTGCGGAGAGCGTGATGGTGTTAGCAAAATTTGAACCAATGCTTATTTGTTAGGGAGTCCGATTGGCTGCGTGGTGTGTGGGCCTTACCCTTCGCGGGTCCCTAGGTCCCCTAAAGCGCAGATAGGATGCCCACCTGTTTGACAGGTTCAAATAAGTGATGCCACACGCCTCCTGCGGGCCAACGCTTTCCCGCGTTCAACCCGTCCATAAAGACGCAGCGTATTCATGAAAATCCTTTTCATCGGCGACACCGTCGGCAAGGCCGGCCGCTCCGTCGTTCACCAGCATTTGAAGCACCTGCAGGAAGAACTCGCTATCGAGCTCACCATCCTGAATTGTGAAAATGCGGCTGCCGGCTTCGGAATCACGCCCAAAATTGCAGACGAATTCTTCGATTGGGGTATTGATGTCCTCACATCAGGCAATCACATTTGGGATAAGAAAGAGATCATGCCGTACCTCTCGAAAAATCCGAGAATTCTCCGGCCGGCGAATTATCCGCCGGACAACCCGGGCAGAGGACTCGCAATCCTGAAGACGCGGTCGGAACAGGAAGTGGCGGTTCTGAACCTGCAAGGCCGTGTATTTATGCCCGCTACTGACGATCCGTTTCGTGTGGCGGATGCAGAGTTGGCGAGGATTCCAAAGCACATCAAAGTAATTTTTGTTGATATGCATGGCGAGGCAACGTCGGAAAAAGTTGCCATGGGGTGGTACCTGGATGGGCGTGTCTCGGCCGTTATTGGTACGCACACGCACATACCTACGGCGGATTCGAAGATTCTGCCCGGTGGCACTGCGTATCAGACCGACGCGGGAATGTCCGGACCGTTTTATTCAGTGATCGGTGTGATCAAGGAAGACGTAATCCGACGGTTTTTAACATCAATTCCCGATAAATTCGAGTCCGCGTCACAGGATGCACAATTGAACGGCGTCTTCGTAGAGGTGGATTCGGGAACCGGGAAAGCTCGACGAATCG
>Ga0075424_100005176_pt1 | contig 12422 bp, 13 predicted proteins | sample SoiMethybrSBSTD3_FD_75301 | JGI IMG/M metagenome (GOLD analysis project Ga0075424, IMG submission 75301) | Bulk soil microbial communities from a Populus tree surrounding site in Tennessee, USA - Soil MetaG P. TD hybrid SBSTD3 | ecosystem: Environmental > Terrestrial > Soil > Tree plantation... | reverse complement strand
GACCTTGTCGGCGATGTTCGAGGACATACCCAGCAATCTGGAGGCCCCGCACGCCCTCGGCATGACAACGGTGCTCGTGCACGCCGCCAGCAACTACGATCACCCGGTGCAGCAGAAGATCCGCGCCTGGCTTGAGCCGCCCGCGCACATTCACTACATGACCGATAATCTCGCGGCGTTTCTGGCGAGTGGCACAGTAGGTGCGCTGGAGCCCTCGACAGCACGCGGGATGAGCCAAGGAGATAGCCGCGCCTAGCGCTATTGGAGCAAGCTCATGAACGAGACAGCGTCACGACTGCGCCCGCTGGCCGAGCATCGACCGGCGCGCGCGGTCCCGGCGGGAACCCGGATCGGTCACGTCCATCTCAAGGTGGCTGACCTGGAGCGGGCCTTGTCGTTTTATTGCGACGTGCTCGGGTTTGAGGTGACGCAGCGGCGTCAAGGCGCCGTCTTCATTTCTGCGGGGGGATATCACCACCATATCGCGCTTAACACCTGGGAAAGCCTCGGCGGCGCAGCGCCGCCGCCCGGTAGCACCGGGCTCTACCATCTTGCCATCCTCTATCCGACGCGACGGGATCTTGCCGATGCGCTGCGCCGTGTGATGGCGGCCGGCATCGAGCTCGATGGCGCGAGCGATCATGGCGTCAGCGAGGCCCTTTATCTGCGCGACTATGACCAGAACGGCGTGGAACTCTATTGGGATAAGCCGCGCGAGCGGTGGCCGGTCACGCCGACGGGTGAACTCAGCATGATCAGCGCCCGCCTCGATCTGCGCAGCTTGCTGGCCGAGCAATAGTCACCTGGCGCCGTGGCGGCTTACGCAAAGCGCTGGCGAGCCAGCGCCGCGCCTGCCGCCAAGGCGCTGAGCTTGGCGAAGGCAATGTCACGGCGCATGGGGGCCATACCGCAATTGGTGCACAGCTGGATCGACTCGGCTGGAATGTGCTTGGCGGCCTCCGCCGCGACCGCGGCGACCTCCTCGGGCGTCTCGACGGTGTCGCTGGCGACGTCGATTGCACCGACCAGAATCTGTTTGCCCTTGAGTAGGCCAAGGAGGCTGATGGGAACCTTGGAGTTGCGGCATTCCAGCGACACCTGCCCAATTTGGCTCTTGGCGAGGGCGGGAAAGATCGCCTCGTACTGACGCCACTCCCGGCCCAGAGATGCCTTCCAATCGATGTTGGCTTTGATGCCGTAGCCGTAGCAGATGTGCACGGCCGTGGTACAGGCGAGGCCCGCCGCGGCCCGCTCGAGGGCGGCAATGCCCCAGCCGTTCACCTCGTCCATGAACACGTTGAAGGCGGGCTCGTCGAATTGGATGACATCGACCCCGTCCTTCTCGAGCGCTTTGGCCTCCTCGTTCAAAAGCTCGGCAAAGGCGAAAGCCATCTTCACTTTGTCGCCATAGTAGCGGTCGGCGACCGTGTCGGTGATCGTCATCGGCCCGGGCAAGGTGAACTTGAGCTTACGCCGGGTATGGGCGCGCGCAAGCTGCGCTTCCATTTTGTGCACGCGCCCCTTGAGCCGCAGCGCCGCCACCACTTGCGGCACCATGGCTTTATAGCGGTCCGCGCGAATCCCCATCTCGACCTTATGTTCGGAATCGATCCCCTCTACGCGCTCGAGAAAGCCGTGCACGAAGTGCTGACGCGCCTGTTCGCCGTCGCTGACGATGTCGATGCCGGCATCCTCCTGCTGCTTGATGGCGAGCAGCGTGGCATCCCGCTTGGCGGCTGCGAGCGCCTCGCCCTCGAGGCGCCAGGGTGCCCACAGCTTGTTGGTCTCCGCCAGCCAGGGCGGTTTCGGCAGGCTGCCGGCGATTGTGGTCTCGAACATCCTTCCTCCCGAGCTGGACGGCGGCCGTTTCTGGCGGCAATCTGGCCGCCACTATAAAGGGGGAAATGCCGGCACCAAAGCCGTTCGGCCGACCGGCCGCGGTGGGCCGCTGCCCCAAAGGATGGATCAATGTTCGCCCCAGCCGAAGCCGCCCGTTTTCTCGACGACGCTCATAAAACCCGTGCGCCCTACCAGAACATCCCCGCCGCAATCGGCCCCAAAACCGTGGCCGAAGCCTATGACGTGCAGGAAGCGCTGTGTGCACGCTGGGCCGAGCGGTTAGGCGGCGTGGCCGGCCTGAAAATCGCCACCACGACCAAGGTCATGCAACAGCTGATGGGGATCGACCATCCCTGCGGGGGCATGATTTTTGCCTCCCGCGTACACCGCTCGCCGGCGCGCCTTGCCAAAGCCGACTACGTCAATGTGCGCATCGAATGCGAGCTGGCCGTACGGCTCGGTCGCACACTCCTGCCCGAGCCTTTGCCCTATACGCGCGACAGCGTGCGGCCCGCGGTCGCCGAAATCATGGCCGCCTTCGAGTTGATCGAGGATCGCCACGCCGATTACAAGACCTGTCAGGCGCTCTCGCTGATTGCCGATAACGCCTGGAACGGCGGGATCGTCATTGCTGCGCCCAAACCACTGCCGGCTGCGCTCGACCTCGACGGTATCGCTGGACGCTTGTCACGGAATGGCAAGCTCGAGGCTGCTGGCCGCACCGATGATCCGCTGGGCGCCCTGGCGTGGCTTGCCAATTTGGCGATCGAGCGCCGCCGCCCGATCGAGCGTGACATGGTCGTGATCACGGGCAGCGTCGTGACAACCGTGGACATTGCCGCCGGCGATCGCCTCGACTTCGTGCTCGAGGACGTGGGCGAGGTCTCGCTGAGCGCGACCTAGAGGCCCGCGCAGGGTTCGCGAACTTAGTCCAAATGCTAACACGCGAGAACGCCGCGTGCGGTTTGGCCGCCGCGGCCTTTTCGTAAGTTGTTTCAGAGTGTTGTGTTGTCGTCATGCGCGCGACGTCTAATAGACTTTAGGGTGGGAGGGAAACGAGCTGAGGCTGTGTCAAGTGAAGGGCGATGTGGGCTTCGCGCTCGCCTCGCACTATTGGGAGACACGACACTCATGGCAACGACTGAGGACGCCATTTACACGGAACGCCGCGGTACGCGGATGACGGCGGACGAGCGGCTGGTGATCTTCGCCTCCTCGCTCGGGACCGTCTTCGAGTGGTACGATTTCTATATTTACGGCACGCTTGGCGTGTTTCTGGCCAAATACTTTTTCTCCAACGTGCCGGCGAATGTCGGCTTCATCTTCACACTGCTCGCCTTCGCGGCGGGCTTCGCGGTCCGGCCCTTGGGTGCGCTGATTTTCGGCCGCATCGGCGACATTGTCGGGCGCAAGTACACCTTCCTCGTGACCATGACGCTGATGGGATTGGGCACGTTTTTCATCGGCGTGCTGCCCTCCTACGCGCAATGGGGGATCATGGCACCCATCGTGCTGATCGGCTTGCGTCTGGTGCAGGGCTTAGCGCTTGGCGGCGAGTATGGTGGGGCGGCAATCTACGTCGCCGAGCACGCACCGGCCGACAAGCGCGGCTACTACACCTCTTGGATCCAGACGACGGCAACCCTGGGCCTGTTCATGGCCTTGCTGCTGATTCTGGCCATTCGCAACATTATGGGCGAAGCGGCCTTTGCCGATTGGGGGTGGCGCGTGCCGTTCCTGCTCTCGATCGTGCTGTTGGTGGTCTCCATCTGGATCCGGCTCAAGTTGAACGAATCGCCGATCTTCCAGCGCATGAAGCAGGAGGGACGCACTTCTAAACGGCCGCTCAGCGAAGCATTCGGCAATTGGTCCAATGCCAAGATCGCGCTGTTGGCGCTGCTGGGCGCTACCGCCGGCGAGGCCGTAGTGTGGTACGGCGGGCAGTTCTATGCGCTCTTCTTTCTGACGCAGACGCTGAAGGTGGATGCAACGACCGCGCAGGTCCTGGTCGCCATCGCCCTTGCCATCGGCACCCCGTTTTTCATCATCTTCGGCTGGCTGTCGGACAAGATTGGGCGCAAGCCGATCATGCTGCTCGGCTTCGCGCTTGCTGTCTTGACCTATGCTCCGGCCTCCCCGGTCAACATCTTCAAGGCAATTACGCACGACGCCAACCCGGCTCTGGAGACCGCGTTGGCAACGGCGCCCGTAACGGTCGTGGCCGACCCCTCCGAGTGCTCGTTCCAGTTCAAGATGACAGGCACCGAGAAGTTTACGACCTCCTGCGACACCGCCAAGGCGGCGCTGGTGGCGGCCTCGGTGAACTACAAGAACGAGGGCGCGCCGAAAGGTACCGCCGCGATCGTTAAGGTCGGGGAAGAGGCCATCCCCACCAACCGGGCAGACTTTACGCAGGCCCTGATGGCGGCAATCGCTCGTCATGGCTATCCCGTCAAAGCCAATCCCGACCAAATCAACTATGGCGTCACGGTGCTGTTGCTGACCATCCTCGTGATCTTCGTCACCATGGTCTACGGCCCCATTGCCGCCTGGTTGGTAGAGCTATTTCCCACCCGCATCCGCTACAGCGGATTGTCGTTGCCCTACCACATTGGCAACGGTTGGTTTGGAGGCTTTCTGCCGGCAACCGTTTTTGCCATCGTCGCGGCAACGGGCGATATCTACTCGGGCCTATGGTATCCGGTGGTCGTGGCGGCCATGAGCTTCGTTGTCGGACTGCTGTTCTTGCCCGAAACCAAGGATGTAAACATCAATCGCTGACGAAAACCGAACTGGGACTGGAGGAGGCGTCCCTGCGGCGCCTCTTTTTTTGCGGGGTTCCCGCGCCTGCGAACCTGTGGGTGCCACGCCCCGAGTGTCAGATACCCGGCACGTTCTTCAATCTCGCAGCGACGCGCGGCGTTGAGGCGACACGCTGATCGTGGAAGGCCGGCTGCGATCGATCGGCGCGTCCTGCTCCCACACACGCTTGCCGCTACCGTATCGATCCCAATCAATCGGCTGTCATAGGCGCCGCGCCAGTCTCGATCGGTTCAGGTAAGGGGTTTGAGAGGAGCGGCAAAACCGAGATGGTGTGCGCCTGCGCCATTCGCGGCATCGGCCGACGGCTTGCGCCGGGCATCGGCGGCGTGCAACAGCTAACAGGCGTGGCCTTGAATGTTGCGATGAATAGAAGACGTCTGGTCGGCAAATTGGCCGCGCTTGCGGCGGCAAAAGTGCTCGGAATGCCAACAAACGGTGGAACCGCGCAGGGCGCACGTTTGCCGGCGCGTTTGCGCCCCGGCGATGCGGGCTGGCCAAGCCCAGCGAGTTGGGAAGAGTTGCGTCGGGCCGTGAGCGGGCGGCTTCTGGACGTGCGCGCGCCATTTGCCGCCTGCTTCGACGACGCCGCAGGCGCGCAATGCGACGCACTCTTCAAATCCTTAAAAAACCCCTACTACCTTGGCGACGAGGTCGGGCTCGCACAGTCGCTGGGTTGGGTGGACGCATGGACCTTACAGCCCAGCGCCTTTGCAGTTGCCGCCCAATCCGCGAGCGACATCGTAGCTGCGGTCAACTTTGCTCGCTCCCATGCGCTGCGAGTTGTGATCAAAGGTGGCGGCCACAGCTATCAGGGTACCTCCAATGCGGCCGACTCGCTGCTGATTTGGACCCGCAGGATGGCTGCGATCACCCTGCACGACGCTTTCGTCGGCGCTGGCTGTGCTGAGCACAGCCAGCCTCAGGCGGCGGTAAGCGTGGAGGCAGGAGCCAGCTGGGGGCAGGTCTATAGCGCCGTTACGACGCGCGCGGGTCGCTACGTCCAGGGTGGAGGCTGCCTGACCGTGGGCGTTGCGGGTCTTGTACAGAGTGGCGGGTTCGGCAGCTTTTCCAAAGCCTACGGGACCGCCGCGGCCAATCTACTCGAAGCCGAACTCGTCACCGCGGATGGCGTCCTTAGGATCGCAAACGCCTGCACCAATCCCGACCTGTTTTGGGCCCTGAAAGGTGGGGGTGGCGGCAGCTTGGGTGTGGTGAGGCGACTGACGCTGCGCACGCATGCCCTGCCGCAATTCTTTGGCGCCGCGTTCCTCACCATCAAGGCGACTTCGGATGCCGCCTTTCGCCGCCTGATCGGCCGCATCGTCAGCTTTTATGCCGAGGCGTTGTTCAATCCGAGCTGGGGCGAACAGATCGGCTTCGGCCCGGACAATGTGCTCGTCATTGCCATGGTGCACCGGGGCATGAGCCAGCAACAGGCGGAGGCCGTGTGGCATCCGTTCATGGCCTGGGTCTTGGCGGCAGCCGATGATTACAAGCTGCTGTCGGGGCCCTCGATCCTTGCCGTGCCGGCCCGCGACTTTTGGAACCCAGAGGTTCTCAACGGCGTGCCAGGCCTGGTGCTGGCGGATGCACGACCCGACGCGCCATCGGGCAACATCTACTATGCTACGAATGCCGGGGAAGCCGGGCAGGTCCTGCATGGCTACCAGTCCCTATGGTTGCCCGCCTCTTTATTGGCAACCGAGGCGCAGGCAGGTTTCGGTGACGCTCTCTTTGCGGCGTCGCGGCATTGGACCGTGGCCCTGCACGTGAACAAGGCGCTTGCCGGCGCGAGCGCCGAGGCGATTGCAGCAACCCGGGATACGGCAACCAATCCGCAGGTGCTCGATGCCTTTGCGCTTCTCATCAGCGCGGCGCACGGCCCACCCGCCTATGCGGGCATTCCAAATCGCGAGCCAGATTTCTCGACCGCTCGTCAGCATGCGGCGGCAATCAGGCGTGCGGTGGGCGCCATTGAGCATTTGGTGCCTCAGCGTGGCAGCTATCTCGCCGAGAGCGATTTCTTCGAGCAGGACTGGCGTCAGTCGTTCTGGGGCACGAACTATGCAAGGCTGCTCTCCGTCAAGGACAGCTACGATCCGGACGGCCTCTTCATCGTGCACCACGGCGTCGGCAGTGAGCGCTGGACTGCTGATGGCTTCACAAGGCTGTGAATTCGCGCCGGAGTACCATCGGCTTCCGTCTGCCGTAGCGTGGCCTTAAAAGGATACCGCAGCGTCCGAGCCGGCGGCTTTCTGGCAATCGGCGCGCGTCACCGACGCTCTGGAAAATTTGTCCGTTCGCGTGAGGTTAAGTTAAGCGAACTCCCAGCGTCCTTGTGATTTGCGCCGGGTCGCAACGGATTGCTGCGCGCAGCGCGGCTGCTGCCTGCTTGGCCCAAGATTGAATCATCCGCCTCCGCAACAATTCAGTATTTCTTTGCCGCGATTTGCGGGTAGTGCTGGATCGACGCCTGCGCTCGACAGAGGCCTAGTTGGGGCGCACGAAGCGTGCTCCTCCCAAACCTCCAATTCCCACAGCACAGGAGATCATCATGGCACAAAAAGCTTGGCTGCCAGGTTGCACTGTTGTCTTCGCGTTAGCTGCGATGACGGCACACGCCCAAGCTGGTCCGGTCGGGGGCACAGCCAGAGAGCTCGTATCTGCCGACGGCGCCGCGGCGAGAATTCAGCAGGTCGCAGCCCGGGTCTGTTGGACCGAGGGCGGCATTCGGCACTGCAGAAATCGCGCGCGCGTCTATGGCTACCAGAGCCCGGGCGCCTACGGCTACCAAGCACCGGCGGCCGGTTATGGGGCGCCGGCCGTTTATGGCGTCGGTCCGCCAATTGGCTACGGCTATATTTCGCGCGACCAGGTCTCGACCGATCCCAATCTCTTCCCTATCGGCTCGATGGACTGGTGGCAGGCGATGGATGCCCTTGATCGCGGCGGCCAGGGTAGCGGCAGCGGCAGCCAGTAGCAAAACTGCGTGTTCAAGTACGCCCCAGGCTTCGCGGCCCGGGGCGTACGTGCATCTGCCGCCCCGCACCACGCACATAGGGGCGGGTCGGGGCGAAAAAGCAGAGATCGGCCGCGCACGGTCAAGCCGTGGTGACCTTTGCAGCCGACTTCAAAATTGCGCGAGCAGCCCGCAGAAGAGCTTATCCAGCGTACGCGCCGATTGTTTCATGGCTTTGACTTCATTGCCTGATATTGAAGTCAGCCGTTCGGTCCCCACTTCTTTGACGCTGTCCGTTGCCCCGGGGGTTCGCATGGCATCGCCGAGCGTTGGTCCCACTGCCGCATTGGCTCTGGCGGGAGCGGCGCTTTGTCTGCTCATGCTCGCCCCGCTCGGTTGCCGGCTCGAGTGGTGGCAATACGGCTTTGGGCTCTACCGGTTGATGCCCGCTTCGGCTCTGCTGGCGACGGGCGCGGTCATGCTAAGTGTTGCGACGCTGGCGCGCGGCTGGTCCCGGCTGCGCCGGCGCAGTCGCGCTGGCCTGCTTGTCGCGCTGGGGATAGGTGCAGCGCTCGTCTACGTGCCGGCGCAGTACGCGCTTCGACGCAGCATCCTGCCCCGAATTCACGATATTGCCACCGACCCCGACAACCCACCAAAATTCAGCGCGGTGTTAGCCGCGCGCAGCAATCAGCACGCCTCCAGCTTAGACGAGCGTCGCCCCGAAGTCGCGCAGTTGCAAAAGGCGGCCTATCCCGACGTTGTGCCCCTCTATTCGACCCTCAGTAGGCAAAAGGCGTTCGACGAAGCCCTCAAGCTCGCAAAATCGATGCCGGGTTGGTCGATTGTCGCCGTCGACGGCAAGGCGGGACATATTGAGGCCAGCGAGCAAAGCCGTTGGTTCCGCTTCATCGATGATATCGTCATCAGAGTTGTCGGCGCTGAAGTGGGCAGCCGCATAGACATGCGTTCCACGAGTCGCCAAGGCACGAGCGATTACGGAGTGAACGCGGCACGCATCCGCGCCTACATGGGTGAGCTCAGCGCACGCATCGGAAGGAGTGCCGCCACGCCTCCAAGCGCCGGCAGCTAGCCGGCCCGCGCCACGTCTTTGCGCTTTGCTCTGGGGATAACGCGCCTCCCGTAGAGACGCCGTGGCTCCTGCCGGCTATGCAGGGTGGGCGGGCTTTCCACGTCGAGGAAGTCCAGATGACTTCGGCCTACAAGAGCACATCGGTTACGCATCGAAGCCGCGTGGGCCTCGACTTGACCCGAGAGGTGCGGTGGTATCCCGCCAACCGTCAAGCCTATCGATGGAGTGAACAGGAAGCCCGGTGGGTCTACCTTGGGCACACTGATAGCTTGGACGAGGCCAAGCACCTTGCCTCGATCGACATGTACGAAACACACCGGCGCGACAACTAACAGGGCGACCCTTGGGTCAGGAATATGCCGCCAGGGCGTGGCTAACCGAGCAGCGTCACCGGTGCGGCAGGCCGCGTCCTAGGCCCCTCCACCGAACACGAAGCAAAAAATTATCCTGCCCATATGACAGAGATGGTTGTGCATATCCGGCGCCTCGTAGGGGCGTATCTTCTCAGGGGCAACCACGACCCACTCGCCTTCGACGTACACCTCCACCGCTTGGTTGCGCACGCGGACGTTCGCATCATCGATCGGTCGACAATCCTTGGCGTTGCAGCAGGAGATTCCTTCTCTCGTTACCCATTTTGAATAGAACTCGGCGTGGAAGCGATCGTGCGCCGCGGCGGGCAGAGCCAACCGATGCAATAGGCAGCCGCTCAGTATCAGCGCGCCAAGCGCATAAGACACAAAATGGTTCACGAGCTTGCCGCTGCAATGCTTGAGCATGGGACACCAAATCCCGACGACGGCTCTCCGCAGACGTGTTCCATCGAATAGAACTCTTCCTGGAGGCGCAAGCAAACTGTCGGGCGATCGACCCCGAGAGACCTCAGCGCCTCATAGCGTTCAGTCGCGGCGGCCGCTCGCGCGAGCTCTTCCCTGACCGCGCGCAGGTGCGCGAACTCGGCGGCGCTTGCCGCCGCGCGTGGACGGGCCAGCTTAGGCAAGGCCGACATCGCCAACCTCCCGGTTTGAAGAGTGCAAGGTCACACCAGGTCACCGCTCGTTAAGATCGCGGGCGAGCACATCCCGACTCAATCCCCGGTGTTGGAGTTCGGTGTCCGACAGGCGTGACAAGTCTTCGTAGGCGGCCGCGGCGGCGTAAGCCTCAGCGCAGGCCTTGAGCCATTTGAGGAAGCTGGCGCATAACCGGGTCAGCCGCGGTTGGGCCGGCACGGGGGATTGTGTCTCGGCGGCGGTCACCGCCTCCGCTTCGCGGCAGCGGGCCCGGCCGGCAGCGATTTTCGCCATCCCCGGCCGATCCGGATTTTCCCGGAGCCTTGGCGGCGCAACCTTGTAGTCCTTGCGAAGGATCAGGGTCATGGCCGATCTCACCCGTCATGGGGTTTACCGACCGTCAGACTACATACTGTGCTCCGCACCTTCCCACCCGGACAAACCCTGATCGAGGCGGGGGCAGCGATTGCATCTTAGGAAATGCGGTTAACGGGCCGTGCACCATTTCCGGTCGATGCAACAGGTCGTGTGCGCAGGCGCGGGCTTGGTTAGCTGTCCCAAACTTTTTCCGGCATGGGGAGCCCGTTCCAGGTGACGGGATCGATAGGCCGATCGGGCCCAATGTGCAGCTTGTCCTCGAGAATCCACATCAGTTGGCGCGAATGCTGGCCTGCATGCCACGTTGTGCGTTCCAGAAATTCGTGCCGGCTGACGTCGGCGTAGTACACCTCGGCGCGGCGCGCCCAATCAGTTCTCGTGTTAGCCGCCTGCCACCATGCCTCGAAGCGTGTGCGCACATCGGCGCCGTAGTCGAGGATCTGCTGCCGGCTGGTTCCCGGCGCAGGCACGCGGTTGTACGCCGCCGCCTGCAGGGGAATGCCCTGCTCATGTTCCAAGAAGGCATCGACAACGTTGAAAAGATGCCACGCCAGCTGCGCATAAGAACGTGGACGGCCCGGAAGCTGGTCATCCAAGTGGTGCAGAGGGATCTGCGCGAAGAACCGCGCCGCGCCGTCCAGGACGAGGTCAATGCGCCGCGCCAGCTCATCAGGTGGCAGGTGGCGCACCACGCCCAGATCGATCCCGACCAGGCGGGCAATTTCCTTGAGCGATTGGCCGTTCACCCAGGATTTACCGCGCGCAATGACGGGCAGCTGGCGCGTACCGAGGGCCAACAGTTCATCGAGCGCACCCGCATCCGTCAGAATGTTGCGCGAGATGAACGGTATTTTGTGTTTGCCAAGGAACTCCTTGGTGCGCAAGCAGCTGGTTCAACCAGGCTGCCAGTACACCTTGATGGGCTCCTCGGCCTTGGACTCTTCGCAAAGCGTGCGTGTCATGGTCGATGCCGCTACGGTTTGGCAGACGGTCTAGCATCGCCGCCGCAAAGAAACAACCGGTGCGTCAGGACGCGAGATATGGTTCCTGCTTTGGCTCAGCGCTTGGCCTGGGATCCTGCGCATCACTGCGCACGTCCCTCCGATGCGCCGGGTCGCGCGATGCCGAGCTCCGGCCCTCGTCCCGCTGTGGCGTGTGCCATCTCAATCTCATAGATCGCAATATGATGTCTCATAGATCGCAATATGATGTGCGCTCAAGGGTTGCTGTCTCGTCCCTGCATGCTGCGGGAACAGGATCAGCGACCATGCGTTCGCCAAAACACTACGTCTTTGGCAGAACGAGGCGCCCATGCACCGCCTATTCTACGGCCTAGCCTTATGCTGCTTGACCGGTCAAGCGTTGGCGCAGACCGGAGGAGCGACCTCAGGGGGAGGTGCGTCACCTGGTGCAGCCGCACCGAGCGCCGCGCCATCGGCTACACCGAGCCCCACCGCGCCGGGCGCGACAATTTCGCCGCCAACCTCGGGCGCTCCCCTTAATGTTTTGCCACCCTCTCGGTCGCTGCCGACGCCGGCACCAAACACCAGTTCGTCCGGGCAACCCCCCTCGGGCACCGCGGCTTCCGGCACCGCGTCGGGCAACCCCGCAGCAGGAGCCCCGGCAGCGCCCGATCCCAATTTGCCGGCCACGGCCTCGGGCGGCCGACCACAGCCGGGTGGCGCAAACTCATCGCCCCAGAGCACGCGCACCGGGAAGAACCCGATTTCAGAAGGGTATGTCGATTGCGTCAAGCTTTGGGATAACAAAACCCATATGAGCAAGGCGGAATGGTCACGAACCTGCCGGCGGATCGAGAATAGGCTGCAGAATCTCAAGGTCGAGAACATGGATGTCGACGTTTCCGGGCCGAAGCCCCGGGGGGCTGGCAAATCGCCGGGAAGCGGTTAGCGGCGCCCGGGATAGCGGGGAGGCGAGGCGCGCAAAGCCGGCGGCTCCGCGGCCGAGCTGAGCGGCATTGATCTAACCCCTTTGGCGGCTGCGGCGCTTGAAGACTTGCGCGCGCCAGGCATGGGTCGCGCGGGCAAGATCTTCCAGATAAATGTAGAGCACCGGGGTCATGTAGAGCGTCAAGACTTGCGACACGAGCAGGCCTCCGACCACGGCGACGCCAAGCGGTTGGCGTAATTCCGCGCCGGCGCCGGCTCCAATTGCGATCGGGAGCACGCCGAGCAAGGCGGCCATCGTCGTCATCATGATCGGACGGAAGCGCAATAGCGCCGCCTCGTAAATGGCCTCTCTTGCAGGTTTTCCTTCGCGCTGGGTTGTGAGCGCGACGTCGATCATCATGATGGCATTT
>Ga0075424_100005175_pt1 | contig 12424 bp, 11 predicted proteins | sample SoiMethybrSBSTD3_FD_75301 | JGI IMG/M metagenome (GOLD analysis project Ga0075424, IMG submission 75301) | Bulk soil microbial communities from a Populus tree surrounding site in Tennessee, USA - Soil MetaG P. TD hybrid SBSTD3 | ecosystem: Environmental > Terrestrial > Soil > Tree plantation... | reverse complement strand
GCTCATAGGAAACTCCTGTCTTGAGCGGGGTTACGAACCCCTGGATCTCAAGACAGGCGGCCTCTAACTGCCACCCCGCGCAGCGGGCTGTCGCGTAAGCGACTTAGTGCGTTGGCACACCGCTGACCACCGACGCAGGAGCGCAAATGTGGTCGGCTTTCTAATGGACAGCCGACGCGCCGGGATAGTCCGTGAACAGGCTGTCGGCAGCCGGAATTGTGACCCTGACCCGACCTCACGGCATGACGGTAGGCGAGGCCCCCAGTAGCGAGGGTGCATCACTTGAATCTACCGTTGTCGGCTCAATTGGCTACCCTCACCACCTTGCGCCCGTACCTTTTTTCCACTGCGTCTACGAGATGGTTACCGTAGTTGATCGCATGCTTCTGCGCCTCCGCGGGCAATGTTGCTGCTTGCGTCTTTAGCGCGTCGCGGATAGTGGCAAGTAGGGCACCAGACTTCTTGTAGCCAGGATCGTTACGAGCGTTGGCCAGATACAATCCGAGTGCGGTCATGGCGATCACTTCCAGCACAGCTATGCGTCCCACCACTTCTTCATTGGCCATCGGTCTTGCTCCCGCGTTTCGGCTGACAAGGGAACGACTTCGAGTTGACCTTGTCAAAGCAAAGAAGCCGACGACCAGGCAGGGAGCGGCAGCGTAAACCCTGCGGACATTCACTGTTTTCATTCGAACGGCCCATTGCTTACGGTGCCCGTCTTCAGGGGGCTGTAAGTCGATGGCTAAGGTGTTCTTATCGTATGCTCCCTCCGATGCCGGGAGCGTGCATCAGATCGCCGGCGCGATCGAGGCGGCTGGTCATATCGTCAAGCTCGGTCGGGCAAGCATCGATGTCGTGGATACCGGGGGCCGATCAATCGCCCGCGCAGAACGTGCACCACAACACGTAGTGGCCTCTGCAGCGCTAGCAGACGCAAGCTTGGCCGCTAGCTATCGTCAGCTGTCGCTGAAAAGTTTTTGACCGAGGTGTCCCACGGGTAGGCGTGTCGGGTACCGACCTACATTCACAGTGCCAAAGTCGCCGCCCGACCTATTCACGCGTGCGCCATCGTCGCGCCGCGATCACAACCGAATAGTGGTGGTTCAGTATATCGTTATTGGGAGGCAAAAATGTGCTTTCGAGCCATAGCGGGTGCGCTTGCCGGAGTATTGGTCCTCACGGCCGTAACAGCGACTAGCGCCGAGGCGCAACGACGGGACCGCGACGATAATCCGCGCTCGGATCGGGACGACCGTCGCGGCGACAGGGATGACAGGCGCGCGCGTGAGCGCGGCTGGGAACTGTTGGGCGAAAAGACCGTCGGATTTCGGGTCGATCGTGACGTCATCAATCTTAGTCAGAGCGAGGACTGGTTCAGGGACCGACGCTACCGGGCCTTGCACTTTTTGGCCGGAGGCAACGACATCTACATGATCGGGATCCGGCTTGTATATTTTAACGGCTTTGGCGAGGACTTCCGGGTCGACAGACTTATTCGCCAGGGCGAAGACCTACCGATGGATCTCCGAGGCGAGAGGAGCTATCTCGCGCGGATCGAAATGACCTACCGCTCGCGGCCAGATTTTCGCGGCGAGGCCGTCATCAGGGTCTACGGCGAGCCGACACGCCGTCGTGGCCCCGACCTGTCTGACGCCGAAGAGGCTGGAAGAGGAGAGGTATTGCTTGGAGAACAGCGAGTAGGGTTCCGAGTTGACCGCGACACGATCAACATCGGCCAATCGGAGGACTGGTTTAGAAACCGCGCGTTCAGGTCGTTCCGGTTTCACGCCGATGGCAATGACGTGCATATGATGGCAATCCGGCTGGTCTATCTTAACGGTCACATCGAGGACCTCCCCCTGGACCGGCAGATTAGGGCCGGTGGCGACTTACGTGTCGACCTCAGAGGGGATAGGAGTTACATCAGACAAATTGAAATGACCTACCGCTCGCGACCGAATTTTGAAGGTCAGGCCGTCGTGAGAGTCTATGGTGAGCCCGCCTCGCGCCGCGATCGCGACCGACGAGGGTAGAGCATTTACCTGCATGAAGCTCGGTGATTAGGGGCGCCCACCGAGGGATGGTTCGCATCAACCAACCATCCCTCCCTCCCCAAGCTGAGCCTGCGGAGAGGCTGCCACCTCGCAAGGCGTTGCCCGGACTCCGTGGCGCCGCGTATTTAGTGCGCGGTGTGCTTGGGATCGCGGTGGCTAATCGGGAAAGCGCCGTATCGGTGCACGTCGGTAATCGGCAAAAATCTCAACGAAGCGCACGCGGTCAGGTCAATTGGGCAGTGACCGCACGCAGAGGCGCTACCGTTCCGGTGACCCTCCAAAACTGGGTCTTGATTAGTTGGCTGACGAGCACGTTCCGACGATAAGTCAGCTCGCGTAGTGAACCCCTCGTCACCCCACTGCCGAAACTGTAGAACTGCCTCTATTCGCTCCGGCAGAGCCGGAGGCTTAGCGGGAGAGTTAGTTCAGAGCCCTGGCGCTTCCACCTTTGGCGTACCGGTGGGGCCTCCCTTTGATGTAGGGGCGCGCACCCACTTTTACATCGGTCATCTGCACGCGTCGGGGTAGATTGGCAGGGTGGGTCTAGGGTCACCCCGTTACAGTCCTTGCGATTGGCCCCGACCGCTCTCGTGAGGACGTCCTAGTCAGAGCGACGCTTCGCCCAGCGCCGCAGTGTTTCCCAGTGCCGCGCTACTTCTTTCACAACAGGCTCCCTCAGGTGGTTACCTCGGCCTCGAGCGGGCCGGTTGTTGGAAGTCGTCGCCAAGGAAGCGGCAGGATGGGCTCGGTAAATCGAGGAGCCAGAAGGCATGGAACCTGCTCCCCCGCAACAACGATATGTTCGTCGGGGACGATGACCATCGCACCGCCTTCGAAAATCTCGCTCGCGAATTCACGGAAGAACGGCTTCGCTGAGTGCCCGTTGAACGATATCTCTGAGGGCTGAAGATGAAAGTCGTTCTGTTTTGCGGAGGTCTAGGCACCCGCATTCGAGAATTTTCCGAAAGCATTCCAAAGCCGATGATCCCAGTCGGAGACCACCCGATCCTTTGGCATTTGATGAGCTACTACAGTCTTCAGGGACACAACGAATTCGTCCTATGCCTAGGATACAAGGCCGACATTATTAAGCAGTACTTCCTATCGCACGGTCGACAGGCTACCGCCGACTGCGTGGGCTTCAATGATGACATTCAGGTGCTAGGTGCCTGTCAACAAGATTGGCGGGTGACGCTTGCGGATACAGGGCTCTGGCGAAACATCGGCGAGCGGCTGTGCTCGGTGCGAAACTGTGTAGCGGGCGAGGAGATGTTTTTGGCAAATTACAGTGACGGGCTGGCAGATGCCAATCTCAATGAGCTCATCGAGATCTTCAAAAAGAGCAATAAAGTGGCCGCTCTCCTGGCGGTACGGCCCTCTTTCAGCCTGCATATGATCGACTTCGATCAATCCGGCAGCGTACTCGGCCTGCGACGAACCCAAAACGCCAACATCTGGATTAACGGCGGCTTCTTCATTTTGCGCCAGAAGGTGTTCGATTACATCGAGCCTGGTGAGGAACTGGTGGAGGCGCCGTTTCAGCGCTTGATCGAGGACAACCAGCTTATTGCCTTCAAGCATGAAAGCTTCTGGAGGCCGATGGACACCTTGAAAGATAAGCAAATACTTGAGGAGATGTACCAGCAGGGGATCATGCCGTGGCGCGTCAATGCCGCGCCTCCGCCCACCGGCATTGCGGTGCAAGGGGGAAGTCGGTGAGGTCGCTAGATCTCGCGCGTGCCGGCGAACGCCTAAAGATACTTTGCGTTGGCGCGCACGCCGATGACATCGAGATCGGCGCAGGCGGCACGATCCTAGAGCTAATTCGTCGCAGCGTGCGACTAGAGGTGGATTGGGTGGTCCTGAGCGCCATCGGGCCGCGGCGCGAGGAAGCACGCGCGTCGGCCGAAGCCTTTCTCGCCGGCGCGGTTCGGCAGGCCGTCGTGCTCGCAACATTCAAGGATGGATATTTCCCGTTTCAGGGCGCCGAGCTCAAAGATCAATTTAACCTGTTCAAGGAGTCTTGCACGCCGGATGTCATCCTCACGCACCGGCAGGACGATGCGCACCAGGATCACCGCCAGGTCTCGAAGCTGACTTGGACCTCATTTCGGGACCATGTGATCCTCGAGTATGAGATCCCAAAGTGGGACGGCGACATAGGCCGTCCGAACACGTACATGCCCGTGAGCGAGGCTGCGTTGAAACGAAAAACGGAACTTTTGATGAAGCATTTCGGCACGCAGCGATCGAAGGACTGGTTCGATACGCGCACCTTCGAAGGCCTAGCCCGGTTGCGGGGCGCTGAATGCCGTGCTCCCGAAGGCTACGCCGAAGCATTCCATGCTCGCAAGATTTTACTCGCATGAGCAGATGGTCCGCAGCTTCAGGAGAGATGTGCAAGCCAAGGGGCCGGCCTGCTTGCCTACGCCCCCGGCATGTCGTGCCAACCAACCGTCACCCCGCCTGCCTTGGTAGGTTACGGGACATGACCAAAGTTGGGCACCGGTCTGGGGGTGGGGTGCCCTGCCGCAAACCCCACACACCAAGAGCTGATCCCTCCAATCGGAATCCAGCCATGGGCGGCGCAAGTACAGGCCCTAGGATCGGCTGCGCTACTGGCCAATGTCCTTCTCGTACCAGAATATGTAGGGGCTCCGCAGTTGCTCGGCGTTGCTTGGACCCTGCCTCTTGAATTTGCGTGGTATGGTGTCTGCGCTCTTGTTTTCTTGGCGGGCGGAAGCCGGTGGGCATTTGCAACATCGCTAGCGTTTTCATCGATTCTCCTTTTTTTGGCGGCGGGCTCTCTTGCCCTCGGCGTCCGTCTACCGTTGGGACGTCTGGGTATGGTCAATGCGGCTCTGCTCGGATTTGTCTGCTACTTGTGGTTCACCCAGCAGTTGGGGACCCCGCAACTAAAGGCCGCCACCCTCGCCTTCGTACGATCGATGGCGACCGTCGTTTGGGTGTCGTTCGGATATTTCCAGCACCCGACGACGCAGGCGTGGAACGCCATCTTGGCCTGGGGTGCTGCCCTTGCTGTCTTCATGAGCGCATTGGCAATTCCATCGGTGCAGAGTAGCTATCTCCTGACAAGTGACTGGCTCAAGCATTTTGGACGCGTAAGCTATTCAATTTATCTTTCGCATCCGATCTTCATTGACCTCCTGTTACCGACCGGTAGCGCGTTCGCGTTGATAGTCGGTTCCATAGCTCTAACGCTCATCTGCTCCGGATTGATGTTCACGTGCGTGGAGCAACCCGGCGTGGTTCTTGGACGCCGAGTTGTCGGCCGGTTGCAGGCGTGGAAGGTCTCGGACCCGCAGAGGCTTTAAATCTTCGCTCTCGATGGCTGTCCAAGAAACGACTTTTTCACCGTCTTTCTCCAGCTTTCTGCGCCCCTGCGTCGCACTTTCAAACGCTGCAGTGCAGCCTGGCAGAAGCCAATCGTGCATCTCAGCGCAAATCACGCGAACAGGCTAGCGATGGTGGGTGTAGCAGGACTCGAACCTGCGACCCGCTGATTAAGAGTCAGCTGCTCTACCAACTGAGCTATACACCCATCGCCACTGGGGCGGGGGGCCGACGGCCGACCCCAATGGCGGACGATGTAGCATCGCGTCTCATGTGCTGTCCAGCCGGCCCCCGGATCCCATAAGGCCCCGTCCTTAAGCCGCTTCTCCCGGCCTAAGTACCCCGGCAGTGCGCCCGCCCCCGGCCGTGGTCACGGAATGATCAATAGGTGCTCGCGTTCGTTCAGGCTTTCCAGCACAAGCGCCGTTCCCTTAATGACACAATGCATCGGCGCCTGCGGCAGCACAAACGGCACGCCCACGCGCTCCGTCAACGCGACGTCGAGCTTCTCCAGCAGCGAACCACCACCGGTCAACACCACGCCTCGCTCCGTAACTTCACGCGCCATTGCCATCGGCAGGTCCTCGATCGCGCGCAGCACGAATTCTGCGAGCTCGGCGACGCAACCGCTCAGGGCCACGGCCATGTCCTTTGCACCCAGCACCACGCTTTTTAGTCGACCCTCGCGCAGGTCACGTCCTTTGATGTGGATCTCCACATTGCGCCCGTTGGCGTGCGTCACAGCGGTGCCGGCCTCTATCTTGATGCGCTCGGCGTTGCTCTCGCCGATAACCAGGTGATGATTGCGCCGCACATAGCGCATGATGGCCTCATCAAAGGCATTGCCGGCAACGCGTGCCGAGCGCCCCTGCACCACGCGACCGCCTTTGATGACCGCAATGTCTGCCGTGCCGCCGCCGATGTCGACGACCATTGACGCCGTGGGACCGTCGATTTCAAGGCCGGCGCCAAGCGCAGCCGCAACCGGCTCCTCGATCAAATAGACGCGGCGAGCACCCGCTGACAGCGCGGTCTCATAGACCGCTCGCCGCTCCACGGGCGTGGCGCCGGCTGGGACGCAGATAAGAATGCGCGGGCGCCGAAAACCCGTCATGCTCTTCGTGCGCTTGATGAATTGGCGCAACATCTCCTCGGTAGCGATGAAGTCGGCGATCACACCGTCCCGCAGAGGCCGCACGAGCTCGATCGGCTCAGGGGTCTTGCCGTACATGGCCTTGGCGCGCGATCCCACCGCCAAGATCACACGCTCACCACCGCGGATTTGCACCGCAACCGCTGAGGGCTCATCGATAATGATGCCGCGACCCACCACGTGCACGAGGGTATTCGCCGTGCCCAGATCAATCGCGATATCGTCGGAGAACGCGCGCGAAACCCCGGTCAGCATGGTCATTCGTGTGGCACCTGCCTGAGCCCTGCGCCCCAGCGTGCCTGGTCCTTTCCCGCAGGCCCCCCTCCAGCTGCTCGCTGCAGTATACAGATTCTCGGCCCGCACATATCCACACCTACCGAGTTTGCTGTTCCCTTTTTGTTCCAATCAGGCTACGGGAGTTGTGTGCCGCCGCGGCCCCCGATGCCGCCCCCTTCCCCGGTATCGGCTTGCCCCAGAAGCCGCCGCGGCCTCGCCCCGGCCATCCCCCGGCCGGGGCGAGTTCGCCAAAGGGCGCCAACGCGGGCAGCAAGAAAATTGCACGCTCCCGCCGGCCGCAAACCGCAAAGTGCTAGCCGCCCATTTGCGCGTGCAAGCGCCCGCGCTTGGCAAAGAGCTTGTTGAGGGCACTCAAATAGGCTTTTGCCGAGGCCACCAGGGTGTCCGGATCGGCTGCGCGCGCCGTCACCGCGCGGCCGCCTTCCTCGATGCCATCTTCGAGCCGGACGGAGACCTCAGCCTGCGCGTCGGTCCCCTCCGTCACGGCGTGCACTTGATAGAGAGCAAGCTTCGCTTTGTGGGGGACCAAACGCTGGATGGCGTTGAAGGTCGCATCCACCGGGCCGTTGCCGGTGGCCTGCACCGTTTCTTGTCGCCCATCACCCATGTCAAGGGTCAACGTCGCCGATTGCGGCCCCATCGTACCGGCGATCACCGTCAGCGCGACCACTTTGATCCGATCTTGCGCGGTCGCAATCTCTTCGTCGACCAAGGCCTCGAGGTCCTCGTCATAAACGTGCTTCTTGCGGTCGGCCAAGGCTTTGAAGCGATTGAAAGCATCCTCAAGGGCGTTGTCGCCCAGCTCGTAACCCAGCTCCTTCAGCTTGGTGCGGAAGGCGTTGCGCCCGGAGTGCTTGCCCATCACCAGCGACGTCTTTGAGACGCCGACCGATTCCGGCGTCATGATCTCGTAGGTCTGGGTATGCTTGAGCATGCCGTCTTGATGGATGCCGGACTCATGCGCAAACGCATTGCGCCCGACAATTGCTTTATTGTACTGGACCGGAAAAGAGGTCGCCGCTGCCACCAGCTTCGAGGCGCGGTTGAGCTGCGCCGCGTTGATGCCGACCTGATAGGGAAGCACATCGCCGCGCGTCTTGATTGCCATTACAATCTCTTCCAACGCCGCATTGCCGGCCCGCTCACCGATGCCGTTGATGGTGCACTCCACCTGCCGGCAGCCGGCGCGAACACCCGCCAGCGAATTGGCCACCGCCATCCCGAGGTCATTGTGGCAGTGCACCGAGAAGATGACCTTTTCCGAGCCAGGGACCTTGTCCATCACCGTGCGGAACATCTGATAATATTCCTCGGGCGTGGCATAGCCCACGGTATCCGGCAAGTTGATGGTGGAGGCGCCAGCTTTGATCGCCGTCTCCACGCAACGGCACAGATAGTCGATCTCGGTGCGTGTGGCGTCTTCCGCACTCCACTCGACATCCTCACACCAATTGCGCGCACGCGTCACCTGGAACTGCACCATCTCCAGCACTTGCTCCTCGCTCTTCTGCAGCTTGTGCTTGCGATGCACCGGAGACGTGGAGATGAAGGTGTGGATGCGGGGCCGCGCGGCATGTTTGACAGCTTCTCCCGCCCGATCAATATCGAGTTCGCCGGCGCGGGACAGCCCGCAAACCACCGACGTCTTGATCCGCTTGGCGATCTCGGAGACGGCGTAAAAGTCGCCTTCCGAGGCAATGGGGAAGCCGGCCTCGATAATGTCCACTCCCATGGCCTCCAGGAAATCGGCAACCTCGAGCTTTTCCTCGAAGGTCATTGTCGCGCCGGGACACTGCTCGCCGTCGCGCAGTGTTGTATCGAAAATAAAGACGCGGTCGGTGTTGGCGATTTGCGGGCTGCCGCGCCCAACCGTGACATGATCCCGGTTTGATTGCTGCTGAGACATAGGCGTATTCCCTTGCTTGTCGTGCCGCGCGGATAGGCGCAGGCGAGAAAGAGGATTGGGGCTAACCGTCTATCCCCTGAGCTCCCGTCCGGCGAAAGGCCAGACCTCGGTGGCTCAGGGGCCCATAAGGAGGAGGGTCAGCAGGCCAAGCAGCGCCGCGGCGGGAAACGTCCCATCCGTCACGGGGGCTGCAGCACTGGAGCGCGACTGGCTCACGGAAGGCCTACCTGCCGGTATCAAGCCGGGCCACTTAAGCCAAATTGCCAAGTGAATGGCAAGCACAATCGGCAACAACGCCAACGCCCTCGCCTTTTTTTGCCTCCCACACGCTCGCTCGCGGTCCCTACCGGCTAGGCCAAGCCGCATGGGGCAGGAGAGGCGCAACGCCTAGCTGGCCTGCGCTTTCCTCGCTCTCTTTTGGCCGGCCATCTCGGCTATGTATCGGTTTCCAGCTCCTCCTCGAACTAAAACCGATGTCCGCCCAAGCCCCCCAGATCGCTGATGAGCCGCGGCTCCTGCCCGTCATGGCCTGGGCGACCGCTTCGGTCTTCTTCTTCTACGCCTGGATCATGCGCGTGGCCCCAAGCGTCATGGTCGAGGAGCTCATGCGCGAATTCGCCGTCGGCGCCGGGGTGCTCGGTCACTTATCGGCCGCCTACTTCTATGGTTACGCCGGTATGCAGATCCCGGTCGGCCTTTTGCTCGATCGCTTCGGCCCACGCCGGCTCATCACCGCTGCGGCTCTGTGCTGCGCGGGAGGATGTGTGCTGTTTGCTGCGGGCACGACGCTCGCGACGGTGGCAGCCGGCCGTTTCCTGATCGGCGCCGGGGCCGCCTTCTCCCTGGTCGGCAGTATGGTCGTTGCCGGTCAGTGGTTTTCCCCGTCCCGGTTCGCCTTGCTCTCCGGGCTCGCCATGGCGATGGGCATGGCAGGCGGGGTGTTCGGGCAAGCCCCCTTGCGCCTTGTGGTGGAGGCCACCGACTGGCGCGCCACCTCTCTGGCGCTGGCCCTTGGCGGCGTCGTCATCGCCTTTTCGGCTTGGCTGTCGGTCCGCGACCGCTGGCGCGGTGCCGGAGGCGTGCATAACCTTTTTGCCAATTTGGGGCTCGTTCTGGAGCATCCTCAGACCTGGCTCGTCGCCGTCGCCGGCCTTGGCACGTCAGGCCCCTTGCTCGGCTTTGCCGGCTTGTGGGGCGTACCGTTCCTGCAAACGGCCTACGGCTTGGAGCGCACCGCGGCGGCGGCCCTCACCTCGCTGCTGTTCGTGGGTTGGGGCGTCGGCGCGCCCCTCTTCGGCTGGCTCTCCGATCGCATCGGGCGGCGCCGTCCCGTCATGACGGCAGGCCTGTTGTTGGAGACCCTATCGCTGACGGTTCTCGTCTACATTGCCGATTTACCGCCGCTCGTCGTTGCCGGGTTGTGCTTTCTCATCGGTTTCTTCGGCTCGACGCAGATCGTCTGTTTTGCCATCGCCAAGGAAAACCATCCGCCCCGGCTTGCCGCCACCGGTATCGGTTTTGTCAATGCGATGGTGACAGGTGCCGGCGCCCTCTTCCAACCTCTGATGGGGCTCCTTCTCGACCTTGCTTGGAGCGGGGAGACCTCGGCCGGCGCGCGCGTTTACGACCTTGCCGCCTATCACTTGGCGTTTTCCTCACTGTTGGTGTGCGGTTTGGTCGGCCTGTTGTGTTTGCGGGCCGTGCGCGAGACCTACTGTCGACCGCTGACATGAAGCGCGGCGCCCGAAGTGTCCCCGCCGCGCGCACTGGTGACACGGTGTCGAACTGAAGGCCGCTACTTCACCCCGGTGACGCGCATACTCGCGCCGGCTTCCCCATTGTGCCGGCCGAGCGCGCGCTCGAGCGCGGGACCCCACAGCCGCCAGCTCGCACGGTCATCGACCAGGGCATGACCTTCCTCGCCATAGGCAGGCAGCACGTTGAACTCGGCATTGCCGCCAGCCCCGTTCCAAGCCGCTGCCATGGCCATCGCCAATTCCGGCCCGAAGTAGCTGTCGTTCTCCGCATAAGCCCAAAAGGTCGGCACACGCGACAGGCGACCCAAAGCCGCCGTTGCGGCAAGCAATCGATCCTGTCCGCAAACGGCGTTGGCGCGACCGTAGGCGTGCCCACCGCGTCCACCGGCAAAGTTGACGACCACCCGCAGCCCCGGCGGGTTGCGCGCTGCCAAGGCCAGGGCGGCCCAACCGCCGGTCGAAACCCCCGCCACGACGAGACGCGAGGCGTCGATGAAGGATTGGCCTGCCATAAAACCCAACGCCGCCTCGATGTCATCAGCCGCAGCCTGGCCTGAGCCGAGATGGTCAGGATTGGCGCAGGTGTCATGGCCCTCGGCGAGATCCCCACCCGTGGCGCCGTGCCCGCGGCGCTGCGGCAGGACGACAACGTAGCCGCGATCCACAAACCAGCGCGACAGCCAGTAGAAAACCGGCATCGCCACGGCCTCGCGCGTGAAGGCATCGCTGCCGTGGTTGATCATGACCAAGGCCCGCCGCACCTGCCCGCCGGCCTCGGGGGAGGCCTCGGTCGGCTGAAACACCGTGGCGCGCAAGGGAACCTGCGGGTCGGCCCCGGGCAGGAGCCAAAATTGTTCGCGCATGCGTGGCCCTTCGGGACCATAGGGGCCGTAGGTCGCACCCTGCCCCTCGCGGCCGCCCGCTGCGAGCCCCGATTGCCACGGCGCTAGCATGAGACAGAGTGCCGCGAGCAGCAGCAGGCGGCAAAAACCGAACGCGCCTCGCGCGTTACAAAAGCAATCGTCCATTCCCCAATCGCCCCCCGGCGGATCGCGCCCATTGCGCTCGGATGAAGTGACCTTATCGCTTCCCGCCCTTATCAAATCACAATATTTCGCAACTGCGAACAGGAACTTGAGGACGGTGTTCAGAACCTTTGCACGTCCCCTCGAAGTGGCCTCTTGGCTTGCCGCCTTCGGAACACCGCCGGACGCCCGACGTTTGATCGGGACCACGATCACGCCCTGGAGCGTAGAGGTTACTAACCGCAAAGGAGCAAGACATGCGCAAAGCCATTGTTGTGGGTAGCACAGCCATTGCTTTCGGATTGCTGAGCGGGGCGGCGCTGGCGCAAACCCAGTCGCCGTCGACCAGTCCGGGCGGCGCCATGAAAATGAGCCAGGCCGAATGCGCCGCGCTGTGGAACCGCGTGGACTCAGGCAAGGCCGGCAATCTCACGGAAAACCAGGTGAAGGCCTACGTCACCGACTTCAGCGCGCTTGATACCAACGGCGACAAGAAGATCTCCCAATCCGAGTTCCAAGCCGGCTGCGATAAGGGCTTGGTGCATAGCACAGCCTCGACCGGGGCCGGCACGGGTAGCATGGCGCCGGGCGGCAGCACCGCTCCGGGCGCGACCAACCCGACGCCGAACACGCCGAAGAAGTAAAGCTATCTAGAAAAGCGGGCATCGCCCGATCGTTTGGCTTGCGGAGGCGCGGCCTCGATGCTCTGCATCGGGCGCCGCGCCTCTGCGATGGGGCCGCTCAATCCTCCACCAGAGCCTGCAGGCGCGTCAGGGCCGCGTCCCATTGGGCTGAGACGCGCCCAAGGTAGCTCTCAATGTCGTTGAGCGGCTCCGGGCGCAAGTGAAAGCGGCTTTCGCGCCCGACGCGCACGTTTC
>Ga0075424_100005173_pt1 | contig 12425 bp, 12 predicted proteins | sample SoiMethybrSBSTD3_FD_75301 | JGI IMG/M metagenome (GOLD analysis project Ga0075424, IMG submission 75301) | Bulk soil microbial communities from a Populus tree surrounding site in Tennessee, USA - Soil MetaG P. TD hybrid SBSTD3 | ecosystem: Environmental > Terrestrial > Soil > Tree plantation... | reverse complement strand
TCGAGTGGCACATCAAGTCGACCACCAAGGCGCAGCAGGGCCTCTACGAGTACGACGCGGTCAGCCGCCTGCGCGACTCGCAGCTCGGCGACCAGCGCGTGCACGACATCAACAATTACATCGTGCGCGGCATGCTCTGGCAGGCGTTCACCGCCGAGACGCCGGTGGTGCTGCTGATCGACGAGGTCGACAAGGCGGACATCGAGTTCCCGAACGATCTGCTGCGCGAGCTCGACCGGATGGAGTTCTACGTCTACGAGACGCGCGAGCTGGTCAAGGCCAGGCACCGGCCGATCGTATTCATCACCTCCAACAACGAGAAGGAGCTGCCGGATGCGTTTCTGCGGCGCTGCTTCTTCCACTACATCCGTTTCCCGGACAAGGAGACGATGGAGAAGATCGTGGCGGTGCACTTCCCCGCCCTCAAGAAGACGCTGCTGCGCGAGGCGATGGAGGTGTTCTTCGAGGTGCGCGAGGTGCCGGGACTGAAGAAAAAGCCCTCGACCTCGGAGCTGCTCGACTGGCTGAAGCTGCTGCTCGCCGAGGACATCCCGCCGGAAGCGCTGCGCTCCAAGGACCGCAAGACGATCATCCCGCCGCTGCACGGCGCGCTGCTGAAGAACGAGCAGGACGTGCACCTCTTCGAGCGGCTGGTCTTCATGACCAGGGCCAAAGGCGCTTAGCCCACCCCGTTTTTGGCCGCTGGCTCATCCCCGGAACGGCGGCTGCGATCAGGCGGCTTCGCCGCTCGACGAACTGCTGCCTAAAATGCGCGTCGCCGGTCTCGACATAGGCCACCTTCAGCGCGTCGAGGGCCACGAGATCCGGCAGCCGGCCGACGAAGTGATCGCTGAGCGGCATCCCGAATGGTGCGTGGCAGCGCACGCGGAAGGCGCGTGAGGAGAGGATGAGCGAAGGCACTCGCTCCATGAACATGATCTTCATCTGCGCCGGCTTCTCTTCCCCCGTGTCGTCCTTGACGTAGCGTATCGGCCGGTTGAGAACTTCGGCCAGGCGCGACCCGCGCGCCTCTGCGAGCTCGAAGATGCGGCTGAAGATGCGCTGCCACTCCCGCCAGAAGCGCGGTTTCGCGACGAAAAAGTTGCAGAACACCACGTTGCGCGAGTCGTTGCACAGGCCCTGGAGCCGGAACGCCGGGTCGAGTGCGTGGATCACCTCGGTGGCGACGTCAAGGAACCCCGGGAAGAAATTCTCGCCCTGCTCGAACACGTTGAGAAAGCACGCGCTATGGCAAGGATGGGGCGAAAAGCTGACGAGGTCAGCATCGCCCGCCTGCGCGGCGAAGTTCAGCACCTGAGGGGCCTTGAGGCGCGTCTTGCCGTAAAAGCGCGGGGAAAAGAAGCCGTAGAAGGTCTCCTCCTCCAGTTGCGCGCCTGCGAAGAAGCGGCGGATGGGCCAGTATTCGTACCAGTCGGGCCGTTCGTTGGACGAGTTGTCGAGGGGCTCGAAATCCGGGTCGAGAGCGGCGCGCGTCGCGAGGTTGTAGAAAATCTGGAACGCACGCACCTGATTGGCCATCGGCTGCCACTATACTGTGATTCAACAATGAGCACCCCAGAGCGCGCGACGATCGGCCAGGATCTCTCCGCGGCCGAGGCGATGAGCGCGGAGCATCGCGACAATCCGCTCGCGCAGTACTTCCTGCGCAACCAGGGCCGGCTGATCCACAAGTGGCACCACTACTTCGAGATCTACCACCGCCACTTCGCACGCTTCCGCGGCCGGAGCCCGGTGGTGCTCGAGGTCGGCGTATTCCAGGGCGGATCGCTGCAGATGTGGCGCGAGTACTTCGGCCGGGGCTGCACCATCGTCGGCATTGACGTCAACCCTGGCTGCAAGCGGTTCGAGGACGAGGCGACCACGATCTTGATCGGCGATCAAGCCGATCCAGCATTCCTCGCCGACGTGCGCAGGCGTTTTCCGCGGGTCGACATCCTGATCGACGACGGCGGCCACGTCATGGAGCAGCAGATCATCACTTTCGGCGAGCTCTACCATCATCTTCAGCCGAGCGGGGTTTACCTCTGCGAGGACGTGCACACCTCCTACTTGCCGTCCTACGGCGGCGGCCTGCGTCGTCCGGGTACGTTCATCGAGTTCAGCAAGGCCCTGATCGACGGCCTGCACGCCTGGTACATGCCGCAGGACAGCCGGATCGATGCTTTCACCCGCGGCACGTACTCGATCATCTTCTACGACAGCATCGTCGTCATCGAAAGGCGGCCGATCGACGCGCCGCGGGTCTCGAAGACTGGCCGGAGTTCCTACTAGGCTTTCGCGCGCAGTACGCGGTTGGCGAGGACGCCGATCGCATCGTTGCTGACCTCCACCAGATCGCCCTCCTCGAGCGCCGGCAGGGTCGCGCCGTCGCAGCCGAACCAGACGATGTCGCCCGGATGCAGCGTGACGTACCTCGACATGCGCGCGAGGTACTGCGCGACGCTGAAGATCATGTTGCGGGTGTTGTAGCTCGACACCGTCCTGCCGTTGATGCGCACGTCGATCTGCAGGTTCATGGGATCGATGCCGTCGACGATGAACGGCCCCATCGGCTTGAAGGTGTCGGCGCTCTTGGCGCGCCAGAGGGTGCGGTCGGTCTTCTGCCAGGTGCGCTCGCTGATGTCGTTGCCGAGCGTGTAGCCCAAAACGCAACTGAGCGCGTCTTTTTCCGATATGTTTTTTGTTTTTTCTTTAATCACGGCAACCAGCTCGCCCTCGTATTCGACCGGGCCGGGGGAGTCGGCGGGAATGACGATCTCCCCGCCGGTCGGGATCAGCGCCGCCGCCGACCGGTAGCCGATGTCCGGCGCGGCCGGGACCTTGTGGCTCGCGCCGCGCGAATTCGCCCAGTCGATGTGCGCCCGGTAGTTGAGCCCCGCGGCGTAGAAGTTCCGGACCGCATCGAAAACCTTCCGGTCGACCGGGATGCGCCTCATGGCGCGCGCCAGCCGACGGCGGCAAACAGCCGCTGCCGCTGCTCCACGAACTGCTGCAGGTACTTCGGATCCGCGCTGTCGGCGTACGCTACCTTGAGCGTGTCGAGCGCCTTGAGCTCGGGCAGGCGCCCGACGAAGGTTCTGCTGAGCGGCATCAGGAAAGGGTCGTAGTTGCGGATGGCAAACGCGTTGGAGGAGAGCAGCAGCGACGGGATGCGCTCCATCAGCATGATCTTCATCTGCGCAGGCTTGCTCTCGCCGTCGTCCTTCATGTAGACGATCGGGCGATTCAGCCCCTCGTGCAGCGACGAGCCGCGCGTCTCGGCGAGATGGAACAGGCGGTCGAAGACGCCCAGCCACTCCCTCCAGAATCGCGGCCGCGCGACGAGGTAGTTGCTGTACACGGTGTTGCGCGAATGATTGACGAGTCCCTGCAGCCGGAACTCCGGATCGAGATCGTGCAGAAAGGCCGTCGCAACCTCGAGGAAGCCGGGAAAGAAGTTCGCGCCCTGTTCGAAGACGTTGTAGAAACACGCGCTCTGGCACGGATGGGGCGAAAACGTGACGACGTCGGCGCCACCGGCGCCGCGGACGAAGTCGAGCACCTGGCCGCCGCGCAGCCCGGTCTTGGTGAAGAACAGCGGCGAGAAAAATCCGTAGTAGCTCGATTCCTCCAGGCCGGTGCGCTTGAGGCAGTTCCGGATCGGCCAGTACTCGTACCAGTCCGGCCGCTCGTTCGCGCTGTTGTCGAGCGGCTCGAAATCGGGGTCGAGCGCCGCGCGCGTCGCCTCGTCATAGAAGACCTGGAAGATCCGCACCGCGCCGCTCATGCGGCGGATTCCGGTTCCGGCGGCTTGAAGCGGGTTGCCATCACCTGGCAGCGCTTGACCAGCCGGTGCTCGCCCGGGCCGTAGTCGGCGACCGCGCTGTGGATGGTGCCGATGTCCTCCCACATCAGGACATCGCCCTCCTCCCAGCGCGAGGCGTAACGGTATTCCGGCTGCAGCTGGTGCTCGAACAGGAACTCGAGCAGCTCGTCGCTTTCTCTCCGCGGCAGCTCGTTGACGCGCACCGCGTAGCCGGGGTTGGCGTAGAGCACCTTGCCGCCGGTGATCGGATGCGTCAGCACCATCGGATGCGAAACCGGCGGCTTCGCCTGCCTCTGCGCCTCGGTGAGCGGCGGGCGTTTGCTGCCCTTCTCCTGGCGCATCATTTCCCAGAACTTGTTGAAGTCATGCAGGCAGGTTTTTCCATCCAGCTTTCGTTTCACATCGGAAGGAAGCCCTTCATAGGCGGCATGCATGCTGGAGAACTCGGTCGCGCCGAGCGCCACGCCGTCACGCCGCGGGATCTTCAAGCCGTAGAGCACATTGGCGAAGGCGATGTCGCGGCTGTAGGACATGTCGGTGTGCCAGCCCTGCCCCGCGTCGGCGAGGCCGATCGGCCGGCCGTTCTCGACGATGTTGGAGAGGATCATCACCTCGGGATGGCCCGGCTCCTGGTAGGCGCCGGAAGCGACGTTGATCTCCAGCTCGCCGAATGTCGCCGCGAAACGCTTGAGCTGCGCGGCGTCGAGCTTCTGGCGCGGGAAGCGCAGCACGCCGTATTTCCCGAGCGCGGCGACGATCGCCGCGTCGTCGGCCGCGGATAGCGGCTTCGCGAGGTCGATGCTCTCGACGCGGGCACCGAGCGCGGCGCCGCTCGGAATGATCTTCATCATAGAATCGGCTTGCATCATGGCCGAGCCGAAACCATCTTTCAATCCTCGCCCGTCCTAGTGGTATGGGTTCAAGGCTAAGGGGCAAGGTCGCGATCGTCACCGGCGCGGGCTCGGTCGGCCCGGGCTGGGGGAACGGCCGCGCGATTGCCACCCGCTTTGCCGATGAAGGCGCCAAGGTCTTCGCCGTCGACACCAATGAAAAGAATCTCGACGCAACACTGAAGCATTCCTCGGATATCCGCAGCCACATCTGCGACGTCACCGACGGCAAAGCCATGAAGGCCATGGTCGCGAGCTGCCTCGAGCACTACGGCCGCCTGGATATCCTGGTGAACAACGTCGGCGGCTCCGCGGCGGGCGGCCCGGTGGAGATGTCCGAGGAAGTCTGGGACGCGCAGGTCGACTACAACCTGAAAAGCGTCTTCCTGGGCTGCAAGCACGCGCTGCCGGTGATGGAGAAGCAGGGTTCGGGAGCGATCATCAACATCGCCTCGAGCTCGGGCCTGCGCTGGACCGGGTCGGCGCAGGTCGCCTACGCGGCGACCAAGGCGGGCGTGATCCAGCTTTCGCGCGTGGTCGCAGTGCAGTACGCGCCCAAGGGAATCCGGGTCAACACGATCGTACCGGGCCAGTTGCATACGCCGATGGTGGAGACGCGGCTCGCCAAGCAACGCGCCGGTGGCGACGTGGAAAAACTCCTGAAAGAGAGACAAAAGCGCATTCCGCTCGGCTTCGCCGGCGACGGCCGCGATACGGCCAACGCCGCGCTGTTTCTCGCCTCCGACGAGGCGCGCTTCATCACCGGGACGGAGATCGTCGTCGACGGCGGCATGACCATAAGATGCGACTGAGGAGGATGACGTGAAGAAGCTTCTTTTCCTTTCATTGTTCCTGATTTGCCAGGGGGCGGCTGCGCAGGGCTACCCCTCGAAGCCGGTGCGGATGGTGATCGGTTTCCCGGCGGGCGGGCCGGCGGACATCTTCGGCCGTTCGCTCGCGCAGGGCATGGCGGCCGAGCTCGGCCAGACGGTGATCGTCGAGAACATCTCGGGCGTCGGTGGCGTTCTCGGCGTCGAGCGCGCGGTGAAATCGCCCGGCGACGGCTACACGCTGTGCATGAACAGCGCTTCGCCGCTGGTGATCGCGCCGTTTTCGCTGGCGAAGCTGCCCTACGACATCAAGAAGGACATCGCGCTCATCACCACGGTGGTGCGCGTGCCGGAAGTGCTGGCGGTGCACCCGTCGCTGCCGGTCGCAAGCCTCGCCGAGCTGATCGCCTACGCGAAGGCGAATCCAGGCAAGGTCAATTTCGGCTCCGCCGGTGCGGGCAGCATCACCCACCTCGCGGGCGAGCTGCTCAAGGCGGAAGCGAAGGTCGACCTGGTGCACGTGCCTTACAAGGGGGCGGCACCGGCAGTCACGGACCTCGTCGGCGGCCAGGTGCAGATGGGAATCTTCGACGTGCCGATCCTGCTCTCGCACATCCGCGCCGGGAAGCTGAAGGCGCTCGCCATCACCAGCGGCCGGCGCGCGCCGGCGCTTCCCGACGTCCCGACCACGACCGAGGGCGGCTACGCGAACGTCAACTCGGACAACTGGTACGGGCTGATCATGCCCGCGTCGACGCCCGCCGAGATCCAGAAGCGCGTGCATGCGGCGGCCGTCGCCGCGCTCAAGTCCGGCGCCGTGACCGAACAGTTCGCGAAAGTCGGCGGGCTCGCCTCGCCTAGCACGCCGCAGGAATACGCCGCGTTTGTCGCCGCCGAGCAGGCGAAATGGGGAAAGATCGTGACCGCCATCGGCTTCAAGGAGGCGACGCAGTAGGCGCTAGTCGAGGGTGACGCCGAGGCGCTTGCCGATCTCGCCCCACTTCTCCATGTCGGCGCGGATCAGCGCGCCGAACTGCTCCGGCGTGCCCGCGGCGGGCTCCATCCCCTGCTCCAGGAGAACCCGCCTGACGTCCGGGTGATCGAGCACCGCGCGCACCTCGCGGTTCGCTGCGGTGATCACCGCGCGGGGCGTCTTCGCCGGCGCGAGCATTCCCCACCAGCCGATGACCTCGAAGCCGGCGACGCCCGACTCGTGCAGCGTCGGCACGTCCGGGATCACCGCCGAGCGCTGCAGCCCGCCGGTCGCGAGCGCGCGCAGTCTGCCCGCCTTCGCGTGCGGCATGCCGACTGCGATCGGTGTGAAGGAAAGCTGCACGTCGTTCGCGAGCTGGGCGGCGATCGCCGGCGCGATGCCCTTGTACGGCACATGCACCATGCGGATGCCGGTCATCGACATCAGCAGCTCGGTGGCGAGGTGCGGCGAGCTGCCGAGCCCCGAGGAGCCGTAGTTCAGCTTGCCGGGATTGGTCTTCGCGTAGGCGATGAACTCGGCGACGTCACGCGCCGGAACCGATGGATGCAGGAATAACACCAGCGGCGAAGTGGTGGCGAGCGCGACCGGCGCAAAGTCGGCGATCGGGTCATAGGGCAGCTTCGCATAGAGCTTCGCGCTCGACGAAAGCGACGAAAACGCGAACAGCAACGTGTTGCCGTCGGCCGGTGCCTTGGCGACGAAGTCCGCGCCGATGATTCCGGATCCGGCCGGCCGGTTGTCGACGAAGAAGCTCTGGTTGAGACGCTCGGTAAGACGCGCGGCGAGGATGCGGCCGACCACGTCGGTGCCGCCGCCGGGAGCGAACGGCACCACGATGCGCACCGGCCGCGCCGGCCAGTCCTGCGCGAGAGAGACCGCAGAGACCAGCGTCGCCGCCAGCGCCGCGAGGATACGCATCGCGGCCATGCTACGCCTGAATCTCCAGCCACTCGGCCTCCACCCGCTCGAGCTCGCGGGTCACGTAGGCCTGGTCCTCGAGCAGCGCCTTGACCGCCTCGCCGTCCTGGTAGAAGGCGGGGTCACCGAGCTTCGCCTCGATCTCGGTCTTCCTCGTGGCGAGGCGCGCCATCAGCTCCTCCAGACGCTTAATCCGGGCCTCGAGTGGTTTGCGATTCTGCGCCTTGGACTTTGCCGGTTTCTTCTCGGGCAGAGGCTTGACATTCCTTTTCAGCAGCCAGCTCCGGTAGTCCTCCAGATCGCCGTCGAAGGGCTGCAGCGTGCCGTTCGCGACGATGAGGAACTGGTCGGTCGTGGCGCGCAGCAGGTGCCGGTCGTGCGATACCAGCACCAGCGTGCCTTCGAACTGGGCGAGCGCGACCGCCAGCGCCTCGCGCGTCTCGAGATCGAGGTGGTTGGTCGGCTCGTCGAGGAGCAGCAGGTTCGGCTTCTGCCAGACGATCAGCGCGAGCGCGAGCCGCGAGCGCTCGCCGCCGGAGAAGTGCTCGACCGGCCCGGTCGCCATCTCGCCCGGGAAGTTGAAGCTGCCGAGGTAATCGCGGAGCTGTTGTTCTCTGATGTTATTTTCAGAAATTCTCTTCAAATGCCAGAGCGGCGACTGGTCGTCGCGCAGCGTCTCGACCTGATGCTGGGCGAAGTAGCCGATCGCCAATCCCTTGTTGAACACCGCGCTGCCGGAGAGCGGCTTCAGCACGCCGGCGATGGTCTTGATCAGCGTCGACTTGCCGGCGCCGTTCACGCCCAGGAGTCCGTAGCGCTGCTCGGACTGCAGGGAGAAATTGATCTTCGACAGCACGATCCTCTCACCGTAGCCGGCCGACGCGTCCTCCAGCACCAGCAGCGGATTCGGCGCCCGGTCCGGCTCGCGGAACTCGAACGAGAACGGCGCGGCGACGTGCAGCGGCGCGAGGTCTTCCATCTTCGCCAGCATCTTCATGCGGCTCTGCGCCTGGCGAGCCTTGGTCGCCTTGGCCCGGAAGCGGTCGATGAAAGACTGCAGATGCGCCCGCTCGCGTTCCTGTTTGGCAATGAGTTGCTGGGTAAGAAGAACGGTCTGCGCACGCTGCTGCTCGAAGCTCGAGTAGTCGCCGCTGTAGCGCCGCAGCCTGGTCTGGTCGATGTGCACCACCGCCTTGACCACGCCGTCGAGGAAGTCCCGATCGTGCGAAATGACGAGCAGCGTGCCGGGATAGCGCCCGAGCCAGTCCTCCAGCCAGATGATGGCGTCGAGATCGAGATGGTTGGTGGGCTCGTCGAGCAGCAGCAGGTCGGATGGACACATCAGCGCCTGCGCGAGATTCAGCCGCATGCGCCAGCCGCCGGAAAAGCTCGTGACCGGCTGCTCGAGCTCGGCCTGCGAGAAACCCAGGCCGAGCAGCAGCGCTTCCGCGCGCGGCCGCGCGGTATAGAGGTCGGCGTCGGCAAGCGCGCCGTGCAGCTCGGCCATGCGAGTGCCGTCCTCGGTGTTTTCAAGATCTTTTTGTAATTTACGTAGATTGGTGTCGCCATCGATGACGTACTCGACCGCCGACCGGTCGAGCGCGGGCGTCTCCTGCGCCACGTGGGAGATGCGCCAGTGCGCGGGAAGCTCGGCGTCGCCCTTGTCGGCGTGCAGCTCGCCGCGCAGCAGCGCGAACAGGCTCGACTTGCCCGAGCCGTTGGCGCCGATCAGGCCGACGCGCTCGCCGGCATGCAAGGTGAGGTCCGCGCCCTCGAGCAGGACTTTTGCACCGCGCCGCAGGGTCACCTGGGAAAGCCGGATCATTTCACTACAATAGCAGCGTGCTGATCGACTTCTTCCTCAAGCTCAAGTCGCACAAGCTGCCGGTCTCCATCAAGGAGTACCTGACCCTGCTCGAGGCGATGGACCGCAAGGTCATCGAGCCGTCCATCGACCAGTTCTACTGGCTGTCGCGCGCGGCACTGGTGAAGGACGAGGCGAACTACGACAAGTTCGACCGCGCCTTCGGCGAGTTCTGGAACGGGGTGGAGACGATTCCCGGCATCGAGGCGCAGATCCCGCTCGAGTGGCTGCTGAAGCAGGTCGAGCTCACGCTCAGCGACGAGGAGAAAAAGCAGATCGAGGCGCTGGGCGGGTGGGAAAAGCTGATGGAGACGCTGAAGCAGCGGCTCGAGGAGCAGAAGGGCCGCCACCAGGGCGGCAACAAGTGGATCGGCACCGGCGGCACCTCGCCCTACGGCGCCTACGGCTACAACCCCGAGGGCGTGCGCATCGGCCAGGACAAGTCGCGCAACCGCTCCGCGGTCAAGGTCTGGGACCAGCGCGAGTACCGCAACCTGGACGATTCGGTCGAGCTGGGCACGCGCAACATCAAGGTCGCCCTGCGCAGACTGAGGAAATTCGCGCGCGAGGGGGCGCTGGAGGAGTTCGATCTCGAGAACACGATCAATTCCACGGCGCGCAAGGCCTACCTCGACATCCACATGCGGCCCGAGCGCCGCAACGCCATCAAGGTGCTGATGCTGATGGACATCGGCGGCACCATGGACGACCACATCAAGCTCGCCGAGGAGCTGTTCTCGGCGGCGAAGACCGAGTTCAAGCACCTCGAGTTCTACTACTTCCACAACTGCCTGTACGACTTCGTCTGGAAGGACAACCGGCGGCGGCATTCGGAGCGCACGCGTACCGCCGATCTCCTCCACAAGTACGCGCACGACTACAAGGTGATCTTCGTCGGCGACGCGACCATGAGCCCCTACGAGATCCTGCAGCCGGGCGGCTCGGTCGAGTACTTTAACGAGGAGCCCGGCGCAGTCTGGGTGAAGCGCGTCACCGACATTTATCCGAAATGCGTCTGGCTCAATCCCGAGCCGGAAGAGATCTGGAACTACCGGCAGTCGATCGGCATCGTCAAGGAGCTGATGAACGGCCGCATGTTCCCCACCACCCTGGAAGGGCTCGAACGCGCCATGAAGCTGCTCGCCAAATGACCATGCGATTCCTGCTGCTTGTTCTTGCGCTTCTCGCGGGTACGGCGGAGGCGCAGTACCCGTCGAAACCGGTCCGCGTCGTGATCCACTTCCCCGCCGGCGGCTCGACCGACCTCGTGGCGCGCGTGCTCTCGCAGGCGCTGACGGAGTCGATGGGACAGCCGTTCGTGGTCGAGAACCGCACCGGCGCCGACGGCGTCATCGCCGCCGCGGCGGTGATTCAGTCGCCGCCCGACGGCCACACGCTGTTCATCGCCACCAACACGTCGATGATGCAGGTGCCGCTGCTGAAGAAGAACCCGCCTTACGACCCGCTGACCGCGTTCACGCCGGTGTCGCTCGTCGGGCGATACACGTTCCTGCTGGTCGTGACCCCGAGCCTGGGCGCGAACACCTTCAGCGAGTTCATCGCCTACGCGAAGAAGAACCCCGGCAAGATCAACTTCTCGACCTACAGCGGCGCGAGCCAGCTCGCCTACGCGCAGATCGTCAAGACCGCGGGGGTCGACATGCTGCGCGTGCCTTATAAAGGCGAGGCCCCCTCGGTCACCGACATCCTCGGCGGGCAGATCCACGCAGTGTTCGCCACGCCGACCAGCACCCTGTCGCACATCCGGGATGGCAGGTTGAAGGCGCTCGCGGTCACGCTGCCGCAGCGCTGGCCGCTCCTCCCCGAAGTGCCGACCACCGTCGAGGCAGGCATGCCGCCGATCAACGTCGAGTTCTTCGCGGCGATGTACGGCCCGGCGGGAATGCCGCTGGAAATCGCGCAGCGCCTGAGCCGCGAGCTGAAAACGATCATGGCCCGCCCGGCGATCCGCGAGCAGATCGACAAGCAGGGCTTCGCCCTCGCCGGCATGACCCCCGAGGAGCTGCGCGCGTTCACCAAGCGTCAGCTCGGCGCGTGGGCTCAGGGATTCAAGGACGCCGGCATCGATCCGGAGTAGGAATGAATGCCCTGGCTCTTGCGCTGGTCGCCGCCCTGGCTTTCGCCCAGCCCGCAGCCTATCGAGGAACCGGGACCGTCATCGCCGTCGACCGCGATATGGGCCGGGTGACCATCGACGCGGACAGCGTCGACGCGCCGAAGCTGCCGGCCGTAGCGCTCGCCTTCATCGTCTACGACCAGCGCCTGTGGAGCCGGCTCCCCAAGGGCCGCAAGCTGGAATTCGAGTTCATCAAGCAGGGAAACAACTACGTTCTGCTCCGCGTGCTGAAAACTCCGTAGCCTAGTCGAGCGGCTGCAGGCGGACGATCGACGCCCCGTGATTGCTGCCGACCCAGAACGTCACCGGGGTGGTTGCATTGTCGACGAACACGCGCCGCACGTTGGTCTGACGAGGCAGCAGATACTCGACCGAAGCGCCGTTGCGCGGATCGATGCGCAGGATCCGGTCGCTCGACATGGAGCCGCTCCAGAGCTCGCCGTTGCGGTCGACGAACACATCGTAGGGATAGGTATGGGGCGTCGGCAGATCCCATTCCTGGAACGTCTCCTTCGCCGGGTCGAACATGGCCACCTTGTTCGCGGCGAACTCGGCGAACCAGACCTTGCCGTCGCGATCCATCATCGTGCGCCGCGGCCGTGAGCGCGGCGTCGGCGTGGGATAGATCATGGTCTTGCCGGTGCCGGCGTCGACGCGGCCGATCGCCTCGCCGCCGAAGTCCATGAAGAAGAGGTTGTTGCGCGCATCGGCGACCAGGCCGTACGGGGAATGGCTGCCGCCCATCATCTTGAACGGATCGAACAGCTCGTACTTCCCGCTCTTCAAATCGAGGCGCAGGATCGATTGCTTGCTCACCTCGTTGCTCCACACCTTGCCGTCGACCTGCGATTGCGCCGGCATCACCATCGACTGCTGCGAGGCGTCGTTGTTCATCTCGCCGGGCAGCCGGAACAGCTGGAACGATTTCTTGCGCACGTCGAACTTGACCAGCCCGGTCTGGAACAT
>Ga0075424_100005172_pt1 | contig 12426 bp, 11 predicted proteins | sample SoiMethybrSBSTD3_FD_75301 | JGI IMG/M metagenome (GOLD analysis project Ga0075424, IMG submission 75301) | Bulk soil microbial communities from a Populus tree surrounding site in Tennessee, USA - Soil MetaG P. TD hybrid SBSTD3 | ecosystem: Environmental > Terrestrial > Soil > Tree plantation... | reverse complement strand
CCTCGTGCCCATCAGCTGCTCGTGCAGCGCGGTCGTCAGCTCCGCGCTCGCCTCACGCGCGCGCGTCGTGCGGCGGGCGACCCATCGCCCGGTAGCATGGGCCAGCAGCATGGCGAGCGGCACGGGAACGAGCGACAGCATCGTGAGCGGCGCGTCGATCACCATCAAGGTCACGATCAGCGAGACGGAGAACAGCACGGTGTCCCACGCCTCGATGGTGAGCTCGCGTACGCCGACGCCCAGCACCTCGACGTCGCCGACGATGCGTGCCATCAGGTCGCCTGCGGGCGTGCGCTGCAGGTCCGCCATGGGCCAGGCGAGCACGCCCCGGAAGGCGTCGGCCCTGACGTTGGCGCGGATCCGTGCATTGGCGGTCATCAGCCACCAGCGCTTGCCGATCCGCGGGAGCTCGGTGAGCAGCGTCCCGCCCAGGAAGGCCAGCGCGGCCCAGGCCACGTCCGTGGCAGCCGCGTGTCCACCCTCGAAGGCCAGCGCGCGGTCGATGGCCCGGCCCAGCAGGAGCGCGGGGAGCACCACCGCCGTGTTCATGACGATCCCGGCGGCCGAGCCGAGGACGAGCTGCCCCCTCACCTGACGCAGGTACGGGCACATCGCGCGGAGAAAGCTGGTCACGGCAAGTGCCGAAGATGATGGGCGTGGCGCGCGAGGTTCGGCTTCAGGGCGCTCGGCGCCTCAGCCCTTCCGAAGCTGGTCCACCAGCCCGCGCACTCGGGCGGCAATAACGTCACGCGCACGCCCATAGTTCTCGCTCACCGCGGGCACGTCGTCCCAGCGCTCGACGACGAGCCCCGCCGGCGCCATGGCCGTGAGGTCGCAGCCGAATGCCACGACGCGGGAGGCCCGCTCGAGGTCGGCTCGCGTCACCGCCTGCGGCCGGAGACCGCCCGGGTCGATGCCGTCGCCGCGAAGTCCCTGCGCGACGCCTGGGGGGATCTCCGCGTCGGGCTCGGTGCCGGCGGACGCGGTGTCCGCGGCGAGACCACGCTCGGCGGCGAAACGCCGGAAATGCTCGCTGGCGATGACGCTCTTCGCCGAGCCGTGGAGACACACGAAGAGGACGAATGGCGGAGTCGTGGTCATGCCTGTCTCCCGGAAAATTCGTTCATGATGTTCGGTCCGTGCGGGATCGCCACGCGCCTACTTCACGAAGAGCCACTCGGGCCGGAGCAACGGATAGGCGATGAGCCCGATCACGGCGGTCACGGCCACGAGCACGGGGTTGCTGACCTTCCAGCGGAACAGGACGACGAGGCTGCCGAGGGCCACGAGCACGGTCAGCCAGTCCCCGATGGCGATCCTCCCCAGGAGCACGCACGCCCCCAGGATGGTGCCGATGGCGGCGGCGTACGCGCCCTTGATGAACCCCTGCACGTTCGGGTTCGCGCGGTATCGCACGAGGATCGGCGCGACGATGAGGATGAGCAGGAAGGAGGGCAGGAATATGCCGACCGTCGCCACCACCGAGCCCCAGAAGCCGGCGACCAGGTAGCCCACGAACGTGGCGGTGATGACCACGGGTCCCGGGCTCATCATCCCGATCGCCACCGCGACGAGGAAGTCGCGCTCGTTCAGCCAGCCCGTCTGCTGCACGAGCCCCTTTTCGAGGAAGGGCACGATGACGAGACCGCTGCCGAAGGTCAGCGAACCCGCCTTGACGAAGAAGGCGAACAGCTTACCGAGCATCGTGCCGAGGCTGGCCGGCGCGGTACCCGCGGCGACCACGGGGGCGGCGGCGAGGAGGGAGGTCGTGGTCGATGCCGATGCACGGCCGCGAAAGAGCGAGCCGTAGTAGAGCACGCCCACGATGCCGCAGGCGATGAACAGGAGCGCCACCTCCGCGCGCACCGCCACCGTGATGACGAAGGCGGCGGCGGCGAGTCCCCATTCGAGCCAGTCCGTCATGCCGAGCTTGGTCAGCCGATAGCACGAGTGCAGGATGAGCGCGATCACCGCCGGGCTCACCCCGTAGAAGATCGCCTTCACCGCGGACAGCTCGCCCCAGTGAACGTACAGCGCTCCGACCGCCGAGACGATGACGAAGTTCGGCAGGATGAAGGCCCAGCCGCCGGCCCACGCGCCCCAGAAGCCCCCGCGGATGTACGAGATCCAGATGCCCACCTGGATGGCCAGCGGCCCCGGCAAGGACTGGCAGACCGCGATGCCCTCGCGCATCTCGTCCTTCGTGAGCCATTTCCGCTCGCCCACCATCTCGCGCTCCATCTGCCCCACGAGGGCCACGGGCCCGCCAAAGCCCAGCAGGCCGAGGCGGAGGTAGTAGCGCACGAGGTCTCGGATGGGTATGCGCGGCGCCGGCGTGTCGGTGGTCATCGAGCCCTCCCCGAGAAAGGATGAGGGAGTGTAACGCTTGACGGAGGATGTAGCAAGCGTTACTTTACAACCCATGAGCTGGCTCACCCTCCTGACCACGTTGCCTCCCACGCCCACCCGGCATCGCGTGGGCGTGTGGCGCAAGCTCCAGCGCCTGGGAGCGATCCGCCTCCGAGGCTCGGCGTGGATCCTGCCCGAGACGCCGGAGACCACCGAGCGATTCCAGTGGCTGGTCCAGGAGATCGAGTCCTTCCGTGGCGAGGCGACCCTGCTTCACGTGGAGCGGGTCGGCAACATGACGGAGGACCAGGTCACCCTGCTCTTCCACAAGGCCCGGGCCGCGGAGTACCAGGCGGTGATGCTGGGCTGCCGGGAGATCTTGTCGCATCTCGACCGCGACAAGGCCCGGCACCGCACCGCCTTCGCCCAGCTCCGTGGCAAGCTCGAGGGGATCAAGCGCGAGCTGGACCGGATCCACGCCATCGACTACCTGCAGTCACCCGCCGGTCAACGCGCGAGAAGTCTGTGGGAAACCACCGCGAAGCGGCTGCGCGCGGCGGAGTCGAGTCCACGCCCGCGGGGAGGGCGTCACCGCACCGCTCTACCTCCCCGCGGGAGCACCTGGGTCACGCGGCCGCGACCCCACATCGATCGCCTCGCCTCCGCCTGGCTCATTCGCCGATTCTGCGATCCCGACGCCCAGTTCGCCTTTGCCGATGCCGCCGATGCCGCCCGCAAGGGCATCCCTTTCGACGTGCTCGGGGCGGACTTCGGCCACCACGGGGAGGACTGCACCTTCGAAACCCTGGTCAAGCGCTTCGGCATCAAGGATCGGCGGGTCAAGCTCATCGCCGAGATCGTGCACGAGGCCGATCTGGGCGACGGAAAGTTCACCCATCAGGAGTCGACCGGAGTGGACCTGGCCATCAGCGCGCTCGCCGCCAGCACGCCGGACGACCACGATCTCCTCGAGCGCGGCATGGCCCTGTTCGACGGTCTCCATGCCGTGTTGAAGAAGAGGACCCCGGCATGACCGTCCCTCGCCGCAAACCGGACTTGCGCGTGCCCGATCAGGCGGCCGCGCAGAACCCAGGAGGTGCTCAATGAGGCGTCGCGCATTGCTGCTCGGGATGCTCCTTGTCGTGGTGAGCCCAGCAGGTGTCGTCCAGGCGGCCGATCCGGACTGGAAGGCCGTGGAGCAAGCGCTCGGAAAGTCCGGCCAGCTCCAATCGGGTGACGTATTCCGGATCGGGATGCCACGAACCGATCTCTCCGTCACGGTAAAGGGCGTGCCCGTCAAGCCCGGATTCGCCCTCGGCTCCTACGCCGCATTCAAGCAGGTCGGCGACCACGCCATGGTCATGGGCGACCTCGTCCTCCTGGACCAGGAGGTGCAGGGCGTGATGTCCGGCCTCCTGGGCAACGGCCTGGAGGTCACCGCTGTTCACAATCACTTGAACGAGATATCCCCGCACGTCATGTACATGCACTACGCGGGCCACGGCGAGGCCGTCCAACTCGCGCGGGGATTGCGACAGGCCCTGTCCGCCAGCGGAACGCCTCTGGGCGGCCCCAGCGCGGCTTCCTCCGCGGCCAGCCCCGGACTCGATGGCAAGCAGATCGAGCAGGCGCTCGGGCGCTCCGGCCGGGACATCGGTGGCGGAGTGTTCCAGGTCACGGTGCCGCGCGCGGATCCGATCACGGAGATGGGCGTGCCGCTCCTTCCCGCCATGGGCGTCACCACCGTCATGAACTTCCAGCCCACGGCCGACGGCAAGGCAGCCATCACCGGCGACTTCGTGCTCGTGGATCGGGAGGTCAATCCCGTCGCTCGCACGCTCCGGCAGCACGGCATCGACGTGACGGCGATTCACAACCATGGCCTGCAGGACTCGCCTCGACTCTTCTACATGCATTTCTGGGCTACCGACGATCCGGTGAAGCTGGCCCAGGGCCTGAAAGCGGCGCTCGCCGTGACGAAGAGCGCCCCGGCCCGCCCGAACTAGCCACCCTCACGGGAAGGAGACGAGGCATGCTGTGGATAACGCGCGCGGGCGGGAACGTGGACAGGGTAGCCTGTCCGTGGTTGATCAAGCGATACATCGACAAGGACGCGCAGTTCCTCTACGTTCCCGCGGAGAAGGTGCTGGAGACCGCTGCCGTCCTGAGCGCCCGCTCCTACGACGCGAAGGGAGCCGAGTTCACCCACCAGCACCGGCCCGAGGGCGAGATCTGCTCCTTCGTGACCCTCATGCGGTCGTTCGACCTCTGGGGCAAGGATCCCGCGCTCGACATGGTCGGAAAAATCGTGAATCACGCCGATACGAATCCGCAGACCTCGGCGTACAAGATGCCCGAGGGCGATGGCCTCGAGGCCATCGCGCGCGGGTTCGCCGCCATCACCACCGACGATCACCAGAAACTCGAGTGGGAGTTTCCCATGTACGACGCCTTGTACGCGTTCTGCCAGCGCAAGACGGCGGAGTCGCCGCGTGGCGCTTGAGCTGCGCGGCTACATCGACCTGCCGCCTCACACGGGGGCGGGCGGGTTCGATCATGCGGCGATCCACCAGGGCACGCGCCGGCTGTACGTCGCCCACACCGCCAACCACGCGGTGGACGTGATCGATTGCGGGCGCGAGGTATTCGTCCGATCCATCGACAACCTTCCCGCCGTGGCGGGCGTGCTGATCTCGGAAGAATCGGGCTGGGCGTTCACCTCGAACCGGGGCGAGGACACCGTCGTCATCTTCCGACCCGGGGCCGAGGACGCGGTCGCCAAGGTGCCGGTCGGCGTGCGCCCCAACGGGCTGGCGTTCGATGCGGGCCGGGGAACCCTCCTCGCTGCCAACGTGGGAGATCCCGCGGTGCCGGGCTCGTTCACCCTCTCCGTGGTGGACGTCGGCACCCGGTCGATGCGCCGCGCCATCCCGGTGGCGGGCCGCACGCGCTGGGCGATCTACGATCGCGGACTCGATCGCTTCTTCGTCAACATCGCGGACCCGCCGATGATCGTAGCGGTCGCGGCCAATGATCCCCACCGGCTGGACGCGAGCTATGAGGTGCCGGCCGTCGGCCCTCACGGGCTCGATTTCGACGCCGACACGGGCCGGCTCCTGTGTGCCGCGGACGATGGCCAGTTGCTCGCCGTGGACGCCGTCACGGGCAAGACGCTGACGACCGTACCGTTGTCGGGACCGCCCGACGTGATCTTCCTCGACCAGGCCCTCGCCCGCTGCTATGTCGCCGTGGGCGATCCCGGCGTGATCGATGTGATCGACGTCCGGGCCATGCGGCGGCTCGAGTCGGTGCGCACGGAACCGGGCGCCCACACCACGGCGCTCGATGCCGTCCGTCATCTGCTCTACGTCTTCCTGCCTCGGACACATCGCGCCGCCGTCTTCGCCGACGCCTAGGACTGGAGCGCGCTCTGCGTGGAGGGCTGGCCACAGAGTAAGCACGCCGATCCAAGTTCCATCCAATCCGACGAGGTCGCTCATTGCGGGAACACGAACTGGACCGTCAGAATCATGCTCCACGTGGGTGCCCCCGCGGGGCGTTCCACGTTAGAGTACGCCTCGATCTGGCAGTGCCTCCCTGCCGCCCGATCGTGAATGCCCTCCCGATCCCTCCCCCCACCGGCACGGTCCACTGGTTGCCCGAGCCGGCCTTCCAGTTCGCCGTCACTTGCGGGCCGAAGGTGAGGTACCAATCGGCGGGCAAGAAGACAAGTGTCTGCCTGACTTGGGAGATGGGGCTCCTCATTGCAGCCACGCCACCCCGACGCCTGCCGCCCTCACTCTGCTGAGCAGCAGACCCAAGTGCCCGGCTGATTCACTGGATTCTGTAGAGCCCATCTCCGCCATCCTCAAGGCGGCGGAGCATACGCTATGCTGCGGTCGCCGCCCCCTCGTCGGTACTCGTCAGGGATGGGAATATCGAAGCGCTCGCAGAGCGCCAACACGTCGGCTCGATCGGTTGCGTCCACTTCATAGCCAGTGTGGAACCGGACCACCCACTCAGGCGTGATGCAGGCCACGGTGCGTCCGTTGACGCTTCCGGTTCCGGCCAGGGCCTCGGCCGGATAGAACTCTCCGTTCTCCGCCGGTCCGTACACACCGCGCCCTTGCTGGTCCAGCAAGATGACGTGGAAGTCCACCTGATGCCCGTGTCGTCGCCCATGACGAAATTCCAGGCGCGGCTGTCGTCGCGTGGTACGAGGGCGTAGCCATGTTCCTTCAGGGCTGCTACGACGACCGGCATATCGCGCTCTTCGAGCACGATGTCGAGATCGCCGTGAGATCTCGTCTGGGAGCCGAGGCACGCGTCCACTGCCCACCCGCCGTCTAGCCAGGCGCGAACACCACGGGCGTTCATCAGGTCGAGAAAGTCGCAGACATCGTCGGCAGTCATCTCCGACCTCCTCGACGAGCCGGTCATCGCAGAGCGTTCCCCTCGCGGATTGTAAGCGACAGGGGTCGGCCACGGCGTCAGCGGTCACTCAACCGCTGCCGTAGCCGTCGCGCGTGGCGCTTCGACGCTCGTGGCGTTCGGCGCGCCGCTCAAACGTATCGAGCCGAAGCAATGTTACCCTGTCCAGCGGTGCATTCGACCAACGCTGGAGGCTAGGCCAACGAGTAATTCACACGCGAGCATAAAGCCGGACCTTCGCCTGACCCCTGCGGATGCGCAGACCATTGTGGGCCTGGCATGAATGTCGTCGGCCTCTCCGAGTTGCACGGAGGTGACATCAGCCGTGTGTACGAGGTGAAGCTCGCGCGCGAGGCGCCAAGCCTCATCATCAAGATCTACCCTGAAGTGTTCCACTGGAAGCTGGCGAAGGAGGTCTCCATCTATCGCCGGCTTGCCGAGTGTCCCTCTTTGCCGGTGCCACGGGTCGTCCTGCACGACGATTCACGAGCGATCGTGCCGTTGAACCTGCTGGTGATGACCAAGATCGATGGACGAGTCCTTCGCCCGCTGGAGCCGTCGCTGATGGATGGCGAGCTTTTCGGTCTGTACGCGCAGATGGGGCGAACGCTGCGCCGCTTCCATGATGTCCGGATGGAGAGCTTCGGCTATCTCGTCGCCGACGGAGTCATGGACCCGCATCTGACCAATGAAGCCTACATGCTCTTCCAATTCGGCAAGAAGCTCAGGGAATTTCGAGACCTTGGTGGAGACCTGCGGCTGAGCGAGCGAATGGAGCGGCACGTGGCGTTGCACGGGACACTGTTGAAGGATTGTGCCTGGCCGGTCTTCTGCCATGACGACTTCCACACGGCGAACGTCATCGTGTCGACGGGGCCGAACGGCACATGGCGACTGTCCGGAGTCGTCGACGTGGAGAATGCCGTCGCCGGTGACCCCCTGATCGACGTGGCCAAGACACTGCTCTACAGCGTGGGCAAGAGCCGGGCGAAGCGGGACGGATTCTTGACCGGCTACGGACCCATCGAGCAACAAGGCTGGGAGGAGACGATTAATCTCTATCGCCTCTACCATGCGCTCGAATGGTGGGATTGGGTCGCGCTGATCGGCGCTGAGAGGCCTTCTGCTCTGATCGAGGAGATGGAGCAGATCACCGCCTCGACGTGAGGGCTCACCGGCCCCGCGAGCCGACACTGGCTCTCGGACGCCGCGGGCATCGGCTCTGACAGCTGGCCGGGCGTCTCGTCTTTCTCAGTTGCCGCGGCTGTTGATCACGAACGCTCGTGCGCGCGCCGTGAGCATGCCGACCGACCACGCCCGGCGCAGACGTCACCTCACGCTGAGCGTGCCCGGCAGACTCGCTTGTCCTCCCGGACGAAATGGGCGCGGAGAGGCACGCGCATGCTACATCATGTGCCTCCACTGCATGCCGCACTTGCAGGCATGCAGGTCGTCGGCGTGCCCTGGGGGCTTCTCGCAGTGATGACGCTTGCCGTCTTCGGCCAGCTTGTCCGTCCCGCACTGGCCCTGCTCGTTGGGTTTCGCCTGGGAACACCAATTGGTGACGGGCTTTGCTTGCACGCGAGCCATGGCATGTCCTCCTTTCTGATGAGGGGATACCCCTCACCCGCCGCCGTCAAGCTGGCATGCCGGGGCGCGTCGAGAGACTCCAGGCGGCCGCCACGGTGTCGCCGCGCCCGTGCTACAAGACATCAGCGGGGCCCAGGAGGTGACTTGGGCTCCGGCCGACCAGAAGGGGGCCGCAGTGGAATCCTCGGTCGTGAGAGTCGTCGCTCACGTCGATATGGACGCCTTCTACGCAGCGGTGGAGGAACGCTACCACCCTGAGCTCCGCGGACGTCCGGTCGTCGTCGGGGCGGACCCGAAAGGCGGACGAGGGCGAGGCGTGGTCACGGCGGCGAACTATGCGGCACGAAGGTACGGCATCCGGTCGGCCCTTCCCATCTCGCGAGCCTGGCGGCTCGCGGAGTCCGCACGACGCAAGGGCGAGCCGGAGACCGTGTTCGTCAGGGGCGACCGAACTCTCTATCGAGAGGTCTCGGGACGGATCATGGCCATCATCGCCGAAGGCGCCGACGCGTTCGAGGAGGCGAGCATCGACGAGGCGTACCTGGATCTGTCATCCCTCGGGGGGATGCTTGAGGCCGAAGCGCATGCCCGGAGGCTCAAGGCCGAGATCCTGGCCCGAGAGGGGCTGACGTGCTCGATCGGCATCGGGCCGAACAAGCTGGTGGCCAAGATCGCGTCGGACTTCCGGAAGCCGGACGGCCTCACGGTGATCATGCCTCACGAGGTCCAGACCTTCCTGGATGCCTTGCCGATCCGGGTCATCCCGGGAATCGGGCCGAAAACGGAAGCCCTGCTCCAGCGAGAGGCCATTCGAACCGTGGCCGAGCTCCGTCGCCTCGAGCTCGCGACCCTTCGAGAACGGTTCGGCAAGTGGGGACATGATCTCTTCGAGCGGGCGCGCGGACGGTCCGATGCTCCCGTGTCGAACGAGTGGGAGCGAAAGTCCGTGGGGGAGCAGGAGACGTTCGAGCAGGATACGCTCGAGCCGGTCTTCATCCTCGATCGAGCCCACGCCCTGGCCGCGGAAGTGTATCGGCGGCTGGTCGCCGAGGGTTTCCGAGCATTCCGGGCAGTCACGGTGACGGTCCGCTTCACAGGATTCGTGACCGTCAGTCGTTCACACACGGGCCAAGACCCTGCTTCCAAAGTGGAGCAGCTTCAGGCTGACGTCCAGCGGCTGCTGGAGCCCTTCTTCGACGCCCGCGAAAACCCCAAGGGAAAGAAGATCCGTCTCATCGGGGTGCGGGTGGAGAAGTTGCTGCGAACCCCCGAAGCGATTCAGCCGGGTCTCTCAGAGGATCCGGCTCCCTAGACTGCGACCAGGGCGTAGTACAGCCGAGCGGGCAACGGGCGCCCCGAGGGTAGCCGAGATGCCGGCCTTCCGCTCGACTCGCGACGCCTATGGTCGCGAGTCGTTGACCGTCAGCGGAACGCTCCCCAGCAGCGTATAGGTCAAGTCGCCGGTTTGGAGGTAGACCTGGGCTTGCACGCTGCCCGCCGACAGGCCGGGGAGATTCGGCGCGATGGCCGTGGCCGCCGTCGGGAACGGTACGGTGAGCATCGTGCTGCCCGTCATCCCGGCGGCTCGGGCCTGAGCGAGGACAGTGGTCCCTCGCGTGAAGTTCACCACGGGCAGGCCGAAGCCCTGGTTCGCGAAGCCATTGCCCGTGATCGTGAAGCTGGTAGGCGGCGATATCAGGTCGATCGTGCTCGGCGTGATGGCGCTGACGCCGGAGACCGGCCGCGTGTCGGTGATTGTCAGCGGGACGCTGCCGATCAGCGTGTACGTCACGCTCCCCGTCTGGACGTAGACCTGGGCCTGCACCGGACCCGCCGACAGCCCTGGCAGATTGGGGGCGATGGCCGTGGCCGCCGTCGGGAACGGCACCGTGAGCGTCGTGCTGCCTGCCATCGCCGTGGCCCGAGCCTGGGCGAGCACCGTGGTGCCGCGAGCGAAGTTCACCACGGGCAGGCCGAAGCCCTGGTTCGCGAAGCCGTTGCCCGTGATGGTGAAGGTGGCGGGCGGCGTCGCCAGATCCGCCGTGTTCGGCGTGATGGTGCTGACGCCGGGGGTCACCGGTGTGTTGTTGACCGTGAGGTTGACGCTTCCGAGCAGGTTGTAGTTGTTGGCGCCGATCTGCAGATAGACCTGGACCACCACCGCGCCCGCCGAGAGGCCGGGGAGATTCGGGGCGATGGCCGTGCTCGCCGTCGGGAACGGCACGGTGAGCGTCGTGCTGCCCGTCAAGGAGCTCGCGCGGGCCTGCGCGATCAAGACGCCCCCGCGCGTGAAATTCGCCACGGGCAGACCGAACCCGAGATCCGCGAAGCCCGTACCCGTGATCGTGAAGCTCGCCGGTGGCGCGGACAGGTCGACGGTGCTGGGCGTGATGGCGCTCACGTTGCCCGGCTGCGCGCCGGTGATCGTGAGCGCCACGCTGCCGATCAGCGCATATGTCAAGTCGCCCGTCTGGATATAGACCTGAGCCTGCACCGGACCCGGCGACAGGCCGGGCAGATTCGGCGCGATAGCGGTGGCCGCCGTCGGGAACGGCACGGTGAGTGTCGTGCTACCCGTCATCGCCGTGGCTCGAGCCTGGGCGAGGACGGTGCTGCCGCGTGCGAAGTTCACCACGGGCAGGCCAAAGCCCTGATTCACGAAGCCGTTGCCGGTGATGGTGAAGCTGGTCGGCGGAGCAGAGAGATCGACCGTGTTGGGCGTGATGCTGTTCACCCCCGAGACGACGCGCGTGTCGGTGATCGTCAAAGGGACGCTGCCGATCAGCGTGTACGTCACGTTTCCCGTCTGGACGTAGACCTGGGCCTGCACCAGACCCGCCGACAGGCCGGGCAGATTCGGCGCGATGGCCGTGGCCGCCGTCGGGAGCGGGACGGTGAGCGTCGTGCTACCCGTCATCGCCGTGGCGCGGGCCTGGGCGAGAACGGTGGTGCCGCGCGTGAAGTTCACCACGGGCAGGCCAAAGCCGTTGTTCGCAAAGCCGTTGCCGGTGATGGTGAAGCTGGTCGGCGGCGTCGCGAGATCAATCGCACCGGGCGTGATGGTGTTGACGCCGGGAGACGGTGTGGTGTCGACGACGGTGAGCGGCACGCCGCCGATCAGGCTGTAGCTCGTGCTGCTCGTTTGGAGATACACCTGGGCCTGCACGGCGCCCACCGATAGCCCGGCGAGATTCGGCGCGATGGCCGTGGCCGCCGTCGGGAACGGCACGGTCAGGGTCGTGCCGCCCGTCATGGAGCTGGCGCGAGCCTGGGCAACCAGGATCCCGCCACGCGTGAAGTTCACGACCGGCAAACCGAAGCCGAGATTCGCAAAGCCCGTGCCCGTGACGGTAAAGCTGGCCGGCGGTGCGGCAAGGTCCACGGTGCTGGGCGTGATGCTGGCGACGCCGGGAACCGTGCCCGTGACCACACGCTGGAGATCACCCGCGTTGGACGTGAAACTCACATTCGAGGATATGACGCCCGAGATCGTCGGCGTAAAGCGCACGACCACCGTCTGCGTGGCGCCGAGAGTCAGACTGAAGGAGCCGCCCGAGAGGATGCTGAACGGAGGGGCCGCGGAGACGGTACCGGTGAGCGTCCCTCCTCCCGTGTTCTGGACGACGAAACTCCGGTCCGCCGAGTTTCCGATGCCCACCGTGCCGAAGTTCTGGGAGGTGGGGGTTACGGACAGGCTCGGGGGAACCGGGGTTCCGCCGATCTGGATGGCGCTGATCCAGGTGCCCCAGGTCGTTTCGCCCTTCACATACTCCTGGATGTGCCAGATCGTCAGGTTGTCATGGGGGTCGAGCGCCGTGGAAGCATAGTCGCCGTACCGTGTCGACTGAAAGGTCGCCTGGCCCGTCTTCAGCACGGTCTCCCCTCCCACCTCCCCCGTCGGAGAGATGGTCGTGTACGCGACGCCGGCATACTCCGTGGCCGACGAGTAGCCGTAACCCAGCACCACGTTGCCATTCTGGTCGACGGCCACGCTCGGGAAGTACCGCTGGCGGCCGGGATTCACCTGGTTGTCGACGATTCCCTGCCGCAGGAGCG
>Ga0075424_100005170_pt1 | contig 12427 bp, 8 predicted proteins | sample SoiMethybrSBSTD3_FD_75301 | JGI IMG/M metagenome (GOLD analysis project Ga0075424, IMG submission 75301) | Bulk soil microbial communities from a Populus tree surrounding site in Tennessee, USA - Soil MetaG P. TD hybrid SBSTD3 | ecosystem: Environmental > Terrestrial > Soil > Tree plantation... | reverse complement strand
CAACCGACACGGAACACACCACCGCAAACACCAGCACGCCAAACGCGCACGCCAACAGGTTCTTCGCAGTCAACATCTCACCTCGCGGTCTAATCCTAATACGACCGCCATTTTTTTCGCGTTTCCGGGCCGAGGGAGCCGAGGGCTCGCGCGATAAGATTCAGCCGTTGACGCTCGACCAGATCATCGCCGCTTATGATGCCGATGCGCCGCTCACGCACGCGTCGACGATTCCTGCCGCCTGGTACACCGATCCCCGCATCCTCGACCTCGAGAACACCAGCGTCTTCAGCACCTCATGGCTGGTCGCCGGACGAGCAGACGAGGTGCGTGCGTCAGGCGATTACGTCGCGTGCGAGCTGCCAAACGGCGAGCCGGTGGTCGTCGTTCGCGGCGACGATCAGCAGATCCGCGCGTTGTTCAATGTCTGCCGTCACCATGCTGCCGCGGTGGTCACCGAGCCGCATGGAACCGTCCGTCAATTTCGGTGTCCATATCATGGCTGGACGTACGCCATCGACGGCACGCTGAAGGGCACGCCGGACTTCACGGGCGTCTGCGATTTCGAACGATCGGCGAATGGCCTCGTGCCGCTCTCGTGCGCGGTCTGCGAGCAGTGGGTGTTCGTGAAGTCGGCCACGAGTGGGATGTCGCTCGATGAGTACCTCGGCGCGTCGCTCTCGGATCAACTTCGTAGGCTCGGGCTCGGCAATCTCCAGTGGATGGAGCGCCGGCGCTACACGGTCGATTGCAACTGGAAGGTGTTCGTCGACAACTATCTCGACGGCGGCTACCACGTCCCGCATCTGCACAAGGGTCTCGACAGCGTGCTGAACTACAGCGAGTACGCGATCGAGATCGGCGATCGGTACTGCTTGCAGAGCAGCCCGATGGTGAGTGAGGGCGCTGATGAGCGGACAGGCGCGGTACGCACAGGCGAGCGCGCGCACTACTACTGGATCTATCCGAACTTCATGATCAACTGCTACGGCCGCTCGATGGACACCAACCTCGTTATTCCGCACGGCGTCGACACGACCGAGGTCGTGTTCGACTTCTACTTCGGCGACGTCTCCGATCGCGCGCGCGCGAAGAACCTCGCCAGCATTGCCGTGAGCGAGCAGATTCAGAACGAGGACGTCGGGATCTGCGTATCAGTGCAGCGTGGCCTGCGATCGCGCGCCTACGACACGGGCCGGTTGTCAGTCCGGCGCGAAGCCGGCGAGCATCTCTTTCACCGCCTGTTGCACGCCGACCTGGCAGCCGCGCTTCAGGCGGGGCACCGTGCATGAACGTGACGCGCGGACTGTAGCATCCGTGCAGAACTGACGATATCTGGACTATGGAGTTCTTTCTGTGGCTGTCACTCTTGTCGACGATCCTCGTGCCGCGGATCGACGCGGCCAGGTTCGAGGTCGAAGGTGACGCCACGACGCCCGCGACGATTCTCACCACGGTCGAGACCCAGCCGGGCGCGCGCGGATATCGACTCGTTCGCATCTATTTCTACTCGTCTGAGCTCACGCTCTCACAGCGGCTGATGACAGCGAGCGGCCGCGATGAGGAGACCCTCAGAAGCTGGGCGGCGATCATGCAGCTCACGGTCGATGACGAGGCGACGGTGTCGACGATCGACCTCGCGGTGCCGGGACACATGTGCACGGTCGTCCAGACCGACAGCGATGCGTTGAAGGCCGTGCAAGAATTTCAATTCAACGGGCGGTATCTCAGGCTCAAGAGCAAGGCATACTCGGTGTGCGATTTGAAACTGCTCGGCGTCCCCAATCCCACCTTCGAGTGGGAGCTCGACCTCGCCACACCGGTCATCGCCAGGAAATCGCGGTTCGAGTAGGCGCCGTCAGCCGCGGCGGTGTAGCGTAGGCTCACCGTTGGCCACCAACCTGCGCGGCGTTCGCCAATCTTCCCTGCTTCCCGTCCTTGGCCTCGGCTTCGGCCTTGCGGTCGCCATTGGCAACACGATCGGCGCGGGAATCTTCCGCACACCGGGAGAAGTCGCTGCGCATCTGCCTTCGGCGCCGCTGTTCATGACCGCGTGGGCGGTCGGCGGGCTGTACGCCCTTCTCGGAGCGATTCAGATCGCCGAGCTCGGAACGATGCTGCCGCAATCGGGCGGACAGTACGTGTTCTCTCGCTATGCCCTCGGCGAGTACGCCGGTTTCATCGTCGGATGGAGCGATTGGCTGTCGACGTGCGGCACCACTGCGGCGGTGTCGATCGTCGTTGGCGAGTTTTCGGGCGGGCTCGTCCCTGCGCTCCGCGATCAGCAGACCGAGGTGGCGGTGAGCGTGGCCATCGCGTTTGCGATCGCTCAGTGGCGCGGCGTGCGCGAAGGCAGCCTGGTGCAGAACAGTACGAGCGTGATGAAGGCGCTCGCCTTCGCCGTGCTCATCGTCGCAGCGTTCGTGCTCGGGAATCGATTGGGGGTACCGGCCGCGACACCAGCGGCGCTGCCGTCCGGCATGGCACTCGTGGCTGCGTTCGTTCTCTCGCTGCAAGCCGTGATCTACACCTACGACGGCTGGACGGGCGTGATCTACTTCTCCGAGGAAGTCGCCACACCCGATCGCGATATCCCGCGATCGCTCATCGGCGGTGTGCTCGCGATCATCGCCACGTACCTGCTCGTCAATCTCGCCTTCCTCCACGTGCTGCCGGTGTCGTCGCTCGCCGGCGAGCGATTCGCAGCGAGCGCGGTCGCGCGTGCAATCTTCGGCGAGCTGGGCACGCCGATTCTCAGTGCGATCACCATCGTGTCGCTTCTGAGTGCGATCAACTCCAATCACCTGATGGCGAGCCGCGTGCTGTTTGCGATGGCGCGCGACGGACTGATGGCCACGCGCGCTGCGACAGTGAACCAAGGCGGCACACCGACATTTGCGCTCGTCGTCAGCGCCGCCGTCGCGTTGCTCTTCATCGTGTTCGGACGCACGTTCGCGACGATCATCACGATCCTGTCGTTCTTCTTCGTGGCCAACTACACGCTGTCGTTCATCTCGGTCTTCGTGCTGCGCCGCCGCGAGCCCGATCGCCCGCGACCGTTCCGCGCCTGGGGCTATCCGTGGACGACGGCATTGGCGCTGGTTGGATCGATCGTGTTTCTCGCCGGCGCGGTTGCGAGCGACACCCGCAATAGCCTCTACGCGCTACTGCTCCTCGCCGCGAGTTACCCCGGATACCGCGCGATACGATCCAGACAGGCCTGAGGCCTGGGCCCTGAGGGCCTGCGTCTATCGTGGTCCATAGTGGGGTGCCGACCTTCCTGCCTCGATCGCGCCGAGATCGGGTGCGCTTCCGGCGAAGCCATCGGTGACAGTCGGCAACGCCACGCCGCGATCGATGGCGCCTGATCCGGGCTTCAAACGGAAGTCGAAGTCAGACGCCTTGTACAGCTTCTGCACCGTGGCCGCATCCTGCGCGTTGAGCGGCTTCACGTTCATGAAGATGTCGTAGTCGACGAGCACGCTGTGCGTGTCGTTGCCTGTCGCCGTGCTGAATTCCGCAAGCGACGCGAACCGCCGCTGCTCGAGCATCGAGCTGTGTCCCGGTCCGGTGAAGTCCGACGTGGTGCTCGATGGCGGTGAATTCCACTGGAACGACGCGGCAACTCCCGGGTTCGGACGGAATCCGTTGTAATCGGAGTCCGTGTAGTTGGTGAAGGTGCTGACGCTGAGAATCGCCGGCGCGGCGTTCTGACCGAGCATCAGGTTGTTGCGCCAATGAATGTTCGACGCCGCCTGCACCTGCGTCTCCGACAGGATCGTGTTGTTGTAGAAGATCGCGCCCGCGGCCCCGTTGGTGAGTCTCACCGCGCCGCCCGGCAGGTTGTAGGCGATGTTGCGAATCCAGTAAACCGGCCCGCCCAGCGTCGGCTGATTGCAGAACGCGTGCGAGGCGTGGTTGATCAGCATGTTCCGCATGATGCGGATGTTGTGCATGCTGCCGTCGGCCTCGATCGGGTTGTCGTGCGAGTTGGTGATGTAGTTGTTGTAGAAGTCGATCGCCACCGGGCGCTTGTCCCAGTACTCGCGCGTCGGATAGTGCGGCCCTTCGACGATTCCAGGCCCGCTAGCGTATGACCCATCGGGATTGCCGTAGGTCTCGACGTTGATGCCGTCGTGGAAGTCGGCGATGTAGTTGTAGGCGACAACGTGGCCGGGACCGTACAACTTGACGGCGATGTACGACGCCATCTTCGGTGGATAGATCTGACCGTCGACGCCGTTGAACTTCGTCCACATGTCGCCGGCCCAGCCGATCAGGTGACTCGGATCGTTGCGGCCGATGAACGTGTTGTCGGCGATGTAGAAGTTGCTCGAGCCGGCGTAGTTGGTGAACACGCCGGCGCCGACGTTCTCGAAGCGGCTCTTCTTCACCGTGAGGCCCTTCGAGCCGGCGATGAACTGCGTCCCCGCCTGTATCGCGATCTCGGCGTTGCGGAACGTGATCCCTTCGAAGTAGGTATAGTCGGCGGCGCGCACGTCGAAGAGCGCGAAGTTGCCGTCGCCATCGAAGATCACTTCACCGTCGCCCGCGGCTCTGATCGCGATCGGCATCTCGGGCGTGCCCTTCGCGGTCAGGTAGTAGGTGCCATCGAGCGGCACGGTACGATTCACCGTCGGGTCGTTCGTGTATTCGTAGCGGTTGTATTTGTAGACACCGGCGTGGACGAGGATCGTGTCGCCCGGCACCACGCGCGGGCGGCCCGAGGTCGCCCAGTCGGTGCCCGCGCACCAGAAGTTGTACGCGCACATCAGGCCTTCGAATGCGGGCTCGACCTTGGTGCCCTTGTGTCCAGGCGGGTAGACGTGAAACGTGCGGCCGCCGCTATACGGCTGTGGCTCTGGCCGCGTCCGCACGGATACAGTGCGCTGCGCGACACCCTGCACGCCGTCGGGATCGGCCAGCACGAAGCGCGCTTCGTATTCAGTGTCGGGATCGAGATCGAGGATGCTGCCGGCGAACATGTTCGGAGCGATCAGGTCGATGCGCGACTCGGCGTAGATGCGCTCGCCTTGAAGCCGCAGCAACGGCAGCGCCGGCTTCCAGGCATCCGTTCCCCGCTTGCGAAAGGCGACGTCGACTCTCGCGTTGCGATTCGCGTCGCCCTGGATGAACCACTCGAAGCCGAGATTGATCAGCGTCGGCGGCTCGATGACCAGCTCACCGGGCACGACGGCGTTGGGCGATGAGGGCGCTGGCGCATTTCCCTGCGCAACAACGCGGCCCGATTGTGCGACCATCACACACGCAACCAGAATCACGCAGACGTAACGAGACATCATGGCCACCATCCACATCGAGCCTGCAGGGAATTCGAAGTATCGCGTGAGCTTCGACGACCGCGGCAAGACGAGACGATTCACCGTCACCGCCACTCCCGAGGACGTCGCTCGCTATGCGCCCGACGGCACAACCCCCGAGCGATTGATACACGCGTCGTTCGAGTTTCTGCTCGAGCGCGAGCCGGCGGGCTCGATCCTCTCATCGTTCGCGCTGCCGATCATCGAGCGTTACTTTCCCGAGTACCCGACCAAGATCAAATCGATGCTGTAGTACGATTCATATGTCCGTAGAGCGGGGCTTGACGCCCCGCGTTCACGCGCAGGCTGAAGCCTGGGCTCTCCGTGAAGAACGTGAACTCAGAAGCTCACGCGAGCCGCGTCGGCGAGAATCATCTCGCGATAGATTGGCAGCGACCACCCAGCCTTCTCGAGCTGCGACAGCCGCGTCTCGACCGCCTTCACGTACCCCTGCTTGTTCTTGTAGAGGCCCTTCAGCGTGGCCGCATCGAACGCGGCCTGTGACGTGCTGAGCCCGCACATCAGGTTTGCCGCGTTCTGCCCTCCAGCCGCGATGTAGGCGGCGGCATTGGCCACGACAGGGTTCAGCGCCGGCGGCCGGATCGTGTACTTCGCGGTGGGCACATCGACATACGTCGTGCGGATGCCGCCGCGCGGATTGCCGTGCTCGTCGAGCGCCATCATCGAACCGTCGTTGTACTCGTTGCGGTCGAGCAGAATCCGATCGGCACGAGCCGGCACGATACCCTTGTCGACCCACTTGAACAGGTGATCGAGCGCCACCGACATGTAGGCCTGCACCGGGAACGTGCTGAGCGGCAGCTGACACGGATTCGGCTTGAGGCGGACGCTGTCGCGTGTGTCGATGTGTCCCATCCCGGCGAATTCGTACAAGCGATACTGCTTGCCCGCTTCGTCGCTGTCCTGCTTGTTGGTAATGTTCCCGCTCACTTCGTGCATCGTCGGCACGTGGATGACGGGCACGTCGACATCGCGGATCAAGGCGCCGTTCGACATCGGGAGGAACCCGTCGTAAATCCGCTGCATGCCCGGTGTGCGATAGACCATGTGCGCCGGCAGGTAGTTGATCAGCACGCCGGCGGTCATCGACGTGCCGCCCATCACCATCTTGCGAACGGGCGCTCCGATCAACGTCCCTTCGCGCACGAGCGAGCCTGCCTGCGCGAGGATCTCGTTGGTCTGCGCGCCATTGAGCTTCATCGTCCGGTAGCGCGGCTCGTTCATCGCGACGAATTGCGCCGGCGGAGTCGTCAGGATTTCGACGGCGATGTTGCCGGACGACATCGTGTAGATCGACGTGAACTCGAACATGTGAGCGGCGCCGCTGCCGTGCATCGCCTCGGCCAGCACCAGGCCGCTGAACTTCGACATGTCACGCGGCTTCCGGACGACGACACGAGTCACGTACGGCTCGCCGTTCGCAGTGCCCGAGATCATGTATTCGTGAGCCTCATAGCCGAACGCCTCGAGACCCTTGCCTGGTGCGAGCGACGGAGACGAGTCGAACATCGGGCCCGGCCCGGTCACTTCGGCCGACACCGATGGCAACGCCACGGCTGTTGGCTGAGATGGGAGATTCGCTGACGGTGGCGGCGCGCCGCCCGCACGACCACGGCCGCCACCGGGAGGCTGCCCGCCAATCTGGCCGTTCAATGCCGACGCGACGACCAGCATCGCAAGGGCTGTCGTCACCGCCGTTCGTATCGAGCCGATCTGCATGATGTCCCCTCGAGGTTGACGGACATCATACGCTCGGCGGGCAAACGGAACCTACTCCGCGCGGAGCGAATCGGCAGGATTCACCGATGCGGCGCGGCGGGCTGGGACGAGGCCGGCGACGAACGTGACGACAGCTAGTAATGCCGCCGCTCCCGCGAACGAGACGAGGTCGAACGGCTGCACACCGTACAGGATCCCGGTGAGCAGTCCTGTCACGAGCGCGGCACCGCCCAGTCCCAATGCCGTTCCGATTCCGGTGAGCGTCGCGGCATGGCCAACAACTCGTGTAATGACCTGCGATCGCAGTGCGCCCAGCGCCATGCGGATGCCGATCTCTCGCGTTCGTTGACCGACGTCGAAGGCCATCAAGCCGTACAGACCCAGCATGGCGAGAAACAATCCCACCACCGCCATCGCGCCAGTCATCCACGACGCCAGACGCTGCGGAAACATGGTGAACGCCTGCATCTCCGTGAGCGTCGCGGTCCGGACCAGCGGCAGGTTCGGATTCATCGACGTCACCAGCGATCGCACGTCGGCGATCGCACGAGGATCGCGAGGTCGAATCAACAGCCACATGGCGTGGTCGTAGGCCTGCGCTGCCGGCACGTAGACAAACGGCTGCGGCCCTTCGCCGATTCTGCGGTACTTCGCATCACGGGCAAGGCCCACCACCTCGAGGGTCCGCCGGCTCGCATAGGCGAGCAGCCGTTGCCCCACCGGGTTCTGACCCGGCCACACGCGCCGGGCAAACGTCTCGTTGACGATCGCTGCAAGCGGGGCGCCGGCACGATCGCGCGCATCGAACGCGCGTCCCGCCAGCAGCGGCAGGCCGATGGTTCGAAAATAGTCGGGCGAGACGAAGTTTCGATTCACGGCGATCCCTCGATCGTCGGCACGATCGTCAATGCGCCACACGCGGCCGCCCTCGGCCTCCTGCGTCAGCGGCACCACTCGGGCAAACGCCGCCGACGTCACCGACGGCATTGCCTCGACTCGTGCGAGCAGTTCTTCGGCAAACGCCGGACCGGTCTTCACGTCGTAGCCGCCAAGCTGAAGGTTCAACCCGACCACCTCGACACCCTCACGCGTGAAACCAGGATCGATCGCATTGGCGTTGCTGAGCGACCGCGCCAGCAGGATTCCGCAGACGGCGAGGATCACCGACATCGCGACCTGGGCAACGACGAGGAGCTGCCGCGTGCGGAGGTGACGGGGCGTACGCATGTCGCGAGCAATCGCTGCGGCAAGATCGATGCGCGAGGTCTGCAGCGTCGGCAGGAGTCCAGCCGTGACGCTCGCGATCGTGGCCACCAGCACCGCGAATGCGATCACTCGCCAATTGATCCCGAGATTGAACACGATATCGAGGTACAGGGTCGGGATCGCACGCTCGAGCACACGGATGCCGGCCCACGTCGCGCCGGTTGCCGCGATCGTGGCGAGCACGGCGATGAGCAGGCTTTCGGCCATCAGCAGACGCACAACTCGTGGCCGCGCCGCGCCCAATGCAAGCCGGAGCGCGATCTCGCGCGTTCTGCCGACACCGCGTGCGAGCACCATCCCGCCGACGTTGGTGCACGCGACGATCAGGATGACGACGACCAGCGCAAAGAGCATCGACACGAATCGCGTGATGAGGATACGCCCTGCCGGCGGGACCGGGCCGATCGGCGCCACGCCAAGGCCATGACGTGCGTTGTCCTCCGGGTAGTCGCGCTCGAGATCCTTGGCGATTCGCGTCAGCTCGGCCTGTGCTTGCGCACCCGTGACTCCGTCCTTCAACCGGCCGACCCCATACAGCCACTGCTGTCCGCGTCGTCCGAATCGCCTGAGATCGTCGCCGTCGGGATAGGCGGTCAGCGGAATCCACATGTTCGCCACTTCGAGCGAGTGTCCGCTGAAGGAGGGAGTCGTGACACCGATCACCGTAAACGGCCTGCCATTGACTCGGATCGTACGCCCGACGATCGACGGGTCGCCACCAAACGAGGTCCGCCACAGACGGTCGCTCAACACCGCGACGGTGACCGGACTCGACACCGCCTCTTCATCCGGCCGGAACGGGCGTCCGAGTTGCATGGCGACGCCCAGCACGGAAAAGTAGTTTGCCGATACGAACGCGCCGCTGACGCGGACGGGACTGCTTCCCTCGGCCCCAAGCCCGAACGTTGCGTTCACCCGAATCGCCGCAAGGCTCGCGAAGCTCGTCTGCCGCGCGCGGTAATCCAGATAGTTCGGGTACGAAAACGTGTCGAAGTCGCCGCCGCCGTATCGTCCCGAACTCACGGTGCTGTCGGTACGCCCGACTTCGACGAGTCGGCTGACGTCGCGCATGCCGCTTCTGGGTTGAAACAGATAGGCATCCGCGATGTTGAACACGATCGAGGTACCGCTGATACCGATCGCCAGCGACAGCACCGACAGGAGGGCAAAGAGCGGGCTGGCGCGCAGGGTCCGTGCCGCGTGTCGAACGTCTTGCCAGATATTGGCCACGAGTAGACCTCCGCTTCGTCACCTATAGACCGGCCGAAGCGGTCGATGGTTCACACGTCGCGAATCTTTTTTCCGCGATCGATGATGCGCTCGGTCAGCGTGCGGCGCCTGGGGGAGAACTGGCCGATCGCGGCGCGTACGTACGGACCGAGCTGCCGCTTCGCGAACGTGCCGTAGCCCACATCGCGGATCTCCCCGAGCGTCGTCCGATAGTGCTCGAGCAGACCGGTCGCAATCACGTGCCCGGTCTTCATCGCACCAACACGAGCCGACGACGACAGCCACCGTGCCTGGTCGGGCACGCTCCGCAGCGCCGACATCGCCAGCATGGAGGAGGTTTCGAACACCGACCGCTCCTGACGCGCCGACTCTGCACGCAGCTGACCCCATAGCGACGACAGCGTCTCGCGCGACGGCAGACGATTGGGCTGCAGCCCTCGGGCGGCGGTGCGAATCGCATCCCACTCGCGCCGCAGCGCGGGCACGTCGAGCGGCGGCGTGTTGATCGTTTCCGCCAGCTGCCCCGATGTCTTCTCGAGACCATCGAGCAGTTGATCGACGCTGGTGAACTCGGTGTTCGCATCGAGGAGCTGCCGCTCTTTCAGCGCGCGCGCGATTTCAGGAATCAGCTGACGCCCGGCACCGCACACGTCAGCGAGAGCGGCGAGCACCCACACGGGCGATGCATGAAACGCCACAATTCCGAGCGCTTCGATCGCGTTGCCCGCGGTTCGACGCACCATCACGTCGTCGGGAAGCGCCTCGTCGGTGGGATAGACGCCTTCGACGCCGCCGACGTGTTCGATCAGCACGCGGAGCGTCGTGTCGACGAGCGTGCGATAGAGCTGCGTCTTGCGGATGCGGTCCGGCAGCATCACCTCGCCGGTCTCTCTCGCGAGGCCGGCGCCGAGGCCGAGCAGCGAGCGCACCAGGCGCTCCGGCAGCGAGAGGAGGTAGTCCTTCGCCGCCATCGGTCAGATCGCCGGGAGCGTGAATCCTGATTTCTGTACGACGTAGTCGCGCGATTCGTAGGCGAGCCGTTTGACACGCGCGAGATCGACGTCGAGGAGCTGGCCATGCCGCTTCCGAGCCTTCCCGGCGATGAACACCGAGTCGACGTTGGACGAATCCATGCCGCGCACGACGACGCCGATGGGATCGTTGATCGGCAGCACGTTGATGCGATCGGTGCGCAGCGTGATGATGTCGGCCTCTTTGCCGGGCGTGAGGGTGCCGACCACGCTTTCGAGACCGTTCGCCTTGGCTCCTTGAATCGTCGCGAACTCCATCACGTCGCGGCTGCTCAACATCGCGGGCAGGTTGTCTTTGCCAGCGAGCCGCAGCTCGTTCACCTGCGCGCGCTGCAGTGTCAGCACGGATCGCATCTGCGCGAACAGATCACCGGACACCGTCGTTTCGACGTCGACGCTGAGGCTTGGCCGGAGCCCGCGGTCCAGACAACGCTGGATCGGTGGCAGGCCATGACCCATCTGCATCTCCACCGGCGACGCGATCGAGACGGTGCCGCCGGTGTCGGCGATCATTTGCAGCTCTTCGTCGCTGAGGGTGCAGCAGTGAATGTACGTCGTGTCATCCCCGAGGAGACCGGCCTTCCCCATCGCCGCGAGCTTGCGGTGTTTGCCGGCTGCGCCGACGCCCACGTGAACGCTGATCCGCAGCCCCAGTGCTCTCGCGAGCTCCCAATCGTGTTTGGCGACCTCGAACGTGGTGAACTCGGGGCCACGCGGCGCCAGCGCAAGCGTCAGCAGTTGATCGTGGGACGAGAAGTACTGCGTGGCCACACGCTTCACATCATGCGGATGCTTCAGGCTGCTGTCGTGCCACCACGCTGCCATGTCGAGGTTGGGCGTGCCGTATGCGAACACGGCGCGCAGCCCCGATTCCTGGAGCGCGCTGATCGCTGCGTCGGTGTGCTCGGGAGTGTTCTGAATGTGCGACCAGTCGAGCAGCGTCGTCACACCGGCATCGATCGCACCGAGCGCACTCACCAGATTGCCAGCGTACGCGTCCTGCGGACGGTACGCCGGCGCGAGCACCCCCAGGATGTCACGGAAGTACTCATCGAGCAGCGCATCGGGTGCGATGTTCTTGAGAATCCCCTCCCAGATGTGGCGGTGTGTATCGACGAACCCCGGCATGACGATCATGTTGGTGGCGTCAATCACCTCGGCATCGGCGACGCGTAGGCGCGGACCGACCGACGAGATCTTCGAGCCCTCGATGAGCACGTCGCCCTGACGGTAGTTGCCGATGTCGGGATCGAGGGTCAGCACGCAGCCGCCCTTCAGAAGGATTCGCTCGACTGACATAGGGCGCATATCTTGTGTGCCGCGCGTCTACAAAGCAAGCGGGTTGGAGTACAGTCGTCGGATGCGCCGGCTGATCGTCGCCGTTTTCGCTCTTCTGTGCGCGTCCGCCATCCATGCGGCGCCGTTCGACTGGCCGCAGTTCCTCGGCCCCGATCGCAACGGCACCTACTCGGGTCCGCCGCTGTCCGAAACCTGGGGCGCCACCGGACCAAAGGTCGTGTGGCGCAAGCAAGTCGGTCCAGGTTTCGCTGGACCAGCAGTCGTTCAAGGACGCGTGCTGCTCTTCCATCGGGTCGGCAACGAAGAAGTGCTCGAGTCGCTGGATGCGAAGACCGGCAACTCGACGTGGCGATATGCCTACCCCACCACGTACCGCGATGACTTCGGGTTCGACGAAGGCCCGCGCGCGGTGCCGGTCGTCGCCGACGGCATCGTCTACACGTTCGGGGCGCAGGGACAGCTCCACGCGGTCGATCTCATGAAGGGCACACGGGTCTGGAGCGTCGACACGATGAAGACCTTCAACGTGCCGAAGAATTT
>Ga0075424_100005164_pt1 | contig 12434 bp, 10 predicted proteins | sample SoiMethybrSBSTD3_FD_75301 | JGI IMG/M metagenome (GOLD analysis project Ga0075424, IMG submission 75301) | Bulk soil microbial communities from a Populus tree surrounding site in Tennessee, USA - Soil MetaG P. TD hybrid SBSTD3 | ecosystem: Environmental > Terrestrial > Soil > Tree plantation... | reverse complement strand
CCCTCCTCGTGGGCGAAGCTCGAGGCGATCACTCCCGAAGCGAGCTCGTAGGCCTTCGCCAGGCCGAGGTCCATCTGCTGGTAAAAGGCGCGCTTGCCGGCCGCGACGGTGGCGGGCGGCTTTGCGGCAAGGTTTTTCGCCAGCTCAGTAACCGCAGAGTCCAGTTCCTGCAGAGCAACGACCCTGTTGACCAAGCCCCACTCCAACGCCTTGCTTGCGCTGATCGGCTCGCCGGTGAGCAGCATCTCCATCGCGTGCTTGCGCGAGAGGTTGCGGCCGACGGCCACGCCGGGCGTGGAGCAGAAGAAGCCCCAGTTCACGCCGCTGGTCACGAACTTCGCGACGTCGGCCGCGATCGCGAGATCGCACTGGGCGACAAGCTGGCATCCCGCCGCGGCAGCCGCGCCGTGCACCCTGGCGATCACCGGCTGCGGCAGGGTCGGAAGAGTCTGCATCATCCGGCTGCACTGGTTGAAGAGCGCCTCGATCTTCGGCAGCTCCTTCAGCGCCTTGATCTCCTTCAGGTCGTGCCCGGCGCAGAAGCCCTTTCCGGCTCCGGCAATGACCACGACCCGGACGCTTTTGCTCCTCGATATTTCATCAAACGAGGCTTGAAGCGCCGACAACATCTCGCCGGTCAGCAGGTTCATCTGCTGGGGGCGGTTCATGGTCAGCGTGCAGACGCCGTCGCGGTCCTCGCGCAGGAGGACTGGCTGCGCTGCCTGTGGCACGGCACTCATGTATTGATCGCGCTGGTGGATTTGGCCCGCTCGCGCAGGACGAATTTCTGGATCTTACCCGTCGAAGTCTTCGGCAGCTCGCCGAACACCACCGCGCGCGGCGCCTTGAACTTCGCCAGGTGCTGCCGGCAGAAGTCGATGATCTCCTGCTCCGTGACTTGCGAATTGTTTTTCAATTCGATAAAGGCACAAGGCGTTTCGCCCCATTTCTCGTCGGGACGGGCAACGACCGCCGCGGCCAGCACCGCCGGATGGCGGTAGAGGATGTCCTCGACCTCGAGCGACGAGATGTTCTCCCCGCCGGAGATGATGACGTCCTTCGAGCGGTCCTTGATCTTGATGTAGCCGTCGGGCTGCATCACCGCCAGGTCGCCGGAGTGGAACCAGCCGCCGGCGAACGCCTCGTCGGTGGCCTTGTCGTTCTTGAGGTAGCCCTTCATGGTGATGTTGCCGCGGAACATGATCTCGCCCATCGTCTCGCCGTCGGCCGGCACGGGCTGCATCGTTTCCGGGTCCATAACGGTCAGGCCCTCCTCCACCGTGTAGCGCACGCCCTGCCGGCCGTTGAGGCGGACCTGCTCGGCGAGCGGCAGCTTCTCCCATTCCGGCTGCTTGGCGCAGACCGTCGCGGGACCGTAGGTCTCGGTCAGGCCGTACACGTGGGTGATGTCGAAGCCCATTTTCTGCATGCCCTCGATCATCGACGCCGGCGGCGCGGCCGCGGCGACGAGCGCGCTCACCTTGTGGCCGATGCCGCGCTTCATCTCCTCCGGTGCGTTGATCAGCATCTGGTGGACGATCGGTGCGCCGCAATAGTGCGTCACCTTGTGCTGTTTTATTAAGGAAAAGATGCTTTCAGCTTCTACCCTGCGCAGGCAAACGCTCGTGCCAGCGTTGGCGGCCATCGTCCAGGGGAAGCACCAGCCGTTGCAGTGGAACATCGGCAGGGTCCAGAGGTAGACCGCGTGGTGCGGCATGCCCCAGACCAGGATATTGCCCACCGCGTTCAGGTACGCGCCGCGGTGGTGATAGACGACCCCCTTCGGGTTGCCGGTCGTGCCCGAGGTGTAGTTGAGCGAGATCGCCTCCCACTCGTCCTCGGGCCAGCGCCAGGCGAAGTCCGGGTCGCCCTCCTTAAGCAGCGCTTCGTACGCCTGGTCGCCCATGATGACCGGGACCTTGCGCTTCAGGCGATCCATGACCGGCGCGAACTCCGGGTCGGCGATGAGCAGCTTGGCTTCGCCATGCTCGAGCATGAAGTCGATCGCCTCGGCGTCGAGGCGCGTATTCAGGGTGTTCAGCACCGCGCCGCACATCGGCACGCCAAAGTGCGCCTCGATCATCGAAGGAATGTTCGGCAGCATCACGGCCACCGTCTCGCCGATGCCGATGCCCCGCTTCCTCAGCGCCGAAGCGAGACGGCGCGCCCGCTCGTAGGTCTGCCGCCAGGTATAGCGCTGCTTGCCGTGGATGACCGACGGCCGCTCCGGGTACACGTAGGCGGCGCGTTCGAGGAACGACAGCGGTGTAAGTGCGGAATAGTTTGCAGGATTCCTGTCGAGGTGCCGCTCATAGGCATTCCGGACCATGCGCGGAGTATACGGCCGACCCTAGCCATGGGCTGAAATGAGCCGATGAGGCTCCCCACGACTATCCCGGTCGGCCCCGCGCACGTCATCGTCGCCGGCGCCGCGCTCACCCTCGTTCTCGTTCTCGCCCTGGCGGATGTCGCGCTCAAGGTCAACCTCGCGCTCGTGGTCGGGGTGGTGGCCCTCGCCACCGGCATGGTGCTGCTTCGCAAGCAGCGCATGTCCGAGTTCTGCCCGGAGGTGCTGGCTGGCGACGTGATCCTGCCGCGCGCCAGCCGCGCCCGCAGCCCGAAGCTCCTGCTGCCGCTGCAGTTCACCAACACGGGCTACGGCGGCGGCATCATCCAGTGGGTGGCCCTGCGCCTGACGATCGACGGCCAGGCGGACCGCTCGGTGCTGATGAGCCCGGTCGCCGAGGTCGACATGCAGGGCTTCCTGCAGGCGAAGCGCCAGATCACGCCGGCCAACGCCATCGACCACTTCAGCGCCTTCGCCCTCGACGGCAAGCGCGCGATCGCCAAGTTCGTGCTGTTCGATATCTCCGAGCGCGGGCGCGGCGAGCCGCTCGAGCTGCGTCCCGGGCGCTACCGCTTCGAGCTGTTCGTCAAGGCGAGCCACTCGACGGAGCCGCGGCTGGAGCGCACCTTCGACCACGTGCTGAGCGAGAAGCAGATCGAGGAGTACCGCGGCGACGCGACCGTCTACCTGATCAACTACCAGATGAGCCTGCCGGCCGCCCGGCGCGAGCTGTCGTCCGGAGAGTGGCTGCCGCGGACGCGCGAAGCCGCCTAGGCGGCGAGGCGGCGCCAGAGGCTGCCGCCCTTCGCCTCCTTGTCGATCGCGTCGAGGACCTTCTCGTGCAGCGCGACCTCCTCGGCAGCCGCGGGCACCACGATCAGGCTCGAGACGTCGATCTGCAGCGCGGCGAGCGCCGCGGCGGCGGCAGCCGGGGTCTCGAGTTCCATCATCAGGCTCTCCTGCCCGCGGGTCATGGCGAGGTAGCACTCGGCGAGCAGCCGCGCGTCGAGCATCGCGCCGTGCAGCGTGCGGTTCGAGTTGTCGATCAGGTAGCGCTCGCAGAGCGCGTCGAGCGAGTTCTTGCGCCCCGGGTGAAGCTCGCGCGCCATGAACAGCGTATCGGTGACCTTCGCCACATGCTCCCGGAGCGGCGCGAGCCGCGCCCGGCCGAGCTCGAGGTCGAGGAACTCGACGTCGAAATCGGCGTTATGGATGATCAGGTCCGCGCCGGCGATGAACTCGAGGAAGTCCTTCGCCACGTCGGCGAATTTGGGCTTCGCCATCAGGTCTTCGCGGGTCAGGCCGTGCACCCGGGTCGCGCCCAGCTCGACCTCGCGCTCGGGGTTCAGGTAGCTGTGGAACTGCCGGTCGGAGATGCGCCGGTCGAGGATCTCGATGCAGCCGATTTCGATGATGCGGTCGCCGAGCTTGGCGTTGAGGCCGGTGGTCTCGGTGTCAAGGACGACCTGACGGGTCATCGGGTATTCCCTTGTTTGCGAGCTTGTCCGCCCGTTCGTTTTCTGGGTGTCCGTCGTGTCCCCGGACCCAATGCCACTCTACCTCATGTTGCGCGCGGAGTTCGTCAAGCCGGCGCCAGAGGTCCTCGTTTTTCACCGCCTTCTTGTCAGCGGTTTTCCAGCCCTTGCGTTTCCAGGTATGGATCCACTGCGAGATGCCTTTCTGAACGTACTGGGAATCGGTATGGACGTTGACTCGACTCGGGCGTTTCAGCGCCTCGAGCGCGCGGATCACCGCCATGAGCTCCATCCGGTTGTTGGTGGTCGCCGATTCGCCGCCGCAACCCTCCTTTTCCTCTCCCTTGTAGCGAAGGATAAAACCCCATCCGCCGGGCCCGGGATTGAACCGGCAGGCACCGTCGGTGAAGATCTCCACGATTTCATCGCTCATGATTCTTGTGGGTGCGCTGCGACACCGGCGCCGCCACCGCCCGGCGGCGCGCCCGCTCCTTGCGCCAGTCGGGCGTCACGAGGCGCATGCCCTGGACGCGCTTCACCGCCCGCACGACATAGATGCCCCCGGTGATCGGCCACCAGCGCGCGCCGGCCTTCTCCATGAACGCGAACCGCTCCAGCCAGCTCCGCTGCCGGAACGGCGGCGCGTAGCAGCCGAACATGCCGCCGTTCAGCTCGAAGCCGAGCAGCCGCAGCCACTCCCGCAGCCGCAGCAGGCCGATGAACTTCGCATCCCAGGGTGAATTTTTTTCAAAAGTGAACAGCTGCCGCACGCGCCACAGCGAAGCGGTGTTGAATCCGGAGATGACCACGTGCCCTTCGGGCATCAGCACGCGCTCGACCTCGCGCAGCACCTCGTGCGGGTGGGCGTGGAACTCGAGCACGTGCGGCAGCACGATCAGGTCGACGCTTTGCGAGGCGAGCGGCAGCTGCAGCGGGTCGGCCGCGAGCCGCGCGCCGGGCTCGAGGGCGAGCGAGAAGCGGTACGGGATGCGGTTCTGTCGCAGAAAATCGACTTCCGGTAGGCCGACTTGTACTGCCCGAAAACCGAATACGTCATCGACGGCGCTGTCATACTGGGCGAGTTCCCAGCCGAGGACGTATTCGCCTTGGGGGGTGGAGAGCCACCCCGAAAGCGACGAGCGTCCCCCGCCGTTATACTTCTGCGCCCCGTTTTGCACGAGGGAATGTCGGTCCATGCTTCAGGCAGTATCGGTCGTGCCGGTCGCCGCGTTCAAGGACAACTATGTCTGGACGCTGCGCAACGCCAGCCACGCCGCCGTGGTCGATCCCGGCGAGGCGCGGCCGGTGCTCGACTATCTGCGGCGCGAGAATCTCAGGCTGGCGGCGATTCTCGCCACCCACCACCATCCCGATCACGTCGGCGGCATCGCCGAGCTGCGCCGCAGCTTCGACGTCCCGGTGTACGGTCCGAAGAACGAGCCGATCGCGACCCTGACCCGGCCGGTCGCCGAAGGCGACGAAGTGCGGATTCCGGAACTCGGCGTGACGCTCTCGGTGCTCGACATTCCCGGCCACACGCGCGCGCACATTGCCTATTATGGGGCAGGCGCGTTGTTCTGTGGCGACACGCTCTTCGCCTGCGGCTGCGGGCGTCTCTTCGAAGGCACCGCCGAGCAGATGTACGCGTCGCTCTCCAAGCTCGCCGCGCTGCCCGACGACACCAAGGTCTACTGCGGGCACGAATACACCCTCGCCAACATCGGCTTCGCCAGGGCGGTCGAGCCGGACAATTCCGCCCTCGACCAGCGCGAGGCGCGCGACCGCAAGCTGCGCGCCGAAGGCAAGCCGACGCTGCCGAGCCGTCTCGGCGAAGAGAAGGCGACCAATCCGTTCCTGCGCTGCCTCGAGCCCGCCGTGATCGAGTCGGCCAACAAGTACCTCGGCGCGCGCGTCGCCGATCCGGTGCGCGTGTTCGCCGCGATCCGCGAGTGGAAGAACCGGTTTTGAGAATCCTCGCGCTCGTCGCCGCAGGACTGCTCCTTCAGGGATGCGTCTCCACCCCTGCGCCCGAAGCGGAAGCGCCAGCTTCCGCGATCCCGGCGCAGGACGCGCCGCCGCCGACTGCCGCGCCCGTTCCCGTCCCCGCGCCAGCCGCGCCCTTCCAGGGCGAGCGCGTCGAGGCGGTCGAGGCGCCGGCACTGCCGAAGATCGACCGCACCGTCGCGCCGCAGGACCTCTGGCAGCGCATCCGCCAGGGCTTCGCCATGTCCGACATCGACAGCCCGCTGGTGCAGCGTCAGATGCAGTACTACGCCGCGCGCCCCGAATACCTGCAGCGCATGTTCGACCGCAGCCGTCTCTACCTCTTCCACATCGTCGAGGAGATCGAGAAGCGCGGCCTGCCGACCGAGCTGGCGCTGCTGCCGATGGTGGAGAGCGCATTCAACCCGATGGCTTATTCGCGGTCGCACGCGTCGGGCCTGTGGCAATTCATCCCCGGCACCGGCCGCCGCTACGAGCTGAAGCAGAACTGGTGGTACGACGGCCGGCGCGACATCGTCGACTCGACCAACGCCGCGCTCGACTACCTCACCGTCATCTACAAGATGCACGGCGACTGGCACCTCGCGCTCGCCTCCTACAACTGGGGCGAGAACGCGGTGGCGCGCGCCATCGCCAAGAACCGCGCCGCCGGCAAGCCGACCGACTACCAGAGCCTGAAGATGCCGCCGGAGACTCGCAACTACATCCCGAAGCTGCAGGCGCTGAAGAACATCATCAACAATCCGGAGTACTTCAGCGTCACGCTCGCGCCGATCCCGAACGAGCCCTACTTCGCCACCTACGACCGCGTGGTCGACATCGACGTGCAGCTCGCCGCCAAGCTGGCCGAGATGCCGATCGAGGAGTTCATCGCGCTCAATCCCGGCTTCAGCCGGCCGCTGATCCGCGCCTCCGTCACGCCGCGCATCGTGCTGCCGGCCGACAAGGTCGACGTCTTCCACGAGAACCTCGCCAAGCTCGACGGCGAGGACCTCGTCTCCTGGAAGACCTATTACCCGAAGCCGGGCGAGACCTTCGAATCGATCGCCAAGAAGCACCGCATGACGGTCTCGTACCTGAAGGAAGTGAACGGCATCAGCCAGCGCAACAAGGTCGTTCCCAGCATGGTGGTGGTGCCGATGGACGCCGAGGCCGCGCGTACGCAGCGCATGCCGATCATGTACGCCCCGCCGATCCCCGTTTCAATCCGACGCGTATTCCATACCGTCAGGCAAGGCGAGACCCTCCCCGCCATCGCCAAGAGGTACAAGGTCTCGACCGAGGACATCACCCGCTGGAACCCGCGCGTCACCAAGGCCACTCCGGGGCAGAAGCTGATGCTCGAAGTGCGCGCCCCCGCCAAAGGCAAGCCGCGCAAGAAGGTCACCAGCAAGAAGGTGAAAACCGCCAGCTAGTCGACGGTCGGGACGGCCGAGAGCAGCTCGCGAGTGTACTGGTGCTGGGGATTCCTCAGCACCGCGTCGACCGTGCCGCGCTCGACGACCTTGCCCTGGTACATCACCGCCACCTCGTGCGCGAGATAGGCCACGACCGCGATGTTGTGGCTGATGAAAAGGTAAGCGATGCCGAATCGATCCTGCAGGGAGCGCAGCAGGTTCAGGATCTGCGCCTGCACCGAGACGTCGAGCGCGCTGGTCGGCTCGTCGCAGACGATCAGCCTCGGATTCACCGCCAGCGCGCGGGCGATGGCGATGCGCTGGCGCTGGCCACCGGAAAACTCGTGGGGATAGCGGTCGAGCGCCTCGGCTGGCAGGCCCACTTCCGTAAGAAGCTTTCCCAGCTGGGAGATTCTTTCCTTGTCCGTCTCTCCGATCTTCAGGCTTCGCATGCCTTCGAGGAGAATTTCGGAGACGCGCAGGCGGGGATTCAGGGACGCATACGGGTCCTGGAACACGATCTGCATCGCCCCCCGCAGCGGGCGCAGCTCGGCCCTGCTCTTCGCGGAAATGACCTGATCCTGAAAACGGACGATTCCGGCGGTGGGCGGGATGAGTTGCAGGATTGCCTTGCCGAGCGTCGTCTTGCCTGATCCCGACTCGCCGACGATCGCCAGGGTCCGTCCCGCGCGCAGCTCGAGCGATACGCCGTCGACCGCCTTCACGTACCCGACCGTGTGCCGGAAGACGCCGCGGCGGATCGGAAAATGGACCTTGATCCCCTTCACTTCGAGGAGAAGGGGGCTGTCCCGGCTCTCCGGGATGGATTTCGTTTCGGACAAGGCTTCCCGCGGAGGAGCAGCTTCCTTCTCCCGCAGGTGACAGCGAACGAAATGGCCCTTCGTCGGCTCGAGGAGCTGCGGCGCCTCCACGCGGCAGCGGTCGAAGACGAAATCACAGCGGTCCGCGAAGCGGCAATGGTTGAACGGCCGGGTGAGCGGCGGCACCTGCCCGCGGATCACCGCCAGCTCGCCCGCGCGCTGCGCCGGCAGCGCGGCGAAGAGCTTCTGCGAATAAGGATGCTGCGGCGCGCGGAAGAACGCTTCTCGGTCGGCGACCTCGACGATCTCGCCGGCATACATCACCGCCACGCGCTGCGCCACCTTCGCCACCACGCCGAGGTCGTGGGTGATGAGGAGCAGCGCCATGCCGCGCTCGGCCTGCAGCTTCGCCAGGAGATCGAGGATCTGCGCCTGGATGGTGACGTCGAGCGCGGTGGTCGGCTCGTCGGCAACCAGCACTTCGGGATCGACCGCCAGCGCGCCGGCGATCATGACCCGCTGCTTCAGCCCGCCCGAGAGCTGGAACGGATACTCGTCGTAGCGGCGCTCGGGGTCGTCGATGCCGACGGCACGCAGCAATTCAAGAACCTTCCCCCGGACATCCCTTTCCTCGGTATGACGCTCGATCACCTCGCCGATCTGCCGGCCGCAGGTGAGAACCGGGTTGAGAGCCGTCGCGGGCTCCTGGAAGATCATCGCCACCCGCCGGCCGCGCACGGCGCGCATCGCCGCTTCGGGCAGACCGAGCAGGTCGATGTCTCCCAGAGTCACGCTTCCCGACGCGATCCGTCCGGCTTCCGGCAGCAACCGCATCAGCGACAGCGCAGTCATGGACTTGCCCGAGCCCGACTCGCCCACCAGCGCGAAGCACTCGCCCTTGCGCAGCTCGAAGTCGATGCCGTCGACGGCACGCACAGTGCCACGCGCCGTATCCAATACGGTTTTCAGATTTTCTATTTTTAGAACAGCTCCTTTCATAGCGGCACCGTGCCCACCCTGACCCGCGGATCGAACCCGTCGCGCACCGCATCTGCGAACAGGTTGGCGGCGAGCACCAGGACGAACATGAAAACGAAGGCCGCGGCCAGCGACCACCAGATGATCGGCTCGCGGCCCATCTCCAGGCGCGCGGCGTTGATCATGGTGCCGAAGCTGGTGGTGGACGGGTCGACCCCGACGCCGACGTAGGACAGCACCGCCTCGGCCAGCACCAGGCCGGAGAAGTCCATCACCAGGGCGATGATCACGATGTGCGCGAGGTTCGGCACGATGTGCCGGCCGAGAATGCGCGCGTCGCGCACGCCGAAGGCCTGCGCAGCCTGGATGTACTCGAGCTGCGACAGTTTGAGCGACTCGCCCCGCAGCAGCCGCGCCAGCCCGGTCCAGCTGGTCAGCCCGAGAATCGCGCATAACCCGAGCAGGCGCACGTCGGCGCGCTGCGCCGCCGTCGGAAACAGATCCGCATTGCGCTCGATCACTACTTGCAACATAAGAACGAACGCGGCGATCAGCAGCACCCCGGGGATCGAGTTCAGCGTGGTGTAGACGTACTGGATGACGTCATCCACCCAGCCCTTGAAATACCCCGCCATCACGCCGAGCGCGATGCCGAGCGGCAGCAGCACCAGCGTGGTGACGGTGCCGATCACCAGGCTGGTGCGAATCGATTTCAGCGACAGGTAGAGCACGTCCTGGCCCACTTTGTCGGTGCCAAACACGTGATAGTGACGAGCAAGAAGCATCATCGGCAGCGCCAACACCAGGATGATCGCCAGCGTCGCGCCCGCGGTGCGCCAGGGAACTTCCGGGCGCCGTCTTCCGAGCCGTCGCGCAACGAAGGCGATCAGCGCCGCGGCGAGCGCGGCGCCGAGCAGCCCGAGGCCGATGGTCGCCAGGATGTCGCGCGGTGCGCCCTCCTCCCGCGCGAGGTGCGCGCCGCCGTAGCGCAGGCGCGGAAATTCGCGCGTCTGCTTGCCGTCGGGCAGCTCCACCTGCTCCTTCTGGTAGGACCGCGTGGCTAGCGGCGCGGAATAGGTCTTTTCACTGCGGCCGCGCAGCGGCGTCAGCGCGGCGTCGAGCAGCGACAGAACCTCGCTCGAATAGGCGGCGCCCTTCACTCCCTCCCTTGCGTCGAGCGCCGGGCGGTAGTGGATGGAATCCAGCAACCCAACCGCGAGGTAGCAGGACAGCACGACCAGCGAAGCCCCCGCCGCCCGGCTGGCGAACACCCGCGACCAGGGCGCGGCGAGATGCGGCTGGCGACGGCTATAGAGCGCGAAGCCGACCGCTCCCGCCACCAGCAGCCAGATCAGCGCATCGGAAATGAGGATGACCGGCACGCTATTGCAGGCGGATGCGCGGGTCGACCAGCGTGTAGGAGATGTCGGTGAGGATCAGGCCGACGATATAGAGCACCGAGCCGATGAACACCATCGAACGCACCACCGCGAAGTCCTGCGCCTGGATCGCGTCGATGGTGTAGCTGCCCAGCCCCGGGATGCCGAAGAAGGACTCCGACAGCAGGCTGCCGAGGAACAGCGTCGGGATCACCACCACCACGCCGGTGAGGATCGGAATCAGGCCGTTCTTCAGCACGTGGCGGAACATCACGGTGCGCTCGGCGAGGCCCTTGGCGCGCGCGGTGCGCACGTAGTCCTTGCTGGTCTCCTCGAGGAAGATGGTCCGGTACCAGCGGCTGCTGCCGCCGATGCCGCCGATGATGCCGATCGCCACCGGCAGCACCACGAACTTCACGGCGTCCGCGCCGCCGGCATAGCCCGAGATCGGCACCAGGTGCAGCACTTTCGACACCAGGTACTGGCCGCCGACGATGTAGAACAGCATCGAGATCGACATCATGGCGACGCACAGCACCACGCTCCAGAAATCGAATGGCGTGGCGCGGAAAAACGCCATCGCCAGGGCGAAGCTGACGCACACCAGCAGGCCGATCAGGAAGGTCGGCACCGCAAGCGCCAGGCTCGGCCACATGCGCTGGCGGATCTCGCTGCCGATGCTGCGCTGGTCCTCGGAGAAGCCGAAGTCGAAGACGAACAGCTTCACCGACTTCTCGAAGAAAATGGTTTTTGTCAGGCTCTTTTCTTTTGCATTCCACAGAAGCGGCTTGTCGTAGCCGTGCTCGGCCTTCCACTTCTCGATCGCCTCGGGCGTGACGCGCCGCGAGCCGAGCTGCATGCGCGCCATGTCGTCGGGCGTATTGACGACGAAGAACAGCGCGAAGGTCAGCAGGTTCACCCCGATGAGGATCGGGATCGCGTACAGCAAGCGCCGGACGATATAGGCGAGCATTTCTACTTATGGGCGAGCATCTAGGCTGTCGGCCGCGCCGCCATGCGCTCGCGCCGGCGGAACGAGCGGACCGCCGGCACGACCAGGGCGGCGAGCAGCACCAGCAGCGCCACCACCGGCCAGACCACCGGGCGGTTCCACGCCGCACGCGCCGTCGCGCGAGCCATCGGATCGACGCGCAGGTACTTGAGGTTGCCTTCCGACATCTCGTTCGCCTTGGCGTTGTGCAGCCACGAATGGAACAGGGCGAAATTCTTCGGGTGGTAACCGCCGATCCAGGGCGAGTCATGGCGGTAGATGCGAACCATGCGGTCGATGAGCTGCTGGCGCTCCGTCGAGTTCGGCATGGTACGCACCTTCTCGAACAGGGCGTCGTACTCCGGGTTCACGTAGTTGGAGGCGTTCTCGCCCTGATTCTTCGCCCGGCTCTGCGGCCCGTAGAGCAGAAACAGGAAATTCTCCGGGTCAGGATAGTCGGCGCGCCAGCCGACGATGAACAGCTGCGTGCTGCCTTTTCGCAGCTTCTCCTGGAAGCGGTTCCAGTCAGTCTGGCGCGGCTCGAACTGGATCGACAGCTTGGCGAACTGCTTGCGCCACCAGTCGATCACCGCGCGGTCGCTCGGCCCGCGCTGCGTGGTGTCGAAGTACAGCACCAGCGGCTGGCCGGTCCTCGCGTCGCGGCCGTCGGGATAGCCCGCCTCGGCGAGCAGCTTCTTCGCCGCCTCGAGCGGCCGGCGCTGCGCCGTGCCGTCCTTCCACACGTGCGTGACCGGGTTGATGGCGTCCTTTCCCTCGTGGTAGCCGAAGATGCCGGGGGGGAGCGGACCGTGCGAAGTCACGCCGCGCCCGTTGGCGAAGATCGAAAGGTATTCCTCCCAGTCGACCGCGATCGCGAGCGCCTGGCGCAGCTTGCGCGCGCGCTCGGCCGCAGCTCCTCCTTGGGCACCGCCGACCACGGGATCGAGCCAGTTGACGCCGAGGTAGAAGATCGTGGGCGCCACCGAGGTGTCGAGCTGGATGCCCTTCGCCTCCATCTCCGGCGTCAGCGAGGCATCGCCCT
>Ga0075424_100005160_pt1 | contig 12441 bp, 7 predicted proteins | sample SoiMethybrSBSTD3_FD_75301 | JGI IMG/M metagenome (GOLD analysis project Ga0075424, IMG submission 75301) | Bulk soil microbial communities from a Populus tree surrounding site in Tennessee, USA - Soil MetaG P. TD hybrid SBSTD3 | ecosystem: Environmental > Terrestrial > Soil > Tree plantation... | reverse complement strand
TATCACTACTCGATCGGATCCGGCCCGGACCACACCTTCCACACGCCGCCGCCGCGCGGCACGCCCGGCTTCACCACCTTCGTGGCCGGCGACATCGGCTGCAACGCCGACTTCGGATGGATGGGACCCATGCAGGACGTGATCGCCGCCGATCACCCCGCGTTCGTCCTGATGGTCGGCGACCTCACATACGGCAACTCGACGAGCCAGGCGAGCGTGGACCGGCACTTCAACGACGTCATGGTTTGGTCGCAGGACGCGGCGTACATGCCCGTGTGGGGCAATCACGACTGGGAGCATCCGGACCGCGACGACCTCCGCAACTACCGCGGACGCTTCGACCTGCCCAACCCGCAGACAGCGGCCGGCTCGCCCGAAACGGGTGGCGAGGACTGGAGCTGGTTCGACTACGGGAACGTCCGGTTCATCTCGTACCCCGAGCCCTACGATCCCACGTCGTGGCCCGAATGGCGCACGCATGCCGTGACGCTGATGGATCAGGCGCAGGCCGATCCGCAGATCCGGTTCATCGTCACCTTCGGTCACCGGCCCGCCTACTCCTCCGGATACCATGGCGGGGACGCGATCCGCGCCCACCTCGACGGCCTGGGCGCCACGCACAGCAAGTACGTGCTCAACCTCAACGGTCACAGTCACGACTACGAGCGCTCGTACCCCCAGTACGGCGTCACCCACATCACCGCCGGAACCGGCGGCGCCGAGCTCGAGATGGGGCCCGGGCCCTGCGTGTGGAACGGCGGCTGCCCTCCGCCGGCGTGGTCTGCGTTCCGGGCGATGCATCACGTGAACGTGCGGCTGCACTTCGCTTCCGCCGGCATCGGGATCGAGGCGATCTGCGGACCTCCCGCGCCCGACAACGACATCAGCTGCACCCCGGGCACCATCATCGACAGCTTCGTGATCGGCACGCTCCACCAGGCGCCGGTCGTGACCGCGCCCCCGGCCGCCCAGCTGGACGAGGGCGGCGCGCTCACCCTGCACGTCAGCGCGACGGATCCGGACGGTTTCGCGATCACGTCGCTGGTCGCGAAGTCGCTGCCCCAGGGCGCGACCTTCACCGCCGGACCCGGCAACACGAGCGGCACGCTGTCCTGGACGCCGAGCTACCTGCAGGCCGGGACCTACAACGTGCCCTTCATCGCCGCGAACGCGCTGAGCGACACCGCGACCGCTTTGATCATCGTGCGCAACGTGGAACACGGGCCGGTGGTGAGCGCCCCGGCTGCGGCCGCGGTACTCGAGCAGGACCCGATCGCGATCTCGGTCACGGCGTTCGACCCGGATGGCGAGCCGATCAGCTCTCTGGTCGCCACCGGACTTCCTCCCGGCGCCAAGTTCATCTCCAACACCAGCCACACCGGCGGGATGGTCGAGTGGACGCCGGCCATCGGCCAGGACGGGGTGTATACGCTGCACTTCACGGCCGCGAACGCGCTCTCGACCTCCGCGACCACGACCCTCACGGTGCGCGTCGCGGGCGCGCCCGTCGTCACGGCGCCCGCCGCCGCGAGCACGCCGGTGGACAGCCTCCTCACCATCGACGTCACGGCGTCCGATCCCGAGCACGAGCCGGTCTATCGCTTCACCGCCTCCGGCCTGCCCGCTGGCGCCGGCTTCGTGGCCGGCCCGGGCAACCGCACCGGCAGGCTCACGTGGCGCCCGACCGGCGCACAGGCGGGGAACTACGACGTCAGCTTCATCGCCGAGAACGACCGGTCGGGATCGGCCACCACGCGGATCACCGTGGGGGATCGCCCGCCCAAGGTCAGCGCACCGGCCAGCGCCAGCGTGCAGGCGGGAATGACACTCCTTCTCAACATCTCGGCATCCGATCCCGACGGCAGCGCGATCGCGTCGCTGTCCGCGACGCCGCTGTCGGCGGCAGTGCTCACCACCCGCAACGGCAACACCGGCGGCACGCTGAACTGGACGCCCACCGCGACCGACGCCGGCAGCCACACCGTCACGTTCACCGCGGCGAACGCGCTGTCGGGCGCCTCCAGCACGACGATCACCGTGTCGCCTCCCAATCTGCCCCCGATCCCGGTGGTGAGCGTGTCGCAATCGAGCGGAAACGCGCCGCTCGAGGTGAGCGTGGACGCGGGGGCCTCGACCGATCCGGATGGCAGCGTGTCCTCCTTCCGCTTCGACTTCGGCGACGGAACGATCGTCGGGCCGAGGCCGCAGGGGAACGCGACTCACAAGTACGCAGCCTGCGGGAACTGGACGCTCACCGTCACGGTCACCGACTACCAGGGCGCCGCCACGATCAAGACCATTCCGGTGACCGTCGGCTGGGCGCCCCATCTGCCCAACCTGGTCGGCAACCCGTCGTTCGAATCCGGCACGACGAACTGGGGACCGTACGCCAGCGCCACGTTGGCGCGGGTGGCGGGCGGCTTCGACGGCAGCTGGGCGCTGCAGGTGACAGGGCCCGCGACCCCCGGCACCTTCGGCATCAACGACACTCCCAACTGGGTGGCGGGGATTCCCGCGGCCGGCAGGCGGTACCGCATCACCGCATGCGTGCGCTCGGAAGAAGGCCTCGGCAGCGTGAAGTTCCAGGTGCGCGAGTACCTGGGCGCGACCAAAATGGGAGAGGCGCCTTCGCCGAGCGTGGTGCTGTCGCCTTCGTGGCGAATGGTGACCGTGGACTACACGTCCGTCGCGGCGGGGTCGAACCTCGATTTCCAGGTGCTCGATTCCCCGGTCGAGGACCGCGAGGCGTTCCTCGTCGACAACATCTCGATCTTCGACATCACCGATCCCAACCTGGTCGACGTCGCAGATCTCGGCGGGAGAGTGCCGCTCGTGGCCACGGTCTCGCCGAGCCCGATGCGCACGTCTTCGACCGTCACGTTCGTCACGTCGCGCCCCGGGCCGCTCAGCGTCACGCTCTTCGATGTCGGCGGCCGCCAGGTGCGCACGTTGCTCGACGAGCCGCGCGCCGCAGCGGGATTCCACGTGGCGACGGTGGACGGGAATGACGACCGGGGCAAGAAGCTGGCCTCAGGGCTCTACTTCTTCAGCATCCAGGCGCTCGAGGGCAAATCGAGCGGGCGGATCGTCATCGCCCGCTGATCCTCTCGGCAGCGACACAAATCCGTTGACGCGCCCAGGGCGCGGTGCCAACATTCTGGCCGTCCCGCAAGCAACATCGGAACGGAGGAAAACGCCGCCGCCTCAAAGTTACGATGTTCGTACTGCCGTGCTGGTACCGGCCCACTCGTCGGCCCGCGTGCCCACTCGCCGAACGCGCGTCCCGCGCGCGTCTCGCCGGGTTCATCGCACGTTCCTTCCCCGCAGCCCTCGTCGCCTTTGCATTGCCCCCGACCCATGTGGCTCTCGCGCAGTCCATCGAGGAGAGCCTGTGGTGCGCCAACGATCGCGTGGATGCCGTGCTCCGCTCGGGCGGGACCATCTACATCGGTGGCGCTTTCACGTACGTCGGCCCCGCCACCGGAGGAGGGGTCCCCCTCGACGCCGCGAGCGGCGGGTCGCCGCCCTCGTTCCCGAAGGTGCAGGGGTACGTGTACGCCGCGGCCCCCGACGGAGCGGGTGGCTGGTACATCGGCGGGAGCTTCACCGCGGTCGGTGGCCTTACGCGATCCAACGCCGCGCACGTGGCATCGGACCTTTCGCTCACCTCCTGGGATCCCAATGTGAACGGCCCGGTCTACGCGCTCGCCGTGAGCGGGTCGACGGTCTACATGGGCGGAGGCTTTGCCGGAGTCGGGGGTGTGGCGCGCAACTGCATCGCCGCGCTCGATGCGTCGACCGGCGCGCCTGCCGCATGGAATCCGAATGCCAGCGGCGAGGTTCGCGCCCTGCTGGTGAGCGGTCCCACGGTCTACGCCGGCGGCGGGTTCCTCACGATCGGCGGGCAGTCCCGTGGCTGCATCGCGGCGCTCGATGACGCAACCGGCGCGGCCACGGCGTGGAACCCGGGCGCCAACGGCAGCGTCTCCGCGCTGGCGATCAGCGGCTCCACTCTCTACGCCGCTGGCGACTTCACCACGGTCGGCGGTCAGGCCCGAAACCACATCGCCGCGCTCGATCTCGCAAGCGGGACCGTCACCTCATGGGACCCGAATGCGGATCTTGCCGTGCGTGCGCTGGCGGTGAGCGGATCGACCGTCTTCGTGGCCGGGCAACTCACCCACGTCGGCGGGCAGTCGCGTGCTCACGTCGCGGCGCTCGACGCCACGACCGGTGCTGCGACCGCGTGGGACGCGAATGCCGACGACACCGTGTGGGACATCGTGGTGAGCGGCGCCTCCGTTTTCGTGGGCGGGCGCTTCACCACCATCGGCGGGCAGTCGCGGAATTGCGTCGCGGCCGTGGACGCCACGACCGGCGCCGTCATGCCGTGGCGGGCCGACGCCGACGGCCCCGTTCTCGCCGTGGTGCCGAGCGGCACCCGGATCTACATCGGCGGGACCTTCACCAGCGCAGGCGGGCTGATGCGCGACCACATCGCCGCGCTCGATGCTGCGACCGGCGCGGCAACCGCGTGGAACCCGGGTGCGAACGGCACGGTCGCATGCCTGGCGGTGAGCGGCTCCACGCTGTATGCCGGCGGCGACTTCACCGCGACCGGAGGACAGACCCGCAACCACCTTGCCGCGCTCGATCTCGCGACCGGGGCGGCGACCGCGTGGGATCCGAACGCGAACGGGCCGGTCGCTGTGCTGTTGGCGAACGGCTCCACGGTCGACGCGGGCGGGTCTTTCACGGTCGTCGGCGGGCAGACGCGCAACCACATCGCCGCGATCGACGCCGGGACCGGCGCCCCCTCTGCCTGGAATCCCAACGTCAACGGCTTCGTGTACGCACTGGCGGCCGACGGCTCCACGATCTACGTGGGTGGGGACTTCCACACGATCGGTGGGACGACGCGCAACTATGTCGCTGCAATCGACGCCGGGACCGGCACGGCCCTCGCATGGAATCCCAATGCCAACTACATCGTCGACGCACTGGCGCTGGTCGGCCCGACGGTTTACGTCGGAGGATTCTTCACGAACATTGGCGGCAAGCAGCGCAACTACCTCGCCGCGCTCAGCGCTGCGAGCGGCCTCGCGACCAACTGGGACCCGAGTCCCAACAACTGGGTCGCCGCGTTGGCGCCGGGGAATCGATCCCTCTATGTCGGCGGGGGCTTCACCTCCATGGGCGGCCGCGCACGCAACCACATCGCAGCCGTTTACCTCGCGGTCCCGGTCGTCGAGGGGTGGAACCCGAACGCCACGGACTGGGTGTCATCCCTGGCGGTGGACGGCGCCACCGTGTACGCGGGCGGCGGGTTCAACCGGATCGGCGGCCGGTCGAACGGCCATCTCGCCGCGATGAACGATGCTTCGTATCTCGACGTTGGCGGGTCGGAGGATGCTCGTGGCCCGCAGCTCGCGCTCGCGTTCCGGTCGAATCCCGCGCGCGAGAATCTCACGGTCACGGTCACCGTTCCCCGGGCAACGCAGGCCAGGCTCGAGCTCTTCGACACGGCCGGGAGGGCGATCGCCGCGCGCGAAGTCGGGGCGATGGGAGCGGGCACTCACACCGTGACCCTCGGAGAGGGGAGAGCGCCGCCCGGCGTCTACCTGGTGCGCCTGTCCCAGGGCGTCCGCTCGGTCACCGCCCGCGCCGTCATCCTGCGGTGAGGAAACCCGTTGACGCCCTCCGCGCCCCGATCTAGCTTGGCGGCTTCCGGCAACGTGCAGCACCGTGGCGCGCCGCCGACGGCCGCGGATCGTGATCTGCAACCCTGGGAGGTCGGTTGCCGCCAATCGAGGCGCGCCCGCGCGCCGACGCCACGGGCGGGTCGCGCAAGGGCCGCATGCGGGCGCGCGTCGCGGTCCTGTCGCTGCTGTTCGGCGTGGTGCTCGCCGTCATTCCCGCCCCGGCGCCTGCCGCCCCTGCCGAAGCCCCGCTGCCGCCTTCGGGCCTGATCTGGCACGACATCCCGAACGACGCCGGCCGCGCGGTCGCGCTGGAATGGAAACCGTCGCCGCAGGATTCCGTCCATCGCGTCACGACCTACGTGATCGAGCGCGCAACTTCACCCGGCGGTCCGTGGAGCTTCGTGGACTCGGTGGCGGCCGAGGCGCACGCGAAGCGCGACCAGTCGGTCCACCGCGACATCGAGTACTTCTACCGCGTCACAGCGGCGGGGCCGGGCGGCCGCACACCGGCGCTCAGCATCACCGGGCCGGTGATCGCGAAGTCCGAGTGGCTCAACCGCACTCGCTGGAGCGTGATGGTGGCGATCGCGATGTTCTTCGCGTTCGTGCTGTGGTTCATCGCCCAGGCCCAGACCGGCAAGAAGCCGTTCGTGCGCCGCATCCCGGGGATCGACGCGATCGAGGAGGCGGTGGGGCGCGCCACCGAGATGGGGCGCCCGGTGCTCTTCATGCCGGGCATCCGCGACATCAACGACATCCAAACCGTGGCGGGGCTCGTGATCCTCGAGAGCGTGGCCCGCCTGACGGCGAAGTACGAGACGCCGATCGCCGTGCCGGTCGCGTACCCGATCCCGTTCGCGATCGCGCAGGAGGCGGTGAAGAGCGGCTACCTGCACGCCGGCCGCCCCGAGCAGTACGACCCGATGAGCGTGCGCTTCATCTCGCCGGAGCAGTTCGCATACGTCGCGTCGGTGACCGGGACCATCATGCGCGAACGCCCTGCGGCCCACATCTTCATGGGGGCGTTCTACGCCGAATCACTGCTGCTCGCCGAGACCGGGTTCTCGACCGGCGCGATCCAGGTGGCGGGCACCGCGAACGTGCACCAGCTCCCGTTCTTCGTGGTGGCGTGCGACTACACCCTGATCGGCGAGGAGCTGTACGCGGCGAGCGCCTACCTCTCGGGCGACCCCAGGCTGGTGGGGAGCCTGAAGGGCGGCGACCTGCTCAAGGTCGCGGTGATCATTGCGATCATCGTCGGCTGCCTGCTCGAGACCACGAACCACCACTGGCTCACCCAGTGGATGAAGACCCAGTAGGGCGCCCGCATGAAGCGTGAGCTGCCGCTGTTCATCACCGCCGTGGTCGGGCTGCTCATGATCCTGTCGTTCTTCGTGCCGCACCAGGCGGTGAGCGTGCCGTCCGACTTCCTGCAGCAGTGCGCGCTCATCCTGCGGGCCTTCGGTTACGTGCTCGGCGGCGTGAACGTGCTGCTGGTGAACTTCGACGGGATCTACAAGCGCCAGCCGGGGTGGGTCTACAAGATCGTGCTGGTCACGACGCTGATCGCCACGGTGGTGGTGGGCGCGGTCGAGGGGCCAGGCTTCCTCAACCCCCATACGCGCTCGAAGTGGATCTACGACAACATCTACTCGAACATGCAGGCGACGATGTTCGCGTTGCTCGCGTTCTTCATCGCATCGGCCGCGTTCCGAGCCTTCCGCATCCGCACCACCGAGGCCGGCCTGCTCGCGGTCGCTGCGCTGATCGTGATGCTGGGGCGGGTGCCGCTCAGCAACGCGCTCACCAACTGGCTCCCGGAGTGGGCGCGGCTCCAGTCGCTCCAGGAGTGGATCATGGTGTTCCCGCAGAACGCCGCCAAGCGCGCGATCCTGATGGGAGCAGCGCTGGGCGTGATGGCCACGGGCCTGCGCGTGATCCTGGGGCTCGAGCGCGCCTACCTGGGCGGGGAGGACTGAGGGCGTGAGCCTGGTCACAGCGCTCGAGAAGCTCGACCGCCGTTGGATCTTCCTCACCATCGGCTTGCTGGTGCTGCTGCCGCTGCTGTTCCCGCTGGCGCTGCCGCTCTACGTCTCGCCGCCGGTGCGCTCCTTCGTGGAAGCGGTGGACTCGATCCCCGACGGCTCGCGCGTCCTCATGTCGTGCGACTACGACCCCGGCTCGATCCCGGAAATGGTGCCGATGACGCGCACCGCGCTCCGTCATCTGCTCGACAAGAAGTGCAAGATCGTGATCACCGTGCTGTGGAACGGCGGGCCCGGCCTGGTCGATCGCATCGTGCGGCAGGTGGTGGAGCACGAGTATCCCGACCGCCAGTACGGCGTGGACTACGTGAACCTCGGCTACAAGGCGGGCGACGAAGCGGTGATGGTGTTGATGGGGCAGGGGATCGTGAACGCATTCCCGCGCGATTACCACGGCAACGACACGCGCACCATGCCCATCATGCAGGGCGTGCGCGACTACACGAGCTTCCCGATGCTGGTGAACATCTCGGGCGGCTACCCCGGCACGAAGGAGTGGGTGCAGCAGGTCCAGGCGCGCTTTCACCTGCCGATGGTCGCGGGCGTGACCGCAGTGAGCGCGCCGGAGTACTACCCGTACCTCCAGTCGCACCAGATCCTCGGGCTCCTGGGCGGCATGGCGGGCGCGGCCGAGTACGAGAAGGCGCGGGGCGAGAAGGGCAGCGCCACGCGCGGGATGGACGCGCAGTCGCTCGCTCACTACTTCGTCGCCGTGTGCATCCTGCTCGGCAACGTCGTGCAGTGGTCGAAGCGCCGGAGACCCGCGCCATGACGCTCCATCCCGCCCCTCTCACCACGCCGGAGGGCATCGGCATCTGGGTCGGCGCGTTCCTGACGTTCTGCGTGCTGAGCTTCCTCTACAAGGACAACCCGTTCTACAAGCTGGCCGAGCACCTGTTCGTCGGAGTCTCGGCCGGCTACTACATCATCCTCAACTTCTGGACCGTGATCTATCCCAACCTGTACGAGCCGCTGCGCAAGGCGTTCGCGGGGCACGGCGTGACCGAGCGCACCGGCATGTTCGCCGCCGAGCTCGGCGACTACCGCGGCTGGCTGTTGTTCCCGGCGGTGCTGGGCCTGCTGCTCTTCACCCGGCTGTTCGGCCGGATCGGCTGGCTCTCCCGCTGGTCGCTGGCGGTGATCATCGGCGTCTACGTCGGAATCCAGACCACCGGCTTCGCCCAGGGCGACCTGGTGGCGCAGGTGCAGGCCAGCCTCCAGCCGCTGTGGACCGGGAAGCTCGGCAGCAGTCTCAACGCCATCATCTTCACCCTCGGGCTCGTCACCTCGCTCCTGTTCTTCTTCTTCAGCCGCGAGCACAAAGGCGCGCTGGGCGTGGCGTCGCGGATCGGCGTGTTCTTCCTCATGATCGGGTTCGGGGCGGGCTACGGTTACACCGTGATGTCGCGCGTCTCGCTCCTGATCGGACGCTTCCAGTTCCTGCTGGAGGACTGGCTCGGGATCGTGCGATGATTCTCTGGTGCGACGGCGCGCACGCGCCGGACGAGAACATGCGCCGCGACGAGGCGCTGCTCGCCACGCTCGAGGCCGCGAGTGGCTCGAGGCCTGCGGGCGATGCCCACCCCGAGGCAGTGCTACGCCTCTTCCGCTTCGCCCCGCACGGCATCACACTGGGCCGCGCCCAGACCGCGCGCACGCTGGATCTCGCGCGCTGCCGCGCGGACGGCGTGCCGTGGGCGGTGCGGCCCACCGGCGGGCGCGCGATCTTTCACGCCGAGGAGTGGACCTACTCGCTCACCGCCGCGATCGGCGATCCGCAATGGGGCGGGAGCCTGAGCCACGCATACGAGCAGAGCTCGACGCTGCTGCTGCGCTCGCTCGTGCGCCTCGGGGTTCCGGCCGCATTCGCTCCGCGTGGCTTGGCACCGCGCGCCGGCCACGACCGCTCCGGGGCAGCGTGCTTCGCCGCGACCGCGCGGCACGAGATCGTGCTCGCGGGGCGCAAGCTGGTGGGCAGCGCGCAGCGCCGCACCGCGCACGCCCTGCTCCAGCAGGGGAGCGTGCTGCTCGGACCAGGGCACGAGCGGCTCGCGGACTATCTCGACCTGCCGGAGGCGGAGCGCGCAGCACTCCGCGCAATGCTGGCGGGCTCCGCGACCCACGCCGGCGCCGTGCTCGGCAAGGGTCCGCCGCTCGAGCGCTGGGCCGATGCGCTCATGGCCGAGCTGCCCGCGGGCACGCGGCGCCGGGACGGCGCTGCCGGCGTCTCGCTGTTGACCCCCGCGGAAGCCGGTTCCTATACTGCGCACTCTCAATAGTCCAAACCACATGGGCGGGAGGGACAACGTGCGATCCAGGGCCGTTCTCCAGGCAATCGTGACGATCGTTCTCGGCGCCGCCATCGCGGGCTGCGCCGGCAAGCCGGGCACCGCCAGCGCGACGCGCGCGGACACTCACCCGCTCCCCGCCGACACCATGACGCTGGCGCTGCCCCAGCTCGGCTCCTACGGCGGCCGGTTCGTGATCGGGCAGACCAACTCGCCCAAGACCTTCAATCCCATGATGGCGAACGAGACGTCGTCCAACGACGTCAACGGCCGGCTGTGGGCGTCGCTCATGGACTTCGACAACGGCGCGGCGCGCGACACCTTTGGGCTCGCCAAGGCCTTCGAGATGAGCCCCGACGGCCTCACCTACACCTGGCACCTGCGCCGCGGCCTGTGCTTCTCGGACGGGCACCCGCTGAGCGCAGACGACGTGCTGTTCTCGTTCGAGGTCGCGTACGACGAGAAGCTCCACCCCGCGGTGCAGGACCTGCTCTCGATCGGCGGCAAGCGCTTCGAGATCTCGGCCCCCGACTCGTACACCATCGTCACCAAGATCGCGAAGCCCTACGCCAACATGGTCGGCACCATGTCGTCGGTGCGCATCCTCCCCAAGCACGTGCTCGAGGGCCCGTTCCACCGTGGCGATTTCGCATCGGCCTACGCCGTGACCACGGCGCCCGAGAGCCTGGTGACGAGCGGCGGCTGGCGGGTGAAGCAGTTCGTCCAGAACGAGAAGACCGTGCTCGAGCCCAACCCGTACTATTTCCGCGTGGACGCGCGCGGCCGGCGGCTGCCCTACCTGGATGAGCTGGTGTTCGTGATCGTGCCCGATCAGAACACGGCCGCGCTCAAGTTCACCTCCGGCGAGATCGACGCGCTCGACCAGGTGAAACCCGAGGACTACAAGACCTACTCCGACGGGGCGAAGGCCGGCGGCTACACGCTCTACGACCTGGGCCCTTCGCTCACCACCAACTTCTTCTGGTTCAACCTCAACCACGTGCGCGCCCCGATCCCGGGCAAGAAGCTGGGCGCGCCGTACGTGGACGCCGTGAAGTTCCGGTGGTTCAACAATCCGGTGTTCCGGCGCGCCGTCTCCATGGCAATCGACCGCGAGGCGATGATCCACGGCCCGTTCTTCGGCGATGCGGTGAAGAACTGGTCCACCGGCACGCCCGGAAACAAGGTGTGGTACACGCCCGAGGTCGGCGGCTACGACTTCGATCCGGCGAAGGCCAAGGAGCTGCTCGCGAGCCTGGGATGGAAGGACGGTAACGGCGACGGCATCCTCGAGGACGAGCAGGGCCACAAGATCAGCTTCACGCTCAAGACCAACAGCGACAACAACGTGCGCAAGGCGCTCGCGAACCTGATCAAGGACGACCTGGCGAAGGTCGGCATCGAATGCCTTCCGGCGCCGGTGGACTTCAACACCATGATGACGAACCTGCGCCAGGACTTTCAGTACGAGGCGATCCTGCTCGGCCTCCAGACCGGCGTGCCGCCCGACCCGGTGGGGCAGGGGCAGAACACGCTGCGCTCGAGCGGGCTCACGCACTTCTGGAACGTGAAGCAGCCCAAGCCCGAGACCGATGCCGAGGCGCGGATCGACGTGCTGGTCGAGCAGAACCTCACCACCACCGACTACGCGACGCGACGCGCGGCGTGGGTCGAGATCCAGAAACTCCTGAACGAGGAGTGCTTCCTGGTCTGGCTGCCGACCCAGATCTTCAAGGTCCCGGTGCGCGACAAGTTCGGGAACGTGAGACCGACCGTGATCCCGCACCGCATCCTGTGGAACATCGAGCAGGTGTTCGCGAAGCCGAACGGGCGGACCTGATCGCGATGCGCGGATCGGGCTGACGCACCGGGGGTCATGCGCACCTACGTCCTCCGGCGCCTGCTCCAGATCGTCCCGCTGCTGCTCGGGATCTCGGCGCTCACCTTCCTGCTGCTGTATCTCGCGCCCGGCGACTTCCTCAACACCATGGCCGAGAACCCCGCGATCTCGCCCGAGACCATCGAGGCGATGCGCCGCAACTTCGGCCTCGACAAGCCGGCCTGGGTGCAGTTCCTGCTCTACGTCGCGAACGTGTTCCGCGGCAACTTCGGCGAATCCTTCTCGCACCACATGCCGGTCTTCACCGTGCTGCGGGCCGGCCTCGCGAACACGCTGGTGCTCGCGGTGGCGGCCGCGGTCGTGACCTGGGGCCTCGCGATCCCGCTCGGGGTGTGGGCCGCGGTGCGGCAGCACGGCTGGGTGGACCGCGTGCTGTCGTTCGGCGCGTTCGTGTGGCTCTCGGTGCCCGAGGTGCTCTCGGGGCTCCTGCTGCTGCTGTTCGCCGCGCGCACCGGCTGGTTCCCGGTCGGCGGGATGCACTCGCTCGACTACGACCAGCTCGACGC
>Ga0075424_100005159_pt1 | contig 12441 bp, 14 predicted proteins | sample SoiMethybrSBSTD3_FD_75301 | JGI IMG/M metagenome (GOLD analysis project Ga0075424, IMG submission 75301) | Bulk soil microbial communities from a Populus tree surrounding site in Tennessee, USA - Soil MetaG P. TD hybrid SBSTD3 | ecosystem: Environmental > Terrestrial > Soil > Tree plantation... | reverse complement strand
AGCTCCTCGAGCAGATCGATGCTGCGGTTCATGAGCGCCACCATGTCGTCGCCCGGACCCGGCCACCAGTTGCGATAGCACTCCGTGGACTTGTCGCTGGTCAGCGAGAGCGGCGGGCGCTCGTCGACGATGACGATGTCCCTGAGGCCTCGGCGGACGGCCAGGTGATACGCGGCGGCGATGCCGGCGATGCCGGCGCCGCAGACGACGACGTCGGCGCTGCGCGGGTCCATGGGCGCTCGATTGTAATACAGGGCGTCACGCTCATCGTGAAGTCGACGGCACGTCATTGGCATGCATACTGGAGCCCGCGATGCCGATTCCTGAGCTGCCCGACTACGAGTCGTCACACGACACGCGCGTGCTGGAGTTCGTCGCGCGCCGGCGTGAGGAGCAGGCGCATGCGCGCCGCCAGCGCATCCAGCTCATCGCCATCATTGCGCTCGGGCTGATCGGCGTGGTGCTGACGGTCTCGAATGCCGTGCTGGTGAGCCGTCTGGTGGCGCGCCCGGTGACGCCGCCGGTGGTGCTGCCGCCACGGGTGCGCTCGGCGCCCCCCGCCTCGTCGCAGGCCGAGACCGGCGAAGCGAGCAGCCCCGCCGCCGGTGTGTCATCCGAGTCGCGAACGGCCGCCCCGCCGCCGGCACGCCCGCGTCCGTCATCGCCGGTCACGGCCCAGACGCCAGCCGTGCCGCCGTCCGCGGAGTCTTCCCCGCCGGCGAGCGCCGAGCCGCCGGCGTTGCCGGAGCGGACGGAGCGAACGGCGCGCGCGACGCCGCGCGCCACTGTGCCGGAGAGCGCGCGGCCGAGCGCGCCGCGCGAGAGCTTGTCGCCCGCGGTCGAAGTCGATCCGGCCATCCGCACCGCCCGCTGGATGATCCGCACGTACGGCCCGCTCGACGCCGAGGGCAAGGCGCTGGCCGCCGCCGAGTTCTATACGGGCGACGAGGGCGCGTTCTGGCGGCGCGTCGTCACGCACGTCCGCGCGGAGCGCTAGCCGGACTTCCCCACGCGGCCGGTGTAAGATGCCCGGCCATGGAACAACACATCTGGCGCTGGGACGCGACCGCAGTCGCCGCAGCCATCCGCACGGGCACGATCTCGAGCCGCGAGGCGACACACGCCGTGCTCGCCCGCCTCGAGGCCGTCAATCCGAAGCTCAACGCCGTCACCGTCGTGCTCGCCGAGCAGGCGCTGGCCGCCGCCGACCGCGCGGACGCCGCGCGCAAGCGCGGTGAGGCACTCGGCCTTCTCCACGGCGTGCCGGTCACGATCAAGGAGAACGTCGACCAGGAAGGCCAGGCCACGGCCAACGGCGTGGTCGCGTTCAAGGATGTGATCGCCCAGACCGACAGCCCGCAGGTGGCGAGTTGGAAGCGCGCGGGCGCGATCGTCGTGGGCCGCACCAACACGCCGGCCTTCAGCCTGCGCTGGCATACCGACAACGACCTGCGCGGCCGCACGTTCAACCCGTGGCATCGCGATCGCACGCCGGGCGGCTCGAGCGGCGGTGCCGCCGCGGCGCTGGCTGCCGGCATCGCGCCGCTCGCGCACGGCAACGACCTCGGCGGCTCGGTGCGCTATCCCGCGTACTGCTGCGGCGTGGCCGGCATTCGCCCGACGCTGGGCCGCATCGCCGCCTACAACGCGACGGTCACCGAGGAGCGGCCGGCCGGCATGCAGCTCATGTCCGTGCAGGGCCCGCTCGCCCGGCGCGTCGCCGACGTGCGCCTGGGCCTGGCCGCCATGTCCGTTCGCGACCCCCGCGATCCATGGTGGGTCCCGGCGCCCCCCGAGGGGCCGGCCGTCGCGCGGCCGATTCGCGTCGCGCTGACCGTCGATCCCGCGCGCCAGGGCGTGCACGCCGAGGTCGCCGGCGCCGTGCGCGCCGCCGGCGCCGCCCTGGCGGACGCCGGCTACGCCGTCGAGGAAGTGGAGCCGCCGGACGTGGCGGGCGCCGCCGCCTGCTGGGCCGCGGTGGTCATCAACGAGATGCGCCACGTCACCCAGCCGTACATCCGCCAGCACGGCGACGCGCAGATCAAGCGCTCGCTCGACTTCATGCTAAGCGGCACGCCGGACGTCGATCTCGTCGGCTACATGAAGGCGCTGGGTGAGCGCACCAGGCACGTGCGGGACTGGATGGCGTTTCTCGAGCGCTATCCGCTGGTCGTCGGGCCCGTCTCCACCGAGCCGCCGTTCGAGGTGGGCTTCGACACGCTGAGCCAGCCGCGGGCCGACGAGGTGATGCGCGCCCAGCGGCTGCTGGTCGCGATCAACCTCCTGGGCCTGCCCGCCACCGCGGTGCCTGTCGGCCGCACGGGCAACGTCCCGCTCGGCGTGCAGGTCATCGGCTCGCGCTACCGCGAGGACCTCACGCTCGACGCGGCGGAGGTGATCGAGGCGCGCCACGGCCTGCCGACCCCGATCGAGCCGGCGCCCTGATGGCGGCCAAGTCGGCCGTCCGTACCGACAAGGCGCCGGCGCCGTTCCAGGGCGCGCCCTACTCGCAGGCCATCCGCTGCGGCGACTTCGTCTTCGTCTCGGGTCAGCTGCCGCTCTCCCCGGCCGGCGAGGTCGTCGGCAAGACGATCGAGGAGCAGACGGAGCAGGTGTTCGCCAATCTGAAAGCGATCCTCGAGGCGGCGGGCAGCGGGCTCGACAAGATCGTGAAGACGACCGTGTTCCTGGTGGACTTCGCCGAGTTCGCCGCGATGAACGAGGTCTACCGCACGCACGTGGGCGACGTGCCGCCCGCGCGCTCGACGGTGTCGGTCAAGGACTTCCCTCGCGGCGCCCGCATCGAGATCGAGGCGATCGCCGGCGTCTGATCAGCCCGGCTTGCGCGCCAGCGCGGCCACGTGCACGAAGGTCCAGAAGGCATCGGGATGGCGGGCCCACGCGCGGAACGCGGCGGCCATCGCCTCGATGTCTGCCCGCGTCGCGAACCCGTATTCCACGGGCCGGCTGCCCATCGGCGAGGTGAGCAGACGCTCGGCGTAGGAGTCGCCCCACTCGATCGTCTCCTCCGGCGTGGCGTAGCACCACACCGCGCCGCTGATCTCGAGGTCGTCCACGCCCGCGGCATTGAACAGCGCACGCAGGTGCCGGCCCATGCGGGGCTCGCCGCCGTTGCGATACCACGCCTTGAAGTGGGTCTCCACGAAGCGATCGAGCCAGGGATCGGCCGGCCAGTACGCCGCCGTCCCCCAGTCGACGTCCCGCACGGCGACGAGCCCGCCCGGCTTCAGCACGCGCAGCACCTCGCGCAGCGCCTTGGCCGGCTCGCGCAGGTGCTGGAAGACCTGGTGGGCATACGCCACGTCGAACGACGCGTCCGGGTACGGGAGCTGGTAGACGCTGGCCTCGTCGTACCGAAGATTCGTCAGGCCGCGCGCCGCCGCGTCCTGGCGTGCGCTCGCCAGCGTGTCGGCGGAGAGGTCGATCCCCACCACCTGGCCCGGCACGACACGCTCGGCGAGGCCCCGCGTGATGCTGCCGGGGCCGCAGCCGATGTCGAGCACCGTCATCCCCGGCCGCAGCGAGGGCAGCAGGAAGGCCGCGGCTTCCTCGGCGGTGCGCTTGCCGTGCTGGCGTACGGTGGCCGGCGCGTGGCCGTGCGTGTAGGTTTCGTGCCTCACGGGTTCCGGGGTCACGATCGAGCTCCTCCCCTGACCTCGCTGCCGAGGACCGGCAGCGAGAAATGTTCGGCGATGCGCCGGGCGACAGTGTCCGCGCTCAATGCCGTGTTGTCGATCTCGAGCGTGTTTCGGCCTGCCATGGCCGACGTGAGGCCGCCGCGTTCCTCGGCCACGACCCGGCGCTCGTTCGTCGCCGCGTCGCACCACAGGCGCACGAACAGGACCTCGCCCGCGTGGCGCTCGACCGCGTCGACCACGCGGGTGATGAACGGGTCGTCCTCCGGGTTGGCGTACACGTAGGTGAAGATGAGGCCCGCGATCCGCGCGCGCGCCGCGGCCTCGATAGCGGCGAGCCGGATCGTGACGGCCAGCTCCCCGAACGGCGGCGATGGAAAGTCGAAGATGGCCTTGACCAGGTTGAAGCTCAGATGGTTGTGGAAGAGCCTGAAGCCGGTCAGGCCGGCCAGGGCCTGGGCCGTCGTGAGCTTCCCCACGCCCGGCGCGCCGTAGATGAAGACGAGTTTCACGCCGACTTCACGAGATCCATCAAACGGCCGAGGTTCTTCAGGCGCGCGTCCAGCGACGGCCCGGAGGGATCCACGCGCAGCGTGGTGATCCCGCTGGCGCGATAGACGCCGAGTCGCTCGCGCACCATCGCCTCCGTGCCGAGCAGGTTGGCCTTCAGCGCCATCTCGTCGGGCACGCGGGCGGCGGCCTCGTCGCGCTTGCCGTCCAGCCACAGGCGCTGCACCTCGGTCGCCGCGTCGGTGAAGCCGGCGCGCTTGAACGCGTCGTTGTAGAAGTTGTGCTCGCGCGAGCCCATCGCACCCAGCGTGAACGCCAGGCCCGGCTTGCGCGCGGCCACCAGGCGCTCGACGTCGTCGCCGAACGCGACGGCGCCGCCCGCCTGCAGATCGAGCTGGGCCAGCGAGCGGCCGGCGCGCCGGGCGCCCGCCTCGATCGCGTCGAAGAAGATGCGCGCGTGATCGGGCATGAAGGAGGTGCCGAGCCAGCCGTCGGCGATCTCGCCGGTCAGCTCGAGCCCGCGCGGGGAGAGCGTGGCGAGGTAGATCGGGATGTCGGCGCGCGGCTGAGCGCCCGTCCGCAGCGCCTTGCCCTCCCCGCCGGGCAGCGGCAGCTCGTACACCTGCCCCTTGAAGGCGACGCGCTCGCCGCGCGTGGCCCGGCGCACGATCTCCACGATCTCCCGCATGCGCGTGAGCGGCCGATCGAAGCGCAGGCCGTGCCAGCCCTCGATGACCTGCGGCCCGCTGACGCCCAGACCGAGCACGAAGCGCCCGCTCGACATCGAGGCCAGGCTCAGCGCCGTCATGGCCACGAGCGCGGGCGTGCGCGTGCCCGCCTGCATGATGCCCGAGCCCAGCCGGATGCGTGACGTGCGCGCGGCCATGAAGGCCAGCGGCGTGGCCGCGTCCAGTCCCCACGACTCGTGCGACCACACGAACTCCACGCCGAGGCGCTCGGCCTCGGTCACGTACGTGGTGGCGGAGGCCCAGTCCTCGTTGGCCTCCAGCCGCAGCCCGATGGCCACGCGCATCAGAGCGCCGCCGCGACTTTCTGGAGCTGACCGGCGTGGTCGAGATCGTGCAAGCGCAGGAACAGCAGCGTCTCGCGCCAGTTGAGCGCCCCGAAGAACGGGTGCGGGATGGTGGCCTCCAGCCGCGACATGGGATGCGCGCTGCGCACACGCGCGAAGAGCGCGTCGCGGTCCCGCTCGAGCAGCGTCCACCATTCGCTCAGCGGACGCGGAGTCGTGTCCCGCGCCGCCGCATCCCGCGGCTGGCCCGGCGGCTGGCCGTCGAGGACGCGCACGATGGCGCCGCCGAAGTGGCGCCCCGCCTCGACCACGTGCGCCATCACCTCGTTGGCGCTCCACTCACCCGGCGCCGGCGGATCGGTGAACCGCGCCGCCGGCACCGCGGTGGCCGCCGCGCGGAGCTGCCCCATCGCCTCCTGCACCTTGCCGATGATCTGCTCGGGCGAGAGCTTGGCGCCCTGGGCGTTCAGGTAGCCGCGGATGCGCGCAAACTCCGGGTTCATGTCCGGCGGCTGGCTCATGGCCGCGACTTCAGCACGAACTTCTGCGCACGCTTGCCCGTGTCCACCTCGGTCGTGTAGATGTTGCCGGCCGCATCGACCGCCATGTTGTGGACCCAGTGGAACTCGCCGGCCTGGCGGCCGTTGCGTCCGAGCGTGCCGAGGATGCGCCCGCTCTCCCGGAGCAGCATCCATACGAGGTTGTTCTCGCCGTCGGCGTTGTACAGGTGCGTCTGCGCCGCGTCCTGCGAGAGATCGACGTCCCACGTGGAGCCGCCGCCGCGCGTCTCCGGCGCAACGACGAACTCCTTCACGTACGTGCCGTCTTTGCGGAAGACCTGGATGCGGTTGTTCTGCCGGTCGCACACGTAGAGCAGCCCGTCGCGTGACAGGCGCACGCAGTGCACGGGATTCCTCCAGCCCTTCACGCTCGGATCGCCCGGAGGCAGGCCGTTGGCGCCCCAGTGGCGCTTGTAGGCGCCGGTCTCGGCGTCGAAGACAATCACGCGGTGATTGCCGTAGCCGTCGGCCACGAACAGCTCGCGCGTGGCGGGATCGACGACCATGTTGGCGGGCCGGTTCAGGTGCTTCGTGTCGCGATCGTCGCCGACCACGCCGGGCTCGCCGATCTTCAGCAGGAGCTTGCCGTCCCGCGTGAATTTTAAGATCATCCCGTCCTTCGGTCCGTTGCCGGCGATCCACACGTGGTCCTTGTCGTCCACGTAGATGCCGTGCTCGTTCTCCGGCCATGGATGGCCGTGCCCCGGGCCGCCCCACGACGCCACCAGGGCGCCCTTCGTGTCGAACTCGAGCACCGGCGGCGCCGGCTTGCAGCAGAGGGAGCGCGGCGGCGTCAGCGTGGCGCCGCGCTCGTCCTCGGTCAGCGACTTCGGGCGCTGCACCACCCACACGTGATCGCCCCTGGTGGCGACGCCGGCCGCCTGCCCCATCAGCCAGCCGTTGGGCAGCGGCTTGGGCCAGAACGGATCGACCTCGAACACGGGTGCGTCGGCGACGGCCGCCGAGGCGCCGTTGGCCATCGGCGTGGCGCAGGCCGTCAGCAGCTTCACGAAGACCGCCAGCCCCACCACCGCCGTCGCTGCCATCGCGCCGCGTCTCAGCATCGAGCGTCTCCCCCGCGGCCGGAGCGTAGGCTGCACGCGTGCAGCGGTCAAGCCGATGCTCCGCCCGCGTCAGGCTGGCGACGATCACGTGTGACACGCTGGCATCCAGCGATCGCTAATCTGGAGAACACCGCGGGTTTGCTGAGAAGGCGGCGTGGCACCCCGCGTGCACCATGCCGTCGCCGGAGGACACCATGAACCGACCGATGCTCGCCGCCCTCGCCGTCGCGCTGCTGAGCAGTGGATGCGTGGTCCGCGCGAGCGGTCCCCGCGTCGTGGTCACCGAGCCGGTGCCGCCGCCGGTGATCGTCGCACCGCCGCCGCCCGTCGTGGTGGCCCCGCCGCCGGTCGTTGTGACGCCGGTGGTCGTGCATCCGCCGATCCTGGTGTCGCAGCCGCGCGTCGTGATCGTGCCGGGCACGCAGGTCTACACGGTGCCGAGCGCGAGCTACAACGTGTTCGTGTACGGCGGCCAGTACTACAGCTTCCATCACGGCACCTGGTTCCACGCGCCGCGGCACGGCGCGGCCTGGACGCCGGTCGCCGTGGCCGCCGTCCCCGTGCAGGTGCGCACCGTCCCCGCCAAGCACTGGAAGGTGTCGCCGGAGCAGGAGCGCGCCGAGCGCCACTGCCCGCCCGGCCACGCGAAGAAGGGCGACTGCTAACCACACCGCGCTGATCGCGCCCTGAGCCCGGCGTAGTGCTATCCTCCCGGCCCATGGATACCACTACGAGCCGGGCCAGGGACGTCGCGTACCAGCTCCACCCCTTCACCAACCTCGGCCGTCACGAGACCGAGGGGCCGCTGGTCATCTGCAGTGGCAAAGGTGTCTACGTCTCCGACGAGTCGGGCCGCGAGTATCTCGAGGCCATGGCCGGGCTGTGGTGCACCTCGCTCGGCTTCGGCGAGTCGCGCCTGGCGGAGGCGGCCTCGCGCCAGCTTCACCGGCTGCCCTACTACCACCAGTTCGGCGGCAAGGCCAACGACGTGGCGATCCGGCTGTCCGAGCGGATCGTCAAGCTCATGCCGGTGCCGATGTCGAAGGTGTTCTTCAACAACTCCGGCTCCGAGGCCAACGAGAGCGCCGTCAAGCTGGTGTGGTACTACAACAATGCCAAGGGACGTCCGCGCAAGAAGAAGATCATCTCGCGCCAGCGCGCGTATCACGGCACCACGATGGTGGCAGCCAGCCTCACCGGCCTGCCCGCCTCGCACCGCGACTTCGACCTGCCGATCCCGCAGGTGCGCTACACCGACTGCCCCTATCTCTATCGCTACGGCAAGCCCGGCGAGAGCGAGGAGCAGTTCGCCACGCGCCTGGCCGAGAACCTCGACGCGCAGATCCAGCGCGAGGATCCCGACACCGTCGCCGCCATGATCGCCGAGCCGGTGATGGGCGCCGGCGGCGTCATCGTGCCCCCCGCGACGTACTTCGAGAAGGTGCAGGCCGTGCTGAAGAAGCACGACGTGCTGCTGATCGCCGACGAGGTCATCTGCGGCTTCGGCCGCACGGGCCGGATGTTCGGCACCGAGACGTTCGGGATGAAGCCCGACATCATGACGATGGCCAAGGCGATCACGTCGGGCTACCTGCCGCTGTCGGCCACGGTCATCTCCGAAGAAATCTACCGCGCCTGCGTGGGGCAGAGCGACAAGCACGGCGTCTTCGCCCACGGCTACACGTACACCGGGCATCCGGCCGCGTGCGCGGTCGCCCTCGAGGTGCTCGACATCTACGAGGAGCGCGACCTCGTCGGCCACGTGCGGCGCCTGGCCCCGCGGCTGCAGGAGGGTTTGCGGACGTTCGCCGGCCACCCGCTCGTCGGCGACGTGCGCGGCGTGGGCCTGGTGGGCGGCGTGGAGCTGGTGCCCGACAAGCCCGGGCGCGGCACGTTCGACCCGGTCGGCAAGGCGGGCGCGCTGTTCGTGGCGCGCGCGCAGGCCAACGGCATGATCATCCGCAATCTTCAAGACACGATCTCGGTGTGTCCCCCGCTGATCATCTCCGAGGGTGAGCTGGACGAGCTCCTGCGCCGGTTCGGCAAGGCGCTCGACGAGACGGCCGAGACGCTCAAGCGCGGCTGATGGCCCGCGCGCGGGCCGCGGGGCACGAGCTGGGCGCGGTGCTGCGCCGCATCCTCTGCATCTCCGCGCACCCCGACGACAACGAGTTCACCATCGCCGGCAGCGTGGCGCGCTGGGCCCGCGAGGGCCGCCACGTCACCTTCTGCCTCGTCACCACGGGCGGCGCCGGCGTGAACGAGCACACCCCCTCCAGCGAGGGGCTCATCCCCATCCGCGAGCGCGAGACGCAGGCGGCCGCCCGCTTGCTCGGCGTGAAGGACGTCATCCTCCTGGGCTACGCCGACGGCACCCTGGAGCCCACGCTGACGATGCGCCGCGACCTGACGCGCGTGATCCGCCGCGTGCGGCCCGACATCGTCGTGTGCAGCGATCCCACCGTCCGGTTCTACGGCAACGAGTACATGAACCACCCCGACCACCGCGCGGTGGCCAGCGCGGCGCTGGACGCCATCTTCCCGTCCGCCGAGACGAGCGCCATCTTCCCCGAGCTCCTCGCCGAGGGACTGCCGCCGCACAAGGTCAAGCAGGTCTTCCTCGCGGGCTCGCTCGACCCCGACGTGTTCGTGGACATCGCGCCCACGCTGTCCACCAAGTGCCGCGCGCTCAAGGCGCACCGCTCGCAGGTGGGCAAGGGCGAATGGGTCGATCAGCTCCTGAAGGCGTGGGCGCTGCGTGACGGCAAGCGCGGCGGCCTGCGCTACGCCGAAGCCTTCAAGCGGATGGTGCTGGGCTGAGCTGAAGCAGCGCCCGGTCGGCGGGACGCCGCGGCCGGGCCGGCAGGAAGGCGATCTTGCCGGCCGGATAGTTGAAGACGACGACGAAGTGACGCATGAGGGCGTTGCCGATCAGGCCGTCGAAGTGTGGCCCCGACGCCGGGGCTCCCGGCGCCGCCACCCCGGTCTCGCCCTCGTCCTCCGAGCGGTGAAAGAGCACGCGCGCCGCGTCGAACCGGCGCCCGCCGAACTCGATTGAGCGGACCGTCCCCTCGAACGCGGGACGCTCGCCGGCGACGACAATGCGCTTCGTCGGGCGCACGTCGCGGAGCTCGAGCGCCGCGTGCTTCTGGATGAAGGCCGTCGAGAGGGTCATGACGCCGTTGCTTCCGGTGTCGAGCAGGAACTCGCCCTCGGCGTGCCCGTCGAGGCGCGCGACGACGGCCGGCTGCTGGTCCCTGATGATCAGCGGCCGCCACTGCGCCTCGGCCAGCGAGTAGGATCCCGGCGCATAGCAGGAGACGGTGCCGGCGGCGTAGTCGAACTCGACGATGGCGGCGGCGAAGAACGGCGCGCCAAGGGCGCCCGCCAGACGCTGCCCGAGCGCGCTCGACGGCGGGCCGAGGTCCAGGATGACAGCCAGGGTGTTACGCAGCGTGACCGGCCCCACCTGGAGCGCGGAGGCGAGCGTGGCCGTCTGCACGGTCTGTCCGAGAACGCGGTCGTAGCTGACCTTCGAGGCCGGCAGCCCGAGCCTTCGCGCCGTCTCCGTGTCGAGCACGAGCACGTTCGCACCGGTGTCGACGACGAACGGTCCGACGTCCTGGCCTGCGATGCGCGCCGTGGTCAGGAAGAGACCCTGGCGCTGCGTGGTCCGCACGCGCGCGTCGATGCGGGGGTCGACGACGGCGCTGGGCGCCAACGCCGCCACACACCCTCCCAGCAGCACGAGGACGAGGGCGATCCAGCGGACGCGCATGGCGGACCGGCTCACCGGAAGGCGGCGATCAGCTCCTCGAAGGCCTGCATCTGGCCGCCGCGCGTGGACGACGGCACCAGGATGACCGTGCGCACCCCGGCGGCCCGCCAGGCGTCCACGCCGTCACGGATCTCCTTCACACTGCCGTACAGGGTGACGTCGGCGAGCCAGCGGTCGGACATGGCGGCGCGCACGCCGTCGTCGTCGTTACGCGCGATGGCCGCCCGGATGGCCGTCATCTCCTTGTCGTATCCCGCTTCGATCCAGTAGTTCTGATAGTTCGGCAGCTTCACGTACGACGTCAGCGTCTTGCGGTTGACGGCGGCGGCGGCCGCGCGATCGTCCGAGATCGTGGTCGGAATCATGTCGCCGAGGAAGAAGTCCGGATTCGAGCGCGCGCGCTCCGGCAGGTGGGAGAGCGATTCCGCCATGTGCGAGCGCGCGGCGTTGGCCCACACGGCGCCCTCGGCAATCTCGCCGGCGAGCTCCAGCATCTTGCGCCGCAGCGTGGCGAGCACCAGCGGCGGCAGCTTGCCGACTTGCGGCTCGGCCGCCCGCACGTCGGCCACGAACTTGCGGATGTCCTCCAGCGGCTTGCCCACCTTGAGGCCGAGCCGCTGGTGCATCGGGCCGTGGCTGATGCCGATGCCGAACCGGAAGCGGCCGCCCGACAGCTCGTGGACCACCGCCGCCGTCTGCGCGTAATCGAACGCGTGGCGCGTGTAGATGTTCGCGATGGAGGTGCCGAACGGCAGCGCCTTCGTGCCGAGCGCCAGCGCCTCGCACAGCGCCAGCCCGTCGCCGGGGCTCGGGCAGTAGATCCCCCCGAAGCCTTCGTCCTCGAGGCGGCGGGCGAGATCGAGCGTGGCGCGACGACGGCCGGCGACGGCGACGAGGCTGAGGGAGGGCTTGGCAGTCATGCGAGGGAGCATATACCCTGGCCACGCCCAAGGAGGAGCCATGGAGCTCGACGACGCCCTGCGCACGACGTTCTCCGCCCGCGACTTCACCAGCGACCCGCTGCCCGACGCCACCCTCTACCGCATCCTCGATCGCGCACGCTTCGCGCCGAGCGGGGGCAACCGCCAGGGCTGGCGCGTGATCGTCGTCCGCGACCGCGCCACGCGCGAGGCGCTGTCGGCGCTGAACGCGCCGGCGGCCAAGCGCTACGCCGCCCAGCTCGCCAACGGCGAGAGCCCGTGGAACACGATCGACCCGCCGCGCGTGGACGCCGCGACGATCGAGCGCACGACACCGCCGCCGCGCCTGCTCGAGAGCGTGCTGAAGGCCGCCGCGGTCCTGGTGATCTGCGTGGACCTGAAGGTCGTGGCCTCCACGGATGCCGAGCTCGCGCGCGTGGGCGTGATCAGCGGCGCGTCGATCTACCCGTTCGCGTGGAACGTGCTGCTCGCCGCGCGCCAGGAAGGCTTCGCGGGAACGATCACCACGCTCGCCGTCGCCCAGGAGCCGAAGATCCAGGCGCTGCTCGGCATTCCCTCTCACGTGGCCGTCGCCGCGGTCATGCCGCTCGGCCGGCCCGTCAAGCAGCTCACCCGGCTCAAGCGCAAGGCCGTCGAGGAGTTCGCCACGCTCGAGCGCTGGGGCGGAATCGCGCTCGGGACGAAGGGCTGAGCGCGATGACGCGACTCACGGGCAAGACGACGCTCATCACCGGGGGCGCCAGCGGGATCGGCGAGGCGACGGTGCGGCTGTTCGCCTCTCAGGGGGCCTCGGTGGTCGTGGCCGACATCCAGGACGAGCGCGGTCGCCGCCTGGCCGCGGAGGTCGGCAGCCGCGCGGTCTACGTGCACGCCGACGTGAGCCGCGAGGCCGACGTGCA
>Ga0075424_100005155_pt1 | contig 12445 bp, 13 predicted proteins | sample SoiMethybrSBSTD3_FD_75301 | JGI IMG/M metagenome (GOLD analysis project Ga0075424, IMG submission 75301) | Bulk soil microbial communities from a Populus tree surrounding site in Tennessee, USA - Soil MetaG P. TD hybrid SBSTD3 | ecosystem: Environmental > Terrestrial > Soil > Tree plantation... | reverse complement strand
GCGCTGGTGGTCGGGACCCAGGGCGCGCTCGGTGATAGCCAGAGCGCGTTTGATGAGCGGCTCGGCGTCGGCATACCGGCCTTGCAACCGATAGAGTTCAGCCAAATTATTGAGCCACATTCCCAAGGCGCTATGCTCAGGACCAAACACCTTCTCGGTGATATCGAGCGCGCGTTTGTGAAGTGCCTCGGCTTCTGCATAGTGACCTTGAACCTGATGGATCATGGCCAGATTGCCAACGGATTCCCCCACATCAGCGTGGTCCGGCCCCAGCACCTTCTCGCGGATGACCAGCCCGCGTCTGATGAGAACTTCGGCTTCCGCGTACCTTGCTTGTGCGTAATACAAAACGCCGAGGTAATTCAAAGAAACCCCGACCTCCAGGTGATCGGGGCCCAACGTCTTCTCGCGGATGGCCAGCGACTCTCTGTAAAGGGTCTCGGCTTCAGCGATTCGACCCAGCACACGATAGATCTGCGCCAGATGGTCTAGTGCGGTCGCAACCTCGCTGTGCTCCCCGCCGTACCGTTCGCGCACGAGCGCCACGTATCGTTCCGCGGACGGGGCCGCCTCCAAATATCTGCCAGCTTCATAGAGATGCTCGACTTGCTTGCCGAGGGATGAGAGCTCGTCACTTGACTGCGCCATCCCAGGGCGGGTCAACTGCACGCGATTGTCGATCAGAGCTGCCGCCACTGCAGCAGCAAGAATTGCATAGGCTGCATGGCGTTTTCTCATGGACGTAATGGATCCCCGCAAATGGCTCCAAGCAAAGCAGGGCCTCGCCAACGACAAACAAGCCCCCGCCCTGTCATAATTGAATCTTGGCGCCGGCGACAGGTGTTCCTGTCGACGACTGGAATGCCTGGATGGAACGACCGGTGGCGGCTGGACCACCCGCAAGGTCACACAGCAAGAGACCAACGTCGCGATGATTGCGGCTCAGGAGACAATTTTGCATGACGGGCGGCACGCGCCCGTGTAGCCCAGCAATTGCAGGCACGCCCATGCGCGCCGCCCGCGGCGTCCTTACCGACGCCGTCGAATTCGACCTCGAACCCGCGCGGCAGAACGCACATGACGTCTGGACGTTGATCGATCGGCGTGGCGCCAAGTGCGCGAACGAGCGCTGCATTCACCGCGGTGTCCCACTCCAAGCTCGAGGCAAGCCCGCGCACAAGGCCCAGCCGCCTGGATCGATGGCAGAGGCGCGTCAGCGACCTCAAGCTCTTCCGGGCCGCCGAAACGCCGGACAACCTGATCGCCCCGGCTCAACGACGGCTCGAGCATTGAGCCCCATTCGTGTTCCTAAAGCTGGCTGCGAGCTGCCCATCGTGGACCGGCGCAACGATTGAGAGCGATCTTTGCGCCTTGGGCATCGACCGAGATCAAGAACGAGCGGCCTTTTGCTCGGCGGCTGCGGCTCAGCCAAAGCAACGACCGCGCTCGTGGCGGTCTCGCCGCCTGCGGCAATTCCGCCAGTTATCTGAAGGACTTCTGTTGTATCCGCGACGCCACGACCTGGTCGCTCGGTGAGGCAAAAAAGCGCTTCAGCGGGGAGGGAAAGGCCGCCATTGCAGCCCGTTCGAGCATCGGGGTTTTCCCTGATTCCATGCCCGGTGGATCCCGGTTCTTCTTGCTGCCTGGGCCCTTTGCGTCAGCCGTGGCCAATACTGCGATGGGGGCACATTGCAGCGTGCGATCAACATCGAGCTCCTTCTGAGGAGCACTCGCAGAGATCTTGCCGAGACGCTGGAAGCGCTCCGCGTCAGCGAGGCAACCAGTCGGGCGCAAGCTGAGCAGCTGCGCAAGGTGTCGGATGAGTTGAGCGCAACTTTGAACACGGCCGGCATCGGCATTACGCGCTGCAGCCGCGATCTCTATTATCTGGGGGCTAACGAGACGTATGCAACCATTTGCGGTTTGCCTCTGAGTGAAATCATCGGGCGGCCCATCGTCAAGGTGATGGGTGAGGCTGCGTTCAGCACCATCCTCCCCTACGTTGAACGTGTGCTCACCGGCGAGCGCGTCGAGTACGAAACGGTCATTCCCTTTCACTATGGTGCAGAAGGGTCTTATTACCGCGTCGTGTACGTCCCGGATCGCGATCCCAATGGGTCAATCATTGGCTGGATCGCTTGCATTGCAGACATTACTGCGAGCAAGCAGGCTGAGCTCCGAGCGGCAGATCGCAACACGCAGCTGGATCTCGCCGGAAAGATCGCCAAGATCGGCACGTTCACATATGACCACGCCACACAAAAATTGCAGCTCTCACCGGGGTGTGCGGCCATCTATGGCCTTCCCGAGAATACGCAGGAGATTTCAACCCAACATTGGCGTGGACTGGTGCATCCGGACGATCTACCGCGGCTCGACGCGATCGCTCGCGCAGTGTTGGCTAAACATGAAAGCGAGATCGTCTCCGAATTTCGAATATTGCGCGACGGCGAGGTGAGGTGGATCGAATCCCGTGTCCTCATGTCCTACGACGATGCTGGGGCACCAATACGAAGGATCGGAGCACAAATCGACGTTACCGAGCGCAAGCGGGCAGAACAGGCATTGGCCGAGCGCAACGCGCAGTTCGAGCTTGCCCGCAGAGCCGCGCGCGTCGGTGATTATACATACGATATTTCTGCGGGAACGATGCGGTTTACACGCACCAGCATGGCGATTTTTGGTCTATCCGACAGCAACATGGAACTCACCGCCCGACAGTGGCACTCGCGTGTGCATCGAGACGATATGCAGCGCCTGCGCAACGAGCACGTTCGTGCGTTCAAGGAACGGCGGTCCGAGCTCGTTAGCGAGTTTCGCGTCGTCCGCCCCGGTGGTGAGATCAAGTGGATCGAAGCGCGAAGCCTGATTGCCTATGACAATGCCGGCCGAGCGGAGCGGTTAACGGGTATCTACATAGATGTGACCGAGCGCCGCAAGGCAGAGGACCACAAGAGCCTCCTGGTTGCCGAACTCGATCATCGCGTGAAAAACGTGCTCGCGTGCGTTGCCGCGATTGCACAATGTTCTCGGGAGTGCAGCGGTTCGGCGGAAGAATTCCTCGACATGCTCAACCGCCGCATCAACTCGTTGGCGAATACCCACGCTCTGCTCAGTCGCAGCCGCTGGCAGGGTGTAAGTCTCGGCGCACTCGTCCGGAGCGAGCTGGCTTTCTGCGCCAAAGACGTAAGCGCGCACATTGAAGGGCCAGAGCTCATTCTCGCCGCAGAGGCCACTCAGCCAGTAGCGATGGTGCTACATGAACTCGCAACCAACGCCGCAAAGTATGGTGCGTTGTCCAACGGCCAAGGTCGCGTCTTGGCACGTTGGTGGCTGTCGTCACTCGGTTTGACCGGTGGAAACCTCTTGATCGAGTGGAAGGAGACCGGTGGCCCTCCGGTCGTTGCACCCACTGCCAGCGGATTCGGAACCTCGGTGATCCGCGATCTCATTCCGTATGAGCTTGGGGGCGTCGTCCACTATGAGTTTGCTTCTGACGGCGTCTGCTGCAAGCTGGAGATCCCTACCCGCTGGTTGAGCGGCCGGGCCTGACCAACCGCCGCTCAAGAGATTTTCACCAGCGCCATCCAAGCGCAGCACATGAGGCGGATCCTTCGTGCAACTTCGCCAGCGCCGGCGCGTGGTGAGAGGCCGTGCGGCCAGGGCAGCGCCTTTGCTAGCCGACAGATCCTAGTCCACCCTCTGACAGCTGAATGCGGCCGTTACATAGGGCATCGTCACTTCGGTCCTTCCGGTCAGATCAGGTACATTTGCGATCAGTTTCCGTACCTCTGCGCTTACACGATCGCGTTCCATGGCAGGGAGCGCTGCAATAAAGCTCGTGGAGAGCACACGATCCACGATAACGTGTTCAGGCGAACCAGTGTGGCCGTGCGGAAAGCACCTTTCAGAAAGTGGCCCGAAGCCAGTGGCAGGAAAGACCCTGCGCCACAGTTGCGTGTAATACCGAGGGGCATCCCCTTCGTGCGGATCAAAAATTGCGCGCAGGGCAGCAACCCATGCCACGCGTTCATCGCGGATGTTCCAGATTAACCCGAGAAAGCCGCCCCTCTTCAAGATCCTGCGAATTTCGCTCAGCGCGTTGATGCTCGCAAACCAATGAAACGATTGTGCACAGACGACGGCATCCACAGAGGAGTCAGCAAGCGGAATGCGTTCAGCTGACCCTTGCCTTGCTTCCACACCTGGGTGGAGATTGACCAACTGTGCCAACATGGCGGGAACGGGCTCAACGGCGATGACGGTCGCCTCAGTGTTTCGCAGGTAAGCCAAGAATTTTCCTGTGCCGGCGCCGAGGTCGAGCGCGACCTTACCTTTTCCCAGTGCCAGATCGTCGCGCAGCCAATCATTGACTTGAAGTGGATAATCTGGTCGGCCTCTTGCGTAGCTTGTTGCCATTGCGGCGTAACCCTCGGCTGCCGAGTGATGGATGTTGGACATCAGCCTAGTCTCACCATGATTGTTGACGCATCATCGGCCGTGGTTCGACGACCACATTTGCTCTCCCGGCCTCTCGGTCTCTGCCCTGGTCATCATCGCGCGCTGCTCGAGCCTGGCGACCGAGCAGGGGTCACGAAGTCGCCTCTCTGAAGAGACCCATTTTGATTTTAAATTCGGGCCGGCGTCTTCTGCCGCCTCGCTCTGGCGGGTTTTGGAGCGCAAGTCTCCCGACGTGCAAGCGCTTGGTCCACGTCGTTGTGGGCAAACGCGGAGCTGAGCCGCTCAATTTCAGGCTTCGGAATTCTATGGGCCATCGCCTTCTCTCTCCAACTCGCCACCGCAACTCCTACTTCGCCCGCAATGGCATTTGCTTCCCTAGATGACAATCCGAAGTAGTTTGCTACCGAGAGAGCTATATCGAGAGATCCGGTGTGATCCTGCTCGTTGATCGCCAAGACGTGAAGCCCTCCGCCGACGTCATGTGGGCATGGATTCATGTCAAAGGCCGGAGCGAGCCGCCAGCCACGTGGACCCAGCAGCATGCCGTGATTTCGCGGATGGTCATCAGTATTCGATACAAGGATGTTGAACACCATTCGGCGCCAAAGCTGACGAGCGTCGCTCTCGGGCTCCCCGCCTAGTTGACGCAAGGCGTCGACGATCTCCAAATAGCTACGGTCTTCCTCGTGATCGACCGCATCCAAGGCGGTCATCGCCGACATGTAGGGGACACGACCGCCAGCTCTTCGACGATCGAACCGGTTGATGAGCAGAACTTGCCGCTTGCCCACCGGTTCAAGACGGTACCCCGAGACGTCAATCCCAGCGTTCTTTGCCAAATCAAGCGTAACTTTCTCCCAAAGAATGACTGACCATTCATCCATTTTCCACGGGAACTTTGCGAGCGACAGATGTCCGTTCCGGTCGCGGATGACAGCCTTGGGACGAGCGCCGCCAAGAGATCCACCAGGCGCAAGAAGGAGGCTAAGATCACCCCTTCTTTCCTTGCCCTTCTCCACCCGATCAGCAGCTGAAAGCAGGGTCTTTAGCTCGATTAGCGGAGGCACAGGCGTTGTATTGATACTGAGATATCGATCATCCTTAGGGCGTTTGAATCTCAGCGCCCCCAACCGTATCTCGTCGTTCACCGCCAATAGGAAATCGACGTCAAGGAGTTTACGCGGTTTGGTCCCCAACGCCGCGGCGCGGTCGCGCTCATGATGCCGCATGAGCTTCTTGCCCCACCGATCCGGTGCAGCATCGCTGAACGCAGCAAACAACCCCTTGGCTGACTGGAAGGTACCGGGCGTGAGAGGGAGTGAGGGTGCCAAGGAGACGGCCTCTGGTCGTTGCAACCAAGCGGCATCATACATAAAGGTTGCTGTCTCCGTTCCCTGCTTGTCGCGAGCCCAGAGCCGACCAACAAGCAAGGGCTCGTTGGCAACGTCCAAATAGACGTGGATCTCACGCTCCATCGCTCACTTCCGGCACAAGACGGTGACCCGTTCTGACCCGCTTGGGGAGTTGCTCTTCGGCGAGCGTGCGCCCCAAGGGGTCGTGCGAAATATCCGCAAGATCGGCGATCCGATCAGACATCCCGAGGACGAATAGAACCGTTGCGTAGATGCCGATCGAAACCCCAGGATCTCCGCGCTCCACCCGGATCAGGCTCTTCGGATTGATGAAGGCGCGCTGAGCCACGAGCTTGGCGATTAGTCCTCGCCGCCGGCGTGCGGCAGAGATATCGGCACCAAGCTTCTTGAGTGCCCTTCGGACGGCGAGGGGGAGAGCGTTGGTAGCCTTCGACACGCGCATGGATAAGATCCCATTAAGAGGACCTAGACCGGCCTTAGATCCGTTTAATAGGATGTAACGGCGACGATGTCAAGTCATTCATCTCATAAAGTCCTATAAAATGGATCTAACGTGAGATAAACACCTTTTAATAGGATCTTACAAGGCTAGCGAACGCTGCGTTCGCTGCGCCACGTACGGTGGGGCCGCGCAGGAGGTCGAGATGGTCTCGAGTTCCTGTCGAAGATCACATCGTCAATCCGTTGCAAGCCGTCGCCTGCGCAATGAGCTGCAACGCAGCTGGGTCGGCGCCGACTTTCGTAGTGCGGCAGAGCTGACAAGGGATTTGCGCCGCTGCCGCCAGCGGCCGCACGTTACAACCCCAAATTCCCTCGGTAATCGATCCATTGCGATCAAAGTTTCGCGTGGCGCCCATGAAACTCCTGGTCGATGTCGCCAAGCTCGTGGCCGAAGGAGCGATCACATCCCAGCAGGCAAAGCAGATCAGCCGCGCCGCGGCCGGCGACACCGGCACGCTCGCCATCAACCGTGATAGCCACCGTTGGGCCTTCGCGGTCGTCGCTGGCCGCAGCGCCTGCACCTTGGCTGTTGGTCTAGGTTCGGGAGGGCTCGGCCAAAGGCGCGACGCGTGCAGTGCTGGATTTGGCAGGCCTCAGATACCAAATCAGGGCGGTGGCCTGCCCTGCTATCAGCACCACCAACATCACCGTATAGGCTTGCGCTGGGTAGTGCCCGGGAGCAGTAGGTTCCCAGCGAGATAGTATGAGCCCCACCGCCGATTGCACGAGGAATGCGCCACCGATGTGGAACAAATTGATCGCACCGTTCACCCGACCGAGCGTCGATCTGTCAAAGACGTCCGCTGTGATGGAGTAAGTGGCAACCGTCCCCGCGCTCATGAATGCAACCAGACACCAGGGAATTATCGAAGGTAAAAGATGGCGCGCCGTAAGCAGGAACTCAGCACCGATCAGCAGAAAGACCATCCCGGGCAGGATCTTGGCAGGACCTATTCCCCAGCGCTTGAGAATACTTATGGCAGCACCCAAACCCAGCGCGCCCGCAGAGAGCGTCAGGGACATGACGAATAGATAGGTCACGAGTGTGGCGCGATCAAACCCCGCAACATCCGACATCCAAGCAGCCGCCCATAATCCCTGTAATGCCCACGCACTTCCGATACTGAGGCCAGACAGCAGCGCAAGGCGCCAGAGCTGTGGATCCTTGAATAGGGTGCCATAGCTGAGCGTCGCCACATGAGCCGCTCGTGACAGCGACCTCTCTGGCAACGCGGGGACCAGGAGCAAAAAGCTCAAGGCAACCAATAACAATGCACAGGCACAGCTCTGGAAGAGCCCCCGCCAATCGACGAGCGCGAGAACCCACTCGGCCGGCGCGGTAGCGGCGACGGCGCCCAAGGTCCCAAGAGCAATAAAGGTACCGTGCATCACGGCGACCTGATCTTTGGGAAACCAGATGGCGATGGTCTTGAGGCCGGCAACCAGTCCCGCGGCCATGCCGACGCCGATGAGGAGACGTCCGGCCATAAGATACCAGGATGAGGCGGCAAAGCTGAATATGACGGCGCCGAGAGCAGCCAACAGGCAAAGAGGAACTTGCACACGCACGGGACCGAACCGATCGAGACAGGCACCGAGTGGCATCTGCACCGCCGCAAAACCGAGAAAATAAAGCGCCGTCAGGGAGCCGAGCTGCGCAGCATCGAGCTGAAAGTCTTGGACCAGCCGGGGCGCCACCACGGCGTTGACGTTGCGCAGCAGATAGGAAAGAAAATATGCCAACGCAAAGGGCAGGAAGACCCTGCAGAGCAGGTGAACAGCCTTGCGACGATCTGATTTTTCCAAGATAAGCCCCCGATCTTGGGTCTATCGGGCGGACGGCCACTTCGGGACCGCGTCGGCAACGTGGCGATGGAGATCGCCGGGCGCTATGCCGCGCCTTTCGAGCTCGGCCGCAGATAATTTGCCTAGGTCTTCATATTGCATCGCTGCCGAATAACAGTCGGCATAAAACCGCACGTACTGTGTCAACCGAACCGCAAACCGCCGGCCTTTTCGGCGCATTACCTCGATTGGCGATCTCGTCGGCTGAATGGCAACTTGAGTGAGCGTCATCGTGCGCATCATGGTGCTCCCCACGATTCAATCTTCAGTCCGGCGCACTCTCGTGCGACAGCGACGCGCTGTCACAGCCGGCTAAAGGGTCCATGCCGATGGAAACCCGCACCCCATCAGACTCGCGGTGGCAGCGCATTATTCCAGTGACTAGCGAATCTTTTAAAAATGTAAAAAGATAATAACGATACTGAAGTGATGGTCGCAGAAAGATGATGACTAAGCATTGGGCAAATGACCTCGTTTCAATCAGCGCTCAAATGGCCTAGATTTTGTTCGAATGAGAAACGATGGTTTTGCTATCTGCGGAGAATAATGGGATAGGCTTGGGATGCGCGAGGTTTGATGATTGACGGAGACCTGCAATCATGGTCTCCAACGCGCGCGTTGTGTAGATCATGCTACTGCGTGAGGATGCGGCGTGCAGGCGCGCAGCAGAATTCGTCGTGCTCGCCTGAAACGTCGCACCATCAAGGCCAAAGGCGTTGAAGCAAGGCGTGAACCGGGTTCTCAGGTGTTCCGATGTTGCGCCCTTGAAGGCCGGTATTGCTGGTCGAAAGTCGTAGATGGCAACGAGCCGCGATTGGTCTGGTGCAATAAGTCTGGCCGATGCCTCTCAATCGCGTGCAACACATCGCCTGCGCTGCCGTCCAGCAACAACATGCTGATCGTAACGGCGGGCACGCCAAACCCGCTCTGACAAGGCCCCCCGATACGCACCTGCCAGGGTGCCCCACGCAACGTGACATCAGGCCGGCAGAGAACGAGATCGACGACTTGGCTCCTGCGAACATCTACGCGGCATACCCAGGCAATTTCCTGCCACGCAATCCGCCGCGACATGAGTCGACGGTCCAAGATCCCAGCGTGGTCGATGGAGAGCACCACCGTTGCCGGATCACATCTTCGGGCTAGCCCATGCATCAGGGCGGCCACACCCAGCAGCCCGGTCAGAAAGAACCACTTCCCCATCGGGCCTGAGAGGGAAAACCCAACCGTAGTTGGTACGAGTAGGCTCGCCAAGATCAACGCTGCCAGACGAAGCTTTGCAAGGCTCCAGCCAAACGACGTAGCGTGCGTCGCCGACGCGTGCTGCGCATTGAGGGCTGCAGCGGACGAGTCCCTCGCCCTATGCGTCATAAGTCCACAACCACACTCGGCCACGCCCCTTGCGCACCAAATTTTTGCATGACGCTATTCCACGCGGCGCTGCTGTGCGCCATTGACGATCCGTTTGCGCAACACCCAAGACTCGTTTAATTGCCGATTTATTCCATCGCCCCGCGTCAATTGCGCGGTCCCTGCCATCCTTGGCCGCTCGCGCAAACGCCAAAGCGAAATTGGGCAATCGGGCCGCCACAAGGAAGCCTTCGAATCGAGTGCTGGGGCTCCCCACGCATGACTGCGGCGTGGCTAAATTCGGGGGACGCGACTAGAGCAGCAATTTTTGCAGCTCAGTCATTTCTGCCGCGTTGAGATCAGATACCGCCCAATACGTTGTGCCGCCGGCCGTCCAGGTGAGCACGTTGTAGCCCTTGGACACTACTGCCCGCGCCGGACTGTCTATTCCCGCCGTCGGCCACATGAACACATTGATCAGATGCTGCCGGCGCTTGTAAATCACCGCTGCCACGCGTCGGTCGCCAATGACATCGAGGCGACCGCCGGCGAGGGGGAAGCCATCCGCCGCGAGGTCCTTGACCTGTGGTGCAAAATCGACGCGCCCATTGAACCATGGCTTGACCGTGTGGCGGTCTGACGATGCGATCTGGAATGGCGCCTCCTGAATGAGAGATCGGACGTGAGCAACAACGACATCCCGTTCAACCAGCGCTTGCTCTGCAAGATTTTGCGCGAGAACCCATGTCAGAAACGCCGTTGCACCCACCGTCAGCAGCAATACGGCGGCACGTTGTAGCAGTTGACGCCGATCGCGTGCTGAATGGGACGCCGCGGGCCTTTCCCGTGCCAGGGCCGATCGAATCGTGTCGGCTAGATCAACCGGGGCTCGTTGATAGCCCGCACGCAATTGCCTGCCGATGCTGCGATAATCGTCGGCCAGCTCGGTGCACGTCGGACAAGACGCCACATGGATTTCCAGCTCGTGCTTTTGCTGGCCGGTAAGCTCTCCGTCGACGAATGGGCCGACAAGGTCTCGGGCTTCTTCACACCGCATCAGCGTTGGCCCTGCGGGTTTGGGCTCGATAACACCCTCTTGAGGTCCGCTCGAGCTCGCCACAACGCGACATCACGGTGCGGAGTGTGGCACCGGTGATCCCGATCTCAGCAAACGGCATACCACTAAGGCGCCAACCGCCCATCGGCACCGAGGTGTCGGGGAAAGCCGCGCCAAAAAAGGGCTCACTGCGATCGGCTCTCCCTCCACGGCCTGCACCACCTCCGGTGGGTGATCGGTGCAACATAGTTGCGGATGCTGGCCATCGGCGGGGCCCTTCGAAGTCCAACCCAAGCGGCGCGGCGCACCGCGTGCCGGAGCGACCTTTCGGACCTTGGTAGGAAGCCACGCTGGCGGAGCGTGGCGCCCAAGCGCCAATCGAATGCTCCGACGTCCCGTAGCTCTCCAACTAAACTGCGTTCTCATCATCATCAGCGCTTTATAAGATCCAGTCGCCACGTTGAACGCCGCACGCTGCACCGCACGCGAGCTGTTTCACCTCCCGGGGAGCAAGCGCTGATACCATCAACCATCTAACCGGCAGAGTCGCATCCTTATTCCATGCTACTCAACAAAAAATGACGTTTGAACACTTGGAATAGCCGGCCTCGGGCACGAGTCTGATGGATCCAGTGGTGTCGGGCGAGGGCTCGCCTGCTCCGGAAGCCCACTGGAGTTAACACGCTGCGAAGGCTTGGCTCGTGCGAAGCCTGGCTCGATGGACAGGGATTAACTTCAACCACGCCCGGCAATTCCGGAACCATGCTCAGAGTGCGGATCGCGGGAAGGCATAAAGGGAAGCGTTATTGATCGGCCGCTTGATCGCGCCTCACAACGCGCCCCCAGGGCCACTTGCGGCCTTTGGCGCCAACGGTTCCGCACACCGGCCAATGGCGGCCGAGCCGGCGGACAATCGGTGTGCCTCAACTGCCGGCCTCCAAGTGCAGCCGGCGTGTGCCGCAGGAAGTTGCCGGTGGTTGCCACAAAAACGCGACTTCAGCCGGCATCTGCCCGGGCGTGGACAGCGCAAGCCAGCCGTCCATGGAGAACGCCCATGTTGCGCGGCTATTGCTGCGAACCGCGAGGATCAGTCGGAGTGCTGATATGGGCACGGATCCAGCACCTTGCTTTGCCGGCGTCCCTTACGCATCGATGCATCCGGCCGCCATCGCAACCACTGCGTCGTCGCCGCCGACGCGCCTTAGCACACGTGCATGGGAGCGGGTCATGATCGGCCAACTGCTCCTCATTATGGGCTTTCAGCTCGCTGGCGAAGCCGTCGTTGCGCTGACCGGTCTGAACTTCCCGGGGTCCGCTGTGCGGTTTTGCTGCTCATGCTGGCGTGGTTGGCCCTACGAGGCGGTCCGTCGGAGGAATTGTCTCGGGCTACCGGCACCTTGATAGATCATCTGGGCTTGTTCTTTGGGCCGGAGGGGGCGGCCATCATCGGCTTCGCACCCTGCTGCTGAGTGATGGCATGGCCATAGCTGGCGCGCTGTTGCTCTCCACCGGGTTCGCCATTGCGGTCGCAGGCTTGCTTGGCGGCGCACCCTCAGCTCAGTCGCTCCACAGACGACCAGAGTGAAATCGAGGCGGTGATGTTGTCAGCGATCACAACCAAATCGGTCCTGTGGCTGCCCTTGACTGTCGGGATCTATTGGATCTCGAGCGAACTATTCCGGCGAGCCGGTCGGCCGCCGCTGCTCAACCCAACCTTGATGTAATCGCCGCAGTTGGTTGTGCGCTATTGGCCCTGGGAGTACCCCAAGCAGTGTATTTCGAAAGCGTAAGTGTTCTGCACTACCTAGGGAGAAACCCAACGCCTCCGCGTGCGCGACGCTAACTGGCTTGGGGTATG